>Ga0307489_10001187_pt1 | contig 17047 bp, 29 predicted proteins | sample SB12metaG_FD_202247 | JGI IMG/M metagenome (GOLD analysis project Ga0307489, IMG submission 202247) | Sea-ice brine microbial communities from Beaufort Sea near Barrow, Alaska, United States - SB 1.2 | ecosystem: Environmental > Aquatic > Marine > Coastal | place: USA: Alaska | collected...
GCGCGGGAAGTTGCCGGCCTTCCAGTTGGAGATCCAGTCGTCCGCCGAGTCCGGGTCCGCCTCGCCCCGCACCGCGCGCGCCGGCGTGCACAGCTGGCGCCCGCCCCGTTGGCCCTTCCAATGGATACGAGTGTGCCGTGTCTCCCCAGACAGCGACGCACTGCAGCCGCTGCTGCTGCTGCCGCGCGCCGGTACCGGGACACCCGCGCCTCCGCCGCGCGCGACCACCAAATTACCGCCGCAACGGTGCCGCGTCGATACGCCGCCGCCGCGGCACACCACCGGCGCGCCCACCACCAAGCTCGCCATCTTCAACAAGCAACAACTTTTGTTCTTTGGAAACAAGTCCTCTGCCAGCTGGCGCGAGATTCTATTCAGCAAGAGCGCAGTACCACCAGAGCCAACGGGTGCCGAGGTGTCACGTGACGTATGAAGGCGTCGCAGGTAGCGGCGTTTGTAAGGCGCCGGTGTTCTCCACTCCACCCCTCGTCGCGTTGGCAGCTGACGCTGACGTGGCTTTGCGTTCTCGAGAATGCGGCAGACGGACACGTGTCCGCCAGACCACCACATCGCCACTTCGATACCAACCTGCATTTTCTCGTTCGGGAATCAGCCCTCGTTCGTCGAGCGCACGGCGCCCCCACCACACCACGGCGCGCGCCATTCACCGACTGCATCGTCTCGAACAGCGTAGGTTGCGCCATCCCGCGGCACCTGCCTCCAGCGCTCGGTCCCACCCGCCACACGGCGGTCCCATTCAGCTGTGGAAGTGGTTGGCTGCTGAGTTTGGGAGCTGCAGGCCCAGCTCGCTGTGTGACCGCGGGGGGCAATTGAGTAGCACTCGGTCGGTATGGGTGGCCCCGATGACTACGGCGGCGCGGTGGCGGCCGCCAAGGCCAAGCACTCGCCGCACACGCTGGTGTTGGAGCATGTCGCGCCCGCCACGCGCCTGCTCGAGAAGCGGAGGCAGATGTTCGAGGTAGGGCCGACGCAGAATTTCGCCTCAAAATGTCCCTGAGCCACACCGACCCACCGCTCTGCTCCGCTGAGTCTCCGCAACCCGCACTAAGGCCTTCAGTCTATGCTCAAACTAAGGTGATAGGCCGTAGTCCCGAAAGGTGCCCTAGGGACAATTGGAGGCTTCCATGCTCCACCACCAGCAGGGAACCGAAATTCTGCCTGCCCTGGGGTGGTGTGCTTCAGCCGAATGCCGTCCTATGACGTGGGGAGCACCGTATCCGCCCGGCCCTCGTTCGCGGTGCAAGAGTCGTTGGAGGCGCAGAAGCAGGAGTTCACGCGCAAGGAGGAAGGGTTCAAGCGGCGAGAGGAGACGTTGAAAAAGAAGGACCTAGATTTGCAAGAATCGCTGATTCGCTTCAGCAAGTTCCTGCAAGAGAATGACTCGAAGCGCACGCGCGCTGAGAAGAAGGTAGGGGCTTGCACTCGTCCACTTTTCAGCTCAACGCAAGCACTTTTTGCGTACTATATGCGTTCACTTTTCGGCTTAACGTGAGCACTTCTCGTGGGCTATGTGGGGAGTTTCTTCGTCAAGAGCGTCTCAGGTTGAGCTCAGAAGTGGACGCTTGCTGTGGCTTCTGTGACTAAAAGCGGCTCAGGGTGAGCTGAGATATGGACGAGAGTAAGCCCCTGGAAGAAGGCTGCGGATGAGATCAAGCTGCGGTTACAGAAAGAGACGGAGATTGAGCAGCTGGCGGGAGACTTCAAGGTGGGGAGCGTGGGCATGGGCACACAGCCGGGGTCCGGTCGCGGGCTTACCATTCGTCGTTCACATGCTCGTCAATTCACTCACACTCCACCCTCGTTTGTTGAGATTGAGTGCCACCCCTTGACGTTGCGAGCAACACTGGCGCCGCTACCGCTACCCCCATTGACTTCAAGACCAAACCAGACACCGAGGTGCAGTGCCACTTCGTGACGTGGCGAGAGCACCAGCGGCGCGGCCCTCCCCCACGGTGCTCAAGGTGGAGAAGGTTGACACGTCGGAGATTGTGGACAAGAACTTGAGATACACCAAGTACCTGGAGAGCGTGTTGGACATCGCGGACGACTACCACGAGATCCCCGACCTGCTCATGCGCTACGCCACGCTGGAGGCCGGGCCGGGGCCCGACAAGAGAGAGCTGTGCCGCCATACTCACACTCCCCAGCTGTCCCGCTGTGGCTTAAATTTGCTAGCCGTGGTGCGTTGACTGGTACTGGCCAGCTGTGGCGCCTGAATCGTGGCGCCTCAACTTGAGCCGCTCTGTCCTTGGAGGCCGCTTTGACCGGTAAAACCACTGGCAATAATCCCACATACAGGAACACATCATTGTTGCTCAAAGTCTCAGCTGCTTAACTGTCACGGGAATAAGTGTTCGGCCCTGCGCCGAGGCGACGAACAACGACCTGCGGGATAACGACCGCAACTACCTGGAGATGATTGAGAAGTCGCGTGCGGAGCTGCAGAGCTACACCAAGGAGAAGCAGGACGAGGTGCTGAACCTGAACAACGAGATCAGCCGGCTGAAGAAGGTGCTGGAGACGGCGGAGCGCGACGTTACGGACCGGGTGGGGATCCGGCAGACAATGCCCGCCGCGTCATTCTTCACATTGTAGACCCTCGTTTATAAAGTTCCATGGCATCACATCGTGTGGCAAGCATCATCTGGCAGGCCCTAGGATCGTAGCGATGCTCTCCCCATTCTAACCCTCGTGGAGTTGCATGGCGTCACATGATGTGGCGAGCATGATCTGCGCGGCCCTAGCAGCGGTCGGCGCACCGCGACGGCATGCTGCAGCTGGCCAGCCAGAAGACGCTGGACCACGGGCGGGGCCTGACCACCCGCTCGTTCCCTTTACAGCTCAGCCTGACTGTTGGCTCATCCTCCTCCTTGACCTGGCCACTCGTTCCCTTTCCACATCAACCTGTCTGTGTGCTTACAGTGTACTAGTCCACCCGTACACATTCGCCGCATCCTCCTCCCTGGCCCGGTTACTCGTCCCCTGACTTGTCTGCTCATATTGTACCGGTGTGCCTCTACATACTTGCAGCATCCTCCTGCCTGACCTAGCCATTCGTTCCCTGACTGTTCCCTCGTGGTGGGCCGATGCACCCGTGCGCACTCGGCGCATCCTCCTCCCTGGCCACTAGTCGCTGAGTCGAAAAGGGGACTGGTGTTACGGCCCTGAGCACTGGCAGGTGTGCATGGCGACGGATAACCTGTTCCTGCGCTGCAGCCGCCGCAGCAAGGCGGGGCCTGCAAAATACTGCCCGACAACCATTTCAACGCTCGACACGCATTTTAACCCTAGCTTGATGAGCTCAGTGCATTGTGCGTTATGCATTATGACGCGGCAGGCAACATCTGCCCATCGCCCATTGCCCGCCACGTCATCGACACGCATCGTGTGCCCTCGTATCTTGTGGTACATGGGCAACTGATGACGCGTGGGCAATATCTACCTGACCCTGCAACAAGGTGAACCACCCGAGTTACAGCAACCCTCTGGACCAGCTGCACGTGATCGCGGACTTCATGCACGACCTCGGTAAGGCGGTGCAAGTTGACCCTATCAAACCCACGTTGAAAGCGCCTGGAACTAATCTCTTGAAACTGAAATGTGATGAAACGCTTTCAACTTCTTCTTTCAAATATAACTTGCGCCGCTACATGTCGGCGAGATCGTGACGCTCAAGAAGGCGCCCGCCAAGCAGGCGCCCCCCGCGTAGGCCTGACGCTTTGCGTCGGAGTATCTAAGTAGGCGTAGTAAAGTGCAAATTGGGGACGGGGGGGTGATGATAACTTATAGTAGGCTAAGGGAAGTGTATATAATAGGATTGCACACCCACGCAGAGTCCGCGCCACCTCAAATACCGGACATCTGTACCTTCAACTAAAACGGTCATCAAGCCCCAGGGCGCTCTTGTGAGGACGTTGACCAACCCCAAGCACCACTTCAAGCGGACCCAGGTCAAATTCATATCACAAATGCCACTGCTGTGTCACTCCTCGCGCATTCCGCGCTTTCACACATCCGCCTGTTGCGCCCGCCGTCGTCGCCTCCTCGCAACGCAACAGCTTCCCGGATAATGTACATGTCTCATGTCCGGGAGTTTATGCGGCGGTAAGTCTTATCCCACGAGTAACCTTCCGAGGCATTCGCACCTCCGCGCACACATCGCGCCGCGCCCCGAGCAGCGTAAACTTCGCGTCGTTCATATGGCAGCCATGACGTGCGTCTCATTCGCGGCTGTCGCCCGCCCGTCCGCCGCCTTCCCCCGCGCGCGCCGCGCCCCCGGGGCGGCTTCTTCATTCCGCGCCCGGGGTCTCGTTGTTAGGTCGAGCGCCCCTGAGGCCGATGCCTACCACAGCGCAGCCGCCCCCGCCTCCGCCGTCCCGACCACCGCTGCCGCCGCGCCGTTCGGTCGGCGAGCCGCGTTCGCGTCGGCCGCGATGCTCGCCGCGTCCTCCGCTCTGGCCGCCTCCGCCGCCGACGCCGACTTTGTGCGGGACACCAAGGTGGGGCCTCGAAACATTGCTCGCCACGTCATAGGATGGCATCTACTCAAGACAGAGTGAGGGAACGAGTGGACAGGCCCGGGAACGGGATGCGGCGAGTGTGGACAGGTGCACTACGAGTGCGATCATTCTCATTCTGTCATGCATCGTGTGGCCATGCCTGAGAGTAGGATGCGGCGAGTGTCGAGGGGGATGCGGCGAGTGGTCGAGGGTAAACGCGTGCCGAACTGTCGATGACGTGGGGAGCAACATTGCCAGGCTTTACACCAAGGAGATTATCGCCCTGCAGCGCGGGCTGCTGCGCGAGGGCAAGGGGGCAGGGGCTTACACTCGTCCACTACTCTGCTCAACCTGAGACGTTTTCGTCTCTGAAACTCAGCAACTCCCCAAAAACTGCTTACGTTGAGCTGAACAGTGCACGAGTGTGTAAGCCCCTGCAATGGGGACGTCGCTTCGTACATCGTGAAAGCTGACGCGTACTTCGGCGGGTACAAATGGCAGGGGGGTTATGAGTTACTGAGAACAAGCACGCTACCAAGGTTGAATCTCCTCCTCCCCCTCCTCCTCCTCCTCCTCCTCCTCCTCCTCCTCCTCCTCCTCCTCCTCCTCCTCCTCCTCCTCCTCCTCTTCCTCCGCGTGGGCATGGTCTGTATGAGCAATCGCCCTGAAGATGAGCCATGCTTGAATCTCCTCCTCAGCTTCCTCCGCGCGGGCATGGCATGTATGAGCATTCACCCTGCACATGAATCATGCTCCGATATCGACCGAACGCGCGTTCTCAATGACCCTCCAGAGTGGGACCACGCAGGGCACACCAACAGCTACGCACAGATCATGAGCGTGGACGCGGTCATCAAGGTAGGGCGGTGCACGTTGATCCAGTTGAGTGCCGTGTTGAAAGCGCCTGTATTCAGCTCTTGCATCTATAGGGCAGCGAAAGTTGACTCCAGTTGAAGGCGCCTGGCTGGTTTGAACTCTTGAATTATCGGCAGTACGAATTGTACAGCCAAAATCTAGACTAGGAGCTAACGCTCCGGTCTGCTCATTACTCATGATGAGCTGCTTCCAACTGTTGCTTTCAATCTTAACTTGCGCCGCTACGTGAAGGAGCAGGCGGCGTACCTGGACGAGACCGGCGTGGCGTGGAGCCCCGCCACCATCCCGGCACGGCCCTATGCACCTTGGCACACTCACCTGATTCCTATTCTGCCCCCCCCTGACCCTTGCGCCGATACCCGCGGACATACGTGGGCACCTGGCCCGCTGACCGAGTCGTCCATTTGCATCGCCCCCCCCACTGCGCCCACATCATGGACATAAGCGGTCACCTGAGTGAGCCATGCGCCTGCGTCGCCCCCGGCCCTGCGCGCAGGCGACGGGCACCAACAAGAGCAAGATGTTGGAGGCCTATCTACAAAACGCCGACCGCTGCATTACCAAGGTGCGGCCCTCAACCCTAAGCCCTGAACCCTAAACCCTAACCCTAAACCTAAACCTGGGGCGTACCTGCGGAACGCCGACCGCTGCATTATCAATGTGGGGTGGTGCACCTTGAATCCCCGCGTTGGAGGCGCCTTGTTTCTAGCCCCCCCCCCACCAAGTGACCAGAAGCTGTCAACATAAGACGAATTGAGGGTTTATAGACCCTCATTGGTCCGTCGGCGCTTGTAGAGTTTCAGTTTGCCGGAAACAACTCGCAGGTTTGAACTGATATTTACGGGTCATATTCTTCAATCACGGGGTTGGGGTCCCATAACTCACGTCAGCGCTTGCAACTAAAGGATGACAATAAACTGTTTTTTTAATCTGCTTTTTCAATTTATCGTTGTGCCTCTACACCGCGGAGGGATTCGGGCGCTTTGGGGACCAGACGGTGGAGCAGCGGAAGGAGTGGAAGAGCATCCAGTGCTCGCAGGGCTTGGTCAAGCCGGCCGAGTGAGAGAGCATTTTGGGCGCTTTGGCGACCAGGCGATGGGGTAGTTTCGGCGCTTTGGCGACCAAACGGTGGAGCAGTTTGGGCGCTTTAGCGACCAGACGGTGGAGCAGTTCGGGCGGTTTGGGGACCAGACGGTGGAGCAGCGCAAGGAGTGGAATAGAATCCAGTGCTCGCAGGGCCTCGTCAAGCCGGCCGAGTGATTAATGATGAATATAGGATTCCTCTCTGTAGAGTTTTGAGTTGGCACCATTGGGGTATGTTTGTTTTGTTTGTGTATACAAAAGTTCAGCGAACCCCGAGCCGTGCAAATGTAATAGCAGCCTTGAATGATAGTCCCAACATTACTTGGGCCTGATCGATCCAAGTCCACCATCCACCCCAAGAACTTGACCTGTGACGAAACTGTTGGCGGGGTCGAGGAGGAACGCGATGGCGTTCGCAACCTCCTCCGGCCAGGGGCTAACACTCGTCCACTTTTCAGCTCAACTTGAGCGCTTTGTATTGGATAGGGGATGCGCGTAGGGATTGTGTAGCCCGTGTTAGGGGGGTGCCAGGGGGTGTTTAGGGTGTGTAGGGTGTTTTCTTGTGTCAGACACGGCTCAAGTTGAGCTGAGAAGTGGACGAGTGTAAGCCCCTGCCTCCGGCTCTCCAATGCGCTTCAGGGCGTGCATCGCGATGGAAGCGTTTAGCGCCATCTTCGACGAGGGCCTCACAATATACCACAGTGTTATGCTTAAAGTCAGTGTCGGGTCTGGTATCGAAGATATGGTGTCGGATCCCGTTCGACCAATCAACACTATCCATTTCGAAAATCCCACCGACCGACTCACCGACAGTCCGACCGAGTCGCAATCATTGAGTAAATAGACCCTCGATTTCGAGGAGATAAGAGGGACTAGTCCCTCCTACACTGAGTGCAACGCAAACCTGTTGTTTTCTGTTAACTCCATGCGACCGCTCAACTCTTCCCCATCTAGGTGCTCAAGATCAGCCGAGAAAGTAGACTGGGGTGAGCCAGTTGTGTAACTTTAACTTCATTAGACAAAACATTTGTTCCACTCGAAGTGCTCAAGTTGAGCTGACGCATGGTCTTGCCTCCAATCCGGTGATTTTCTCAGTCTTTAACTTCATTGGGCAAAACATTTGTCCGACTCGAAGTGCTTAAGTTGAGCTGACGCGTGGCCTTGCCTCCGATCCGGTGATTTTCTCAGTCATAGGGGTGCGGGTCAGACTGACAAAACATTTGTCCCACTCAAAGTGCTCAAGTTGAGCCGACGCACGGTCTTGCCTCCGATCCGGTGATTTTCTCAGTCATGGGGGTGCGGGTCAGACCCGGAGCCAGGGGCTGACACTCGTTCGCTTCTCAGCTCAACTTGAGCCGTGTCTGACACACAGAAAACACCATACTCGTACACACCCTAAACACTCCCTAATATCCCATTAACACGTGCTACACAGCCCCTCCACGCACCCCCTATCCCATACTTAGCGCTCAAGTTGAGCTGAAAAGTGGACGAGTGTCAGCCCCTGCCCGGAGCCACGCAGTTGACGCGCACACCCTTGTCGGCGTAGCTCGCTGCTGCTGAGTTCGCCAGACCCACGACCAGGAGCCTACACTCGTTCACTTTTCAGCTCAACTTGAGCCGTGTCTGACACACAAAAATACCCAAAACACCCTAACCACACCCGGAAACCCCCTTATCACGGGCTAAACAACCCCTGCGCGCAGCCCCTGTCCCATACAAAGTGCTCAAGTTGAGCTTAAAAGTGGACGAGTGTAAGCCCCTGCCCACGATGCCCCCCTTGGCTGCAGCGATGGCCTCGTGGTTGGCCAGACCGAGGGCAGGGTCCATCATGTGTATGCTTGTCGAACTAAGTTAGTGCTGGCGATGGGGGGGGTTAAATTAAGCTAGTATAAGCTAGTTTAGGGGCTAGTGGTTAGTGGGTTAGTGGGCTATTCCTGGGGACTACAGTGGGTTAGTAAGATAGGGGGGTTTAAACTAGGCTAGTTTAAGCTAGTTTAGGGGCTAGTGCTTAGTAGGCTAGTTTTGGGGCGACAAGAATATCCATAATGCGGCATGTGGCATGACATCATCAGCAGGTGGTGACCACGGTTTGTCTCTGCGGCTCGTATGAGTAATTTTGCCAAAATTGCGTACTAGTAAAACTTTGAGTACTCGTAGCGCTGCCTTCTCGTCTGTTCCACAGAGCCCGGCATTCACCCCCTATGGCATCTGTTGTTCCCCACCCGTGAGACGCCACCGCGGATGAGCACAACACGATGCTCCCCCCGGCGGCGCCCTTCCCGCGGATCATCCCCTTCACGCAGGGTGTCAAGATATGATCCGATATCGATATGGGAGACCGATATGGGAGATCGGACATCAATGAGATATCAATATGAATTTCGATACGGGATATGGGGTATCGATTTGGGTTACGGTATATAGATTTGGTCATCTACCATCTCGATATGGTCATCCTGGATATCACTATGCAATATGGGCTTATGATATGGGAGATGACAATATCGATATGGTCATCCTCCATATCGATATGGTCATCCTCCATATCGATATGGGATATCTTGTCACTCTGCCTTCACGGACGACCGCAACACGACGAAGGAGCTGTAGAGGTTGGTCTTGATGTAGCAGCGCAAGTTGAATTTGAAACCAAATTTAGAAGGCGGTATATCACACATTAGTTTCAAGCGCTTAGTTCCAGGCGGTTTCAACTTGGGGTTCCATAGGGTCAACCTGCACCGCCCTATCTTGATCACGTCGTCGAACTCCGCGTCCGTCGTCGTGTGCGCCGCCTGCATCAGGGGCTTACACTCGTCCACTTTCCGGCTCAACTTAAGCGCTTTCTGTGGGATAGGGGTGCATTTAGGGGTTGTTTAGGGGGTGCTTAAGAGGTGTCAGAGGGTGTGAGGGGTGTTTAGGATGTGTTTTGTGTCAGAAATGGCTCAGGTTGAGCCGAAAACTGGACGAGTGTAAGCCACTGGCCTGCATCCAAGGCCCCGGGGGCTTGCAATATGAATATGATAGTATGAGCGCACTCAAGTTGAGCACGTTGCACAGACGGGGCATTATACAATGAAGCACTTCAGTTGAGCACTTTAGAGGGATAAACCACCGGAGTTTTCACACAGCGCCTCCACGCACTGGGTGATTGTCGTGCGCAATGTCTGACTGTTCTAAGGCGAGTTGAGCTGAGGATGCGAGCAATTTCGAGGGTGTTACATTGAGTTATGGTCACAGGCACGTAACGGTGGCGCGAGTATGACAAAGTGCGCCAAACCACTGAGACACTTAGTCTGACTTAATGCTACTTAGTCTGACTTAGTGCCCGCTCGACCAATCAGAGCGCTCCATTTGGACGATTTAGTACAGGAATACTGCTTGTTGCTAAGTGTCTAAGTGGTTTCACGCACTTTCAGTTGTCATAGAGAACTGAAAGAATGTAAGTCCCTGCCTTGAGGAGCACGCTACCCACGCATGACGTAACGCCCGAGAGCAGGGGCTTACACTCGTTCCCATTTCCGCTCAACTAAAGCTTCTTGGCCCCTTTCCGCTCAACTTAAGCTGACTGTGTCCCCCATACAACCCAATGTAAGCCGTGGATGTGTACCAAGGTGCTCAAGTTGAGCTATAACGTGAGCGATGTGTCCCGAAGGTCCTCAAGATGAGCCCTGAAGTGAACGAGTGTAAGCCCCTGCCCGAGAGGGGCCCCATCTTAAGCGCCGCCGCGATCACAGCGTCAGTCGCCTTCGTGTACCAGCGCAAGTTGAATTTGAAAGCAGCAGTTGAAAGCAACTCATCATGTTATAGTTTCAAGCACTGAACCCACAGGCGCTTTCAACATGGGGTTTGATACTGTCAAGCTGCACCGCCTCGCCTTCGCATCGGTGGCGTCAGCAGGGACCGACACCACATTCGCCTCCGGAAGGCTGGACACGATGGCGTCCAATTTTTCCGCGTTACGGCCCGAGATCACAATCCCTGCCTTCAGGGCCTTACAGATTACACTAGTTCCCACCTTTCGGCTGACCCTGTGCACCTTTCGTGGGAAGACGTGGGGGTGGTTAGAGCTGGTGGTGGATACTGACAGAAGAACGACGACATAACGGTTCAGCTGAACGGTTGTGCTGAACAAGGAGGGGTAGCAGTATTCCATAGTGTAGGTGTATGGCAGGGGCTTACAATCGTTCCCATTTCGGCTCAACTTGAGCTCTTCTGTGCACTGTATAACCCAACTTCACTCTTGAATGTGTCCTGTAGTTGCTCAAGTTGAGCATCAACGTGAACGAGTCAGCCCCTGGTGTATGGCCCTGCCAGCGGTCGGGTGCTGCGAGTGCAGTATCCTCACGACAGCCGCGCCGATGCCGCCAGTGGCCAGAGGCTTACACTCGTCCACTTTTCGGCTCAACTTGAGCAAATTCTGTGGGATAGGGGTGCATTCAGAGGTAGTTCAGGGGGTGTTTGGGAGGTGTCAGGGGATATGAAGGAGCATCAGGGGGTGTCCATGGTGTATTTTGTGTCAGAAACGGCTCAAGTTGAGCTGAAAGGTGAACGAGTGTAAGCCCCTGCCAGTGGCGCCAAACACGACGAGCACTGGTGGGGCGGGGGTTGTAGCGGCGGCGGCCTCGGGGCAGGGGCTTACACTCGTCCACTTTTCAGGTCAACTTGAGCGCTTTGTATGAGATAAGGGGTGCGCGCAGGGGTGCTATTGCCCGTGTTAAGGGGGTGTTAGGGGGTGCTTAGGATGTGTAGGGTGTTTTCTTGTGTCAGACACGGCTTAAGTTGAGCTGAGAAGTGGACGAGTGTAAGCCCCTGCCTCGGAGGCGGCGACGGAAGACGCCGAGAAGCCTCGGACCAGGGGCTCACACTCGTTCATCTTAGAGCTCAACCTGAGCAATTTCAGGACACACACATGAGTTAAGTTGGGTAATACGGTGGACAGAAGTGCTCAAGTTCAGCTGAAATGGGAACGAGTGTAAGCCCCTGCCTCGGACCTTACCACCGACGCCGCTGAAGCCGCTGAAGACGCTCTTGCGCGTCTCACCCACGAGCAGGGGCTTACACTCTTGTCACTTTTCAGCTCAACTGAAGCGTTTTTTGTGGGACAGGGGGTGCGCGTAGGGGCTGTGTAGCTCGTGTTAAGGGGGCATTAGGGGGTGTTTAGGGTGTGTTTAGGGTGTGTAGGGTTTATTCTTGTGTCAGACACGGCTCAAGTTGAACTGAGAAGTGGACGAGTGTAAGCCCCTGCCCACGAGGCACAACCGCTACACCGAAGATGAAGATGGCGACGACTGCGACACGGCACCCGAGACAATCGGGCTGAATCGCGTTTTGGACGCGATGGCCCGGGAGGCGGCGAGCGCCGCGCGACGACCCAGCATACCGCTAGACATCCCCTCGAACGGGATTTGTGTGAGGCGCGTCGGGGCTGCGCGCGCCGCGTGGAGTGGAGCGTATGTGTCGTGGATTCGGAAGTGCCATGAGGAAAAACAACGCCAAGCGAAGGTGCTCACTCCAACTGCCACGTGGCGTGGTGAGCTTCAGCATGTCCTCACCGACCGGGCCGCGGGTCGGACTACGCATAACGTTTTTGCGACTGTTTTTGTTACGCGTTGCGACCCGCGGCCCGGTCGGTGAGGACATGCAGAAGCTCAACGTGGTCATGATCGTAACAATCGACCGCGCCTCCGCCAACTCTTGGAAATATTTCTCGAAATCCATAGAAATGTTTTGTGGCCTGTGGAGTTGCACAACCTTGTAGCCCCGGTAACAGCCCGGTACCAGCCCCGTAGCCCGGGTAACAGCCCGGTACCAGCCCCGCTACCAGCCCAGCCCTGTAGCCCCGGCAACGATGACCATGACCTCCGCCGTCGCCTGCTGAAGCACCCGAGCCGGTATGACGTTATGATTGCGACAAGCATCGAGGGACGCAGCCATGATAGGTTCATAATGTAATATGTTTAAATAAATCAACGGCGCCAATGCCGGCACCGAGTCTGCGAGGCGCGTGAACACACAAACACTCTTCTCGCGCTCTGCTGTTCACTGCATTCGCCCTCGCACTGCCTTCCATCACTTCTTTCACGTTATTCACTTCTTACCAAACCCAAAGAAGCCGCGCTTCTTCTCAACATCGAGAGAGGGGGCAGGCCCTAGCAAAGGGACCATGACCTCCGCCGCGGCTGTGGCATGTATCGTGGGGTTCGATATGCTGGGCTCATAATGTCACGAGTATAAATCAATAAATAAATTCGGCACCAATGACGGCACCGAGTCTCCAAGGTTCAAGAGCATATCAAACACGCTTCTGGCGCTCGGTGCTCGGCTGTTCACTCTCACCACCTTCCATCAATTCAACCACATGCTTCACTTCTTACCGAAGCCGAAGAAGCCTCCTGACTTCTCAGCCGGGAGGGCGGCGGCAGGCCCCAGCACGGGGACCATCACCTCCGCCGCGGAGGGCCAGGCAGATATTGCTCGCCACGTCATAGGGCGCCATCTTACTTAAACAATGAAGGTTAAACATGCGTTGGATGACGTGGCGGGCAATTGGCCGGGCGGATATTGCTCGCAACGTCATAGGGTGCCGTTTTACTCAATAATGAGGGTTCAACAACATGTGTCGGGTGTCGGGGCGGGCAATGTCTGCCATACCCTACCGCCGTGACCTGCTTGAGCGGCGGCCGCATCCCGCGCCCGTCGTCACCCTTGCCCGCCGCCGCCATGGCACCCTCCCCGGTGCCATACGTTGGCAGCCGCAGGTCGTACGTCCACGCCGCCTGCCGCAGCGCCACCGCGGTGCCCACGCCCGCAACGATGCGTGCGCCCACCGGCAGCCCCGCCGCGCGCACCAGCATGTACACCGTGCCGTAGCGCCGCAACTTGCAATTGAAGGCAACGATTCAAAGCACTTTACCATATATAAGTAGAAATGGCGGAGGGGGTTGATTCATAAATTAATGCTCACCATGTGAAGTGCCTTGGGGCTCGATCAATGATAATAAAGATAAACAGTAGAAAGAGCTTCGACCAGGCGCTTCTAAAACGGCTTCCAAACGGGTCTAACTTGCGCCGCCTCACCGTGGCGCCGGAGAGGGCGGTGGTGGCGTATATGTCGGTATAGGAGTGCAGGATGCGCACCGGGCGCTGCAGCAGCACGTCCCGCACCACGCCACCGAAGGTGGCAGTAAATACGCCGCACGCTATGGCAGCGGCGCACGGCACGCCAGCCTTGATCCCATTCATTACGCCGACGATTAGGGCATTGCAGAAATTGCGTGCCTCGTCATCTAAACGCATTTTAACCCTTATTGCTTGAGAATTAAATGGCAAGGGGAGCTCTACGTTGCGAGTAATATCTGCCGGGCCCAACCGATGACGCAGAAGGCGCCCACGCCCACGGCGTCGGCCCAGTCGACCCACTGGTCATCCGCGGTGACACCGAAGGCGCGCTCCAGGTGCGGCCACGCCAGGAAGGTCGCCACCCCCGTGCCCACGGAGATCCACAGGTACTCGATCTCCTCCGTTCAGGGCCGTACACTGCGTTCCCTCTGTAATGAATGCTCTGACCCCCCTACGCACTATCAGCGCCCCACTGCAATACATGATAAAACCCACCTACGCAACATCAACGCCCCACTGCATTCAATGCTCAAACCTCCCTACGCACCGTTAACGCCCCACTGAAATATATGCTCAACCCCCCTACGCACCATTAACGCCCCACCTCCATCCAGAAGGCGCGGCGGCCCCGCCCCAGCAGCAGGTCGCGGATGGTCCCACCCCCCACCGCGGTGATCGTGCCCACCACCACGGCGCCCAGGTGTAGGGCCTACCGGGTATCGTCCGCTGAGTCATAGGATGCCACTGTACTAAAACAACAAGGGTGCACAGTGTGTTGGATGGCGTGGCGGGCAATGTGCCTACCAGATACCGCCCGCCGCGTCATAGGATGCTGTCTGACTCAAGAAACGAGGGTTGGGCCTAGTGGATACTGTCTGCCACGTCATAGGATGCCCACTGACTCAGGAAACGAGGGTATGCAATGTGGAGGAGGACGTGGCGAGCAATATCTGGCAGGCCCAACCCATGATGTCCATGCCGCGCGTGGCGGCCGCCAGCGTGCCCGTCATGGCAAACACCGCGGTGCCGAAGTAGTCCGACGCGCGCAGCAGGCCGGGGATGCTCGCGTCGGGGAACCGTGGCATCGAGCAGGGCCGAATAGCATAGTGTACACGTCAAGTCTCTAGGCATCACGTAGGGACGCATAACAGTGGCATCAAGCAGAAACACGACATAGTCTGTCGGCGCACACGTCAGTCAGGGCATCACTATGGGACACAATACCGGCGCATATGTGAGAAATCGTAGAACAAGCACGTAGCACGAGTGTCCCACACAATGCCGGCGCACATGTAGGTACTTGTAGTACGTACAGTAGCACGAGAGAGCACGAGGTGGTAATATCAGGTAACATTTGCAGACAGGCGTTTGGTGAGACACACAAACGATTCCTGCACCCGAGCGTGCGACCATGCCATGCTGTCCACGTGCACCGTGGGAGGCGCCGCCGCCGGGGAAGCGGGGGCCGCGGGTGTGGCAGGTGACGCTGGTGACGCCTCCTTCGACGCTGCCTCCGCCGCCGCCGCCACCTTGTTGGGAGCGTCGGTGGAGACGCCTCGACGGATGGGCGGCGCCAGTTGTAATCGTGCGGCGATTGCAGGCAAGGGCGAGCGGCGCGCAGCCGCAGTGGTAGCGGCGGTGGCGGCGGCGGCGTGAGCGGCGGCGATGGCACCACCCCCGCCACCCCCGCCGCCACCGCCGGCGCTGACGCCGCTGAGCGCGCGACCCGTGCGCGAGGCGGCGGCGGCGGCGGCCCCCGACGCGGCAAGTCGCGCGGCGGCCCGCAGCATCGAAGTCGAGCTCATTTGGTGCTCAGTTTTTTGTGACTCTTGCGCTCTACTTCTCTATGGATGCTCCAACGTCCAAGCACGCAGAAGCGGTGAGTGAATGGGACGCCGGGTTGGCGGGTCCGCCGGGTGACGATATCGGCAGGGAGTTCGCCGCGCAAAGGGGAACTACACGTTCGCGCGCGTCGGTATCCGTGTCGCCGATTGGGCACTCGAGGATGCGGGTGCCGGCTTGTGGCCCAAATGACACCGAGGATTGACCTGGCCAATCATACGCCGGCGCCGTTATCGTCAGGTCTGGTGGACTGAGAGAGCGTTTCTATGTAGACTCCCCCGTCGACCCCCCTGTAGACTCCCCCGTGACACGTCAACCGGAAAACGGAAAGTTCCAATTTGACCGACAGGGGGAATACATGCGTTTTCACGCGGGGAGACACACGTCAACGAGCGCGTGTTCCCGCTTGACGCACAAACGGGGCGACACCCCCGCGTGTGACATCCGCGTGCCGTTCCGCCTCCATAGTCGTCCGCGGACGGATTCCTGCTTTGGAACCTCGACGTGGAACGCACACACTCGAAGGGGCGCGGCTAACATTCAGTTGACTTCTCGAGGATATTCGATAGGGAGCGAGGATGGAGCGCGGGGCCGCGGCCGACTCGTATTCCAAGGTGAGCGGGCGGAGGGGAGGTCACTACGATGCGATACTGTACGACACGACATGCTGCCGCCGGGCCCGCGGTACTCAGCTGTGCTGCCGCCCCATCCGAAAGCTGTTTTGCTTGATTGACGTGAGATCTCGGAGATTTTCGTGGCACGACGGCGTGAGACGCATGCGATCGAGAGAGTTGCTTGAAGTGCCAACCCAGAGCGAGTTTTCGCCGGTCCTCGTCGCCTCACACGTTGCTGCATCATCTTACGTCCTTGCGCCTGTCGTCAGCCCCCCTCCTTCGCTTTTGAGCACTCCGAGCTTTCTTTGGCACGACGGCTTGAATAACGCAACCGCCAGAGAAGTGCTTGAAGTGCCAACCCATCCATAACGCGAGGCTGCGCAGGTCCGCGCCGACTCACTCGTCGTCGTATCGCCCTTTTCACCAGTGTGCCGGTATTGAGCTTCCCCTTCCCACGTTCACTTGCCACCCGCAGCCTGAGCGCGCCATGTCTGGGCGCGCCTCCACCCCCAGCGGCGGGGGCATCCGCTCGCTTGGGATGCTGCCTCCGGCTTCGGGGCGCTACACCCCAGCAAAGCTCAACCCGCACACGCCGGTGAGGGACGGCTCCGCGCGACGCTCGAGCTCGTCGCTTAGCATGGCAGGGGAGATGTGCATCATAAGCAAACGACCGACGTTGCTTTTCCTCCTCCTCCTCCTCCTCCTCCTCTGCGCGTCTGCATGAGCGCTCACCCTGAACAGCGGGTTTTAGAATTCTCAGCCGCTGAAAATTTCAGCCTGAGTTAATAGACGGTCGATTCGCCATATAAAAGACGAAACACTCTGTACGGGACATCCTTTGCATCGCGCGGGGCGGCGGGGGCGGGGAGGGTCAGACGCGTAATAGGCACGCAAACACATCAACGCGTGTTGTTATAGTGCGTGCGGGCGCTCGCTGGTCACGCGCGCGAGTTTTCGGCGCCCCGTGGGCCGCGTCAAATTGCGACCCGT
>Ga0307489_10001188_pt1 | contig 17045 bp, 26 predicted proteins | sample SB12metaG_FD_202247 | JGI IMG/M metagenome (GOLD analysis project Ga0307489, IMG submission 202247) | Sea-ice brine microbial communities from Beaufort Sea near Barrow, Alaska, United States - SB 1.2 | ecosystem: Environmental > Aquatic > Marine > Coastal | place: USA: Alaska | collected...
TCGCCACGTTACCACCCTTCTCGCCTCCCCCGCCCCCGCCTGCTACCCCGCCTCCATCCACGCTCCCGCTCCTAAGGCCCAGCAGATCACGCTCGCCACGTCAGAGGATGCCCGCATGGGGGCAATTAGGCACAGTCACGCCACACAGCTGTCATCGTACACACCACAGCTGTCATATGGGCAGTCAGTCACGTAACATCGGCAGTACTAGTACAGCCTGTATCTAGATAGGAGCCACGCTCCTGTCTGCTTACTCGCTCTTAGAAAGCGACGCCTAGATACTCCAGGAACGATGGTTCGACATGCGAGTCGATGACGCGGCGAGCAATGTCTGCCAGGCATTACCCGCTCCCGCTGGCGCCGCTGCTGCCGCTGCCGCCTCCGCCGCTCCCGCCTCCACCGCCCGGCATGACATCCCGCCCGAAGGTTCCTTCGGTGCCCGGCCGGTGGCCCTTTTTCGGCGACGGCGGCGGCTCACCGTCCTTGGGCGTGATGCTCACCTCCCACCGGTCCAGCACCTGTGCCGTTTCAATTGACAGAGTTTGTGAGTGTCAGTACATTTGACAGAGTATGTGAGTGTCGGTTGATTTGATAGAGTCTGTGAGTGTCGATTCATTTGGAACAGAACGTTGGGTCAAGTAGGGTTCAAGTGACAGAGGATGTGAGGACAAGTAGGGTTCAAGTCGAAAGGGTGCGAGGACGACGGGGGTGGAGGCGCCAGTGGCAGTAGCTGCAGCGGGGGCAGCGGGGGCGGCGGTGGCGGTGGAGGGGGAAGAGGGAGCCGGGGCGGGGGAGGGGAAGGTGCGGGGGGTGGGGAACGCTGTAGTGGACGGGGTTCTGACCGCGGGGCGCTCCTCTGTTGTGTAGAAACAGTTGTGTGCGAACGGATGTGCGGGAACGGTTGCATGAGAACGGTCAAGTGGAAGTGGAAGGGGTTCCAACCGCGGGGTGCGCCTCCTGCATCTGCATCAGCAGCTCGCTGATCAGGTCGTTGTTGAACCCGCCACCCAAGCGGTAGCGGCGGAAGTTGACATTGAAAGTGAAGTTTGAAAGCGGTTCATCATATTATAGCTTCAAGAGCTGAAACCAGGCGCGGTCAACCCCGGGTCAACCTAGGGTCAAGATGGGGTCAGCCTGGGGCCAACCTGGGGTGAACCTGGGGTCAACCCTGGGTCAACCTGCACCAGGCGCCCTGGGTCAACCTACACCAGGTACTTTCAACAGGGGGACAACGTAGTGTAAACCTGCGCCGCCCTACCCAGCCCAGCACGCGCGCGAGGTCGTTGCCGGTGCCGAGCGGCAGGATGCCGACGGGCGGCTTGACCTCCACCTCCGTCAGCTCCTCCAGCGCCTGCAGGATCCACGCCACCGTGCCGTCGCCACCGCACACCAGGGCCTTACATTTCACCTCAACGTGAACACTTTTAGTGGGACACGTGGGGGTGTATTGAGTGGTATCTGTGACAAACACGGCTCAGGTTAAGCCGATAAGTGGACGAGTGAGAGCTCCTTACAGAAGTCCACTTTCCAACTGAATGTAAGCGCTGTTCGTGGGATATTTAGGGTAGTTTGAGTGACAAAGACGGCTCACTTGGAGCTGAGAAGTGGCCGAGTGTAAGCCATTGCCCCGTCCACTTTCCAACTCAACGTGAGCACTTGTTGTGGGAAATATTAGATAGTTTGAGTGACAAACACAGTTGAGATTGAGGTGAGAAGTGGACCAGTGTAAGCCCCTGCCGCACACCATGATGCGTACCTTGGGTAGGTTGCAGAAGAGTCGCAGCGCCGCCTTGGGGTCCGTCTTGTGCAGGTCCACCACCTGCAGCGGGTTCAGGTTCTGCCGTAGCATTGTCGTGAGGTGCCCGCCCAGCAGGGGCTCACACTCGTCCACTTTTCAGCTCAACGTCAGCACTTTATGCGGGATACGTTGAGTATGTTCAGTGACCAACACCCCTCAGGTGAACTGACAAGTGGAGGACTGTTAGACCCTGATGGATGACGCCCGGGCAGTGTTGGACACTGATGGCTAGTTCGCAGGCGCCGCCGGGCAGTGACGACAGCGGCTCGGGTGGAGCCCCTGCCTCCGACCTGCCCGCCGCTGCGGCTGTTGACGAAGACCAGCAGCGGCATGGCGTCCTCGGGAAGTAGTGTGGGATCGATGGACAGAATGGGGTACGTCTCGCTCGCCTTGCGGCTCACCTTGGTGTAGGGGCGCATCTTGAAAGAAGGCAAACATGAACTGTGCACCTTGCATTCACACGTCGCAGGTTGCCACCGACTATGCAGGTGCCCCCCTCCAAATGAGTGGCCATGCTCCTCCCATATTCAGTATCACGCGCTGGAATCCAGGAGCTTTCGACACAGGGGTGCACCAACCTACCTTGCGACTAATCTTGCGCATCACCTTGCGCGTGACGCGCGTCAGAGGGCTGCGCATGGGAGCCTCGGTGACGCACGCCGGCGGTAGGATGAGTCGCGCGTGCTTCGACTCCGACAGCGTGTAGTACCACCCCTGCTGCTCGCGCCTGTTGAGAGAGGAGGCACGGCGGGCGGAGAGACATTCAGAATCGAAGTCCAACACCCCTCAGTGGCAGTTGACGCATTCCAGTAGTAACACCGCCCCGACGTCATCCGCAGCCAACCCTGAGTAGCGTCATAAACGTCCATGAATAGACGCGCAACACCCCTGACCTCGCGCTCGGTTCGTCTCCCCCCCCCTCGTTTCTGCAGTGCTGTCACCGCTGAACTCCTCGCGTGTTGTGAGAGACCTCAAATGCCTCTAATATCAGTTCACTTCAACAAGAATCTCACCCCTCACGACTCGACGGCTGGCTCACCACCTACGCCGCGGCCCCGAGCGCACGGGGTTACCGTGTCCGGCGGCTCATAAGCCCCTCCCGGGCTACGTCGACAAGTGCGACACACGCGAGCACGTGGTTCCCGCGTACCTTTGCTCGGCGAGTTTCTCCTGAACCCATCGCGTGCTGAACATGGCGACGAGCACGGCCACGATAATCTGGCCCCACATCTCCAGGCTCCACCGCGGCACGTACTGTGACAACGGCAGGTCCTCGACCAACGCCGTGATGTTCAGGACCCATCCCTGGAGGTTGACGCCCTCGGTCAGGTTCACGCCCTGCAGGCCCTCGCGGGAGGGTCGTTGAGCACAAGCACTCGACCGCCGAGATTGAGCGCGACTTCATTCTTGGAGTGTTACTGGTATTCTTGGAGAGAAAGTTGCTCGTGCAGACGCGCGGAGGGAGGAAAAGGAGGGTCATCAACGTCGGTCGACTGCATGTCCTCAATGACAATGACCCCCCCGCCTCGCTTAGCGCCGTCAGGTTCAGCAGCCAGTTATCGGTGCTAATCCACCGGCCCACCGCGGCCGCGGCGCCGCCCGGCGCTTCCTCACCCATGCCGACCGTTACTACCCCAGGAATGTTTCCGATTTTTTCCGTGCGCTTTTCCGTGGTTTGTCTTTACAGTCTCCCAGGGAGTTGGGGGCGTGCTTATGGCGGCGGTGGGAGCCAGGCGCGTCAAACCGGCGCAGGTGACCGAGGTCTCCGGGGGATGGCGGGGGCGCTGCTTTGCGCCGACACGTGTGGAGCGGGGGGGAAGGAAACATTGACACCCGCTTTTCAAAACGGAACTCGACTCCCCCCAGAAACCCTAAACCCGGCTGGCAGATCCAAAAGCGGATTTGCACCCAGAAATACCAACGGAAGGATGGTCTGGGGGATGTGGAGGCGCGCGCTCATTGCGTCCACCACGCGTTCCGGTCGAGCAGGTCGCGTCGGCCGCCCCTCCCACACTCCCCACCCTCCCCCCGCCGCCAAGACAAGTCAGGCATCATGGCGGGCGCACTCCCGCTGGAGTCCGTGATTGGCTTCGAGGGCAAAGTCTCCGGCGGTCTGGTGCTGCACCCAAACGGGAAGACGATGGCAGGGCCGTTTGACTGCGGGTTATGCGCGACGGTGTGCGGGCATCCGGCGGTGTCGCGCGAGCGTTCATAACGTGCGGTGCGGGGTCCGGGGAGGCCCGCTAATGAGATCTGGCGCGCGCGGGCGCGGGCGTGCTGTTTTCCATGGCCCCCTCCTCAGCATTATTGACCCAAACGCGTGTACATTTTGAGAACAACGACCTGAACGTACAACGGAGCCCGACTTCCTACGCGGTGGATGCTAGTACCCAATGCATATGCGCGGACTCGGTTCGTGGTGCAGTACTCGTCCTCCAGACCGTCGTATGAGCAGCAGTGCCTGTGCCTTGTACCCTTGGCGGACCCCCGATTTCGGTTTGTCGTCCACTCAACCTGGCGTCGTTGTTGTGTTGTGAGGACCCTTCTTCTCGATTTACCCCCTTGGCGCGACCATCGTCATTAAGGAGCTCGGCGACGCGTTCAGCCAATCGTTCCTGCAGGGCCACACCGATGAGGTAGGGCGGTGCAGGTTGACACTATCGGAACCCGTGTTGAAAGCGCCTATGGCTTCAGCGCTTGAATTGAGGGCGGTGCTGGTTGACAGTATCAGAAACCCGTGTTGAGCTTGTAAGCGCCTGTGGATTCAGTGCTTGTAGCTACAGTACTACTACAATATGATGAACTGCTTGCAAACTTTGCTTTCACATCCGAGTTGCGCCCCTACGACGAGATATCGTGCCTCACTCTCAGCGCTGACGGCCGCTTCCTCGCGAGCGGCCAAATCACGTACATGGGGTTCACCGCGGACATAATCGTGTGGGACTTGGCGTCGCGGACCATGGTGCACCGCATGGCAGGGGGGTAATTGAGAACAACGTCTAGAATGCACAACGGCGCACGACCTACCTTCAGGGTACATGCCCACGCTGACGCGCGGACTCGGCTCGTGGTGGCCAGACCATCATTGTATGCGCATGTACCCTTGGGCATGTACCCTCGGCCCGAATTCGGTTTATCGTCCGTTCAACGTCATTCGTTGTTCTGATTGACCCTGCTGCAAGTCGCTGCACAAGGTGAAGGTGCAGAGCCTGGCATTTTCTCATGATGGGAAGTATCTGGCGTCGCTCGGTGGGCAGGACGACAACAGCCTGGTCATCTGGGACGTCGAGACGGGTTCGGCCATCTGCGGCAGCCCCACGGCGAACGAGCAGGTGCTCTGCGTCAAATTCCTCAACACGACCAACACCAAGTTGGCGACAGGGTAGGGCCTGCCAGATATTGCTCGCCATCGCCATACCATTCAACGCACTGAAACACCCTCGTGGTTTCAGCTGAACGGCGTGCTGTGAACACGAGCCGTCACAGCTGTCATCCATCGCACCTTGGACCCTCGTTTGTTTTGGTTGATGGCATCTTATGACGTGGCGAGCAACATCTGCCAGGCCCTATGGACCGCGGGCACAACAACCTGGACGTGTGGGACTTTGACCGGCAGGGTCGCAAGATCCGCCCCACCAACTGCCGCCTCGGCCAGCTGCGCCGCATCTGCAAGTACATCACCGTCGACGAATACGTGAGTGCCCCTTCTGTCTCATCTCTCCTCTATATCCTCCCCTCTCTCTCCTCCCCCTCCTCCTTATCCCCTCCTCCTCTTCCTCCTCCTGCATCTCCTTCTCCTCCTCCCCCTCCTCCTCCGCCCCCCCCGAACACTCGACGCCCGACGACCTACGCTGTGCTGGAATCCCTACCCGTCTACCTCCCCCTCCATGTGTTTGTTTCCTTTCCTCTCTGTGACTTTTGCGTTTTGGCCGAATGGGAAAATGGCGGGGGCAAACTGCTTTGGGCAATCCCAGGGGCGGGGCAGGCGCGCTTAGGGGCGGCGCGCGCGCTCGGGGGCGCGGGAATTCCGCAAGGCGGTATGCGCGTATCGCGGCCCCGGTTTCCGACCCCCGTGCGCCCAACGCATCCTCCTCCTCGGTCAAACGGCGCGCCGGTTTTGGGTCCAAAAGAACTTCACGCGACAGGCCGTGGCAGGCCGGGCCCGTCGGAATGCGGGAAGCTTTTCAGACCGGGTTTCCAGCCTGCGACGCCGCGGCTCGGCGCCGCGCGGCGGAATCGCAGCCCCGCGGCATCCAACAGGGCGTTCGCACGTCGCTACCACCCCCCCCCCCGGCGCGCGTGCGATCCCTACCCTGAGCACACAACTGGCCGACCGACCAACTTTTCGTAATCTGTCACTTTCTTGCTTCAAAATGCTGACCCTTCTCGCTCTGCCTCCGCTCCCTCCCGACCCCCGTGAACTGCAGGATGAGTACATGTACGTGGGCACCACGTCAGGCGACGTCCTGCAGGTGTCGCTGTCGCAGCATTTGTTCAAGAATGCCGGGCCCAGCAAGACGCGCATCCCCAAGGGCGTCATCTCCAACGCCATCGCGCCCACCGGCGAGCTGGTGATCGGCGGCGGCGACGGCAGCGTCAGCGTGCTGGTAGGGACTGATGAATAGTGCTCGCCACGTCATAGGACGCCATGTAACTCCGGATACGAGGATCCAAAATGCATTTGATGACGTGGCGTGCACGCCACGTCATAGGATGCCGTCTAACTCAAGAAACGAGGGATCAAATGCTTTTGTCATAGGATGACGTCAAACTCAAGAAACGGAGGTTCAAAATACGGTTGATGACGTGGCGAGCATTACCCATGAGTCCCTGCGTGCTGGACCGCAGCACCATGAAGACGCTGGCGGCCACCAAGCTGGTGAGCGGCATCACCTCGTGCGTCGTCGCGCCTGGCATCCACAAGGACGGCGGCTTCGGCCTGTACTGCGGTAAGGCGGTGCAGGTTGACCCCGGGTTGATTCCGATTGGATTTCAGCGCTTGCAACTCAACTACATCGAGGCTACGCTCTGCTCCAGTGTGATGACACGTGTGAGCAGCCATCTGGAGCTTTCACTCCCAGTCAAGACACAGACTGTACTGCGAGTATTCGTACCGCCGATATGATGAAGCAGATTCAAAATTTGCTTACAATTCCAACGTGTGCCACTACATTGCGGCACCGAGACGTGCAACATCTACTACCTGAAGTACTCGCCGACCCAGGGGTTCCTGTCAGAGCTGATCCAGACCTGCCACCACGAGACCATCAACGACATTGCCTTCCCCCAGGGCTACTCCGAGGCAGGGAGGTTGTTGAGAACAAGCACTCGACCGAAGTTGAACCTCCTCCCTCTCCTCCTCCTCCTGCTTCTCCTCCTCCTGTTACGTCTCCTCCTCCTCGTGGGAACCTTCTCCTCCTCCTCTGCGCATCTGTACGGGCGTTCACACTGACAGTAAGTCATGCTCCGACATCGGCAGAATGCTTGTTCTCAATGACCCTCCTCCGAGGTGTTCGCCACCTGCGGCTCTTCGGACATCCGCGTCTGGCACATCAACGAGGTAGGGACTGATGGACAGTGCTCGCAGTGTCATAGGATGCCATCTAAATCATGTAACGAGGATTCAAACGCCGTTTGATGACTTGGTGATCACTTGTCACATCATAGGATGCCATTTAACTCAAGAACGGAGGGTTCAAACTGCGTTTGACGACGTGGCAGGCTATCCACAAGTCTCTACGACGAGGCGCGCGAGCTGCTGCGCGTGTCCGTGCCCAACATCGAGTGCAAGTGCGTGGCCTTCATGGTAGGGACTGATGGATACTGCTTGCCACGCTATCAATTGCATGTTGAACCCTCATGTACAGTGCTTGCCACGTCATCAAACGCACGTTGAACCCTCTTTTGTTGAGTTAAATGACATCCAATGACGTGGCGAGCACTATCAGATAGGGCTTGCCACATCATCAAACGCATTATAAACACTCTTTTCTTGAGTCTAATGGCATCCTATGACGTAGCGAGCACTGTCCATCAGTCCCTAGTTCATGGCCGACGGCGGTTCCATCGTGAGCGGGTGGTCGGACGGCAAGATCCGCGCGTTTGCGCCGCAGTCGGGGCGGCTGCTGTACACCATCAACGACGCGCACTCCGCGGTGACGGCAGGGCCTTACACTCCTTCACCCATCAGTTTAATGTGAGCTCTGTATGAGCACTGCAGGTAGTTGTACGCTAAGTTTGCGATTTCTGTGACGAAATCGGCTGAGGATGAGCTGAGGAGTGGACGACTTTTATCGGCTTTGTGTGCTCAATTTCGGGCTCGCTGTGATCACTTTCCAGCTTCATGTGAGCACCATTTGAGCACCATTTGTACGGTACGTTTGGTAATTCCAGTGAACAAAGATGGCATAGGTTGACAGAAAAGTGGAGGGGTGCATGTCCCTGCGAGACGGCCATCATCGGCACCAACGACTGCACGCGCGTCATCTCCGGCGGCAAGGAGGGCAACGTCCGCGTCTGGCGCCTCGGCCCGCAGTCCCAGTCCATGGTGGCGTCCATGAAGGTAGGGCGCTGCAGGTTGACCCCTCTCTCCTCTCTCTCCTCTCGCCTGTCTCCTCTCGCCTCCCTCCTCTCTCTGCTCTCCCCTCCCTCCCCTCTCTCCTCTCGCCTCCCTCCTCTCTCTCCTCTCTCATCTCTCCTCTATCCTGTCGCGACTCTGTCCTCTCGCCTCTCTCCTCTCTCCTCTCTCCTCTCTCCTCTCTCCTCTCTCCTCTCTCCTCTCTCCCCTATCTCCTCTCTCCCAGCTCCTTTACTCTCTCCCCTCTCCACTCTCCTCTCTCCTCTCTCCTTACTCCTATCTCCTATCTCCTATCTCCTTTGAATGCTTTCAACTTTTGCTTACAATTTTCACTTGCGCCACTACCTGAAGGAGCACAAGGGACCCGTGAACTCCATCGCGCTGCGCAAGAACGACTCCGAGTGCGTCAGCGCCTCCTCAGACGGCAGCGCCATCATCTGGGACCTCGCCAGATTCTCCCGCAACAACTCCCTCTTCGCCTCCACCTTCTTCAAGGTAGGGACCGCCGAACAATACACCCCTCATATACCCCTTAAAATACACCCCTTATAAGCCCCTTATTCGCCCCTTATACACCCCTCATGGGCCCCTCATACACCCCTCATACATCCCAACACACCCCTCACACAACCCCAATGCACGTTTTACATCCCGATAGACCTAGAGTCTGTCCTCTTGAAATGGCGGAGGGTTTTTGCTTAGATATCACCATGTGAGTGCCTTGGGGATCAATGAACGTTAGTTATAACGACAGGATTCCAATACGCATCTGACCCTTGTGGTCGGCGTGCGCGTACTACCCGGACGAGTCGCAGATCGTGACGACCGGCACGGACCGCAAGGCAGGGGGGGTACTAAGAACGACCACTCGCCCGACGTCAAACCTCCTCCTCCGTATGCTCCGCGGGTCTGTACGTGCGATTATTGAGAACAAGCACTCGATCGACGTTGAATCTCCTCCTCCTCCGCGCGTCTATATGATCGGAGGGTTATCAGCACAAGCAGTCGACCGACGTTGAATCTAGTCCTCCTTCTCCACGTGCCTGTATGAGCATTCACACCGAAGTATGTCGTGCTCCGATCTCAATTCGAGTGGTTGTTCTCACTGACCCTTCTGCACGGTGACGTGGTGGGACGCGTTCGATGGGCAGGCGATTCGGATCCTGGACGGTTCGGACTCGGCGGAGATCAACTCCCTGGATGTGTCCGCCGCGGGCGACATTGTGGTCACCGGCGGTGGTGACAAGGCAGGGCGGTGCAGTTTGACCCAAGCTTGACCCAAGCTTGACCCAAGCTTGACCCAAGCTTGACCCAAGCTTGACCCAAGCTTGACCCAAGCTTGACCCAAGCTTGACCCCAGGCTGACCCGAGCTTGACCCGAGCTTGACTCCAGCTTGACCCCAGTGTGACCCCAGCTTGACCGCAGCTTGACCGCAGCTTGACCACAGCTTGAACCCGACTCTACTGCGCTGGGTTCCAGCGTTTGAAGCCTGAAGATGATAAACGGCTTTCGAACTTTGCTTTGAATCTCAACTTGCGCCCCCACAGCAAGGAGGTGAAGATCTGGGGGTACGACGAGGGCCACTGCTACCACGTGGGGAAGGGCCACAGCGGTGTCATCACCAAGGTAGGGTCTCGCCATCCTTGAACTATCGTTCGTCGAGCCACTAAGCACTCGCATGGTGCGCGTTAACCCACCCCCTCTGCCATTTCAAGCGGGCAGTCTCCAGGTCTGTCAGGGAGGAGACTTGTCACGAGGCCACGCCATACAATCGTTCAAGTTTCAGCTCGACAGGCAGCTGACTTGTCCGTGGAAACACTGGCAGTTATCCTTCGTATTCGAAGGAGCTCAACTTCAGCTTCGGAGTGAACGATTGGAAGGCCCTGTGGCAAGGTGAAGATCACGCCCGACGGCGAGAAGATCGTCAGCGTCGGCGCCGAGGTAGGGACCGATGGATAGTGCTCGCCATGTCATATGATGCCAGTTGTCTCATAAACCGAGGTTCAGATTTCGGATGATGACGTGACGAGCACCATCCATCCGTGTTCTATCAGGGACTTATGGATAGTGCTCGCCACTAGATCACTGATGGAATTGCTCGCCACGTCATATGTGGACATTTCACTCATAGAACGAGGGTTGAAAATGTGGAGGATGATGTGATGAGCACTATCCAGCAGGACTGATGTATAGTGGTGCTCGCCACGTCATGAGATGCCAATTAAGCCTTAAAATATGGAGGATGACTTGGCAAGCACTGTCCATCAGTCCCTAAACACAGGGCGCCATCTTCATCTGGAGCAACATCCCCATCCGCTAAGAAGTATTGGATGGCGCAGTTGCGCTCGTAGGGAGGAAACTGAAGAGGAGAAGGTCACGTGCTCTCGCTTACAGAAGAGTATGAAGTACTGGCGTTGAGAAAGTTGCTACGTACGTAAGGAGGAAGCTGAAGGAGAGCTAAGTGGGCAAAGGACAAGTGCTTGCCACTGCTGCTGCTTGTGGAGCTTCCGTTGGGATGAAGTGAGTGGAGAAGGGCAAGTGCTCTCGCTCGCAGAACAGAAGTACTGGCGTTGAGAAAGTTGCTTCGTACGTAGGGAGGAATGTGAAGAGGAGAAGGTCAAGTGCTCTCGCTTGCAGAGGATAAGTACTGGTTTGTAGGTTGCTACGTACGTAGGGAGGAATGTTAAGAGGAGAAGGTCAAGTGCTCTCGCTTGCAGTTTGAGGAGGAGGAGGAAGTGAGCGGAGAAGGACAAGTGCTCTCGCTTACAGAATGAGGAGGAGGTGGGTCGGGTGGGCAAGGTCGTGTGCTGCCGCCTGAGGAGATAGCCTACGAGGAGGAGTAGCCTGTTTTATTTAATGTTAATTATTTGAACGACCGCCGGAACTTGAATCGCCGCGCGATACCCCCTGTGATGCCCCCCGCACTGCAGCTACCAGGACACGCCATTACGGAGAGAAACGACATCATCCGACGAGCCCAGCCCCCTCGTGCGCGCTGGGCAGTTCGACACAAAACCTCGTTAAAGTTAAAATGAATTGACAAAACCTCGCTGTACAAATTCTCCCCCCATGCGTTAATGTTTTCATCTCGGTCGACCGAAAACGAAAACCTCGCATATCTCCCCCCCCGCACCCGAGAACCGGCCGGCGCCGCTGGCTACACCGCCGCCTGTCACGCCCCCACTGGCCGCCCCGCCACCTGGCAGCTGGGACGCCCCCACTGGCCGCCCCCACCTCGCAATTTCCCACCCACACCCGCGCACCGGCGGCGCCATTCAATCATCCCCTTCCCTCGCTCAGCACGCTTGGCTTAGCGGCCCATGCGCCTCTTGAGGAAGCTCGGGATGCCGCCGCCGCCGCCGCCGCCGCCCCGGGGAGGCGGGGGCGGGGGCGCCTGCGCCCCTTGCTAGTGCCTGACACCAGACCCCTCTTCGAATTAATTTCAACCCAGTCTCCTGACTTACTACCTGTAGTACCTTGGAGTTTCGTAATTTGGCCACAAGTAAAACATTTATAACCAACGACGTACGGTTCGTAACTGAGCAACCCACGCGGGTCAGAATGTATTCTCGGTAGATGGACGTCAACAGTGCTCTGCAAGTAGCTCCCAGTGGGGCTGCCTCGCTTCTGATGGCTAAGTTCTTCCTCAAGCCCGGCGTGTGGTATTCACATGACAATATTGTCAACGAGTGAATCCAGACACTAGGGTTGCTGCCCTGCCTCCTGGCCCCAGCCCATGATGGGTGCCTCGCGGGCAGCCGGCGCCTAATACTCGGGCTGACTGTCAATGACGTGGGAGGAGGGGCTGATGCGATTGGCTGACTGTCGCTGTAGCGGCGGGGAGTCTGACGTGATTGGCTGACTGTCGCTGTAGCGGCGGGAGAGTCTGACGTGATTGGCTGACTGTCGCTGATGTGGCGGGATAGTCCTGACGTGATTGGCTGACTGTCGCTGTAGTGGCGGGAGGGGCTAACGTGATTGGCTGACCCTGCCTCCTGGCCCCAGCCCATGATGGGCGCCTCGCGGGCAGCCGGCGCCGCCGGTGCCTGCTGCTGCTGCTGCTGACCCTGGTTGCGCGCCGCGGGCTAGGGACTGATGGATTGTGCTCGCCACGTCATAGGATGCCGTCTAACCAAGGGAACGAAGGTTCTACATGTGTTGGATGACCTGACTGATGGATAGTGCTCGCCACGTCATAAGATGTGGTTTAATGAAAGAAACGAGCGTTCAAAATGTGTTTGATGGCGTGTCTGATCGATAGTGGTCACCACGTCATAGGATGCCGTTTCACTGAAGAAACGTGGATTCAGAATGAGATTGATGACGTGGCGAGTACTGTTCATCAGTCCCTACCGCGGGCATGCCCTGCCCCGCGCCCGGGTTGGAGCTGGGCTGGAACCCGGTGGCGATCAGGGTGATGGACACCGAGCAGCAGGGTCGTTGAGCAGACGCACCCGAGCCGAGGTCAGACGTGCCCGCAGACTTGCCTTCGGAATGGATGCTCACACATATGCATGCAGGAGGAGGAGGAGGAGGAGAAGGAGGAGGTAGTACGAGATACTACAGGTAGTACGCTTAACAGACTAGGCAGTAGAGGACTTGCTCCACGTAGGCCTCGCCCAGTCAGGCCCCCCTGCCTCGCCCTCCGCCAGCTTGATGGCCGGGTTCACCACGGCGCCGAAGATGATGAGGGCAGACGGGTCCACCAGCTCGTAGATCACCTCCGCTCAGGGCCTGACACCCGTCCACTTTTCGGTGTGACGTGAGCACTTTCTAAGCGACACGCAGGTAGGTTGCAATGGAGGCTGCAGTGGATCCATTGACAAAAACGGCTCAAAGTGAGCTGGAAAGTGGACGAGTGCAAGCCAATCACCACCACGGTCTGACAAACGTTCCACTTTCGGTTTGATGTGAGCACTTTTTGAGGGTCGGGTGTTTTTCAGTGGATTTCACTGACAAGAACGGCGCAGGTTGAAGTGAGAAGTGGACGAGTGGAGGCCCCTGCCTCCGCCGCCTCGTTCACCTCGTGCAGTGTCAGGTCCTTGGAGCCAGTGATGTTCCACACGATACCAGTGGCGCGATCGATGCCCAGATCCAGCAGCGGGGATGAGATGGCGGCGGCCGCGGCCGAGCGGTAGCGTCGCACGTTGTTACTCAAAGGCAAAGTTCGAGGGCGGTTCATCATGTTTTAGCTTCAAGCGCAGGATCCAGGCGCGGTCAACCCGAGTCGAGATGGGATCACCCCGGGGTCAACCCGGGGTCAACCTGGGGTCAACTTGGGGTCAAAGTGGAGTCAACGTGGGGTCAAGCTGGGGTCAAGCTGGGGTCAAGCTGGGTCAACTGGCGTCAACCTGAGGTCAAGCTGGGATCAAGCTGGGATCAAGCTGGGATCAAACTGGGGTCAAAATGGGGTCAATCGGGGGTGAACCTGGTTGAAGCTGAGGTCAAGCTGAGATCAAGCTGGGGTCAAAGTGGGGTCAACCTGGGGTCAACCTGGGGTCCAATCGGGGTCATCCTGCACCGCCCTACCTCGCGTGCGCGGTTTTTGCCGGTGGCACGCCCGATGCCCATGAGGGACGACCCAGCATCCGCCATGACCGCGCGCACATCGGCGAAGTCCACGTTGATGAGGCCCGGCAGTGTGATGATGTCGCAGATGCCGCGCACACCCTGGCGCAGGATGTCGTCGGCAAGCAGGAACGCGTCCCGCGCGCAGGGTCCGACGCCGGTTCCTGTGCCAGCTGAACATGAGCAATCTTCGAGGTACTATGACATAGTGCTTCAAACCTCTTAACGACTATAAGTACGAAGTCGTCCAAACGGACAGTTCTGATCGGTCGAACGTGACGACTTAGGACGCTAAGTCGCTAAGTGGACTGACACACTCTGAAGTCGGGATCACGTGAGTGGGTTACAGAGCAAAACCACAAGTACGACGGCTGGCAGTTGACGTAAGAAGGTGACCAGTGCTCCCGCCATGCCTGCACGGGCAGCGCGGTGTCGACAGCAGACAGCAGACGATCATTGGGGATCACGATCAGCGTGTCCACGTTTTTGCGCAGGCGCTCCACGGCGTCCATGGCTTGGTTGTACCGCTGGCGCCCCTCGAAATAGGGACTCACACTCGTCCACATTTCGGCTCCACATGTGCACTCTTTGTGAGATACGTTGGGCTGTTTCATTGAGTTTCAGTGACAAGAACGGCTGAAGTTGAGCAGCGTAGTGGACGAGGAGAAGCTACTTCATGGAACGTTAAGGGCATGGTATAGGGTTTAGGGGGGCTTACGCTCGTCCACATGTCGGCTTGACGTGAGCACTTTTTGACGTGTTTGCCGCAGGGTTGGTGCTCTCAGGCAACAAAAACGGCTCGTGTTGAGCTGAGTAGTGAACCCTGCCTCGAACTTAAAGGGCATGGTGACAATGCCCACAGTGAGGATGCCAGCGGCCTTGGCGACGCCGGCCACGACGGGCGCGGCACCGGAGCCCGTGCCGCCGCCCATGCCGGCCGTCACGAACACCATGTCTGATCCGGCCAGCGCCGCCTCGATTTGCTGCCGCGACTCCTCCGCCGCCTTCTGCCCGACAGGAGGGTCGTTGAAAACAAGCAATTGACCGAGATCAGAGCATGACTTGCCTAGGGTGTGAATGCGCATGCATACGTGCAGACTGCGGAGTATACGGAGGAGGAGGAGGAGGAGGAGGAAGGAGGAGGAGGAGGAGGAGGAGGAGGAGGAGGAGGAGGAGGAGGAGGAGGAGGAGGAGGAGGAGGAGGATATTCAGCATTTGCACAGTGCTTGTTGTCAATGAACCCCATGCCCGATCTCGGGGTTGCCCCCGGCGCCGAGGCCGCGCGTGAGCTCCTTGCCGATCTGGATGTGCTGCGTGCTGTTCACCGCCGCCGTCGCCATCGCCTGCACGTCAACATAGAACAACAACCGGTCAGCCTCATGCCTCCCAGTGGCACCCGTTCGCCCTTGCCCAGGCTCATGCCAGGCGGTTGATGGACCCGGCGACGTCCGCGAACGTGAGCGGTACCCCCGCGGGGTTTCCCGTGCGATCGAGGCACAGGCGACCCCCACCTTCAGGAAGGAGCAGGAGGAGAGAGAGAAGGCGAGGCAAGGAGATGGAGGCAGAGGGAGAGAGAGGGAGGAAGAGGGAGGGAGAGGCGGGAAGGGAGAGGGAGACGGAGGGAGACAGAGGAGAGAGAGAAGGATAGGGAGGGAGAGGGAGAGGGAGAGGGAGAGAGGGCGAGGGAGGGAGAGGGAGGGAGGGAGAGGGGGTGGGAAAGGGAAAAGGGAAGCGAAGGGAAAAGTTTCTCGTCGTACCTGCGCGTCGGTGTTGACGATCCAGAACTCCACGCCGTTGATGTCGCTGCCAACCATGCGGTTCACGGCGTTCGACCCGCCGCCACCCACGCCCACTACCTGTACACACAACACCCACCCACGGCGTCAGTAGGGAGTGGAGGAGAGGAGAGGAGAGCAGGACACGAGAGGAGAGGGAGGAGAGGAGAGAAGAGCAAAGAGGAGAGGAGAGGAGAGGCGTCACGAAAGGGGAGGAGGGTTCTCTAGAACGTTGTCAGAGGCATCGCGACGGAAGCGCGCATTCGACCCCGGCAACCAGCCGCACACCCACCCGTACGACTCCGCCTCAGCGCGTAAACCCCTGGGGCTCGCAGTATTCTAACATGTGCAGGTTGTCGCACCGTCGCACCGAGGGTTGAGACATCGCATCTATCGAACTCAAAAGCGAGACCACGCAGTAAAACCGAGGCAGACACCCAACGCACAGCGTAACGCATCAGCACACCCACACGTATGACGCGCCAGTCGCCCCACGCCGCCCGCCGCCACAGCGCGTAAACCCTTCGAGGGGCTGGCAGTATTCAAACATCCAGTCTCGTCAACGAGTTTCGGTTTGAAATCGAAAACTCGAGCCGCAACACAACCCCATGCGTTCGACGAGCGCTTGGTGCTATAGTGGCGGCGGACCTTGATGGAGGCGGCGTTGAAGAGCTGCGGCGAGACGGGCATCAGGTCGCCGGGGTACTCGGCGCGCGTCACGACCGCGCTGCGGCGAGCGCGGGTGGTGCAAGCCTTGGCCTTGGGTTGGGTCGCAGCGGCGCGGCGGGATCCCATTCCGCGCGCGGAGGTGGAGGAGGGCGCGGCGCGCCCGGAGGACGTCGCGACCGCCGCCATCGCGGATTGGGCAAGAGCAGTCATGGTTGGGGGAGAAGAGGCGCGGTAACAAACGGCGCAAGGATCTCTGCCGTGCTCAAAGGGTGCCAACGAGACAAGACTGCCTGAAACAACGCGAGATCTTCATTTTTCCCCAAAAGATGACAAACGAAGTTTTATGCTTTTATCGGACGGGAGCGCTTCCTCTCGGACGGCAGCTGGATTGCCCATACGAATGCCCACAAGTTGGCGATGTGAGGGCCGGACATTGGGGGTGCCCTATTCTCCTTTTGGCCCATTTTTGAATTATTGAACCGTCGCACGTGATGTACCGGTACACACAAATTCTGAGCTGGACGAGTCATGAGAAAAGTGCCGTTCGTTTGCAACCCCCTTTCCTATTTTCGTCGTTTCGACGAGTGTCTAGCGCACGACGCCACTCAACGCGCGCGTGCGAAGCTGCACAGCGCCCCGCTCCCCTCAGCTCGCGCC
>Ga0307489_10001189_pt1 | contig 17043 bp, 36 predicted proteins | sample SB12metaG_FD_202247 | JGI IMG/M metagenome (GOLD analysis project Ga0307489, IMG submission 202247) | Sea-ice brine microbial communities from Beaufort Sea near Barrow, Alaska, United States - SB 1.2 | ecosystem: Environmental > Aquatic > Marine > Coastal | place: USA: Alaska | collected...
GCTGACAGGATGATGGAAGGATGTGATGCTCACGTTGACAGAGGTTATATCAATCTCGTAGGATGATGGGCAGCGCCAGCATGCGCAGCCGGAGGGGGCATGTCAGGTGGAGGAGGAGGAGGGACAGTAGGAGCAGGAGGGGGAACGGCAGGTGGAGTAGGAAGACACGCAGGAGGAGGTGGTTGGATTGAACGAGTTTCTTACCTGCTGTTGCTGCTGCTGCTGCTGGCCCTGCTGGCCATACGCGGAGTGCTGCGCCGGGGTGTAGTGGCGCAAGTTGAATTTGAAAGCAAATTTCGAAAGCGGTTCGTCATGCTTCAGTTTCAAGAGCTGAATTCCAGGCGCTTTCAACGTGGGTTTGATAGGGTCAACCTGCATCGCCTCACCGGGGGAGCCTGCGCATACTGTGCCTGCTGCGGCTGCTGCTGCGGCGGCAGCGCCTGGGGGACGTACTGCTGCTGGGGCTGGTACTGCTGCTGCGGGGGTTGCGGCGCGGGTTGGAGCGCGGCGGGCGGCGGCGGCGGCGGCGCGGACGCCGTGGGGTCGAACGCCGACGCCGCGGCAACGGTCGTCGGGGGCGGCGGCGCGGCGGACGACGGGCTGCTCGGCACCATCATGTAGGGCTAGGCGGAATATGCCGGCATTACTACCGCCGGCATAGTTGGGCATAATCCGAGCATAAAACAGGATGAATTTGGGGAATTACGCATGGGGAATTTGGGCAAAAGAATAAGCATATTTCGCCTGGGCCTACCATCATGGACGGCATGTACGCGCCGCCGCCGGGTGGCGCTGCCGGCGGCGCAACCTGTGCGGGCGTGAACATCGCCATCGGCGGCGTCGCCGTCGTCGGCGGCGGCGCGCCGTACCCGCCCCCACCCATGAGCAGGGGCTTACACTCGTTTCCTTCAGAGCTCAACTTGAGCACCTTCAGGCCACATCCACGGGTTAGTTTGGGTTACGTAGAGGACAAAGTAAGCTTAAGTTGAGCGAAAGGGGCAAAGTAAACTCAAGTTGAGCGGAAATGGGAACGAGTGTAAGCCCCCGCCCATGGGAGAAGACTGCCCGCCCATCCCGCCGCCGCCGCCGTACGCCGACTGCACCGCACCCTGATCATACGCGCCGTACGCTGCCTGCTGCTGTTGCTCATACTGAGCATACTGCTGCTGCTGCTGCTGCTGCTGCTGCTGCTGTTGCTGTTGCTGTCCGTAGTGCTGCTGATGCTGCATCGGCTGCTGCGGCTGCTGCCCGTAGGAGCCGTAAGCCTGCTGCTGCTGCTGCTGTTGAAGTTGTTGGTTGGAAGGATTTTAGCTCAATCTCTCACATTGGCGGATGTCAGATTAATATTACAGGATCATGGGGAAGGATGTGATGCTCACGTTGACAAGGGTTATATCAATCTGGTGAGATGATGGGGCGGCATGATGGGTTCGATGGGACGCGTTTTTTACCTGCTGTTGTTGCTGCTGCTGCTGCTCCTGCTGGCCGTAAGCGTTGCCAGCATACGCCTGCTGCACCTGCTGCGGGGTGGCGGGGGCGGGGGCGGCGGGGGCGGGGGCGGAGGTGGTGGCGGTGGCGGCAGCGCCGCCGCGCACGATGCGGTCGCGCAGGACGGTGACGGGGTCGCCGCCGTCGGGCACCATGTCGAGGTAGCTGATGGCGGTGGACAGCTGTCCCTGGCCCGCCAGCACTTCGGCGTACGACACCGCCAGTTGCGACAGCCCGGCGCCAGGGGCTTACACTCGTTCCCATTTCCGTTCAACTTAAGCTTACTTCGCCCCTTTCCGCTCAACTTAAGTTGACTGTGTCCCCCATATAACCCATCGTTACCCGTGGATGTGTCCCGAAGGTGCTGAAGTTGAGCTCTAACGTGATTGACGTGTTCTCGAAGGTCCTCAAGTTGAGCTTTGAAGTGAGCGAGTGTAAGCCCCTGCCCGGCGCCCGAGGCCTGGCCCGTGGCGCGCGTCAGCACCACGGCCTTCTCCAGCACCGAGTGCAGCGCGGGGGGCGCCACTTTCCCCGGCGGCAGCGCGCTCATCCAGTGTGTAGTGGTGCAAATTGAGTTTGAATGCAAAGTTTGAAGGCGGTACATCATATTGTAGATTCAAGCGCTTAGTTCTAGGCGCTTTCATCGTGGGTTTGATTGGGTCAACCTGCACTGCCATACCAGTGCTGCACGGCAGCGTCCACGTCACCCGCGCAGATGTGGCACAGCGTCGCGGCGTGCGCGTTGCCCGCCGCCTCCAGCCGCGCCGCCAGCACGCCGGCCAGCGCGCCCCACTCCTCTGCTCAGGGGCTTACACTCGTTCCCAATCCAGCTCAACGTGAGCTCTTCTGTCCACCGTATTACCCGACTTAGCTCATGAACGTGTTATGGGTTTGCTCAAGTTGACTCTAACGTGAACGAGTGTAAGTCCCTGCCTCCGCCGGGGCGTATGTGCACAGTATGGCCAGAGTCTCGCGCCACTTGGCCAGCGGTCGCGACTTGACTAGGGCGCCCAGGTCGTCCGCCACGACGGCGGAGGCGACGCGCATGTAGGGGCGGGCCAGGTTGGCGGCGATGTGCGCGGCGCGGGTTTCCGCCCACAGCTCGGCGCCGCCCACGGAGGCCAGCGCCCAGGGGCTTACACTCGTCCACATTCCGGCTCAACGTAAGCGCTTTCTGTGGGATATGGGGTACATTCAGGGGTTGTCTAGGGGGTGTTTAGGAGGTGTCAGGGGGTATCAGGGGGTGTCTAGAGAGTATTTTGTGTCAGAAACGGCTCAGGTTGAGCTGAAAAGTGGACGAGTGTTAGCCCCTGCCAGCACCAGCGCGTCGGCGTGCCGCCCCGCGCCCACGCACGCGCCCACGGCGGCGCGGTAGTCCCCCACGACCAGCGCGCGCTGCACCGCGGCGTCGGCGGCGTCCAGTATCTCCTCGGACTCCTCTGCCGCCGCCGCTAGCTTTGACGCCGCCCTGGCCGCCGCCGCCGCGCGTGCCGCCACCGCCTCAGGCGCGTCCGGGATCGGGTCCTTTACAGGCTCGGGCACCTCCTCCGCCATGGCCGCGGGCGGCGCCGCCTTCTCCTCGCCCAGGTGTAGCGGCGCAAGTTGAAATTGAAAGCCAACTTTGAAAGCAGCCCATCATATATCTCAGTTTGAAGAGAATAGATCCAGAGCTTTCAACACGGGTCTCATCGGTTCAACCTGCACTGCCCTACCTAGGCTCGAGAAGAAGTCCATCCCGTCGTCCAGCGGCGCGGGCGGCGGCGCCGGTGCCGTCGGCTGCATGGGCGACGCCGGCGCGGCCAGGTTGTTGAAGAATTCGTCGCCGTCGACGCCCCCGCCGGGGGTGAGCGGCGGCGGCATCGGCATCTCCGCGGCGACGGCGGCGGCGGCGGCGGCCTGCTCCGCGGCGTCAGCCTCGGCGGCCTCCGCGGCCTCGGCGGCCTCAACGGCGGCGGCTTCCGCGCGCGTCGCGGCGATTTCTTTCTCAACGAGCGCGTCGCCGAAGTCAAGGTGCTTCAGCAGTTCGCGCCTCGCGTCGTCCTCGAATGAAGGTCGAATGAACCATGCTCAGCGCGTCAGACGATGAAGCTCAATTCAAGAGACGAAACTTAATTCGAAAGGAGAAGCTGAATTCAAGAGACGAATCTCAACTCAAGAGGAGAAGCTCAACTACATGTGGTGGACGTCGTGGCGGAGCGTTGTTTGTTTGTTGCCTACGCGGTCCGACCCCCTCTACTTTAAGAGACTGAGGGGTAGATCCGTGAAACTTGTGTGATCCAATTTCGAGGGTTGAATATGTCAAGAAGGCCCTGAAATTAGTCGGTTGGCTCGGCCGGCGAGTCCCGCACAGTCCCGGAATGCGGGACTCGCACACTGAAACTCCAAGTTTCTTAAAGTAGAGGGGGTCGGGACGAGTAGACTGTCCCTACCTCGAAGAGGATTCCGAGGAAGCCCCAGGTCTCAGCGTCCTCCGCGGCGGCGGCGACCTGCGCCTCGCCGCGCTTGACATCGCAGAACCCCTTGAGCGCGTCGCCGCCGCCCGTCGCCACCGCACCCTCGAACTCCTGGCTCGCCGCCGCCTCCTCCTCCGTCGCCACGCGCATCACCGTCAGCTGCGTCGCCCCCGGCTTGTCCGCCGCCGCCGCCGCCGGGTCACCACCCGCGCCGGTGCCCCCCGCGCTCGCCAGCCCCGGGCGCACGCCGAAGCCAACGAGCTGCCCCCCGATGTAGCGGCGCACGTTGAATTTGAAAGCAATATTTGAAAGTGGTGCACCACACTTTAGTTTCAAGCGCCTTCTTCCAGGCGGTCTCAACTTGGGTTCCACAGGGTCAAGTGCACCACCCTACCCCGAAGCCGAAGGTGGCGCCGCACGGGCGCTGCATCCACTTGGGCGCCTTCTTCATCGGCTGCTTGGGCCCGCCCGGCACCACGGCCTGGCCCCACTGGTCCACCCCCCCCGCCAGCTGTGGCGCCCCCGCCACCTGTAGGTTGTACAGCCCCACGCGCCCGTCGAAGGAGCTGGTGGACAGCACCCCGGGCGTGGTGGCCGACCACCAGGGCCTTACACTTGTCCAAGTTTCAGCTCAACTTCAGCCGTTACTGACACAAAATACACCCTAAGCGCCCCCTAAGCACCCCATAATACCCCCTGACCCCCCCTAAACACCTCCTAGACAATCCCTCGCAGCACCCCCTATCCCACAGAAAGCGCTTACGTTGAGCTGAAAAGTGGACGAGTGCAAGCTCCTGCCGACCACTGCACGTCGAAGTTCCAGTTGGTGCTCGCGGGTAGCTCCGCGAGCACGTCCCCCGCCGCGGTGTCCCAGCACAGCGTGCGGTTGTCCTTGCCGCACGTCAGCAGCAGTCCCGGGTCCGCCGCGCTCCAGGGGCTTACACTCATCCACTTCTCAGCTCAACTTGAGCCGTGCCTGACCCAAGGAAACACCCTACACACCCCAAACACCCCCTAACACAGGCTACACAATCCCTACGCGCACCCCCTATCCCATACAAAGCGCTCAAGTTGAGCTGAAAAGTGGACGAGTGTAAGCACTTACCTGGCTCCACGCCATGGCCAGCACGCCCTTGGTGTGACCCACGAACTCGTACGCGGGGGAGATGGAGTTGCGCAGGTCCCAGATCTGGAGCGACGGGCTGCGGTCGTCGTCGGACGCCACGATCAGCTGCGTCGCCACCTCGGGGTTCCACTGCAGCGCCGAGCAGCAGAGGCTTACACTCGTTCCGATTTCAGCTCAACTGGAGCTCTTCTGTCCATCGTGTAGCCCAGCTTTGCTCATTCATGTGTCCTGCAGTTGCTCAAGTTGAGCTCTAACATGAACGAGTGTAAGCCCCTACCGAGCAGCGGCGGCGGCTGTTGGGGTCCGTGAAGGAGATCACCGGGCGCTGCCGCTTCAAGTCCCACACCACCGTAGTGCCGTTGAGAGACGAGCTGGCCAGGATGTGTTGCACCTTGTTGTTCCACGCCAGGAAGCTGACCTCGCCGGAGCCGGGCTGCCCCGCGCCGCCCTTGAGCGCCGGGTACAGGCTGGGCTGCGACGGCTTGGCCAGGTCCCAGATGCAGAGCTCGCCGTCCTCCGCGCCGGACGCCAGCAGGTTGGGCGAGAAGCTGTTGAAGCTCAACCCACGCGCTAGGGCCCGCCAGATGGTGCTCGCCACGTCATGGGAGTTTTCTTAAGTCAAGAAACGATAGTTCCGAATGAGGCAGACAACGTGGCAAGCAATGACGGGGGCAGGTGCCTATGATGGGGGGGTCAGGTGCGCATTATAGGGGGGTCAGGTGCCTATGGGAGTGGGGTCAGGTGCCCATTAGAGAGGGTTCAGGCGCCCGTTATAGGGGGGTCAGGTGCCCATGGCAGACCCTACCGCGCACGGGTCCCGTGTGCTTCTGCATCTTGGTGATGAGCGCGCTGCTAGCGCCGCCGTCAGCGGGGGGCTCCGCGGCGGCCGGCGACCCGATGATCTTCGCAGGGTTGTACAAGTTGACGCTGCCGTCGACCAGGGGCTTACACTCGTTCCCATTTCCGCTCAACTTGAGCTGACTGTTCCCCTTCCCGTTCAACGTAAGCTCACTTTGTGCCCCATATAACCCAAATTAACCCGTGGAGGTGTCCCGAAGGTGCTCAAGTTGAGCTCTAACGTGAGGGATGTGATCCCGAAGGTCCTCAAGTTGAGCTCTGAAGTGAGCGAGTGTAAGCCCCTGCCGTCGACCAGACCGCCGGCGATGAGGCCGTGCGGGCACCCCTCGGTCTCGCTCCCCGCGGGGCCCCACACCAGGCGGTGAAACCGCTCGTTGGCAGCCACCGCGCCCCCCGCCAGCGGCATGTCCGTCGACGGGTTCCCGTAGTCCAGCTTGAAAATCTGCGGAGAGCACACAAGTTGGGGTGGCGCGAGTGTTGGAGGGTTAGTCCGCGGTGACAGGAACACGCATACAACTCAGGTGTGAGGTGCGCTACCGGGAGTGACGCGCATTCGTGTGCATCATCTGAGAGTTGTTGCACGGATGTGATCGCACGGTTTTGGAAACAGAGATGACGTGACAGTTGAACGCGGAAATAATAGTGTGTCACCTCGAGGCACGCGGTGGTGCTGAAGCTGAGGTCGATCGCGCCCGCCATCGTGGCGGTGGCCAGGTACGGCGACGTGGGGCTGCGAGGTTGCAGCACAATGGGGGAAGAGTCAGCGCCGGCCAGATCACATGCGGAACGGAATCCGGTTCGCGCGCGGCTCATCAGTCGCGGAGGCAAGCGGGGTGGGTCGGGAGCACGCGTTCATTTGAAAGAATTTCGTGTTGCGTTTGTTGTAACCGGGGAACGCGCGGGCGGTGGCGGTGATCAGTTCCAACGGATGCGGTGAGGTTGGCGATGATACCGGGGGGGGAGGCCGGGGCAAGGAGGTGGTGGACAAGGGCGAGGAGGAGAGCAGGGATAGGGGGAGGGGAGAGGAGAGGAGGACAGGGGATGGAGGACGAGGAGGACTGTGCTGCTGTGCTGTGCCCACCTGAACGCCACCGTCGCGCATCGGTTCACCTGCTTGACATACGGGTGGTGGTGTGCCATATCGGCCGGCTCACCACTCACTCCCAGGAACCTTGAATTCCCACGGGAACCGCGTGTGCCCTTCCACCGCCCGACGCACCGTCCACGAGTCGGCGCGTTCTCTGGATTGGATTGTGAGCCTCGAGCCGCGGGTGATGCAAAAGTTGTCTCATCAGATCGCAAAAAATGGAGACGAGCATTAAACCCTCATTTGATTGACCGTCTAAAAAGGTAGACTCCAGATAGGCGCCGACTCTGAGGAGGGAGAGACAGCGCTCGGGAATTGATGGGACAAGCACGCGCGCCCACTCACAACGTGTCGGCGTGGCAGCTTCTCGCGTGAAAGGGTTCGAACACATACACGTCACGTGACGTTGCCGCTCTCGGTCGTCGGGTGTCGCGCAGTTGGGTGGAGCCGCGCTAACTTGACTCACTCTCCAGGTCTTCCCTTCTCTTCTTTCGGGCCGCCCTCCCGCCGTGTCTTGGCTGCGCGGCTGGCGCTGAGCACTGAGCACTGAAGTGTGAGGTGAATATCGGAGTAGGAACTGACAAGCGCTAGAAGGACGCGGACGGCACGATGGACTGGCTAAAGCGCAACCTAAAGGCGGCGAAGAACGCCGTCTTCGGGGTGCGCTCCCCCCCCCTCCCCCTCCAGATCCTCGTCAGCACCACTTCCCCCCGCCACCACCCCTAAAACCCCGACCTAACAGCGGGCGTTCGACGGGAGCGAGAGGGAGATCGAGGGAGCATTGTCATTTGAGGAGAACCGGATGTTGCACCGCACACAGTTGGTTCGTGGCGCAGCATATCACAATCCGCGGGCGACTCCAGGAACGCCGCGCTCCTCCTCCTCTCACGTATTTCTGACTTTTTATTTTTCTTTTCTTGCGCAGAGTGGTGACGGGTACGACTCCGATGGGGGGTATCGTGGCGGGGACAGCGGCGGCGAACGCGGCGGCGGCGGGTTCGCGCAGCAGCGGTCGGTGGTGGTGGAACGGCCCAAGGTGCCGGTGCTGCAGTGGGCGGTGGGGAGGAGTGGGAAGCCGCAGGGAGGGATCCAGGCAGGGCGCTGCCAGATATTGCCCGCGCCGTCAACGACACGTGTTTCAAACCAGGGGCTTACACTCGCTCACTTCAGAGCTGAACTTCAGGACCCTCGGGACACATTGCTCACGTCACAGCTCAACTTGAGCACCGTCGGGACACATCCACGGGATATATCGGGGACAAAGGAACCTTAAGTTGAGCGGAAAGGGGCAAAGTAAGCTCGAGTTGAGCGGAAATGGGAACGAATCTAAGCCCCTGTTTCAAACTCTCATTTCTTGAGTTAGATGGCAACCTATGACGTGGCGTTCATTGCACATCAGGCCCCAGATCCAGGGCCTGCTGTGGTACGTCAGGTCGCTGCTGACGGACGGCGACGGTGGGGCCTGGCAGACATCGATATCGATATTGCCAGTCTGTCCACCAAAGCATTTCAAACCCTCGTTTCTTGAGCTGAAGCGCATCCTGCCGCATCCTGTGACATGGCGAGCGATGTCTGCCAGGCCCTCGACGATGGCGACATCGCGGATCAGTTCATCGACGTGGCGGCGACCGTGCCGCCGCCGGGGGCGTCGTCGTCGCAGGAGCTTCGGGAGGAGGAGGAGGGGGGGAGCGAGGGGGATGGGGGCGGGAGCAGGGCTGGGGCTGGGGCTGGGAACGGGACTGGGGAGCAGGGTGCTAGTGCTACGGCGCATCATACCAAATGGGGCAGCGCGTCGGTGGAGGTGAAGGGGGTAACAAACGGGAATGTATTGCTCATACCCGCTAAACCCTAAACCTGAAGCACTGTGATTAGACGATATCGATAGGTGCTAGCGCCCGGGCAGCCGCCGCCTCGGCGCATCATATCAAATGGGGCTGCGCGTCGGCGGAGGTGAAGGGGGTAGCAAACGGGAACGTGTTGCTTATCATATACCTGCCGGAGTGGCGCACTGCGATTAGACGATATCGATAGGAAGCGAACTGGGCGGAACCCCCACGGGGGTTCCCGTGCTCTAGCCATGAAATAGCGCACAGCGAATATGTGTTTGGGAAGAAATGTGAAAGTTGACATTCATCTGCCACATACGTTCTGTACCACTAGTGCCTATATCAAAATGAGTACGTACTCAATTGAGGACATTTATGAGGACATTTTGCCCTTGTGGGTCAAATCAGTTGGGTCAGTGGGTCAACTCGGTAGGGTCAGTGGGTGAACGGGGTATGTGTTTAGTGAGGACATTTGTGAGGACATGTATTCCAAAATGTCCTCATCCCATCCCCCCGCGCGGCGCGGCCGCTTACTCGCACCGGCGCCACCGCGACGGCGCGCGCAAGGGCGGGAGGTGGCCCCACACATCGTAGGTAAAATCTTTGCCGGCTCCGCATCGCGCCTGCACGCGCGCGGCGGCGTCATGCCGCCCTCCTGACTGAGCCTCTTTGAGCGGATCTCACCGCGACTCTTTCAATGGCGCCCAAGGCCAAGCTGTGCGCGCCGGCTGCCGGGTCTCGCAACTCTGCGGGAAGTTGATCGAGCGCGCGGAGACGGAGGGCGACGCGCCCCCCGTGCTCACTGGAAGCGCGTCGAACGCGCAGAGGAAGCCGAGGCGCCAGCGCGAGATCGTGTACGGCACAGTCGTCAAGTCCGTCGCCAGCGAGTAGTGGGAGGTGAAATGGGACGCGGCGAACTACCTGGCGGACTCCAAGGGCGTCACGGTGTCGACTGAGGCCTCGCGCGAGCTGACCGTCGGGGAGGACGGCGCGGGTACCGGCCCGCGCTCGCCGACCGCGCGACGGTGAGTCACACACGCGCTCCCGCCGCATTCACTTCGGGAGCGACGCTGTTGTTATTTTCTCTTGGTGTTTTTTTCCTTCCTTTAGGGTTGGGGGGAGCGCTCGGGTGCCGCGCCGTTCCGAACGCTGGTTTTGCCCGCCCGCGGGCTGCAGCGGACTGTAGACGTTCCGCCACCCGCCACCCGACGACGGGGGCGTGCCGGTGCGATTCCGACGGAGCTAGACACACGCTCAGGGCGTGCCTTGAAAGAGTGTTTTTTTGTGCAAAAACGTCGTTCAGAATTGTTGAGACAAGATTCAGGTTGCTGCTCAGATGCTGGGAGCACGCAGCTTGACAGGTAGCTAGCTCGCCGCTAGCTTTTGTGAATCACGCCGCAGGCTACCATACTATCATCCAGGCTCATGCGCGCGCTCCTCTCCGTCGTGCGGGGTTTTTCGGGCCCACGCTTGCGCTTGACTGTACGAACCACCCACTTTTGAAACGTTGGAGCCCTCGAGGTTCGTGGCTCGTTTAGCGCGGCCAGTGCTTGCGCGGCGTACGGACTGTCTGACGCTCGCCGCCGATGGTGCGCTGGAGGCGTGCTTCAGTGCAACTCTCCGAAACACCCCGACAAACGCGCGCGACGCGCCGGCGGGCCGCAGGAAGCGCCATCGTCGCGTCGACCGGCTGGCGCCGGCCGAGAGGACGGCAATTTGTCAGGAAATGGGCACTGCCCCCCTCCAGCGCTCAAGGATGGAGCGCGGCGCGGCACGCGTGAGACGCCAAGGACCCGGCGCGCGCGCTGGGGACCCACCCGGGGATCCTGTCGACGCGCCCCCAGCTCCCCGCACGCGCCGTGCGCCGCGTGGGGGCGCCTCGCGCGCGCGGGGGCAAAATGTCCTCAATTGAGTACGTACTCATTTTGATATAGGCACTAGTAGTTCGAATGGAGTCCCCCTGATTTACAGTGTGAAAATACACCAAATCGGATCACGTGTTGGAAAATCTTTTCGGGAATGCCGGCGAAACTCGTGATCACACGTGCGAAACACGTGATCGCACGTGTTACTTCTTCATGTAAAAATATCAAGGTGCTGCCAAATCAGTGAAAATAACTAGTCGCGAGTCCACGTGAACTACGAGTGCACTCTTTAAATAATGTTCCGTACCTAGCTTGGAACCTGTAATCTAGGTGTGTTTTGGGAGCGTACCTACGCTAAAATCGCCCAAAATTGATCAAAACCGCCCAAAATCGCCGAACATCCCACCGTCGAGCGCTTGGAACCTCCGGGACAACTATGGTGCGTACCTGGCTCGGAACATTATTTAAAGAGCCCACTCGTACTGGGGGCAAAACTGCGTAGTAGATCAGTGGGGGTTTTTTGAGGTCAGTTTGAGATCAGTGGTGGTCAGGTTTTCAAATGCAGTTCAGTTGGGGATTCTGTCGATAAAGTTCAGTTCAGTTGGGGATTTTTTTATTGTCTCAACTCTGAAGGCGCAACCAAATTGACATGATTTTGCCTGGTGGAAATGTTGCCATCATTTTCAAATTGAGCCTAAGTACTATCCGAGGGTTCAAATTGAGCCTGAGTACTATGAATTTCAACCCATCGGAAGACGCGCCCGTTATGTGACCTGGTCATTCAAGTTGCCGAGTAAAAGATGGACCAGACACCGGTTGGCGCTACCGACCGTCCGCGGAAAACACAGGGCGTCTGACGACAAAGCATTGCAGAAGCGCTTGAAAGGTGCGCGCGTTTCCCCAGAACCTGGAGGAGATATCTTTGCCGCTCGTCCGCTTTTGCTCAATCTGTTGCCACCACCGCATCATGCTACCTTCATGCTACTCAAGTAGCATGATGTAATGTTCATTGCTAGTTGGATGATCATGTGGCTTCAAGATCATGATCATGTAGTTTCAGACGCAGAACGCGGCGGCGACGCCATAATGAACCCGGTAGCTGCGTTCGGAAAACGGTGCTCCCGTCGGGCCCGGCCAGGCCCGCGGGTCACGCCCGATACCAGCCGAGCGCGGGCCGCCCGCCGCGCAAATCGCGATCAACGAGTCCCTCGCACGCGCGTCGCGCGCTCGGCTTCGTAGTGCGCGCTCGCGAGCAGAGACAGCGCATTCGTCGCGTCCCCGTGACGTTCGAGACTGTGCGGCGGCGTCAAAACGGGGCGGGCACCGCAATGGTGCGCACAAACTTTATCGCCGTCGGCCGAGCAACCGCGGTGTCCCAACCAATCTGAATAAAGACGCACGAAACCGGCACTGAACTGTGCGAAAGTAACTGACCCCAACCAAACTGTGCGAAACAAGCTGGCCCCCACCAATCTCAAATCGAGAGCAAAAAACCCTCACTGATCTCAATTTATCCCTATGGGATAGATATAGATGTCGCATGCGAATACTGTCTCTCCCCTCTCTCCCCGCTCTGCTTGTCGGAACTCCTCTCACCTCGCCTCCTGCCCCCGCCCCCCGCCCCCTCCCTCCCCACTGCCAGGTGCCTCTGCCATGGAGTACATAGAGGCGGATCGGAACGCGTCGTGACTATTCTCGCGCGGCTTGGGGTACGAGCAGTGCGCCGTGATGCCCCGCTGTTTCCACGCCAAATGTGAGGACCACAAGGCAGGGCCGTACCCGTGTCCACGCATCCACTTTACACCTCCCACCTCAACTCAGTGTCGTGCTAGTGAGACTGGGTGTCACGCCTTCACCTTATAAACGACACTCAACAAAGCACGTCATCGTTGGAAGGCTCTGCCGCGTGGTGTGCATCATAGGCTCGTGGGCCGCGAAGGACATGGCTGAGATCGAGGCCCTCATCCACACCGAGGCCGGCATCGTCGTGCCGGAGATCTGAAACATGTACGCCACCGGCGGCTACGACGGCTCCGCCTTCAAGTCCATTCAGGCCTGCTCCAAGCGCCTCCGGGACAAGAGCCCGGAGTTCACGGGGTTCCTCGAGGCGAAGACGGCGGCGGGGGATCTGCACAAGGACGAGGACACCATGTTCAGCACCCCACACCACTGCAGCCCGAATCGCTACCTCACATCCTCAAGCTGGGTAAGGATCTGGCGACGTGCGACCCGAAGTGGGGCACGCCACGGCTCAACCTCGTCAACCAGTTCAACCAGCCACGCGACACGGACACGTCCGGCATCTCTGGCGGCCACTACGGCACGTACTGCTGGGCGGACGACTACATGCGCCGGATGTACAAGATCCCCACCCTGCTGCCCCAGTTCGAGAACATGCAGCGGCTGATGAACCACGTGCTGCTCCCCCTTATGGCCCTAGCACACTGCGACGCCATCAAGGACGACCCCGCCAAGTACGTCGCCGCGACCGAGGGCTGGATCAACGCGTGCCGCCAGCTTCTGCACGAGGGCGACGACGCGGTGCTGCGCTTCTGGATGCACGGCTTCACCCTGGAGCAGCGGAAGAACATCGCGGAAAAGGCTGGGCTCGTCCTCCCCGCGACCATGGCGACGGCAGCCTCCCCGCGAAGCGCCACAAGAAACTGCAGATAAAGCTGGCCGCTGACCTGAAGGTCCACGGCGCCGCGGCTGATGAGCGCGCGGAGCAGCTCCGTGCGGCGGCGAGAGGGTTGGTGGTGGTGGAGGACCCCGACGGCGTCGCGGAGCAGGAGGCGGAAGCCCTGCGGCTTGGGCTCGGGGGTGGTACCCAGCCGGCGGGGGACGCCCCACCGCAGCGGTCCGCAGAGAGCACCGGGATGACCGAGGCCCAGGCGCGCGCGGCAGTCGGGGAGGCGGGGGAGGCGACGGCGCGAGAAGATCAAGAGCGCGCGGCTAACCATCATCCCCGAGCTGTTAGAGAAGATGACGCTCTCCACTGCGCAGACGGCACTGGAAGCGGTGATCGGCACCTTCGATGCTCACCCAGCCCTGACTGATATCGCCGCCGGGCGGGTGCGAGTGACCAGCGGGCAGCTCACCGAGGTGGAGAGCATGGCGCTCCAGGTGAATCCCATGCACAACCGGTGGGTGGAAAACAGTTTCGGCCAGCTGGGGCACGCCGTGGGGCGCACCAACAACATCGACACGCGCGGCAGCACCCTTCTGGCGCGCGTGCGGGGGCCCATGCAGTTCGACGTGTACCCCGACGTCACGCTGGTGAACCAGGCTGCGAAGTGTCTGCCGCTGATGGCGCACGTCCGCGCGGAGGGCACACTGCGGTGAGCGCCAGCCCAAGCCGGGGGCGGGCATGTGTCGCATAAGCTGAAGCTGGAGGACCTGCAGGAAGTGATTGCCTTCAAGCACGCGCGGCTCACCGAGCAGGCCGCCGCGAAGAGGCTGATGATGGAGAAGTTCTACGGCCTCATCAAGGCCGTCGACAACGTGCGCCGCGACGCTGTTCACCAGGCGAAGCTGAGCGCGAAGCCCATAAGCGTGGACGTCTCCAAGACTGCGACGGAGTCGAACATCACCACGGCGGAGCTCTGCCACTTCCTGTCGGTATAGGCAGGCGCGGCGCCGTTCACGCTCAAGCATCGCCGGGCGGCGGCGGGCCACGGCGACAAGCTCAAGGCGGAGCTCATGGCCATGGCGCTCGCGGTGGTAGGGGTGGATCCGGAGGAGGACGTGATGGGCGTCATCGCCAATAAGGATGACGACGAGGACGTCAAGAAGTCTAAGCTCCTCGCCCCTGTCCGGTGCCAGTGCAAGAAGTGCAAGGAAGCGCGTGTGCAGGGCGACGACGCAGATGTCGACGCGGAGCGCGACTCCGCCGCTGCCGCTGCTGGCGTGGTGCCAATGGAGACGGGAGACGCGGAGGGCGGCGGCGGCGGCGAGGCGGGGGCGGCGGCAGCGGCGGGGGCGACGGCGGGGGTGGAAGCGGCGGCGGCGGCGGAGGAGGAGGAGGCGGCGGTGGCCACGGCGCACGCCAAGGAGCAGCGGCGTTTGGCCAGCGATGCGCAGAAGCAGCAGAAGAGCGCCGCCAACAGCGCTGTCAGGGACACGCTGGAGCGCAAGCACCACGGCTGGCTGGCCGCGCACCACGGCGTGCACGCCATCAACGTTGGCTTTCCAAAGGCCGGGCAACCGTCACTGCCCGGGTCGTGCCTTGCTCTGATTGCCGATCTAGACCCGGCGCGCGCGGCGCTTCACGGGGAGGCCTCCGCGCCGGCGCACGTCGTAGTGCTCCAGGTGCTGCTTGAGCTGCTGGACGCGAAGGCGGCGGCCGCGGCGGTGGCCGAGGTCGTGGCTGGTGGTGGTGGGAGCGAGGGGGATGGTGCCAGCCCGGATGCAAATACATAAATAAATAAAGAAAAATGAGGGCTAAACGCCCCGCGTGGCGTACCACATCACCTCCAAAGCGTGTTTTTTCAGACTTTTAGCTTTGGTCAAAATGTTCAAAATCCGGTCGGACTTACCGAAGTGATTTTCTTGGTCGCGCCGAGAATAGACTGGCATTCTTGGTCTAAACGACTCGCGAGAATTCCAGTTCCCACGCGACACCACGCACATTGCGCGCGCAATGGCGGGCGACGCAGCGGGGCACGCGCGACGACACAGTGGAGAGATATCTGAAGCAACACTTGAACTTACCGCCCATGTGATTTCATCCCTCCAGGTTTACCCCGGCGGTTCACTCGGCATTTTGTTGCGCGACGCTCGAACAGGCCCGAAAAATAGTCCATACCGTGGTAGCATACCGGTACACGTTTATTCGCGCTGTTGACGGTCCGACCGGCCAAATGGCCTCCGCGTCGCCATGGAAACCTGCCATCTTTGCCGGCGCCGTGCGTAGTACTTGAGAGTGGTGCGCCCGCATGCGAGGCGTCGGGCGAGACTATCGTGACGTGCCGCGTATATGAGGCGTTCTTGTGCCGCCGTCTAGACGTTTGCGACCTTTTTACGCCGTGGATCCGCCATCGCAAGCGTTTTTCACTCGTCTCTACATAAACCCCTGATCCAATTTCGCTCGAGCTCACGCGCCAGATGCGCGCCGACTCACGCTGTACTATGTTTTTGTGCGCTAACGCGCAGTGAGGCGCATACAAACATGCATATCTGAGTCTTGTCGTCCGAGGCGATCGAATCGCGCGGCGGCGGCCGCGATCAGCGCGTAAAAAGAGTGTCTCACAAAACACGCTGTGGAGGTGATGTGACTAGTACGCCAGTTGCTACTCGTAGAAGTTTAAATACAGACGACACTACGCGGCGCTGAGCTCCAGCAGGTCGGATTTTGGCGAAAAAAACGAAAACCGACAATTTCCGCGTTCCGTCTCCTGCCAAACTGCGAGCCAGCCGACTCGGAGCACGTGTATTACTGACCCTCCCTCGTCCGCAGGCCGCAATGTGAGCACGTACAATCTTCCAAGGCACCCTCCAGCAGCCATCGATCACTTCACATCGCGCGGTGCCTCCGCGCGCCCGTGCGTTATGCCCCGTACCCCAAGAGGCCCAAATAGGGTGTCTCACTTGACAGGCGGCTCTCTGACACGGCGCGGGATTCCCCAGCAGGCACGGAGGCAGCTGGTACGCTCAGAACATCCCTCATTAACCCCATGGAGTTGAAAAAAGTCGCCCCCGCGACGCTGCGTGCAATACAAACAAGCCTGACCTCCTACCTCATGCACCCAAAGTTCCTTCAGAATCGCCCAAAAAGACGTTTTCTTTTACACGGCGACGCACATATTTGCGGCGCTGTGCGCGCGGCGCCCACTCGCGCCGGGTGTGTTGTGATGCCCGCAGGAGTATGCGGCCATGAAACTAAAATTGCCAAAGGAATATTCAATCTGGAGCCCCTGAACCCCATCCTCACATCCACGTTTCCTCCAGAATCGCCCAAAATAACGTTTTCCCAGCACGGCGACGCGCAAACGGGCGGCGCCCTGCGCGCGGAGCCTTGCGTCGCCGGGCGTTCCGTGTTGCCCGAGGGCGTGCGCGGGCGTCAAACTAAAATTGCAAACCATTTGTTGGATGTGTAGCCCCCGAACCGGTTTCCCCAACACGTGCCTTCACCTCCATTCTCCCCAAATCTTCGTCTGAACCTCGCGTTACTTGTCGCTAACGTCCCAGTCGGATCCCTCCGCGTTTCAAACACCCGAGTCCTCTGTCAAGTGGTTTGGTGAAGATGTCACTGGTGTTTGCCTTAGTGGCAACATATTCCATTTCAAAGTTTTTAAACTCTGATATCTCCTCTCTCACATAGTGATAACGCAGGTTGATATGT
>Ga0307489_10001190_pt1 | contig 17041 bp, 30 predicted proteins | sample SB12metaG_FD_202247 | JGI IMG/M metagenome (GOLD analysis project Ga0307489, IMG submission 202247) | Sea-ice brine microbial communities from Beaufort Sea near Barrow, Alaska, United States - SB 1.2 | ecosystem: Environmental > Aquatic > Marine > Coastal | place: USA: Alaska | collected...
GGGAAAGTACCTAAGGCAACCCCTGATGTTGGGGCCGGACGGGGCCGGCCTGATCACGAACTCGAGCGTGGAGGCCATCTCAGGTTGTGCCTCGCATAGATAGATTTACATCATGGGCCATAGGATGGCCGTTTAGCTTTCACGAAGGTTCAGAATGCGTGTCCATGACCTGAGGGCCGCCGCCGATAGAACTCTTCAAACGTGGGATTCCGTTTTATTCTCAACAGACGGAGCTTCGAAACACATTTCAATGACGTGGTGGGAGAGGGAAATCTAGAGAGAGAGGAGACTTCCGAGTGTATGAGGATGCACCGGGCTTTCGTAAACCCCCCCGTCGTCATTGACGTGGCGGGCGATATTTGCTTTTGTCCCTGGCCCCCCGCCCGCCCGGCGCAGGGCAGGGTCTCACACTCGTTCACATGCCAGCTCAATTAGCCTGAGTCATTTTTTGTCACTGAAACCACCCAGCGTATCCCAACAAAATGCACAGGTCAAGCTGAATAGTGGACCAGTGTAAGCCCATGGCGCTGGCCCGCTGCCGAAGTATCACGAGTGCCATGAGTGCAACTCCCACGGCCACGACAACTTGAAGGTGTGCGGCGGCTGCCGCAAGGTGGCGTACTGCTCGCGCGAGTGTCAGGTAATTAATATTGCACACGTAACACACCCCGAATATACCCTTGATGCACCACTTGCTAACATACTCCAGAAGATTCCCTCATACACCTCTGATGATTCCTGGAACAACCCTAATACACCCCTGATGCACCCCCTTTTCTTCCCTAATACACCCCCCATGTGTAATGTCATCCTGTGACGTGGCGGGCACTATTTGCTTGTCCCTCGTGCCAGAAAGCGGCGTGGGCGCAGCACAAGCCTATGTGCGGCATCAAGGGGGGCGGTGGCGGGAAGGCGCAGGAGAAGAAGAAGGAGGAGGAAGAGGAGGCGGAGGAGGAGGTGGATAATTATGCGGGCAAGGAGGCGGCGGAGGCAGTGGCGGCGGCGGAGGCGACGGCTGAGGAGGAGGAGGAGAGTGAGTGGGAGACGGATGAGGAGGAGGCGGAGGAGTTCGGGGAGGCAGGCAAGGTGAACGGCGTTGGGGGCTTTGTGAGCACGACCGGATTGGACGAGCTCGACTGATGATGAGATGAAGAGAAGACGGGAGGAGTGAAAGAAGGAAAATAAGGAAAATAATGAGGAGACCGCGCACGCACACGCCATGTACTGTATGACTGTAGCATGCACACAGACGTATTCGTATTCACGCTCCACTTGATGATGTATGAATGAATAGCTCTAAGACTTGACCAGAAAATCCCTTCTTGGCAATCAAGGCAGTTTGTGCTCTCGACAGGGACAACGCTCAACAGTTCCTTCAACGGTCAACGCTCAGCGCTCCCCGCTCCCCAGTCAACACTCCCCGCTCCGACCGTTCCGCTGCCGCTCTCAACTCAACGGTCTTTGGACAGCTCAGCTCCGCCGTCATTATACGCATCCGTCGATCGCAGGATCCGCCCCGTGCCGTCCGCAGTTGGCAGCTGTGTCACAAACGCGACTGACATGCCCAGGATCAACGCACTGAGCAAGAACGTGAATGGCAGGAAACCCGGATGGCTCCTCTGTGTAGCGGCGCAAGTTGGATTTGGATGCAAAGTTTGCAAGCAGTTCATCGTATTGTAGATTCCAGCGCTGAAACCGAGCGCGGTCAGCGCAGGGTCAGACTGGGGTCAACCTGCACCGCCCTACCTTTGGGTCCAGCAATACACCCCCGTGTGCGTCCTCAGAACCAGATCGTTCAGACCGTCACCGTTGACAAGGGACGGGTGGATAGCGCTCCCCACATCACAGGATGTTAATGGACTCGTGAAATGAGGGTAAACAACACGTTCGTAAGTGGTGAGCCCCGCCCACCGGTCCCTACCGTTCACGTCCGCGATGGTGACGGGTGCGAGTGGGCCCGCAGGCAGGCTGAGTGACGACAGCTTGTATCCCGCGGGGGTCAGAAGGGTGGCGTGTGAGCTGCCCACCGCCATCACCACCTCAACCGAGGGCCTGGCAGATATTACTCTACACGTTATAGCATGGCACTTGACTCATGAACTAAGGGATCAGATGCGTGTCGATGACGTGGCGGGCAATGGCTGTAGGCCGAGCATGAATGCTCGCCAAGACATAGGATGCCACTCTACTCAAGAAACGAGGGATGGAGGTTTCAGGATGACGCAGTGGGCGTGGGCAACGCATGCTTGGCCCTGCCTCAACTGCGCCGCCCTTGCGCAGTGGGAACGTGGTGAGACTAGCGTGGTCCCCTCCACCTTTCTGCCAGCTGGCGTCCGTGCGCTGCAGCCACCGCCGTGTGCCTGAGTGTGCATAGGCGGTGACCTCCCCTCGCGAGTTCAGAAACACCAGGTCCTTCACAGCTCGCCGCAAGCTCCTCACCACAACCTCCTCGCCGCGCCGTAACAGCGCCGGCGGCGTCACCTCCACGTGGTGTTGTGAGTTGTACCCCCCGCTCGGTTCGCCGTCGTGCAGGGCCAGGTGCTCAACGCTGATCACGTCATCAGGTGGCATTTGACCAAACACACAAAGGGTAGTGGAGGAGGAGAAGGAAGCAAGAATGAGGAAGGAGGAAGGAGGAAGGAGGAAGGAGGAAGGAGGAGGGGAAGTACAAGGAGGTGGAGAAAGAGGAGGAGGTCAGTGTGTACGGATACAATATGAGGATGAGGATGGGAATGTGTGAAGTTACACTCTGAGGACGAGAACGACTGTGTGTGCCGGTAAACTATGAGAAGAAGGAGGCATTGCGTATCTCATCCCCACCATTGTAGTGGCGGCCACCGTGCCTTGTGACCCCCGCGCTGCCGCGGCATATGCTCCCGTTGAACAGGTGCTCCCGCGCCGGCACCCCGCTAGTGGCGGACGCCCAACACGCCGGAACTGGCCTTCCGTCCGCCCCCACCGCTGCGTGCTCGCCATCGCCCCCACCGCCGTGCGCCTCGATATGATCCACCACCCCATCGCCGTTCACGTCCAAGTCCCAGTGCCTGCCCTAAGTAATGTTTCCAGCTTATGGTTGAGCTGTGTTTCTCTAAAGCACTTCATGTATTCCACTTCATGCTTGTTTTGAGTACTCAGCTTAACGTTACGCTCCTTTCCGCTGAAAGCGCTTAAGTCATCCCACTAATATACTTAAAAGCGACATGAGTGCCAGTTGAGATAACTAGTCATGGAAGGCCTTGCCGCATGTAACCCGGGAGGCGGCAGCAGCATTTTGCACAGCGTCCGGCCGCTGTATAGATGCAACACCTCGATGCCCTCCTCCTGGTGCGCCACGATCACATTTGGTGGAAGGCGGGAACGCGCCACATGCGCAGGCAGCATGTGCGAGTGCGCATTGTCTGTGGAAAGTACGCCTTGCCGCAGGGCCACAACACACGAGAGCTGACAGTTTACTCATCGTGCACCTGTACACTTTGGCTGAGTTGTCTGATAGTGCATATTGTAGTCAAACGTGGTACGATCACAAAACATAATGCACAGGCGTTTGGTCAGACCAGCAACGACGTCTTATCACATGTGATGAGCCAGTCACAATAGTCGCACGTCATAAGATCTCTGATCAGCATACACTTTAGTCGAACCAGCCACGACGTCATATCCGGAGTGTGCACCTCCCTGCCTTTCCCGACTGCGCCAGCGCCCTTTCCCAAGACCTTCGCCATGGGATTCGTGCCGTGCTCCACACCCTTGGCACCGCCGCCCTTTCCGTTCCCATTCCCGCCGAATCCCGCGCCGACCTTTTTCGTGCGCACACCCTTCGTTCAGGGCCCGCCTCTGATGCACTCGCCACTTCATACCATGGCGCTTAACTCATGACACAAGCATTAACACACGGGGTGAATGAAGTGGTGAGTGACCCAACATAGATGCGACGTTATGGTCACCTGTACCAACATAGTTGCGTCGGTATCGTCACCTGACCCAACAGCCACATCATAATGGGCGCTCAACTTGTTGCGAGCCCTGCCTTGGCCGGGCGGTGGTGGCGGAAGTGCGCCAGCTGCAGCCGCGTGTCCTCCCGCTCCCGCCACTGATGCGGCAGCCCGGTCATCACCACGGATTCGCGGAAATCGCGACACGCCACTTCGCCGTAGTGGTGGCCTGAGTTTACGGTCCGGTGGATGACGCTTGCATGTCTCACAATGGCGCCTGACTCTGAAACGATGGTAACGTAAGTGAAGAGGAGGAGGAGGAGGCGTAGGAAGCAGCGGAGTTGGAGGAGAAAGTGGAGGAGTAGGCGGAGTAGTAAGTGGTGTTGGACAAGGAGGAGGAGGTGGTGGAGGAGGAGGATGAGGATCTATTTAACCCCGCCTGAGATGGCGTTAGCGTCCAGCCGGTAGTTATGCTGAGGCACCAGTTGCTCAGCCATAGCCTCAACGTTGCGATGAAAATCCTCTGACTCGTGCTTCCAACGCTGCGTGCCTGTGGCGCCCTTGATGTAGCAGCGCAAGTTGAAACTGTAAGCAAACGTCGAAACTGGTTAACAGTATGATCCTTTAAAGCGCTACAACCATAGGCGCTTACGCTTTCAAACCTGCACCGCCCTACCTCGAAGGCGTAGTAATTGAAATGCCGTGAGCGGTCCACGCGCCCGGGCGCCTTGGGCGCAGCCACTCCCTCACGGTGCTCCAACGCTCCAACCTCCCCCATCTCAATTTCCTCTGGCGACGCTCTGCGTCCCCCACGGTGCCGCCCCATTTTCAGGGTCTTGCAATCAGATTAATTAAGATTAGGGCCTATCGATGGGTCACGGATTCAGCTTAAACTGAGTGACCACATTTCAAGTACGCCTCGAAGGTGCTTAAGTAAGCAGAACATGGAACGAGTATACGGGGAGAGAGGACGTGGCGAGAGTGTACGGGTGCATCGGCACATAATGATCAGCAAACAGTATTGGAACGAATGACAGGCCCTGCCCATCATCCCTTCGTCGAGTATCTCCTCCTTGAGCGGATCCTCCTCATCGGCGATGTCACCCAGCTCCACGCGACCGCCGACGATGATCGAGCCCTTGTCTCCCTGGTTGTAGCGGCGCATGTTGAAATTGAAAGCAAAACTTGAAAGCGGTTCATCACATTTCAGCCTCAAGCACTGAAACCAAGCGCGGTCAAACTGGGGTCAACCGGGGTCAACCAGCACCGGCCCACCTTATACATCGTCGCGTTACTCACCAGTACCGCAACCTCGCGTACCCTGGTGTGAGGGTCGTTGAGAACAAGCACTCGGACCGATATCGAGCAAGCCTTAACTTCAGGTTGAACGCTCACGCAGACGCGCGGGGAGGAGGACGGGAGAAGGGGTTGGTGGAGGAGATTTGACGTCGGTCGAGTGCTCGTGTCAAGGTCCACCCTGCCTGGCGTGCCGTGGGAATTCCTCCTGCAAACTGTTCTCCCACATCAACTTCAGGTTGTGGTCAAAGCAGAGAACATGCCAGCTGGCAGTAACAACCACCACCACCGCCTTACGCGACCCTGCGCCGTGCTCCTCTGAGGGTGGGGTGAGGTGCCCCACCGCCATCGCAATGGCGTGCCGCCCCACCGACACCCAGGGCCGTACACAGTCAGGTTGCGCTGGTCAGAGCAGGAGTGGCCGGGCCAGGGAGGAGGACGCGGTAAGTGTGTACAGGTACGATGGGAAACCATAAGCAAACAATCAGCCTGAGCAACCACGGGAAAGAGTGGCCAGGCCAGCGAGGTGGATTTGGCAAGTGTGTGCGGGGACACTAAGGCATGGATGACGTGGCAAGCATCTGTACAATATGGCCCGACCGACACGCGCACGTTGGCGGGCATGAGACTGGCAGTCGCGATGGTCTTGACAGCCGCGAACACGTCGCCATCACCCGACACTCCAGTGTCGCCGTCAATCTTCCCGCCCTCGCCCGTATTGGGCGGCTGCACGATGCGGATCTCCGGGCCCCGCGACGCCACCACCACCTCGTTGTAGGGGCGCAACTTAAAATGGAAAGCAAGGTTTGATGGCACTTCAACAAATGTCAAGTTCAAGCGCTGAAACCATACGCGGTCAACCTGGGGTCAACCTAGGGTCAATATTCACCGCCCTACCTCGTTCTGGCCATCGCCGTTCAGGTCAAAGAACACCGGCACCTAGGGCCTGGCATGTACTGCTCGCCCACGTCATAGGATGCCATGTGACTCAATAAACGAGGGTTTAAAGTGTTTTGGCGGTAGGGCCTGGCTGATATCGCTCGCCACATCATCTAGCCCATTCGAACCCTCGCTTCTCGAGTTGAATGGCATCCTATGACGGAGCGAGCAACATTATCCCAGTTCTGTTGCCCGCCACATTATCCAGCGTATAATGAACATGCATATCTTGAGGTAAAGGGCATCCTATGACGGGGCGAGCAGTGTCTGCCAGGCCCTACAGGCACGGGCGGGTGGTCGTCCACGCCGCGCGCGTGGTTCGTGTAGACGTTGTTGGAGGCGTGTGAGCTGATATCCTCAGCGGGCAGGTGCCAGGCGCTAGGGTCCGGTAGATGTTGCTCGCCATATCAAAGCATGCCATTTGACTCAAGAAACGGAAAGTAATGCATTATGTGACTGGTTGGCAAGCAATATCTGTCAGGCCCTGCCATGCGCGGTTGAAGGTGATGACTCCGTCGTGCTGCAGACTGTAGTACACCGTGTAGCAGGGCCGAAGTAGTCTGGTATTACATTGAGATTGGGGTTGGCGTGGGAGCACCCCGTCAAACCACCCTTGCTGGCGCAGTGTTAGCCGCTGTGCCCCTGCAGCCACCGGCGGCGGCGCAGGTTGGCACCGCTGAAGAGTCGCTCCGCCACCTACTACGAGTAGCCGCAGCCGGTAGAGGACTCCGAACCAACTCCAAGCTCCTCCATTCGTATTTTATACAACGAGGATGCTAGCAGTGTGAAGCTGCTAAGGGCAGCCGGGGGCAGAGATACAGCAGCTTTCATTGAGCTGAGAATGGGGCGGGTACAACAGCCCTGCCGCGAAGGCGCTCAGAAGCATCACCGCTAGGTCCCGCTTGGCGAGCATCGCGCGAGACGGCACACCAGAGACGGCTTGACTTGAATTCACACGAGTTCACTTTTCACTTTTTGTCCTCTGGTACCGCACGCCTCGTTCCGAGTGCGACGGTCAGCGAGGCGGCTGTACGGCGTCAGCCGGCGGATATGAAGGAAGCGCGACGTCCTGCTATCCCGTGGCGCTTCCGACGCGCGTGAACGCCGAAGAGAGAACTGGAGGGGACTTGCGCGACGGAAGATTAGGGCAGCACCTACAACTATTTCGACGCAGATCCTGGGGGGGGTCAAACGTTGTTCGGCCACCGAATTTGCGCAGACTGTGATGGAAATCGGATTTCTTGAACGCTGCTGGAATGGATAACATTGGTCCAACTCACGGCTCACCGTGAATCTTATCCGTTGTCGTCCAGTCCCATGACTCAAGAGCGCCTGGTCTCGCCGCGTCCTCGGTCCCGGATAACATCGGACGGCTCTTGCCACATTTCCGATTCTGGTCAAATCCAGTTTCAGTTTCTTCACTTGAAACGAGTGATTCACTGCAGACCGGTAGAGGGTTGTGAGAACGGCGACTCGACCGAAAGGACAGTCGACATTAAAGTCGGCAAGTTTGTATGAGCATTGACTGTCTGGTCGGTCATGCTCCGATATGAGGAGATCTGATTCGAGCCGTTTTCTCAATGAACCCAACTGCCGCGATCTGTCTCGTAGACCCTTCACGTGTGCACAGAGGCGATCGAGTTAGCATCCACACCTGTCGCGCGCGCTGCCCTATCGCACGCTCAAGTGACCGCCCCAGGCAGACCCACCCCGCTTCTACTCAAGGTACACCTCCATCCAATCCTACCCTCCCGTTCCCCTCCTCACAACCCCGATCCACACCGCGTGTCCCTTCGTGCCGATCACATAGTTTTCTTAATTTTTCCACCTCACTGCATGCACACGCTTCCGCACGCTTCCCATCCGATCGGCAACCGTGAACCGATACCCCACGCACCCACGCCCGGTCCACGCACCCCTCGTACATCGGCGGTACTATCGCGCCATTGGCAGGCTTCGTACGCACGCGTTACTCCCGCGCGAATCGCCCCGTTGGTCGCGCAGCAGTTGTCATGTTGACAACAACAAGAATATCCCTTCACGCGAAGAGCCAAAGCATAAACCCACGACACTTTTAACAACACGACGTGCGATCGTTGCTACCCTTGGAAGGCTGCCACGCCACTCACAAACCCCCCTATCGCCCCTGCACCGGCAGGGTAACTGTGCGTACGATGGATCCTGCTGATGCCGCTGCGAACGGCACCGCTGCCACGGCGCCGGCCGACTTCAGTGTCCCGCCTCCCCTCCCTGCGGTAGGTTCCTGCTCAGATTATGAGTACTGTTTGCCCGTTCTTGTGTTCGGGTACCCGAACACAACTAGCCACGACCTCCTCCCTGGCCTGGCCACTCGCCCCCTGACTGCTCTCACATGGTGCACAGTACAAATGCCAATGTACCCGCGCACTTGCCTCATCCTGCTCGCCCATTGCTCGCTCATCGAGTACCGGTGTACCATCGCACCATCCTCCGTGTCCTGGCCACCGTTCCCTGGGACTATTTGCTCATCGCGTACTGGTGTATCATCCTCAGGGCCTGGCCGATACCGCCTGCCAGCTCGCGCGCATAGTGCGCCGGTGTACCCGCGCACACTCGCCGCGCACCGCATCCTCATTCGAGCATGGTAGATATTGGCTCGCGCTTCATCGGATGCCCATTCCGACAGTGCTCGCCACTGCAGAGGTACCATTCAACTAAAAACCTCTCGAAAGACAAGGGTACAATATGCGTTGGATGACGTGGTGAGTGATTCCTGCCAGGCCCTACCCTCCGGGCCTTCCCTCGGATGTCAACGTTGTCCACCCGAAGGTCGGGCCTGACTGTTTGCTGACAGCGTCCCAGTGTACTAGTGTACCCCGTACACACTTGCTGCATCCCGCATCCTCCTTCATGCCTGGCAGACATTGTTAGAGTACTCCACGTCATATGATGCTATTCAAGTCACGGAGCGAGTGTTCAGTGTGCGAGCTGCCCGAGCACACTTCTTACATCCCGCATCCTTCGGGCCTGGCAAATACTGCACACAACGACATAGAATGACATGTAGCGCAAGAAACGAGGTTAAAAAGTGTGTTTTGTGACGTGGCGATCGACATTATACTGGGCCTTACTTAGAGGATGACGCGGAGGCGCCAGGGGAGGATCTGCTGGCGGACGACCCCAGCGATGCATTGAACAACCTGGCGCTGGGCGACGACGACGAGGAGCCGTTGGACGCCTCCACCCATCTGGTGGACTGTCCGCCCGGCAGGGCCTTTACATTTGTTTTGTTTTACTAACGATCTCACGCCCCGAGCAGCTGACCATTGACCAACCCCCCTTCTAAGCGTCTAACCAGAACGATCCAAATCCCTGCTCAACTTAGGTATATTTGAGCTCATAAGCAAGATAACTTTAGTGATATTAGGGACTAACGGCTCAACTATACAATCGAAACGTATCCAGCGAGGGCCCTTCTCCCAGGCCTCGTTGGCCGCGTGATTGGCAAGGGTGGCGAGACCATCAAGGGGCTCCAGGCGCAGTCGGGTGCTCACATCACCATCGATCAGAACTACCCCGACGGCGTGCCGCGCAAGATCTCCGTCAGCGGTAGGGGCTTACACTCGTGCACTTTCAGCTCATTCTGAGCCATCTTCATCAATCAGACACTGAAACCACCCATTGTACTCCACAAAGGGTGCTAACGTTGAGTTGAAGGTTGAGGAGTGTAATACCATAATCCGCGGGCCCGCCGGCTGTGTTGAGATCGCCACCAAGCTGGTGGAGGACCTCCTCAAGGTAGGGTGGTGCAGATTGGCCCCAGTTTGACCCCAGTTGTACCCCAGGTTGACCCCAGGTTGACCCCAGGATGACCCCAGGTTGACCCAAGCTTGACCCCAGGTTGCCGACAGGTTGACAGCGCTTGGTTTTAGCTCTTGAAGCAAAATTTGATGAACAGCTTTCAAGTTTGGCTTCCAACTTCACCTTTCGCCTCTACATCAAGGGCGGCCCCGTTGGCTCTGGCTCCGTGGGCCCCGGGCAGGCGCAGCAAGTCGTCGAGTGCCCGAAAGAGATGGTGGGCCGCGTGATCGGCCGCGGCGGCGAAACCATCAAGGGGCTGCAGTCCCAGACCGGCGCGCGCATCCAGATCGACCAGAGCTCCGCCCCCTGCACCGTAGGGCCTGGCAGAAAGTGCTGGCCACGTCATCCTCCCACCTTACAGTCCCTTGTTGGGCCGACTTTGATTGGAGATGACGATACTCACACTCAGTTTACACTGGTCTTCTTTCCACCGACGCTGCATCCACAGCGCTGAGTGATACTTTCCTAAGACGCGATCCAATCAATGCAACTTCAACTCGCCTCTGCTCCCGTTTCTCTGGAGTCAAATGGCATCGCATGACGTGACACGCATGATCCATCAGGCTCTACTGCACGGTGACCATCACGGGCAACCCCTACTGCGTCGACGCCGCCGCGCGCGCCGTCGCCGACGTCATCAATGGCGGTTCGACTGCCCCCTACTCTGCTGCGAACCAACACGCTGTCGCTGCTGCCACCGCTGCGGCTTACGGCGGGCACCCGGGCTACGGCGGCCACCACCCCCAGTTCGGGGGGCACCCCGGGTAGGGTCTGCGTCTGGGAGACACTGCTGTCCATGACATAGGATGCCGTTCAACGCTACTAACGATGCGTGTAGATGACGTGGCGGGCAATGGGCCTGGGAGGTATTGCTCGCCGCGTCACAGGGCGCCATTTAATCTTCACAGCAAGGTTCAACATGCCTTGGATGACGCGGCCGGCAATATCTCTCTGGCTCTAATCTTGGATACCCTCCCATGGGGGGCTACGGAGGCTACCCAGGTTACCCCCAGCAGGTGTGGCCGAAAGCCAACCGCATCAATCACCACGTTCAAGTTCAACGCCTTAGCCGATCTCCGTTCATTGAGTCACGTTTGACCCTGCGACGTGGCAAGTGTGATTCATCCAGCTGATTTTCCTATACCCATAAACCCTAAGCCCTAAACTCGAAACCCTAAAGTCTGATTCATCTGACCCTCACGGCAGGGGTACCCGGGCGGCGGCGGAGGGGGGGGGCACGGGTACGGCGGCGGCCAGGGTCACTACCAACAGCAGCAGCAGTTTGACCCCCGCCAGCAGTACCAGCAGCAGCAGATGTACCAGCAGCAGCAGGTATGGCTCGGTGCATTGGCTCGATGGATACGCTACGTTACTCACCCTCGTTTCTTGAGTACCGAGCATGACATGGTGAGTGGCTGACTCGAATATGCCTGACATCGTTTGCTACATTGTATCACCTGAGTTACATTATGTGTTATGACGTGGTTAGCATTATGTATCTGGCCCTGAGAGCAGCAGCAACAGCAGCAGCAGCAGCACAATGGAGGCGGTAGGGTGGATTGTGGCACAACCTTCTCTCTTTGCACCAGTTTTGTACAGATATAGTCATGTCACCAGCAACCAGGTCCCATGTGGTCGAGGGGTGTCATGACACTACCAAGAGGCGGCAACGGCGGCGGCGGCGGCGGGCATCAGCAGGGCGGAGGCGGCGGTGGCGGCGGCGGTGGCGGCGGCTTCCCCGGGTACCCCGGCTACGACCAGCAGGGCCTGATGGGCCAGCAGGGCAACGGCGACGGCGGCGGCGGCGGTGGCGCGCCTATGCCCAACGGCGGCGGCGGCGGCGGCGAGACATGGCAGCCGCTCGATGACGGTGGGGCGGTGACCCACTGAAACCCGTGTTGAAATCGCCTTGTTTTACCGCTTGAAACTAAAACATGATAAACTGCTCACATTTTCACAATTTGCCCCCAATTTCAATTTGCGTCTCTACACCACGGCCGCGGCCGCACCTACTACTACAACACCCAAACGGGCGCGTCGCAGTGGGAGAAGCCGGCCGGCATGGCATAATCGCGCCGCTCTGCTTGCACTGCATTCCTGGTGAATGTTGGCGGCGAATTACATGACGAGACCATCATCCTCTTTCTGTCTGTCTGAAGATCATCATTCTCTTCTGCCAGGACCACCACATACTTCATGACACATACATACGTACATACGAGTAGTTTACCCTCTTTCGCTGCTAGTGTACCTGGTACACAAAGGGTGCATATATACCTCGCACCCATCTCCCCTCTCCTCCTCCTCCTCCTCCTCCGCCTCCTCCACCACCGCTGCCGCCTCCAGGGTTCAGGGTGCAACCCTGAGCCCTGAACATGAATCTCATCCTGAAAGGATTCGAGGATGCATTTTTCCTCCCTTCCGATCTCTGTTTATATGAGCAATATCCAAGAGACTCATTTTTAGACGTAGTTGTCTTGAGACATTGACCCTGACGGTTTTATACTTTCGTCTTTGTTTTCGCTTCCACCTGTTTGTCATGACTGGGGTCTCAACTAGGACGGGATTCTCTTCAGTTCTCTGCTGCATTTTCTAGATTTAGATCCTTCTTCGAGTAACGAACTGGGTCTCAACTACGAGTAGGACGTGATCCTACTCTCTTCTTCCTGATGCCTTTACTAGACCTAGTTCTTTTCTTCAAATAGAGCTAGCACGTGCGCCGTCGGATGGCCACATTTACTGTCTCATGGCAGCTTCATCGAGCCTTTTTTTATATCAAGGCCTCAGGATAACCTACAACGCCCGCCTCCTCTGCGTCATGCGCCACCCGACGCGACACTGTATTGAGTGACACTCGTCAGCTGTGGTGCCTCCGAACCATACTTTCACAACATGCAAATGTTTATCGATGTCTTATCAATGTGATTTGACTAACAATGGCAAACGAGTAGCAAACGCAGAGATGGTATGCCCACTTGTTTCACCGACGTTCATCGAGCCTTCTTTTAATACCAAGGCATCAGGATAACCTACAACGCCCTCCTTATCCGCGCCAATCGACGCGACGCGAACCAGCCCGCCAATCACACGTATCCCAGAACCGACCTCGTTGCAACGAAGCGATGATTATGTCCATATGTCATATTTGCTGCAGTGACATTCATCGTGCCCCAACCCCCTAGGCACTCACATGGTGAGCATTGAACACCCTGGTCTACAATTTCAGCATGGGTATCGCCATCGTCCTCCTCCACATCATCCACATGATTATTCATCCTCCTCCTCCTCCGCCTCCTCCTCCTCCGCCTCCTGCTCCTCATCCTCCCCCTCCTCCTCCTCCTCCTCCTCCTCCTCCTCCTCTTCCTCCTCATCCTCCTCCCACGCGGGTTGAGCCCTCACCCAACGCGCCACCTCCACGTGCCCCTCTTCAGCTGCGAGTCGTGCGCACTCGTTCGCATCCCACGGGCAGCTGTGCTCTACCGCCCACTTCAGCACCTCCAGGTGCCCGCCAACAGCGGCGCAAGTACACGTTTCCTCATCCCACGGGCAGTGGTGCGCCCACGCCCACTGCAGCACCTCCAGGTGCCCGCCCATAGCGGCGTATGCACACGTTTCCTCGCCCCACTCGCAGCCGTGCGCCCGTGCCCACTGCAACACCTCCAGGTGCCGGCCCTGAGCGGAGCGTGCACACGTCTTCGAATCCCACGAGCAACCCTGCTCACGCGCCCATTGCAACACCTCCAGATGCCCGCCCGCAGCGGCGAGTGCACAGGTGAACTGGTCCCACCGGCAGTCGTGCTTCCGCGCCCACCTCAATACCTCCAGGTGCCCTCCCCTGGCGGCGAGTGCACAGGTCATCCAATCCCATTGGCAACCTTGCTCCCGCGCCCACTGCAACATTGCCAGGTGCCCACCCCGAGCGGCGTACGCACACGTGTGCTTGTTCCACTCACAACCGTGATCACGCGCCCACTGCAACACCTCCAGGTTACCACCCGAGGCGATCAGCTGACACGTCCTTTCCACCCATGGGCACCCATTGGCCTTCGCCCAAGCCAACATCTCGGCGGTTCCCACGAAATCTTTGACTTTCAGACGCACTGCGCCCACCTTTCCCGCGCGCGGCAGATTGTTGGCCACCATCACCACCAGCCACGGCTTCCCCACACGCGCGAGCAGGGCGCAGTCCGTGGGGTTCAGCTGCGCGAGCACCAGCTCCATGAGGTCGCGTTTCTCGAGCAGCGGACCGAGCAGCTCGCTGGAGGCGGCGTCGGCATCGTCGTCGCCATCCGCGGGCGGCTCCCCTGGGGGATACCCCCCCGTTTGGACCACCCCCCCGCTTCCGCCCGCCCCCGTCGCCCCCCCGCCGCCGCCCGCGCCTCCACCGAACACGTCGCGCCACTCCTCGAGCAGCGGGCCGAGCAGCTCGCTGGGGGCGGCATCGGCATCGTTCTCGTTTTCCTTTTCGGACGAACCCCCAAGGGGATGCCCACCCGCCGCCGTCGCCCCACCGCTTCCATTCGCCCCCGCCGCGCACCCGCCATCCCCGCCGTCGCCGCGCGTCATGTCGCGCGGTTCCATGCGCGAACCCGTCGATGCTGGGCGCCGAGAGGAGTGGTGCGTTTGCGCCGCTGCGCGTTGTGGGGGGGGCACCTCGTCGAGTTTTCGATTATGACGTGACGTTTTTGCAGTGCGCCGACCACACGACCGACCGGCCGGGGAGCCCCGGTAAAAGGTAAAACAAGGCAGGGAAGCGGAAGTGGTTGGTGGGTTACAGGGTGGTTGCAGGCGATGCCTGCGTCGCTCATTCAACAAACCGTCGTGTTGTCGTGCGGGACCGCGGACGCCGGACAGTAGTCTTGATGTACTAATCGGGATTTATACTTACACGTCATACTTGTTTTAGTATCGTTCATCGTGCCCTAACACCCGAGGCACTCACATGGAGAGCATTAAACACCCGTGTCTACAAGTTCAGCGTGGGTATCGTCGTCATCCTCATCCTCTCAATATCATCCTCATTATCAAGCATCCTCCGCCTGCTCCTCCTCCTCCGCCTCCTCCTCCCACTCCTCCACGTCTTCCTCTTCCCAATCCTCCATCTCATCCATCTCATCCTCCGAGAACTCCGAATACGCGGGATGAGCCCTCGCCCACTGCGCGAGCTCCGCGTGCCCTGCGTGATCTGCGCGTAACGAACAATGGTACGCATTCCATGGGCAGCCGCGCTTCACTGCCCACTTCAACATCTCCAGGTGCCCGTCCTCAGCGGCGCAAGTACACACTTCCTCATCCCACTTGCAACCGTGCGCCCGCGCCCACTGCAACACCGCCAGGTGCCCGCCCGCAGCGGCGTTTCCACACGTTCCCTCATCCCACTCGCAGCCGTGCTCCCGAGCCCACTGCAACACCGCTAGGTGCCCACCCTCTGCGGCGAATGCACGCGTAAAGTCATTCCACTCGCAGCCGTGCTCCCGCGCCCATTGCAGCATCTCCAGGTGTCCGCCCCCAGCGGCGCGTGCACACGTCATCTCGCTCCACTCGCAGCTGTGCGCCCGCGCCCACTTCAACACCTCCAGGTGTCCGCCATGAGCGGCGTTATCACATGTCGTCGCGCGCCACGGGCAGTCGTGCGCCCGCGCCCACTGCAGCACCTGCAGGTGCCCGCCCCGAGCGACCGTAGCACACGTCTCCTCCACCCACGGGCACCCGTTGTCCTTCGCCCAGGCCAGACGCTCGACTGATCCGACGAACTCGCTGAGTTTGAGCCGCACCCCCGCGGTCTTCCCCGCGCGCGGCAGGTTGTTGGCCACCACCACCGCCAGCCACGGCTTGCCCGTTCGCGCGAGCATCGTGCAGTCCGTGGGGTCCAGATGCGCGAGCACCAGTCTTAGGAGGTCAGGCCACTCCTCGAGCAGCGGCGAGAGCAGCTCGCTGGGAGCATCGTCATCTTGGGCAACGGGGCCCACCGCCTCCTCCCCCGGCCCACCCGCCGCGCTCATGCCTCCGCCGCCGTTCACACTCACTTCCGCCGCCCCACCCGCCGCCGCCTCACCCGCCCCCGCCCCACCCGCGCTTCGCCGCCATGCCCCTCACCCCACGATGCCATATCGGGTGGCGCGAAGAATTAGGGCTGGCGCGTTGAACGTTAATTTTCCGCGCTTCCCCACGGTGCCTGCGTTGTCGGGCTCAGCCGCGAACCCGCGGGGTTGCGCCGCGGTGCAGTATACGCGGCACGAGGTGGTGGACGGTGGAGGGAGGTTGTCAGGCGCGTGTACACTCGTGCGCAGCACACGATGACCCAAAACGGAAGGACGAAGATGCAGTTCGAAAGAGTTTGAAAAAACCCGCCAAGCGCTAACCCGCCGAGCGCTACGCCTTGAAGCCCTGAAGCCTTCGCCACCGCCATCAGGCATCATCCTGCGTGAACACAGGACGCTTCACGAGCACCGGAAGCACACACGGCTGGAAAGCTCTCCGGCGAACGGCGCACGTGCTCGAGGCTTCTTCATTTGTTGGTTTCTTTCTTCAGTTTGCGGGGGACACCACCTGCCATCCTCTTCTGCGTCCTGCCATCCTGTACGTGGAGGCACGCGTGAGGATGAAAGCGCCTGCACCCAAGCGCCCGGAGGCGGAGCCCCCGCGCTTGCCAGGAGCCACAACACTTCCACGCGAGATGACCCCCGACCCCGAGGGCAGAGTCGCCGGCGGCGGCGGTAGGGCCTGACGGATATTGCTCGCCACGTCGTAGGGTTGCCGTTTAACTGAACAGGCGAGGGTTCAAAGTGCATTGGATGTCACGGCGGGCAATATCTGCAAGGCCACTCATAGGGTGGGTGCCGTTTAACTTGTTTCTAGGGTTCAAAGTGCGTAGGATGACGTGGCGAGGTGTATTTGTCAGCCCCTGGGAGGCGACAAGCGCACCCTGCTATCTTGGTATGGCGGTGTAAGCTGAACCGTTGACACGCGTGTTGAAAGGGCCTGGAACGAAGAACTATAAACAGCTGGACACTACGAATATAAGACCTGGTGCA
>Ga0307489_10001192_pt1 | contig 17039 bp, 9 predicted proteins | sample SB12metaG_FD_202247 | JGI IMG/M metagenome (GOLD analysis project Ga0307489, IMG submission 202247) | Sea-ice brine microbial communities from Beaufort Sea near Barrow, Alaska, United States - SB 1.2 | ecosystem: Environmental > Aquatic > Marine > Coastal | place: USA: Alaska | collected 2017-05-06
ATTCCTTTCGGGCCGAATTGTTTCTTTTGGACCGAGAAATGTTTTTCGACCAGGGTTGGAAATTGTGCTCCCCAATAGATGATATATCCTCCCTATGACGTGCCGCTCTCAATCTCTGTTTACCAACCTTCGCCCAACCCACCCCACAAGCAATGCGTCCGACCTCTTCCGTCATATAAAACCCTGGTTCAAGACCTGGGTTTAAAAAAGAACTCGTCAACAGCAGTCAATTTGCCTCAAACCACCCATCGCCCAACTCCTTCCATAGTTCCACCTTCCGCAATGTAATGTGTGCACGTTTTGTCAGCGCAAGATAGAACTGCTGTGCCGACCATTTGCTGCTAGTCTCACCCCCAAAATGTCCGAGGTGCGCGGCAGCGCCACGCTGCGGAGCGACAGCAGTTACGGGAACGACAAGCGGCCGGGGGGCTCGGGCATGTCGCGCGTCGCCACGCACCCAGGGCACGGTGTCACTGACCAGACCGCGCGTGTAAGCGCGCTGTCGCCACTGCGCGTGCTCTCCTGCGGCGCCGGCCATCTGACGGTGGGCTGGTGCTGGTGCTGGTGCTGGGTGTTGGCTGCATGGTGGGCGCGCGAGCGTGACTGGAAGAAGGAAAACTTGGTTGAATTGGTGCTGGCGGACACTCGAACAGCACGTAGCTTCACAATGGACTCGACGACTAGCTCACGTCGTTGTAGCAGAGCCATATCCAACGCGTGTGTTGTTGCGACAGCAGCACGGCGCGGGCGCCGGGCGCGCGGGTCGGGGGGAAACGTTACTTTTGGAGTAGTTTTGGAGACTGTGTTCCTCCGCGCACGAGGCGCGTGCACGCGGCGATGCGCACCCCTCACCTCTGTGACGCGCAAGGTCCACGGTGGGGCGTGCGTTGTCCCGCGCGGCGCGATTTTACGCGCAGGGCGCGCGTTGTTTCAAGAGCTCGGCGAATTTAGTAGTCATGGGGTACACGAAACGCACTGGCACAAGGGGAGCGCGGCACGCGGGGGTACACAAGAGGTACACGTTTTGCGCATGCAAACATTTAGCGCAGGATAGACCTGCTGCGCTGACTATTTGCTCGTCGTGTACCCCCCCGAAATCGTGTGACTGCCAAATTCAGCAGACGTATATATAAACCAAAAACCTGGTGACCGACGGGGCCGCGCACGCGCAGCTCATTCACGGCACAGCGCCGCAGCCGACGTCGTGTGAGGGGCACGCGGCGGCGCATCACACTGACCAGCCCGCGCGTCCAAGCGCGCCGCCGCCGCTGCGCGCGCCCTCCGGCAGCGCCGCGCATCTGACGGTCGGTGGGCTGTGTACTCGTATCCTCGGCTGACACGCCGTTGAGGCTGCGGGCCCATGTGCCCATGTGCGCGAGTGCGTGGCTGCGTGCTTTCCGTGTACTCCTCCAACGCTAAACCCTGGGATGCTAAACCTGCTAAACCCTAAACCCTAAACCTCCTCTGACTCATTCTCTTCCTCCGACTCATGCTCCTCCTCCGACGTATTCCTCTCCCCAGATTCCGGGCACCCGTGCGTCCGCGCCCACTCCAGCACTCTCCGCGTGCCCGTGCGCAGCTTGGTACGACGGATGGGTTTGTTGACGCTCACCTGATGAGCGCCTTGGACCTCGATGAACGTTTGTTTAGAACAAAAGGACACGATAGAGACTAGCTCTAGGTTTCAACGTATGAATCGAACGAATCGTGAAGTTCGCATGCCATGCGCCGCGTTTCGATCGGAGCAGACGTATGTCTTCTGTGTGTGTATGTTTGTTTGTGTATGTATTTCATGTTCTGAATGCAGCATCAAGCGCGACGCTGGCTCAATGTCGTTGAGGTGGTTCTCCTATAATCGTGCGGTCTTGCGTCGTGCCGTGCGGTGGTGTGTGCCGTGGTGTGGTGTGCGGTAAGGCGGTGTTGTGGTGGCGGTGGTGGGAGTGGCCGATGGAGGTGGGCGGTTCGCGGGTGTTCATCCATGCGGCGTGCGTGTGGGTGGTGATGGCGGTGGCGGTGGGCGGAGTCGGTATGCAGCGGCGGCAGTGGCGCAGCGCAGGGGGGTAGCGGTGGTGCCGTCTCCCGTCCACGTTTCGGTTTTACCGCCAGCCCATGTGCGTGTCGTTGTCGTCGTCGGCGATGGAGGCAGCGGCGCGCAGCGCGTCCATTGGCGCGGCGGGGTCACCCGCAGCGGACTGCACCGCCCGCCCGCTGCCCCATATGCCCCCGCCCTGCCGCCCTGTGCCGAAGGCGGAGCCCCCGAAGAGCTCCCCGTACCCGGCGGAGGCGGACACCGACTGCCCCGGCCGTGCTTGTTGCAACCCCAGCCCGGGGGCGCCCCCGCTCCCGCCCGTATACCCCGACAAGTAGAGCCGCGTGATAATAACGCCTGCTACGTCATCGAATGACGATGACTTTAGAAGCGAGGGTGTGTGTTGAAGTTGAATGAAGTGGACGGCAATGGCATCATTGTGTCCTGAGCCCCACCGAGAAGAGACCCTCATACCCGCCGCCGGCCGCGCCCCCGCCCGCGGTGGCAGAGGAGGTGGCGACGGACGAGCCCCCGCTGCCGCCAACAGAGGAGCTCGAGCCACCGAACAGGCTGGTGCCACCGCCGAAGAGGCTGGTCCCGCCGCCGAACAGGCTGGTCCCGTTGTGTAGCGCCGCAAATTGAAATCGAAAGCAAAGTTTGAAGGTGGTTCATCATATTGTAGCTTCAAGCGCTGAAACCATAGGCGCTTTCAACACGGGTTTGAATACTGTGAACCGCTCTACCGTTGCCGAACAGGCTCGGCGCGTTGGCGACGGAGAAGGAGGAGGAGCCGGCGGCGGCGGTGGCGCCGCCATCGTCGGTGTCGGAGGTGCCGAACAGGTGACTCATTCGGCTCTGAGTGGGGCCGGATGAGGCCCCCGCGGTGCTGAACAGGCTGGCCACGCCCAGGTGCGCGGAGGCCGAGGCTGGCAGTGCCTGCTGCGCCTGCTGCTGCTGCTGCAATTGCAACTGCTGCTGTTGCTGCTGCTGCTGTATTTGCTGCTGCTGCTGCTGCCGTTGTATTTGTTGGTGGTGCTGCGCCGGCGCCAGCCAGCCCCCGCCGCCGACGCCCGCGCTGCCGTCCAGCATCATCTCATTCTCAGACGCCGACGACGACCCCAGGCCCGAGGACCCGCCGCCGCCCCACGACGACTGCCGCGGGCTCGCCTCCACCGAGTTCCCCGGAGGCGTGCCGGGCCCGCCCGAGTCCAGCCCTATCCCCGCCCCCATCCCAAATCCAAACCCACCCAGTGCCGAGAACCCGTTCCCGCTGCCGCCGCCGCCGCCGAGGTTGCTGCCGCTGCCCGCGCCCCACGTGGAGCCTGGCACTGCGAACAGTGAGGCCACGGCGGCGTGCATGTCGCCGCGGTTGTCGGCGATGGCCTCGTCCACGGCGTGCGGCGGCAGCCCCAGCGAGTACACCTCCCGCAGCGACTCCAGCTCTTCCGATATGTCCAGCGGCGCCCCCTCCACCATGCACTGCGTAGCCTCCGCCTCCGACATGTGTCCCTGCCCGCCCTCCACCAGCCAGGCACCAGGGTCATTGAGATCAAGCACTCGACAAAAGATTGGACGCGCCCGCATGACATCCTTCAGGGTGGGTGCGCATACGGACGCGCGGAAGAGACGGAACAGACAGGATACATTGAACGTCAGTGGAGGGGTTGTTCTGAATGACCCCCCTGCCAGGACACAGCGGCGTCCACGTTGGAGCCGAAGGACATGATGGCGGCGCGGCACTGCCAGTCCGGGAACCCCATGTTCCGCAGCGGCACGATGGCGGCATCGGCCTTGTGGCGCAGGATGGCGGCCACGCAGCGGCGCCGCGCGGGTGTCACCCCGGACCCGTCGCCCAGGAACGAGTTGACGGCGATGGCCGCCTCCTCTACCTTCTCCGCCACCGCCGCCGCACTGCTGCCACCGCGTTGTAGCGCCGCACTATCAAACTGAAAGCAAAACTTGAAAGCAGTTCATCATGATGTAGCTTCAAGCGCTGAAACCAAGCGCGGTCAACCTGGGGTCAACCTGAGTTCAACCTGGGTCAACCCGGGGTCAACCCGGGGTCAACTTGCGGTCAACCTGGGGTCAACCTGGGATCAACCTGGGGTCAAACTGGGGTCAACCTGCGGTCAACCATGGGTCAAGCTGCACCTCCCTACCTTGTTGCGACTGCAGGGGCACGGCTGTGAACGAGCCGGAGCCGTTGCGGGACAGCGTCGCGGCGTGAAGCGGCTGCTGCTGCTGCTGCGGCGGCCGCTGGAGTTGTGGTTGGCCGAAGCCAGGGGGCTGACGGGCCGGGGTGTCCATGGCAGTGCCCCACGGCTGCTGCTGCTGCTGTTGCTGCAGCTGATGCGCCTGTTAGGAGGGTCATTGCGCACAAAGTTGAGTCGAGATCGGACGTTTCCCGCATGACCAATCTTCAGGGCGAGTACAGACAGACGCGCGGAGGATGGGAAGGACATTCAACGTTGGTTGAGCGCTTGTCCGTAATCAACCCCTGCCTGTTGCTGCTGTTGTGTTTGCTGTTGCTGCTGCTGCTGCTGTATGACCGACGTCGCTTGAAGCGAGGGGAAGGCGGCAGGTTGTTGTTGCAACTGCCGCACGAAGGGTCAGACACGTCATCATGCGGTGGACGTCAAACTCAATAAACGAGGATATGCAGCACGCGATGCACGGCGCACACAGTCAGGGAAGAAGTGCCAGGCCAGGGAGGTAGACGCGGCAATTGTGGACAGGTACACCGGTACAATTTGCGCCAACAGCGACAAGCGCTTATGCCATGTATACCCCTACCTGGAGCTGCTGCTGTTGGAGGGGTGGTCTCAGCGCCGCAGCCGCCGCCGCCGCTGCCGTGGCAGAGGGTCACTGAGAGGAAGCACTCGACCGAGATCGGCGCATGACTTACCCTCTGGGTGAATGCTTACATAGACGCGCGGAGGAGATTCAACGTCGGTCGAGTGCATGTTGTGAATGACCCCCCTGCCGTCGCCGAGGCGGCGGAGGCGGCTAAGAGCGGCGGGAAAGACGGCGCTTGCTGCTGCTGCGCCGGCGCTTGCTGCCCCCATCCCCCTCCGGCCCCCGACCCCGCCCCAGCCCCAGTCCCCACCCCCACTCCCCCCCCGGCCGCCGCCTGTGCGCTCCAGGACACCGACGCCGGCTGCTGCAGCGGTGACACCTGCGAGACCGCCGGCGGTGGTTGTGACGCCACCGCCGCCGCAGACTGCGAGCTGGGTTTGGACGCGCCCCACGCTTTGCCGGGCGCCGCGGGCGCCGCTGCGACGGGGTCGCGGAAGGCGATCGGGTCCCGGAAGGGCGGCGCGTCGGGGTCGTCCCGCGCTGAGGAGGACGAGGATCCGCCGCCGGATTGGGTCAAATCAATAGACGGGGGGGTACATTAGGTTATGGAGAGGGTCAAGTGAACAAACGGGGGGATGTATAAGTCTATGAGGTGGGGTTGATTGACCAAACGGGAGGTGTATCAGGGGTGTGTAAGTGAATGATCAAACGGGGGGTACATAGTATGGTATGGTCAAATGACCAATTAGGGGGGATGTAAGTATGTAAGGTGGGGTCAAACTGCCAAAAAGGGGTGTATGTGAGTATGACAGGCGGGGTTGAATGAACAGTAAGCGGCCCCACCGCCGAGAGACCACGCGAAATCCTGCAGCTTGATCGCGCCTCGTGCAGGGGGGTCGAAGTGGTCGCGTTGCGGCGACAGATCTCGCTCCCGCTCCCGCTCGTGCTCGCGCACGGGGTCGCGGTGGTCCTGGGCGGCGGCGCGGGTGGGCGCGGCGGGTGGCCGCTCTGTGCCTCCCTGGCGGAAGGGTCACTGACATCGGGGATTCGTGCTATGAATTTCACAGTGCTGCGGGTTGGATTCCTGTTCCGCGCGTCTGACATGGCGTCCTCTCTGGGTTGATACCAGCTGTACTACACTTACTGCTTTCAGAATAAGCTATCAACCGAGTTCACAGCATGACTAACCTTCACGGTGGGTGCTCATCGTGCCTTGTCTGTAATGGTTGCTGTTTGGTGATTTTAATCAAAGAAGTCAACTGATTTTGGTCAATCACCAGCTCCAACTTACTACAAGCTCATATTCTATAGACAAGGCACCAACCTCTGAGGTGAGTGCTCACAGACATGCGCGGTGGAGGAGGAGGAGTCGATTGAGCGTGGGTCGAGTGGTTGCTCTGGATGACAGCCCCCTGCCTTGGGCCCCAGCCCGAGCTCGCGACGCGCGTTGGCGGCGGCGGCGGCCAGCGCCTCCCGCGATGTCACAGCAGCGCGGGCCGCCACCACTTTCTTGTTCGCGGCGGCTTCCTTATGCCAAGGCCTCTCCTAATCATCTTTCTGTCAGCTAACACTTTAAGCCGTTTGTCACCGAGGCCCTTGAGTCAACCACCGGCATACCTCAAAAATGCTCACGCACCAGCTCAACATTTACTCAGGTGGCACCTTGAGTCGTTTGTCCGTGAAGCCACTTGAGTTATCCCAACGGCATCCCTCAAAGGTGCTCAAGTGCCACGTGCAAACGAAGTGTAAGGCTCTGCCTTTTGTTTGATCTTGTCTGCCGCATCCTTTTTTTTATCCGCCTCCGCGCGCTCCACTGCCAACTCCGCACAGGGCCCAACACCCGTTCCCTTTTCAGCTCAACTTGAGCATCGTTGAGCTTAAATTTGGCATAAGGGTGTTCTATGAGCAAACAGTCAGGCCAGGGAGGAGGATGCGACCAGTGTGTGCTGCAGGCCCTGTATGCGCAAACAGTCAGGCCCCACCTTGGCGTCCCGAATGTCTTTCTCCTTCTTGTTTTCGGCTGCGACGAGTTTCGCGGCTGCCTTCCCTCAGGGCCTTACATGAGTTCAGGTTCAAGCTCAGCCTCGACTGTTTGCTCGATATGTGCCATTGTCAAGTTAAGCTGACATGGGGGAGGTGTGGGCAGGCCCTGCCTTGGCGGCGGGACCGAACTTGGGCACAACCTCGGGGGCGGGCGCCGCCGCCGCCTTGCGCCGCTTCTTGCTCGCGTCGTTCCGCACGTGGATCGGGTGCGACTTGTCCACCTGTGAGATGGTGCATGCTGGCCAACGTTTAGTTCATGTTGTGGGTGTACCCCGCGACGCCACCGCACACATCAGAGCTCGGAACGACGGCGATATCTGAGACTACAAGGTTGTGTGCTGTGGAGGGTTTGACGTCGTGCGGCCGCCACGCGTCGCGACAAGTCACAACAGCGTCACAGCCCTCCTCGCTCTCGTCCACTCGTCCAGGGAAATATGATACAGGCGGAATTGTTCGATTGGCTGGAGTTTTTCACGCAGGGAGGGTGGATGCGGCGAGTGCTTCGGGGCTCTCCAGGGAAACAGGGAACGAGGAACGGGGCAACTGGCAGACTTAGGTGTTCGTGGGGAAGGGAAAGGGGGAGCCAAGCAGGGCGGTATGGGGGGTTCGCAGCGGTGCATTATCGGTATGACGTGGTGAACATCGGTGCGCTATTGGTATGATGCGGTGAGCGTCGACAGCCTATGGTGATGACGTAGCAAGCGAGCGGCACGTGTAAGGGGTGCGACTTGTCAACGTGTTGTTCCCATGGACAAGGCAGGGGGTATTTGACACAAAAACAGTGAGACAGTGATCGGTGCTCAGGGAGGAGGCGGGGTGGTACTGTAAATCAAGCGCGCGCGACGCCAGCGGTGCTAACGACGCCTCACGCCTCGGAAATAGACCCAAGCGATCGATCCCCGAGCGCGCGAACGCCGGCACCGATACACACAAGCGTGGAGCGCACGTTGGCTCACCCGAGAAAAACTGCGAGCTTCGTCTAGCTAGGGGGGTGCCGCCACAGGGGGTGCGGTCTTTTCATTTATTTTCACACGGCGCGTACCTTTCCGGGGCACGGCTTGTCGTACTTCGAAGCCTTGCTGCACCCGCGCGGACACTTGTACCCCGTCTTGCGATTCCTGCAAAAAACGGACCAACTTACACCGTCAGCGGCGAGTTAAACGGGCGCCGCCAAGGGACATAGCTCTACTCCCGTGGAACAATGCGAAAAATAGGGGGGGTGACGATGACGCCTCGAGATAAATAAATCGTAGCTTTGCGGAAACAGAGTGCGATATGGTACGTGTAATGCCCGGGGAGAAGGCCAGGGAGGGTGAGGATGAGGCGAAGGCGCTCGGGGACGGGAGCGGGGACAAGCAGGTCAACATAACCGCGGGGCGCTGGAACCAAACGGGGCCAAACCCCTTGTGCAGTGAAGCCATGACTCGGGGAGATATCGTGGGGGAGCATAGGCATCAGCTTACTTTTCGAGTTTTATGGCCTTGAGGTAGCGCTCGAGGCAGTCTTGATGGTACACCTGCGCCTCTGTCGGGCACTCCGCGAACGTGCACGTTAACGCGTTCAGCTCCTGCGCGCTGCAATCGCATGGCTCCTGACAGGAGGGTCCTTGACAACGATGACTCGGTTGAACGATGACTCGGACGAAAAACCACTGTCAAGTCTGGCGTTGTGGTCGAGTCCCCAGCTAGGGTACCTGCTCGGCCGGCTGTCTGGAATACTGGTACTCCACCAACAACCGAGTGGTATACGTCGGCGTGGGCGTCCACCCTCCGCGAGGATTCAGCTCACTCCGCGTTTACGTCGGAGTTATCGAGAACTCCCCTGCCTGGCACCAGTCACATCGCGCGTTGTCCCCTATATCGTGCAGATTCGTCGCTCCGTCGTTGTCCCCCATTTTTCGCTGTGGTGTGGTTGGTGTGGTGTGGTGTGGTGGTGGCGGTGCAGGCGGTCGGGGGACGGCGCGCCGGTGCTCATGAAGTGGGGGGGGAGCGAGAGGTGGTTGGCGGAACGCGCGGGGGCGTTCGGGACTGGTGTAGAGTGTGGCGGCAGTGCAGCTCGTTGTGATGGATGGCGCCAAATATTCTCTGCCGCCTCGCCTCGCCTCGAAAGCGTTCCTTCGATACCAGTTAAACAGGAAATGGGTTTGGGGTTTTAGGGTTTAGGGTTCATATCTGAGGATGAGGGTTGATGAGGGTTGAGGGTTAGAGCAACGCGGTCTGCACGCTCGTGCCGCACGTTCATGCTTCACGCACTGCCTCGTGCCTCACACTCATGCCTCGCGCTCTGCCTCACGCGCATGCTCCACTCTACCGCATGTCGATAGGTATACTAAACAACGCTAGGACGATTAAGTAGTCTACAGACAGACTGTGCTAAGCGCTGCCAAGAGTATGGTCCCTGGCCGCGGCCGCCGCCGCGGCTGTTTTGCATTATCAAAGCCAATCAATGGCCGCGAGCTGGTGCCACACATACTGGTCCAACTACAAGAAATCTTCAATCGTTTACGTGGCAGAGCCCTTAAATCGTCAACCTATCAGAGCCCTTCAACGGCCACGAGCTGGTGCCACACGGACTCGTCCACCTTGGCCAACGACACCACGATCTTTGCCCCCTCCATGGTCCACGTGCACTCGTCGGGGCGCACCTTGCGGTACAACGCGTCCAAACTCAGTGTATCCGCGCCTCCCACTTTGACCGCCATCCCCATGGGCTTGAACACGATCTTCACCTCCTTGGCCTTGGTACCGGCCGGCACCCCCACTGCCACCTCCACCTCGTCGTCAGTCTGCGACCAGCTGTACCCGTCCTCGGTGCCCCCGGGCATGCCGCCGTCCCCGCCCATGGTCTGCATGCCCCCCTTCTCCCGCATCACATCTTCCAGCTGCTTCATGGAGCGCGAGTACTCGAGGTTCTCGGCCCCGGCGGCCTTGAGCCACGCGCTGGACGAGTCCAGGTCCCCCACCAGAAAGTCCACGTTGGTCATCGGGTTGTCGCCGATGGTCTGGATGGACCCCACGTACATGTCGCCGTGGAACGCCACGCCGTCGAAGCCGCACCGCAGGGGCGCACACCCCGAACACTGATCACCTCAACGCAACGCAAGCACTGTTTTTCATTGCAATCCTGTAACTATAATGGGCACCTGACCCCCTACAATAGGCAGCTGACCCCCCTATGATGGCACCTGAACCCCCTACAATAGGCAGCTGAACCCCTTATGACGGGCACCTGGCCCCCTTATAATAGCAGCTGACCCCCCTATAATGGGCACCTCACCGCCCTATAATGGGCACCTCACCCCCATATCATGGGCACCTGACCCCCTGACAATGGGCAGCACCAGATCCCCCAATCATAATGGGCACAATAATACACAAAAGGTGCTTCAGGTGAGCCGGGAAAGTGGAGGAGTGTGCGGCCCTGCCGCACGCTTGCGCCACGGCCGCGGCGCGCGGGTTGGGCGGCAGCTGCTTCAGCAAGCCCACCTCGTCCAGGTACATGTACACGCCGCGGTGGGCGTTCGTGGAGGACGGGCGGACCAGGGCAAACGTCTCAGTGGACCCAGCGGCAGTGGCGTTCAGGAGCGAGTCGGAAGAGATCTCGAGCCCCTTGCCGCCCATCTGCCGAAACGCCTGTTCGCGCGCCACCTGCGAGGGACTGATGGATAGGGCTCGCCACGTCACAGGATGCCATGCAATTGAATAGACGAGGGTTGAAAGTGCGTTTGACGACTTGCCGAGCACTATCCATCAGCCCCTACCAGCTTCTCGTCGATGCCACCGCCGGTGAAACGCGCCTGCAGGATGTCTGGCAACGTGTCGCCGCCAGGTAGGGCCGAGGAAGGGGAACGGGCGGGGCAGGGTGAAGGGTGCCTCATACAAAGGGTAACGAGTGGGCACGGTTGGCGGCTACTCTGATCAATTTACTTCTCACGAGTCAGTAACACTTGGCGGTCCTGGGCCACAGTGAGCACTAATACCGGGTACACTATGAGCTGTCCCCTGCCCGCGGCGTCGGCGGCGACGGTGACCTCGCACTGCTCGAAGGGCACGCCCTCGTCGGCGGGGATCTTCACAAACTTGAAGCGCCGCGTGATGCCCTCCACGTGCACCAGGTCCTGTCTTTTTTTCTTCGCCTCAGCCGCGACCTTGCGATCCTCCGGGCTCTAGGGACACGCCATTATTGCCCTCGCCACGTCATCGACACGCGGTTTGAACCCTCGAGTCATGAGTTGTATGGCGTCCGAGAAGACGTGGCGAGCGCAACATCTACCAGGCCCAACCGCGCTCTCGATCTCGACGCCGTGCGCGCGCAGCCACGATTCCTTTTCCGCCATCGTTTGGAGGCCGTCGTCGTCGGGCGCCGTCTTCGCCGCCGGGGTCTCCACAGCCTCAGGCTCCACAGGCTGGGACGCCATGGTTGGGGGTACCGCGGTGGACGCCGTCGGGGGCACTTCGCGCCGGGGTGAGAGACGAGGCGTGTTGATGCGTGGTGGGGGCGGTGATCTGGTGCGGATCAGCGGCGGGATGGTTTATATTCTCCTTCCCGTCGGCACCCCAAAAACCACATCTGTGGCCGGTGTGGGCAGTGGGGAAAGAGGCGAAAATTTCCGAGCCGCGTGAGCCCCTTTGGGATGTGGCGGACGCGGAGTGGCGCGAACGGGCAAGCGGCACACAAACGCGCATCGTGGCCGCACCGGAGCGTCGGCGCTTGAGACCGCCGCGATGGGGGCGTGTGCCGCGGCCGGCGGGTGGCGCAAGCCCGGGCAAAGGCGGGGTGCGGGCGCGGGTGTCGCGGGCACGGGGTGGGGGCGCAGGGACTCAACAGCAGCAGCGGCAGCGGTGGTCGTGGTCGTGGCAGTACTGTGCGCGGCCGGAGTTGACGGCGCCGTGCCCGTGACGGCGCACTCGCACTTCCGATACGGCACTATCAGCTGGGAGGCGGGCTCGGCGGCCAACGAGGCCATCTTCACCGTCAACGCCGCGTTCAGAAAGGAGTACAATTGGGGCGCCTATTTCAAGGAGCAGTGGCGGGACACGCGCAAGGGCGTGGCGTGGTCCTCCGCCCTGGGCACCTCCAAGCTCCCGTGCTACAACCCCAGCGAAGTGACCCAGCAAAACCCCGCCGTCCAGTGCTTCGACCAGCTGTCCTACGTGGACTTTGCCGGCAACTACCAGATCCTCCTCCCCGCAGGGATGGGCCCCGCGGGGTACGACCTCATCCCCAACACCGACGGCAAAGACGCGTACGCTTACAATGCGTCAGTCGGCCAGAAAACGCGCGACCCCACGGTAGCGGACGCCGCCGAGAACGTGGGCGGCAAAGTTTGCACGTGCAGATTTCACAAAGGCGTGAAAGCCATCGACGTATCCTGCCAGGGGACGGATCAGAAGTCGCCCTACGTGGAGGCGAAGACGGCGGGGCTGGACGACCCGCCGTTCGGGCTCGGGACCGTGGCAACCGGCGTGGCCAACTCCGACATCCGCACCTGCACGCCGTGGAGCGACGCGTACGGCTTCTTCTTCGGAGATGACACCTTCAACTCCGCTGGACTGGTCATGGACATCTCCGAGGTTGTGCACGAGACGGGTCTGTTGGGCAACATGATCCGCATGCGCTCGCAGAAGTTCTCGCACGTGTACCCGAGCGCCACCGCTCCTGGCAGGGGGGGTATTGACCATTCAGAGCAAGCACTCGACCGTCGGTGAATCTCATCCTCCTCCGCGCGTCTGTATCAGCATTCACCCTGAAGGGTAGTCTTGAGGGCTCGCCCGACCTCGGTTCGAGTGCTTGTTTTCAATGACCCTCCTGCCAGGCGGCGGCGCGTGGACCGCGTTCTGGACCGGAGGCAACAAGGCAAACTCCATCATGAATAACAAGCTGGGCCGCTTCCGCCTGGAGGTCAACGTGCGGTTTGACAGAGGCACCGGCAACGGGTCTCCGGTGATCACAGCGCCGCCCATCATCCCGGTGCTGTACAAGGACGGCGGCGCCACGTTCAGTATTGCGGCGCACGACCCGGACGCGGGCGACTCCGTGGCGTACTTCCTGGGCAGTCAGGAGGAGCAGGGCGGCCTGCTCGGTAACGAGGACCTCAGCGGGAACCTGACCTACCACGTGGACGTGTACCGCAACAAGGCGTGCCAGGGCAGCCGCGCGCCGAATAATGTATGCCGGCAGACCACAAACAGCGGACTGGAGCTGAGCGTGGCGGCGGACTACACGCGCACCAGTGTGGTGAGCGAGCAGCTGCCCGACTGGAATGACGCCGCCAACCTGCCGCACCAGCCCCCGCAGCTCTCCATCGACTTGCACACCGGCGTGGTGACGTGGAAGACCGGGCGAGACCCGTGGAGCGCGGACAGCGACGGGTCGGTGGCGGTGGCGCCCGGGTTCTACAACCTGGTGGTGATGGTGGAGGAGCGCAAGGCGTGGCAGGCGGGTGACACCAACCGCGGCGCGGGTACCAAGGTGCCCGTGGACCTGCTGCTCTATCTGCACCCGCCCATGAGCTACTGCTCACTGGACTGCGACAATTCCGGTACCGGCAACATGCTGGCCACCTCGGAGACCGCCGCCGGGCTGTACGGCCACCCCTCCTCGGGTGGCCTCTACCCGCTGGGTGGCACGGGGTCCTGCAAGGTGTGCGGCGGCGGCGGTGCTCTGCTCTCACACACCGACGCCCGCGTGCCCGCCTACGAGGACGAGGTGGCGTACGAGCGCTACGAGGGCGGCCAGCGCAACGGGACGCGGTTCTGCAAGGTGCGCGCCATTGAGACGGGCGGGCCCAACGGCGACGCGCTGGAGCCCCCCAACACGGAGACGTGCTGCGACAACGGCGTCACCACCGCCGCGCAGGAGTACGGCCAGGTGTCCGACCCGGAGTTCGTCCGGCCGTTGCCTGCCGGGTACGAGTTCACCGGGTGCCTGGGCACGGCGTACCCCACGCAGGTGCCACTGGCGGTGGTGCCCTACACGGACTACTTCGACCCGTGCAGCCTCAACACACCGCCGCTGTTCCTCACACCCGCCACCGTACCAGTGGGCATATCACCTGTCATCACCAACAACACGCTCGACCTCAACACCACGACCATCACGCTGGTGCCACTGGCGCAGAAGACCTTCACGTTCGGCGCCGAGGTGGCGTACACCCTGGACGCCATGGACCAGGATCGGTGCAACGAGCTTCAGATCAGATCCACGGACATGCGCAACGGGATGACCATGGCCGCCCACGTGCGGGTCACTAAGAACCGGGTCACGCGCCGCTTCCAGTGGGCACCCTATCGCACGCTGGCCAACAGCACGCGGGTGTACACTGATGACCCGGAGCTGGACGAGCGCGAGCCGGTGACGGTGACGTGCTTCCACGCCACGGACGGGTACGAGCAGACCAGCCACTGCGTCCAGGTCACTCTGGTGTACCCCGCCAAGATCGCGTGGTGCGCGACCACCCCCGCGTCCGGCTCAATCTTCACCGCGCACATCGGCGAGGAGATGTCCATCGACCTGTGCGTCCGCAAGGGCGAGGGCGTGGCGGCGCCGGTCGACATCCGCACCATCACCCGCACCATCCCCGGCATAGTACCCTACAATCCAGATCTCAAGTTGTACACGGAGACCAACAGCACCACCGCGCCCACGCTGCCCGTGTTCGCCGCGGCACCGGCCATGCCCGTCATCGCCAACTGCACGGTGGCCGGCAGCAGCACGGTGGTGACGCTGGTGTACGGCGCGGGCGTGAACACCACGGCGTGCACCAACGCCACCAACGCCTCGGGCCTGGTCGCCGCCGCGCTGCTGCCGCCGCCCGGCCACGACTTCAACTACACGCACTACCTGCGCTCCACCAACCCGACCATCAACTTCGCGCCGCCGCACGATGCCATCAACATGCCGGCCGCCGGCGCGCTGGACCCGGCCAACCAGATTCCGCTGGCGGATCCCTTCACGCGCAAGTTCCGCTTCACCCCACCAGAGGGCCAGGTGCGCGGCATACCCCATAACCCCCCCATAGACCCTCCATACCCCCTTCATACCCCCCACATACACTCTGCATACACCCTTCCCCTTCATACTCTCCTCATAATATAACCCCCATACCCCCCTCAGCTCCCCTCACACCCACCACGCCGCCACCTCTTAACCCTGTCATACCCTCCTCTTACCCCACAGGAATGTGCCTTCACGGTGTGCTTTGAAGGGTTCGACACGTCCACGTCACCCGGCACGCCGGACAACCCAGAGGAGGTCACGCCGGATGTGCGGTGCTACCGCATCCAGGTGCACAACTCCGTGCTGCACTTCAACGGCAGCGCTGCGGCGGCGGCGCCCGCGCTCAGCGCCGCCGTGCCGCCCAACCGCGGGCTCACGGTCACGGCGTGGGTCATGCCGTCCTGCGCCATGAGCGGGGGGGGTAACGTCACGCTGGCGGCGTTCGGCAGCATGCGCCACGCGGCGGCGCTGGCAGGCGTGGCAGCCGCGCCCGCCGACGACGGCCTGTCGCTGCGTAACTCCATGGGGTGGAGCCCGGGCGCCACCGCCGCCGCGCCCGGAACATTCTACTACACGGACTGCCGCAGCGGGTGGGCTACCTCTGCCGCCGCCTTCGCGTGCGGCGTCTGGCACAGCGTGGGCTTCACCATCGCCGCGGACGGCGCGGGCATGCTGTACGTCGACGGCGTGGCGCGCAGCGCGCACCTGGCGGGGCGCAGCGACACGGTGTCGTACGCCGCGGTGCCGTTCCAGACGGACTCGCGGCCGGACAGCGACGCGGGCGCCGGTACCTTCACCCTCGGTGCCGGTAGCTTCACGGGCTCGATGGATGACGTACGGGTGTGGGGCGCTGGCTTCACCCCCGCGCAGATGGGTGACTCACTCTTCGCGCGGCGCATCACCTTGGACTCGCCCTCCGCCGCCGCCGCCGGGGCGCTGCCGCTGGCGGACTACACCATGCGGCCGGGCAGCCAGCCGCCCTCAATGTCGGCGGAGGGGGTCACGCACGGGCTGGCCGCGCACCCTGGCGTCACGCCCTGCGTGCTGGGCGTGGATAGGTCGGTCGGCCCCACGGCCGGCGGGTGCGGCACCACGGTGTTGGGGTGGAACTTCGCAGCGGGAGCGGCGCCCAAGTGCGGGTTCGGAGGGCGGCAGTCGCGCGCCACGTACGGCAGCGCCACACACGTCACGTGCGACACACCGGGGCGCGTGCCGCCCGGCGAGGCGGCGGTCACCGCGTCCAACGACGGGGTGAGGTTCACCGACCCGGCGGAGGTGGGCAAGAAGGTGTGGCACCTGGCACTGGAGTCCAGCCTGTGGAGCGCGGGGGGCGGCGGCTACGGCGCGGCCGCGGATGGCGCGTGCACCCTCCTGGACCAGGGTGCCGACTCTGAGGTGTCCTTCGGCGGCTGGTTCTGCGCCAACTGCGCGGAAACCGCCGCGGCGTAGAGTGACCGACCGTTTGGCCGACCGGCCGCTTTAGCATACAGTACTCGTAGCTTGGGAATCGTATTTAGTGAGTGCTTCTGGGGGATATTTACAGTGATTATTGGAATGGAAACTTTCTGGTGTAAAAAAGTAAATTAAACAGAACAGTGTTGTACACCTATCAGGGTTCACATGCTCCTACGCCACCGCCTCCCCGCGGCCGCCACCACTTCCCGTCAGCTCCCGCCTCGCGACTCGCGGACTATGGCCGGAGCGCGCACCGAGGGAGGGCACCTGAAGGTGTTGCACTGGTCGGGGGAGCTCGACTGCTCATGGGATGAGTCGAACGTTGCGCAGGCGCCGCTCGGGGCGGGCACCTGGCGATCTTGCAATGGGCGCAGGAGTACGACTGCCCTTGGGGCACGAAAACGTGTGGACGGGCCACTTCGGGCGGACACCTGGAGGTGTTGTGGCGGGCGCACGAGTGCCCGTGGGACCCGAGAACCATCGCCGGGCCGATGCCAGCGGATGTGCGGTGACAATCAAGAACGTGGCAGCTGAAGGGTGTCTGTCGGAGTCAACGACATCAGCGACAGCGACGATGACGAGGACGAGGATGCCGAGGAGGAGTCTGAGGAGGACGAGTAGGCGGCGCCGGGTTGCATACACCTCGGATGGTTGGCGGCCGCAGCATCGGAGCTGGGCGCAGCAACCCGCCATGCTGCCTCCGCTTTTTGGTTTGTAA
>Ga0307489_10001193_pt1 | contig 17038 bp, 29 predicted proteins | sample SB12metaG_FD_202247 | JGI IMG/M metagenome (GOLD analysis project Ga0307489, IMG submission 202247) | Sea-ice brine microbial communities from Beaufort Sea near Barrow, Alaska, United States - SB 1.2 | ecosystem: Environmental > Aquatic > Marine > Coastal | place: USA: Alaska | collected...
GCCCCCGCCCCCGCCCCCGCCCCCGCCCCCACCCCCGCCCCAGAACGCGCCAGACCCATCAACCCCGACGGGTGCGGCGCCATCATGACGTGCACGTACTCGATTCCCACCTCCCACACCCGCGCCAGCACCTCGTCCATGAACTCCTCCGGGTGCGTGTGCGCCTGGTTCCAGGGGCATACACTCGTCCACTTCTCAGCTCAACCTAAGCCGTTTTGGTCACACTTCCCGTGTCCCCCTGTCTAATAGACTGGGGAACATCATGCACCCAACGTATCCCACAAACGGTGCCTACATTGAGCCAGACTGTGGACGAATGTAGGCCCCTGCCCGGTTGATGGCGCGCTCCGACACCCCCGTGTCCATGAGAAAGCTCCGTAGCCGCTCCCGCCAGCTGTTTGGTTCCACGTCCTGGAACCAGGGGCTTACACTCGTCCACTGCTCAGCTCAATCTGAGCCGTTCCTGACGCAAAATAAACCCTATCAACACCCTAATACAGCGTAATACCTCCTAACACCCCATAAACACCCCCTAAACAATCCCTAAATGCACCTCCTGTCCCACACACAGCGCTCAGGTTGAGCCGAGAAGTGGACGAGTGTAAGCCCCTGCCTGGAACGCTCCGTGGGACCAGAGGTCGCCGAGCGTGATGTATGTGGCGAAGAAAGCATCGGACCTCGCGCCGTCCTCGCGGTACCATATTTTGGAATCCACCGGGTGGTCCGCCATTGTGTAGCGGCACAAGTTTAAATATACCAAAAGTCGAAAGCAGTTCATCACATTTAAGCTACAAGTGCAGACACTAAGCGCTGTCAACCGGGGGTCAAACTGGGATAAACCCGTGGTTAATGTGTGGTCAACCTGCACCGCCCTACCGTGGTCTCGAGCATCTCGCTGAGCAGTGCGGAGCCCGAGATGTGGCGGCGCAAGTTGTGATTGAAAGCAAAATTGAAGCAAAATTGAAAGAAGTCTTATCATATTTTAGTTTCAAGCGCTTAGTTTCAGGCGCTTTCACCTTGGGTTCGATAGGGTCAAACTGCACCGCCCGACCGAGCGAAGCGACGAGGCGACCAGGATGAGGCGTGCTCGGCCGGGCACCCCCTTGGTCTGATGCAGCCGCACGCGTTTCACCAGCTCCTGGCTGCGCTCGCGCCCGCCCAGGAACCTCACCGCGCTCATCGCCCACTTGTCAGGGGCTTACACTCGTCCACTTTTCATCTCAACGTAAGCGCTCTTTTTGGGCTACATGCGTTCGCTTTTCGGCTAGACGTGAGCACATTTTGTGGGCTATGTTGGAAGACTTTCATGTAAATCACGTCTCAGGTTGAGCTGAGAAGCTGAAGCCCTGCTGTGGCTTCAGTCACATAGAACGGCTCAGGTTGACCTCGTAAGTGGACGAGTGTAAGCCCTTGCCACTTGTGTACCAGGTCCACATCTGGCGGCACGTTGTTCTCGATCCACGCCACAATGTCCTCCGCCTTCTGCAGTCGGTCGCAGTCCACTTGCCAACTAGCGCCTCCCACCAGGGGCTTACACTCGTTCACTTCTCAGCTCAACATAAGCGCTTCGTCCACTTTTCGGCTTGACCTGAGCACATTTCGTGGGCTATGGTGCGGGGGTTCATAGGCGTAGACGTCTCAGGTTGAGCCGAGCAGTGGATGCTTGTTGAGGCTTTTGTGAACAAAAGCGGCTCAGGTCGAGCTGAGAAGTGGACGAGTGTTAGCCCCTGCCTCCCACTGAGAAGTGGTCGATGGCGTACGAGTTTTTGTAATTCATCGCCACGACACGGCACGGCACCGAGATGTAGCGGCGAAAATTTAATTTGAAAGCAGCAGTTGAAGGCAGTATATCACACTTTAGCTTCAAGCGCTTAATACCTGGCGGTGTCAACTAAGGTTTCATAGGGTCAACCTGCACCGCCCTACCGACACGTTCCACACCTCCGCATCATTCTCCGTAATGTAATGGCGCAAGTTGAAATTGAAAGCAAAATCCGAAAGCAGTTCATCACATGGTAGCTTCAAGCGCGTGTGTCATGGCGTTTTCAACACGGGTTGCATAGGTTCAACCTGCACCGCCCTGCCGTGACGAGCTGCGAGGACACGTGCTGTAGCGGCGCAAGCTGAATTGAAAGCAACGTTTGAAAGCGGTCCATCACATCTTTGTTTCAAGAGGATGGATCCAGGCGCTTTCAACACAGGTTTGATAGGGTCAACCTGCACCGCCCTACCGTGCGAGTGCACGCTGTGGCGGTGCCACTTCTGATCGCGCTTACCGGCGCCGGCGAGCACCGCTTTGTGTTTTCTCAGCGTGGCGGCGATGTGTGATGCCGCGCCGAAGATGCCTCCGTGGACCCGCGCTATCCAACCATCGACCATGCCATCCATTGCATCCGCATCCACACCGACATCATAATCGAAGCCCTCAGGACCATGCCGTGTTACGCGCGGCGACACGCGGCGGCCTGGCGGCGCCGGGGCAGGCGGCGGAAGAGGTGGCGGCGGTGGCGGCGGCGTCGGTGGCGGCGGCCGCAGATTACTTGAAACCTGCCCCTCACCAAGCGACGCCGCGCCCACCTTCCCCTTCACTCCAGTCACTTTATCACCCCCCCTTGTCTCAGCACCTACCCCCGATCCCGTCATATTATCAACACCCCCTGTCATCTTAGACAACCCCCCTCCAGCAAGGGGCCTACACTCGTCCACATTTTAGCTCAACTTAAGCGCGTTCTGTGGGATAGGGGGTGCACGAAGGGCTTGTCTAGGAGGTGTATAGGAGGTTTTTAAGGGGTGTTTCTGGGTATTAGGGGGTATCAAGGGTGTTTTTTGTGTCAGAAACGGCTCAGGTTGAGCTCAGAAGTGGAAGAGAGTAAGCCCCCGCCTCCTGCCCCCTGCTTCACCCCCTGCGACAGCCGGCGGATGCACGGGTCCAAGTAGTTCTCCCCACACGCAATGGGATACGCCACGTTGTAGCGGCGCAAGTTGAAATCGAAAGCAAAGGTTGAAAGCAATTTATTAGATGTCAGTTTCAAGAGCTTAGGTCCAGGCGCTTTCAACGTGGGTTTCATCGGCTAAACCTGCACAGCCCCACCACGTCTCGATCGAACACGCTCACGGTCTCCAGCAAACTCCTATCATGTTCTAGGTGCATCGTCAGCATCACTGGCCCCGTCAGCAGGGGCTTACACTCGTCCACTTTTCGGCTCAACGTAAGCGCTCTCTGTGGGATAGGGGGTGCATTTAGGGATTGTTTAGGGGACGTTAAGGCGGTGTCAGGGGGTATTACGGAATGTTTAGGGTGTGTTTGCTGCCAGAATCGGCTCAGGTTGATCTGAGAAGTAGACGAGTGTAAGCCCCTGCCCGTCAGCGCGTTGGCGATGCAGTGCTGCGCGAAATCAACTCCGTTGAGGTACTCTTGGTTTTGAATGACGCGCGCGAGCAGCCTGGAGCCGGGAGCGAGCGCGCCAATCATCCCCGCCGAAATGAACCGGTTGTCCCCAGGGTCCGCGACGAAGAACGCCTCGCGCCCCGCGCCCAGGGGCTTACACTCATTCACTTCCCAGCTCAACGTAATCGCTTTTTACGGGATATAGGGGGTGCGTTGAGGGGTTTACAGGGGGTGTTTACGAGGTGTCAGGGGGTTTCAGAGGTGTTTAGGGTGTATGTTTGTGTCAGAAACGGCTCAGGTTGAGCTCAGAAGTGGACGAGTGTAAGCCCCTGCCCACGCCCACTGTATCCCAGAACAACGGCGAGGGATCGCGCAGAAGCTCCACGTTGGTGTCCAGGTACCAGGGGCTCACAGTCGTCCACTTCTCAGCTCAACGTAAGCACCTTTTGTGGGCTGCACACCGACACTTCTCAGTTTTTCGTGAGCACTTTTGGTTGGCTGGGTTTGATGTCTACGTAACAACAACGGCTCAGGTCGATCTAGGAAGTGGACGATAGCTTTGGATTCAATCACCAAAACTGGCTCAAGTTGAGCTGAAAAGTGGACGAGTGTAAGCCCCTGCCAGGTACAGCCCGCCATGGCGGTGCAGGATCTCGAACTTCATGAGATCGCCCACCATGCAGGGGCTTACACTCGTTACAATTGCCCTTTTCCGCTCAACTTGAGCTTACGCTGTCCCCCATGTAACCCACATTAACCCGTGGATGTGGCCCGAAGGTGCTGAAGTTGAGATGTAACGTGAGCAATGTGTACCCAAAGGTCCTCAAGTTGAGCTCTGAAGTGAGCGAGTGTAAGCCCCTGCCACCATGCTGAAAGTGTTGGCGCCCGTCTTGGCGTGGTGCGCGAGGCCGCGCTGGATGGTCCAGTACGTGTGCGGGAAGTTCTCGGGCGTCACGTCACCGAGGCCCCACAGCAGGGGCTTACACTCGCTCACTTCAGAGCTCTACTTGAGGACCTTCGGGAACACATCGCTCACGTTAGAGCTCAACTTGAGGACCTTCGAGAGACATCCACGGGTTAACCTGATATATGGGTGACACAGTAAGCTCAAGTTGAGCGTTGGAACGAGTGTAAGCCCCTGCCCCACAGCCGCAGCTTCCAACCCCACGGCGTGAGGAGCTCCTGGTTACGCTCGTACAGCATGCGCTTCACGGCGGGCATCTGGTCGCCCAGCCAGATCTCGTGCGCGATGAGGGGGAAGGGCGAGCGGGCCTCGCGCGCGCCCGACGCAGAGGACGCTAATGCGAGGCGCAGGTGGAGGTAGAGGGCTAGGCCCAGCGAGCTGAGCGTGACCGCCGCGAAGGAGGTACACAGGAGGCGGTTCCAGCACCGCCCCGCGCGGGTGGTCTGGCCGCCGCCGCCGCCGACGCCGCCACCGCCGCCGATGCCCCCGCTGCTGCCGCCTCCGCCGCCGCCACCGCTACCGCCACCGCCGCTGACGCCGCTACCACTGCCGCCGCCGCCGCCGCTGCTGCCGCGCTCCGTCACCAGCGGAATCCGCTGCGGAAAGAGGCGGGCGGGCTGCTCAGCGAGAGGTCGGCAGGTCGAATCGCGGGGCTCGGGAAATGACGGGGTGGGCGAGCCAAGAGACGTGTACCAGGTAATAGGCATATGTGGTCGCCACACCCCGGCACGACTGTCCCACACGGGGTCACACGTCGGCTGTCACCGAAGCAAGCGCCGGCAAATAGCACTGCGCACAGCGCCCGCGCCCTCAAAATGCAGACAAGACGTGCCCACCGACACTACTGTAAAGCTGGCCGCATGCTATCGACTCGGGACGAGCGTGAGTCGGTGGGACGCACCTCGTCCATCCAGCCCCCCGCGCGGGGGTGCCTCATGGTGTACATGTCCCCGCCGCCGTGCCTCCCCGGCGAGAAGGCCCGCGCGCGGGCGCGGTGAAAGTGCCACTGTGCGTGCGGGGGTCCGGCTTTTCATTTTCTGATTGTTATCCGCCTTCGAAAAAACCAAAAAGGGCGCAAGTAAGTTGCGGAAGGCTGCCAACACCCAGTGCATCCATAGTGGGCAGCGGTGCCGTCGGCGCTCCGCCGCGATGCCGCCGTGGTTCGTCGCGCGACTCATCCTCGTAGCTGTCGCCAGCCTCATGTCCTCGGATAGCCTATACGGTAGGGCTCCCGCCATCGCAACGCCCTCCCATTCCCCACAAGTAACACTCGAAGTGGGCGTTGGCGGGTGCGGGTGCCGACCTGTACCAGCTGTAACCTGATGACGACGCTCCTGTTTATACCCTCCTGTGGCGTCGGGGCGCGTCGCGCTCCCTGCCCACGCCGCGCGCGTCGCAGCCCGCTCGCGGCGGATCGCGGTGCGGGGCGCGGGCGCGGGTGCTGATGCGGCAGCGGCGCGGGCGGTGACGACGACACCGTCGCCGGTAAAGACAACAACTTTCCAACCCTCTGGGTGAGCATCGAGTACGTTCACCACGTTCATACCCGGGCGGACCCTCGCGATCGGCGCCGCCGCAACCTCCGACGGGGGCGTCACCTCCGGCGGTGGCGGCGGCGTCGGCGGCGCACGGCGCGGGAGTACCACGGCCGAGGAACGCGCTGGCCATACCCAGGAGGTGTGGGGGTAGGGCCTGGCAGATATTGCTCGCCACGTCAGAAAAAATAACTCAACTCAAGAAACTCTCGGCTTCGAGATGCGTGTCGATGACGTGGCGGGTAGTATCTACCAGGCCCTACACGGGGGCTGGAGACCGACGCCCCCTGCGCGCCAACCACGCCGTGCATCCACCTGGTGCCGCACACGCACCTGGACCCCGGATGGCGCCGGCAGGACCCTGACTGTTTGCTCATAGTGTACCAGTGCACTGGTGCTGCACACACATCTCGACCCCGGGTGGCGCAGGCAGCACCCGATACAACCGGCATCTGACTGTTTGCTCGCATAGTACCTCAGTACCTGTACACATGCCCCCCGCAGGTTTCATCTGACTGGTTGCTCATAGTGTACCAGAACCTCGAGGATGCTGAAGCTTTGCTGAAAAGGGGACACCATGGCCGGCCCTAAGCGCTGGAGCTTCGACGAGTACTACCGCCGCTCCGGCGCAACCATCCATACCGCCGTGGTGGTGGGGCCTCACACGCTGCCCTGACTGTTTGCTCATAGTGCGCCCGTACACGCTCGCTTCATTTTGCTCCTAGTGTACTTGTACACACTCGCGCATCCTCCTCCCTGGCCTGACACGGTGTCTCCTTTCCAGTTCATCCAAACTACCTACCATGACGGAGGAGTATGCGGGTACACCATGACGAAACTGTCAGGGAACGAGTGACCAGGCCAGGGAGGAGGATTATGCAGCAATTGTTTACTAGTACGCTGGTACACCGTGATCGAACAGTGCAGGAGAATACATACGGACAGAGGTGGTGCACGGCCCTGTTTGGCGGCTGCACTGGCCCAGGACCCACGGCGGCGATTCACACTGGCGGACACGGCGTTCACCGTGCGGTGGCTGGAGGATAGCGGCGGGAAGCCGACGCCGCCGGGGTGCGTCTATGTGTCGTTCGCGGGGCATGACGGGAGGGAAGGGGAGGGGGACTGGCGACGGCGGAGCGCGCGGCGGCGGGCAGAGGAACCGTGCCCTGTCTCGCTCCTGGATCTGACCCGCCGCCTCCTCCGCGACGGCCGCCTCGACGTCGTTGGCGGCGGATGGCAGGGCCCGACTGACACGGCTCGCCGCATCATGGAATACTATTGATACAATGACTGAAGGTTCAAATGCGTGTTGATGACGTGCAGGCAGTGGGCCTGGCAGACATTGCTCGCCTCGTCATGGAATGCCATTACACTCAAGAAACAATAGGATGCAAAGTGCGTGTCGATGACATGGCACCCCCTCCAGGGCCTGGCAGACACTACTCGCCACGTTTTAGGATGCCGTTTAACTCAAGAAACGACAGGTTGTATGCGTGTCGATGACGTGGCGGGTGATATTTGCTTTGCCCTACGGGTTGGGTCTCTCACGATGAAGCCTTGACCCCACTCGACGCTGCCGCTGCGCAATTCGAGGAAGGCCTGAGGTCCTTAGCTGCGCTCCTAGGGGGTTCTGACGAACACACAGCTGGCCGCAATGACACAGCTGGCGGCGACGTTCGGCATCCCACGGCTGGCGGCGACGGTTGGCGTCCCACGGTGGCTTGGCAGATCGACCCCTTCGGTGGGGCCAGTTGCCACGTCGTAGGATGGCCTGTGACGTGAATTAGTAATCGATGAGGGCTTAAAACGTGGTGGATGACGTGGCGAGCAGTGGTCACTCGACCCTTCCCTCGGGTCACTCCGCTGCCACCGCCGAGTTACTGGCGCACCTAGGTTTCTCCACGGTAGGGTGGTGCAGGTTGAACCTGTCAAACCCACGTTGAACGCGCCTGTATCTAAGCGCTTGAAACTAAAACATGAAAAAACTGCTTTCAAAGTTTGCTTTCAGTTTCAATTTGCGCCGTTACAGCACGGTGGTGATCAACCGGGTGCCGGCGGCGGAGCGGCGGCGGCGCGTGGCGCGGGGCGAGCGGGAGTTCAACTGGCAGTACGGCAGCGGTGGAGGCGGTGGGGGAGGGGGGGGAGGCAGCAAGGGAGGCGGCGGGGGGGAAGGGGGGGAAGGCGGGGGGGGAGGAGGCGGCGGGGGCGGCGGGGGAGGAGGCGGCGGGGACACCCGCGGGCGGCGGCATGTTTTCGCGCACCTCCTGCGGCGGCACTATAACCTCCCCGCCGCGCTCGACTTCGACGGTACTGGAAGGAGCAAGATGTCCGACCCCGCGGTGGCGGCGGCGGCGGCGGCGGCAGGGACTTACACTCGTCCAATTCCAGGCTCAACCTGAGCCATTTCGTCTCTGAAAGTACCCTACGCATCCCGTAAAAAATGCTACGTTAAGGTCACGCTCCCCCTAATTCCGGATTTCTACCAAAACAGTTTACGAACGAAAATTTGACTCAAGATTCTTGAGTCATATCGTTGCCAAAAACATTTTGACCCCCACTCAGTTCTACTAGTAGGAGAGAAAACTTTTCGAAAACAAGTTTATTTGCAAATATTTTTTGATTTTCCTGGGTATGGTCGCGCATCTCAGGGTTGGGCCGAACGAAATGTTGGAGCTTTTTGTTTGATCACATACCACCCCTGTGTTTCAGGGCAAAACAAAAGTGGCGCCTCCGCGCCATTAAGTTGCGTTTTAGGGCGACTGTCAAGATTTCGTTCGGCCCAACCCTGAGATGCGCGACCATAACCAAGAAAATAAAAAAAAGTATGCAAACAAACTTGTTTTCGAAAAGTTTTCTGTGCTAGCTCTAGAACTGAGTGGGGGTCAAAATGTTTTCGGCAACGATATGACTCAAGAATCTTGAGTCAACTTTTCGTTCGTAAACTTTTTTGGTAGAAATCCGGAATTAGGGGGAGCGTGACCTTAAGGTGAACAGTGGACGAGTGTAAGCCCCTGAGCGGCGGCGTTGGAGGGGGAGGCTGCAGCGGCCCTGCAGGGGGTGCGCCACGGCCACGGCTTAGTGCTCGTAGGGACCATCGTATAGTGCACCGTTGCTCGCCACATCATCCACCACATGTTCAACTCTCATTTCTTGCATAGAACGTCGTCCCACGACAAGCCGACTTTCATCATTATATGAATCTGAATGAAACGTTGTACGTGTCCTTCCGAAACGGTAGGAGACGACTTCCGCTTCGAACACGCGGAGGGGCTCTTCACATCGTGGGAAGAGCTTTTGACATTCGTGGATGGCGGAGGAGATGTGGCGGCGGCGGCGGCGGCCAGGGGAGGTCGCCGGGCGGGGGTGAATATCAAAGAAAGGAGGAGCAAGTATCGCTTCCGATGGTCCACACCCAAGGATTACTTTGCGGCGGTGGCGGTGGAGGCGGCGGAGGCGGCGGCTGGGAAGAGTACCTCTGTGAAGGCTCTGACAGGGGGGTTCTTTCCTTACTCGGACAACTTTCCCGCGTCTGAAAACTCCTGGGTGGGGAGCTACGTGCAACGGCGAGAGCTGAAGCGTCGCGCGGCGGCGGCGGCGGAGGCGGCGGTCGCGGCGCGGTCAATTGCCGCCGTGGTGTTCGGCGGCGGCGGCGGTGGTGGCGGCGGCAGTAGCGGCGGCGGTGGTGGCGGCGGCGGCGGTGGCAGCGGCGGTGGTGGCGGTGGCGGTGATGGTGGCGGCGGCGGTGGCGGCGGCGGTCTCGGCGGTCTCGGCGGCGGCGGCGGCGGTGGTATTCGCGGCGGCGGCGGTGATGGCGGCGGCGGTGATGGCGGCGGCGGTCTCGGCGTTGACTCCCAGTACCAGCAAGTAACCGGGGGCGGCAGCAGCGACGACAACAAAGGGGCGGAGGCGGCGCCATTGCTTTCTTCGCTGAATGTCGACGCCGCCGTCTGGGCGATGTCTCGGGCCGGCTTCTTGGGTAGGTCCTCACATATATGGCCCGCCACGTCATCGACACGCGTTTTGAATTTCCGATTATCGAGTTAAAGGGCATCCCATGACGTGGCAAGGGGCCTGGCAGCTGTTACCGACCACGTCATCGACACACATTTTGAACCCTCCTGTCTTGAGGCATCCTATGATGTGGCGATAAATACATGCCGGGCCCTATTGTCGGGGTTGCACCACGACGCCATCACGGGCACGTGCCCCGCGGACGTGGCCGAGGTATGGTTGAGGGTTTATGGTCCGACGTATGTTGCTGGCCACGTCATAGGATGCCATATGACTCAATGAACGAGGGTTCAAAATGCGAACGGAGGATTCAAAATGCGTTGGACGATGTGGCAGGCAGTATTTGCTTGTCCGTAAAACCTAGACCTTAAACCCGTCCCTCGGCCGAGGACTACCTGTCGTGGACGGCGCGTGCGGACACGGCGGGGCGGGGGGTGGTTGAGGCCGCTGCGGCAATGGCGCTCAGGTGCCCGGCGGAGGCGGTGCGGGCAGCGGCGCGGGCGGCGAACGCCGTGGCGGGGGCCGGGGCGGGCTGGGGTGGCGGCGAGGGTAGGGTTTATCTAAGCCCTATAATCCCTGTAGTAATGATCCATATCCATGACCCCCGAACGCTACCCCCCAAACCCTAAACCCTAAACCTCTGTAAAGACAAATCTTAGACCCAAAAACCCTCATAAACCCCAAACCCTGATCCCTGATACATATTGCTCGCCACGTCATGGGATGTCATTCAACTCAAGAAACGTGTGACCAAAATGCGTTGAATGACATCGCGGGCGGCATCTGGCGGGCCCTAGGGTCGGGCGAGGCAGCGACCGGCGAGGTGCCCCCGCCCAGCCTGTCGCGCGACGGCAGGGGCTACACTCGTCCACTATTCTGCTCAACCTGAGCCGTTTTTGTGACGAAAACTCAACAACCACTTCCCCCAAAAATTCCTCACGTTGAGCTGAACAGTGCACGAGTGTAAGCCCTTACGCGACGGCGACGCCATCGCTGTTCACAACGCGCTGGGGTGGACCCTGGCGTCGGCCGAAGTGGTCATCATGCTCGCCGCGGGGCTCGATGTGGTCGACAGCCGCACTGGCGAGGTCCTGCCGCGGCAGCAGGTAACTCAGCGAGAGTCACTCTTCGCGGTGGAGGTGGTGGTGGTGGTCCCGCGGGTGCCGCCGCTAGGCAGGGGCTTACACTCAACCACTCGCCCAGCTCAACGTGAGCACTTGATGTGAAAAACGTTGGGCAGCGTCAGTCTTTCAGGTCCAGAAACAGATTACATTGAGCCAAAAAGTGGACGAGTGCGAGCCCCTGCCGCTGGGGTTTGTCACGCTGCGCGCGCGGGAGCGGGAGCAGGACGACCAACATGCAGTGCCGCATACAAAGTCGACGGCGCCTGAGGAGATCGGGGTCCAGTTCGAGCGCCGCGGCGTGGCCGTAGACGGCAAAGTGTGGTTATCTGCGGCGGCGTATACATCGCCGCGGGACGAACACTTCGGGGACGGTCCATACGTGTCCCGGTCGGCAGGGGCTCACACTCGTCCACTTCTCAGCTGAACCCAAGCTGTTCTGGTCCATGAGCCGTTTTGTGTCGAGTTTGTGACGAGTCATGGCCCATGTATCTACTGTAGGTACCCAACTTATCCCACACAAGGTGCTTAAGTTGAGGTGAGAAGTGGACGAGTGTAAGCCCCTGCCGGTCGGGAGTGTGGCACGCGATACCGCTGTGGATTGGCTTCGTCACTGGGTTTGTATCGGCGGTGGCGGTGGCGGCGGCGGCGAGGGTGCTGGCGCGTGCGGCGGCGGCGGCGGATCGACCCCGGGGATTGCTGGCGCCGCCAGCGTCTGTGCCCGCTCGAAGAGGCACCGCGGGGAGCAAGGCAGTCATGACCCTGACTGACGCTTGTGACGGCCGCCGTGTTGGGGGTAGGAATGGGTGGAAGGCACCGCGGCGAGGTCTCGGCGGTGGCGCGGCGGCGGCGGTGGCGAGATTACGAGCATCGGCGGTGCTTCGATGTGTGGTCATCGGATGGGGGCTTGTCTTCGTTCTCTGGCAGGGGCTTACACCCGCCCACTTCTCAGCTCAACCTGAGCCGGTTTCGCCACTGACTGCTGACGCCAACCAGCGTATCCCACAGAAAGCGATTACGTCGAGCTGGAAAAGTGGACGAGTGTGCGCCCCTTCTCTCTGGTCGCCGGATCTGGTCTCGGATGCTGCCTTTGGGGTATGGCCTGGCAGCAGTTCCAACGACACCGCCGCGTCATCGATTTAACCCTTGTTTCTTGAGTACAATCGAATCCTATGAAGCGGTCAGCAATATCCTTAAACCTAAATACTAAACCCTGAACCGTAAATTTGCCAGACCCTAAGGTGTGGGGCTCATCTCGGACGGGGGGCGGGGTGGGGCGAGGATTGGGGCGGCGGTGGGGGTGGGGTATGTGATGCTGGGGGGTAGCTTAGGAGGGACGGGGGGGGTGGCGGCAGGGGCGTTGGTTGGGGCGTTGGGTCTTTTGCTCGCGGCGCCGTCGTGGCATGCGCGGACGATGGCTGCAACAGTGACCCCGCCGCCTCAGTGCGTCAGCGGCACGGTATACACCGAGTGTGTGGCACACTTCGGAGCGCACCCCGCGCCCACGGCCAAGCTGACCCTCCGCCGCCGCCGCCGCCCCGCCGCCACACGCCCGCAGAACATCGACCATCCCCACCAGCTGGAGGAGCCAGAGCCGCTGGAGGTGGAATGGGCAGGGCCTGTAGAATATCACTGGCCACTTCATAGGATGCCATGCAATTCAAGGAACAATGGTTAATAAATGCGTTGGATGACGTGGCGGGCAACATCTGGCAGGCCCTCGTTGGGTAACGTGGCGGGCAATGTCTGGCAGGCCCTCGGAGTGGGAGGCACTGGCACCTGCCGACACCGAGGTGGTGGTGCGAGTCCGCCCCCTCCGCGGCACCGCCCCCAGGCTGCTCGTGGACGACGGCAGGGCCTCACTGTTTGCTCATGGTGTACCGCTGTACCATTGTGACCCGTACACGCTCGCCGCATCCTCCTCCCTGGTCTGGCCTGACTGGATACCTGGAAGATGACCAAAACTTTAGGCCGAAACGGAGACGCTGTGTCAGGCCCTGGACGACGGCCTGGGCGCCACGCAACACAGCTGGCACGTGGCCAAGCTGTCCACGCCCGCCAACACGCTACCGTCTGGCAGGGGCTTCCACTCGTCCACTTCTCAGCTCGACCTGAGCCGTTTTGGTCAGTGAGCCGTTTTGCGTCCAGTTTGTGACGAGTTATGACCCATCTATGTACGCAATGTACGCAACGTATCCCACGGAAGTGTTTATGTTGAGCTGAGTAGTGGACGAGTGTAAGCCCCTGCCGTGCGGCGCGTTTGTCGCGCTCCGGGGCGGATCCGGCATCGGGGTCGTGCTCGCCGGCGCCGCCACTTCCGCCGCGCCATTGGCTGGCGGGGTGCAGCTAGGTAGGGCGGTGCAGGTTGACTCTATCAAACCCAAGGTGAAACCGCCTGGAACTAAGCGCTTGAAACTGGAGCTTGATCACATGCTTTCAAGCTGTGCTTTCAATCTCTCAACTTGCGGCACTACAGCTAGGAGTGCACCGCCAGATGATGTCTGACGACGGCCACGGCCTCGGCAAACATTCCGACGGCGGCGGCACCGGCGATAGGAGCCAGGACCTGTCGGATGCCCGGCCGGGGCGCCTGGGGTTCCGGGTGGTGGTTAGCCCGTCGGCAGCGGCGGCGGCGGGCGGGGGGTGGTTCGCGGCGGCGGGCGGGGGGGGGTGGGGCGTGGCGGCCTCGGAGGCGGCGGAGACCTGGGCTCTGCGGCAGGGGCTTACACTCGTCCACTTCTCAACTCAACCTGAGCCGTCTACTCGCCGAAACTCCATGATACCACCTTGCGTACCCCACAGAAGTGCTCACGATCAGTCGAAAAGTGGACGAGTGTCAGCCCCTCTGCTGCGGGCGCTGGCGGCGCGCCTGTCGCGTCCGCTCAGCGCGGTGCTCCTCCCGGCGGAGTCCGTGGAGTGTAAGCTCGATGATTGGTCGCTGATCGCCGCACCGCTGCCGCCACACATGCACGTCCTCGGTAGGGCGGTGCAGGTTGACAGTATCAAAGCCCGTATTGAAAGCGCCTGGAGCTGAGCGCTTGAAACAGGAATATGATGAACTGCTTTCAGCTTATGCTTTTAGTCTCATTAGTCTCAACTTGCGTCGCTACAGCTGGGTGTGAGCGCCGACCGACCGCCCGGGGCACCGCCGTTGTCAGTCTCCGCCGGCGCCTGCCCGCTGTGGCTGCGCCTGCAAAACCTGTTTGGGAGGGACGGCGCGATGGTGGACGCGGCGGAGGTAGCACACGCGATGTCCCCCGGGGAGGTGGTGCTGCACCCGCGGGAGATCGCGGGGGGGGAGATTGGGTACGCGGTGTGGAACCGCCCGTGCCGCTAGTGACTGTTGGTCAAGTTCACCAGACTCCAACTTACTAGAGCTACCCGTAGTACGAGATACTACAGGTAGTACGCAGTACAGACAAGCCCTAGTAGAGCTGAAGGTGCAGTGTTCTGCAAAATGATGAGTGAGCACTCTGTCCATCGCGCCGCCGCGCCCATACGCCGCCCGCCCCCGCCTCCATGTACCTGTAACTATATGGAATTTCACAACAGACTAACAGAAAGTACCCTCCCTCGCTGCTCGTATCGTGTGGCAGCCATTGTGCTATGGCCCAGCGGCAGTACGGGGGCCAGGGCGGAAGCCTGGTGCCTCCTCATACACGCTGAAGTGTCTCCCTCTTATTCAACCCAGCGGCAGTCCCGCCTGCCGCATGCCATAGATTAGTGCGGCGAGTTTGCCGTGGAACGGCCTTCCCTTGGTGTAACGGCGCAAGTTGAATTTGAAAGCAAGACTGGAAAGCAGATTGTCGTAGATTCTATTTTAACGTCAAGATATTGGTTCCATGCAGTTTCAACTCGGATTTCAACGGGTCAACCTGCAGCGCCCCACCTTGGGCTTCACCCAGTGCACCGACGGGATCTGCGCCGCCAGCGCCCGCGCCGCGATGGCCGCGCCCACCGCCCACCAGGGGCTTACACTCGTCCACTCTTCAGCTCAACGTAAGCACTTTTTGTGGGCTACACGCGTTCACGTTTCGGCTTGACGTTAGCACTTTTCGTGGGCTATGTGGGGAGTTTCATCGACAAACACGTCTCAGGTTGAGCTGAGAAGTGGGCGGAAGCTGTGGCATCAGTGACCGAAAGCGGCTCAGTTTAATCTGGGAAGTGGACGAGTGCAAGCCCCTGCCGCCGCCGCTGCGTGCCGGTCTGACTTGTTCGGCAGCACGTCGCGCAACATCTTCTCATGCATCTAGGGCCTGCGAAATAAGACTCGCCACGTCAAAGGATGCCAACGAACTCTTGAAACGAGGGTTCAGAATGCGTTGGAACACGTTGCCTGACAGATACTCGTATACTCGTACTCGCCGCTTCATAGGCTACCACTTGACTCCCAAGAAATGAGGGTTCATGACGCTGTCGATGACGTGGATGTGAGGATGGCGGGTTATATCTGCAAGGCGAGTTAAACGGAATCCCATGACGTGGCGGGCAACGTCTGCCAGGCCCAGCCTGCGTGCTCGCCGCCGCCAGGATCTGCGCGCGCGAATGGGGGATTGGGAGGGGGGAGGCCTGCGCGTCAGCCAGAGCAAGCAGAGAGGGCGCGTATGGGGGCGTGGAGGTGGAGATGGAGGTGGGGCTCGGAGAGAGGGGGCGGGGCATCGGGTGGCAGTTTCCTCGGAAACGAGAGACGGTCTTGGTTCAGGCACATCGAAATGTCAGTGCGAGCGAGCGGGGTCTCACGTGGCCGTCCGTCTTGCGCCACACCTGCGCGTACACGTACTTGTTGCTGAAGAAGATTTTGAGGTGGTGCATCTTCTGGCCCACCGCCAGCTCGCTGGGGTTCTGCGCCCGAGCCTGCGCCCAGGGGCTTACACTCGTCCACTTCTCAGCTCAACCTGAGCCGTGTCTGAGGACACAAACACACACCCTAAGCACCAGAAAAACCCCGTAACACCCGCACCCCCTGAACACGGGCTACACAATCCCGACGCATAACCCCTATCCCATTAAAAGCGTTTACGTTGAGCTGAAAAGATGACAAGTGTAAGCCCCTGCCTGCTCCTTGCGCGTGTTGAACCCGCGCGCGAACGTCAGCATCGAGCTCAGTCTTCTCGTCGCCATGGCCGACTGAAGGCAGATGGAGTGGGAAGCCGGGAACCTCGTACACCCTCAGTGATGTAGACGTGAGGCGGAAGCAGTGGCTCCGGCACGTTCTCGGGACAACCGCCCGCTTGGGCGCGCTGTCTTGTGTCGTGAGGTACGCAACACGCCGTCCCAGTCAGCCAGCTGGCCAGTGGCCTCAATGCATCTCACGTCAGCATACGCCAAGATATTGTTTTCTTCCCCCAGCAAAGCAGCAATCCTGTATGAAAACCCTAACCCTAAACCCAAACCCGCTAAACCCTACATCCCAAACCCGAAAAAACCCTAAACCCCCCCCTCTGAAGCTGCGTAGACAAAAGATATCCCCCCCCGTCCTAGGACAAAACAAGATCCTGTCTTGTGATTGGTCGACAGAACTACTGCGTATGTTTTGTTGGTTCGCAATGTTCGGGCAAACATTCTCCGCACGCTACGCAAGACTCCGCGGGCGCTTTCCTGTGTCGCATCTCCCGCTCCCTCACACACCACACCACACAGGTGTGCCTCCACCCGCCGCCACGTCCGCCCGCTCCGCGCCGCTCGCGCCACCTGCCGCTCGCGTGCCGTCAAGTCAATCCGCGATTCCGCGGGTCGCGCGCGTCAGTCCGTCGGTCCGTTATCATGTTGGCGGCTGCGCGTTTCGTGAAGCGGGGAGTGCACGGGGGTCCTGACGATAAACAACAGTTGTGAACGTATCCTTGCGCGCAATTGTGAAAATAACTCTCCCTCCCGTCTTCCTCTTGCTTTTAATAAACCCCAAAGCCGGGAAAAAAATAGCCAGTCATTTGCCCGGGCGCGAAGTCGCGAGTTGGCGGCAGAGATCGCACAGTCAATCTTGACTTCTTGCAGAATCTTGCCACAATCTTTCACAAATTGC
>Ga0307489_10001194_pt1 | contig 17035 bp, 9 predicted proteins | sample SB12metaG_FD_202247 | JGI IMG/M metagenome (GOLD analysis project Ga0307489, IMG submission 202247) | Sea-ice brine microbial communities from Beaufort Sea near Barrow, Alaska, United States - SB 1.2 | ecosystem: Environmental > Aquatic > Marine > Coastal | place: USA: Alaska | collected 2017-05-06
TAAAGAAAAATCAACTGTTGAACCCTAAGAGTTCAACCTACAAATCATTTATATCATTAGCATCTTAAAAAATAAATTAGTTTAAAACTTTATGATTATTTTTAACAGATGCGACAGAACCGTGTAAATAGCATTCACTAAATCTTTCTTGGATCGGACGGTCCAAACTTTTTTTTTACAAGTTCACGTTGAACCTCCAGCTCTATTTCTCTATCGCTTAACAATTTTCGAAGCACCCGGTTTTCTTCTTCGGCTTGCTTGTGCTCCTTACTTTTAGTGTCATAGGTGACTTTTAATCCTGCTTCTCCATGGATCTCATGCTTTTTCTTCCAACTATAAAAAGTACTTGTACTAACACCTTATTTCCTGCAAGCGTCAACAACGCCTGTCTCTTCTGAAAAGGATAGTATTTCTAGCTTTTTTTCTAAGTTCCATTTCTTGTATTTCATGCCTCAAATGTAATCCTTTGAAATTTTAAAGAACACTCCGAACTTATTGGTAGCTAAACTAATATCTTTTGGCGTAAAGGATCTAGAGTTAAAAAAATAAATTGATTTAAAGTCCTTTTATTGTTTTGTAATAGTTATTTTCGGCAACAAATAGCCTCCTTAAAGATGCAATTTATAACTCTGAATTTTACAATTGTCTGTATTTTTTAGCTCTATTCTTAATTAAATAATGGCAAATTATCAAGCTCATGAAAAGAATTACCATCCTATTCGCAATATTATGTTTCACGTTTTCCAACCAAACACAAGCGTTAACTTTAACAGAAATAAGTAACTCTCCTGCAGCCTCCTTAGTATATACCGTTGATGGTAATGCTGTGGATTTTGTAAACGAAAATGATGTAGTAACCATAACCGCTACTTTTGATCATGAAATTAAAGACAGCCCCTTGATGCAAATTTCAGGATCTGGAACTCAAGATATTTCGCTTAGAAATATGACAAAAGAAACTTCTACTGTGTACACCTATACTTATACGGTTGGTAATGCCGTAGGAGTCCAAAATTTCCTTTTAGGAACAGGAGAAGATATAGAAGGTAATCTAGTCACATCCTCCCCTAGCTCCGGAGCTACTATTTATCATAATCCATCAGTATTAAATTCTAGCTATGAAGATTTTGAATTGAATAATCCAAATGCTGTAAAAATTAATATAATTTATTTGACCAATGACATTACCCTTAATACACTACCTGTAGATTCAAATGGTGTAGAATGGGGCATGGCGCAAGTACAAGAGCTATTAACAGAGTCAAATACAGCCTTTAACGAGATATATGATTCTACTAATTGGCCCGGTTTTGAATTGGCCCGTATCACAAAAGCCTACAACACTACTCATTATAATACAGATAATCCTCATGACGTTCTATATGACGTTAGTGAACAGCCCGTTGCACAGGAAAACCACATTAACATAGTGATTCTAACAGTAGATAGAGATGCAACTCTTATTGCTGGTACTACATTTCAAGGTGGCAGCACACGTAGTCCTAATGGAACAACTTTAGTCTTGTCTTCCATAGATGAGGGTTATGTACCCATTCATGAAATGGGCCATGTAGTAGGTTTACCTCATTTCTCGGATGGCTGGCCACCTTTACATAATGAACTTAACTTGCAAGACGGAACTACCATGGGTTATAGCAATCTCAGTCATAGTGGAGCTGAAGCGCATTATTTGGGCGCTTGGAATAGTCAAAGTAGCGATACTTTCCCTGACGCTAATGGGATTGAAGGTTCCGTTAACTTGTATTTAACAAATCGTAAGGCTACTTTTAATACCCCTACCTTTGGTGAAATTAGTTCTGAAGTTTTTAGAAGCTGGTTGATAACCAATGAGTATATTTTAGCCAGTGCACCAGCTACAGGATATGGAGGACACGACACCTCACTTAGTGTTGCAAGCGATTGGGTGAGCGAGGGTGCTAATGAATTTTCTTCGCTTAGTAGTCAAGTGTTTCCAAAAATAGTTTCTTCTCAAAACGAAACAAACAATTATGCTGCTGTCAGTTTTCTAAATGAAACAGGTAGTGCGTTGAGATATAGCTATAGAGATAACAACAGTGATTGGGGAGCAGTAAACACTATTCAAGGAGTTGATAATGATTTTCATAGCTCTGAAATGGCGATGAGTTCAAATGGCGATGTTATCATCATTACTGAGACTTGGGTTAAAGGCACAATAAAAGTATTTTCTAAAAATGTTGATGATGCTTCTTGGACAAATTCATTGGTTATATCAGATTCGGGGACGAGTGATTTAAGAACTTCTCGTGTAAAAGTAAGCATCAATGCTGCTGGAAATGCGGTTGCCGTATGGTTGCGAAGAGACAATGGCATCTCACAGATTGTTTTTAAAGAACGGGTAGCTGGTATCTGGTCTAGTGCCACGGTACTAAGTCTTGACGGTAGCAAGAATGAACTACCTTCTATTGCTTATAATGACAATGGAGACGTGCTTGTTTCTTGGCAACAATGGAATGCGGTTTCTTTTAAGTATGAAGTGGTAGGAAAATTCAGAAATGGAGCAACCAACGTTTGGTCCTCTTTAGAAAATTATGGAAATCCAAACTCTTCTGCTGGCTTTTCGCAAGTAGCACTAGATGCTAATGGGAATGCTCTTGTGTATTGGAGACAAGCAGGGTTTCCTGAGAACATAGAATGTTGCTCACCTAAACCGCTCACAGGATTTTTAAATGTACGGTACCGAAATTTTGATGGCACGCTTGAAACAACAGCCCAATTAACTCCCTCTGAAGAAGACGCTTTTAACGGAGCTACCTTCCACAATGAAAACAGAGTGGTTTTCCTAGAAGATGGTACTGCAGCAGTTACTTGGTGGGTTAACGATGGCACAAATCCTAGTACGATTTACAGCGCCGCGATGCCAAGCAAAAATGTATGGACCTCTCCTGTTGCATTGAGTAATAGTGGTCACAATGCAACCTCGTCAAAAATTACTGCTGGAAATGGGGGCGATTATTCGGTAATATGGCAAAGAGCAGATGGTTTAAACACCAGAGTTCAAACACGAACCTATCACGCCGCTACATCCAATTGGTCTGCTATTAGTACCTTGTCAAATTCGGGTTCCGACGCTCTTTGGGGTGATATTGCATCCGATGGAGACAATCAATTGTCTACAATATGGGTTCGTAACAATAGCACTACACATATTCCTGAAGTAAAAAGGCTTTCTTTAAATCCTTTTATTACAAAAACAACCATAACTAGTAATAATACCGCTATTTCAGTAAGTTTTAATGAAGCGGTTTACAATACAGATGGAGCTGCTGGAGCCTTAGAAGCTAGCGATTTTACCTTGTCTATTACTGGAGGTACTGCTACTTTAGCAAGCACAACACCAACAAGTATTTCAAGTAATGGAAATATATATACTTTAGGTGTTTCTTTAACAGAAATTCCTGATGGAACAGAAACCTTAACCGTTGTTCCTGCAGATAGCGGAGTTATTTTTGACAGTACAGGCAAAGCAGCCACCACCATGCAAAATAATAACAGCATTGCTTTAAATGACATGACCACTCACACAGCGTCACTGGTATATACTGTTGATGGCAACATCGTAAGTAGGGTTTCAGAAAACGATCTAGTTACCATTACTGCTACCTTTAACCAAGTAATGGCAGTGAGTCCTATTGTACAAATCTCAGGTACTGGTGTGCATAGTATCTCCGCTAGTAACATGACCAAAGTAACCACTACTTCCTATACCTATAGTTGGACGGTTGGTGCAGGTTCTGGAGTTCAAAGTTTTGAACTGGAAACAGGAACAAATTTAGAAGGAACGGTTATTACCACAACACCTAGTTCGGGAGAAACAATTATCGTAGTAAACAATATTGCACCTACAGCAGCACTTAGCTATACCATAACCCAACCCATTGGTCCCCAAAACACTGAAAGCAGCGTGAGTGCTGCAAAAGAAAACGATGAAGTTACCATTACGGCACTTTTTAGTGAAGCCATGGCAGATTTTCCATTCGTACAAATCTCAGGCGCTGGACTAGATACGTTTACCGCTATTAATATGACCAAAGTGAGTAGTACGGAGTACACCTTTACTTGGAGAGCTGTCGCTGGAGATGGCACACAAAACTTTACCTTAGAAACAGGAACAGATCTCGGAGAAAATCTTATTGCGGCAACACCAAGCTCAGGTGAAAGCATCATAATAGATAATACCCGACCTAGTGTGGGTCTTGTCTATACTATTGATGGTAATATAGTAAGCACCGTAAGAGAAGGAGAAATAGTTACCATTACCGCCACCTTTGATGAAGCCATTGCAGATAGTGGTATTAAAATCAAGGGGTATGGTTCAAATACTATTCCTTTTTCCAATATGGCCAAAGTGAGTACTACCTCGTACACATATATGTGGACAGTGGGCTCTGGCGATGGAAATACAGATTTTGCTTTAGGATATGGAACTGATACTGTAGGGAATGAAATTACAAATAATAATATGTCAGGAAGATCCATTCCTTTAGACAATGCCGCACCAACAGCTCTCATTGATTGGGATGGTGTTACAACAGTAGCCCCTGGGTCTTCAGTAATAGTTTACGTTACGTTCTCTGAAACAATGGCAAATAGCCCTTTACCACAAATATCAGGAGCTGGAGCAAACACTATAGTGGCTACCGATTTGGTCCCTCATAACCTAGATTCTAATATATATAAATATATTTGGACTGTTGGAGGAAATACAGGAACACAAACTTTTTCAGTATCTACTGGAACAGATCTTTTAGGAAATGTAGTTGAAGAAACACTTACCTCAGGTGGGTCTATTCTTATAGATATTCTTCCAGTAGCTTCACTTAGTTATACCGTCAATGGTACTGCAGTAAGCAGCACCGTAAAAGATGGAGATGAGGTTCTCATTACCGCCACCTTTAATAAAGAGATGGCAGATAGCCCTGTAGTACAAATATATGCTGAAGGGCTAAACGAAATGTCTCTCTCTGATATGACTAAAATTAATAGTACATCTTATTCCTATACACTTACAGTAGGTGCAGGAAATGGCAATCAATATTTTAGAATGGCAACCGGAACAGACCTTGCAGGGACGCTCATTGAGACATATCCTACCTCTGGTGAAACTCTAATAATAGATAACACCCCACCTACAATTACATTACTAGGAGATCCTATAGTGAACACTGAAGTTGGAGCCGCATATACTGATGCAGGTGCTAATGCCGATGACAATGTAGATGGACCTGTAATTACAGATAATATTGTAGCTGTTTCTACTGTTATTATAAGTGTTATAGGAAACTATACAGTAACTTATAATGTTAGCGATGCCGCAGGAAATGCAGCAACACAAGTAACAAGAACTGTAAATGTCACAGCCGATGAAACGATTCCAGTAATTACTTTATCAGGCGCGAACCCACAGAGCATTGAATTAGGAACTGCTTATAGTGAATTAGGCGCTACTGGCACAGACAATACAGACGGAGATATTTCAGCAAATATCAGTATCGATGCAAGTGCTGTAGATGTAAACACAATAGGAAATTACACGGTTACCTATAATGTTAGCGATAATGCAGGAAATGCAGCAACAGAAGTAACAAGAACGGTAACAATCACACCAGATGCTACTATCCCTGTGATTACTTTAGTAGGCGCGAACCCAAAAAGCATTGTATTAGGAACTGCTTATAGTGAATTAGGCGCTAATGCCACAGACAATACAGACGGAGATATTTCAGCAAATATCAGTATCGATGCAAGTGCTGTAGATGTAAACACCATAGGAAATTACACGGTTACCTATAATGTTAGCGATGCTGCAGGAAATGCAGCAATACAAGTAACACGAACTGTAAATGTCACAGCCGATGCAGACACTACTATCCCAGTGATTACTTTAACAGGATCCAATCCACAGAGCATAGAATTAGGAATCGCTTATAGTGAATCAGGCGCTAATGCCACAGACAATACAGACGGAGATATTTCAGCAAATATCAGTATCGATGCAAGTGCTGTAGATGTAAACACAATAGGAAATTACACGGTTACCTATAATGTTAGCGATAATGCAGGAAATGTAGCAACACAAGTAACAAGAACGGTAACAATCACACCAGATGCTACTATCCCTGTGATTACTTTATCAGGCGCGAACCCACAGAGCATTGAATTAGGAACTGCTTATAGTGAATTAGGCGCTAATGCCACAGACAATATAGACGGAAACATTACAGCAAATATAAGTATCGATGCAACCGCTGTAGATGTAAACACCATAGGAAATTACACGGTTACCTACAATGTTAGCGATAATGCAGGAAATGCAGCAACAGAAGTAACAAGAACGGTAACAATCACACCAGATGCTACACTTCCTGAAATTACTTTAACAGGAGCCAATCCACAGAGCATAGAAATAGGAACTGCTTATAGTGAATTAGGGGCTACGGCAACAGACAATGTAGACGGAGACATTACAGCAAACATCGGTATCGATGCAAATGCTGTAGATGTAAACACAGTAGGAGATTACCTGGTTGTCTATAATGTGAGCGATGCAGCAAGTAATGCAGCAGTAGAAGTAATACGAACTGTAAATGTAGTGGATACCTCAGATCCAGTTCCTCCTGTAATCATATTGCTAGGGAGTGCCAGTGTTTTTGTAGAATTGGGAACTGATTATACCGATGCAGGAGCAACCGCATCAGACGGTATAGGCGGCAATATAACATCCAGTATTCTCAAAACAGGAACTGTAGACAATAACACTGTTGGTGATTACCCTCTATTCTACAACGTAAGTGATTCCGAAGGGAATGCTGCAACACAGGTAACAAGAACTGTTACTGTCGTGAATTACTCAGTACCCGTAATTACATTACTAGGAGATGCCCTTTTATCAATAGAAAGAAGTGCTTCTTATGTCGATGCAGGTGCAACTGCTACAGATAATACAGATGGATCGATTACAAATCACATTAACATCGTCAACCCAGTAAACATAAACGCTTTTGGAACTTATACAATTACTTATAATGTAAGTAATTCCGCTGGAACTCCTGCTATAGAGGTAACAAGAACAGTTGTTGTCCAACCGAGTGAAGATTATTGTGATTTTTCTGAAGATTTTGAAGTTTTCCCTCTTACGGGCTGGACTATTTTTAACTCCAATACCGAAAGCAATGATATAACTCAATCAAATGTTACGTCGAGAGACGGAATGAATAGTTTGCGTTTTTCTTCGAAAGATGAAGATAGCGCTTACGATCAATACCTACTGAGTCCAGCATTTACACCCTCGGATATAGAAAAAGGCATTTCTTTTTATTATTTGGCTTCGGATGTTGGAGAAGATGAGCTGTTTAAAGTGGGTTGGTCCACAACAGGTAATGATTTAGATACTGATTTTACATGGTCCGATGAAATTATTGCGGAATCGGCAGAAGATTTAGATGACATGTACCAATATTCTAAAGATGACCTTCCCATTGGGACTAAATATGTTGCGATTCACTATTATTCTGATCATCAAAATTATCTTTATATAGATAAATTCTGTTTGCTTGCAAATCCTGAGGGAAGCAATAACCCAGGTATTACACTTATAGGAGCTGAAGATATTTCTATAGAACTAGGAACCACTTATACAGATGCTGCTGCAATAGCATTTGATGATGAAGGTGTAGATATTACAGCTAATATTGTAACCGTAAACCCAGTAGATGAAAACCTTGAAGGAATCTATACAATTTCATATAATGTAGACGATCCACAAGGTAATGCTTTCACAGAGGTAACAAGAACAGTTACTGTTTTTACAAGTATGTGGAATGGTCGTATTGATAATAATTGGGATACGGCAGCAAACTGGAGTTCAAACTCCGTTCCTAGTTCAACGGCTACAGTTAGGATCCCAAAAGCAGGAATTACAAACTTTCCTACTGCCTCAACTGCGGTTACTATAAATGCGCTTACTATAGAATCGGGAGCTAGTTTAATTGCAGCTTCTACATTCTCAGGTACTTTAACTTACAAAAGAAATTTACACCTAGCAGATGACTGGCATTTTATTTCTTCCCCAGTTCAAGGATCAAGTCTAGAAGATGTAATTTCGAATACAGATTTACGAACAGGATCAGGAACTAATGTAGGTATATCTATTTATGATAACAGTATCCCGGGATGGGACTACTATTCCGCTACTAGCTCAGGAACTATGGGTTCTGCTGAAGGGTATGCTGTTTTGGTAAATTCTGGTGATATATTTTTTACCGGAACCATGCCGATAGAACCAGTAGACAGAAGTCTTGCAGAAGGCGAAGATGGATGGAACCTAATAGGGAATCCATACCCTTCTTATCTTGCTATTAACACCAGTGCTGATGCAATTAATTTTCTAGACGTCAATAGCTCAAAGCTCTCAGAGAGTTATGTATCTATTTATCTTTGGGATGTACTTGATCCGCGTTCGGGGATTAAAGTAATCAATCATGCTTCTGATCCTTATGATATGTATCCAGGACAAGGATTCTTTGTAAATGCAAATAGTGATGGAAATTCAGTTTCTTTTACTGAGGAAATGCAAAGCCATCAAGCTACAGGAAATTTTTATAGAACTACCAAACCAACTCCTAAAATTGTCTTAGCAATAGAAAATACTGGGGATGTAAAAACAACGACACTAAAATATTTTGACACAACAACTGCTGGTTTAGATGTAGGATACGATGCCGGTGCATTTACCGGAGGAGCAGAAAGTGCTTTTAAATTAAACACGCACCTAGTAGAAGGTAGTCAAGGCTTAGACTTTACATTACAATGTTTGTCTACTCAAGAGTATAAAACAAGTATTGTGCCAGTAGCATTATCAGCGGTAGCAGGATTAGACATTGTGTTTTCTGTGGAAACTTTAAATTTACCAGCAGGCATCAAAGTATTTTTAGAAGATAAAACGACAAATACATTTACACGATTAGACGAAGCAAACAGCGAATATATTGTTACTTTAACTGAAGCTGAAAACGGAATTGGAAGGTTTTATCTGCACACTAAATCTAGTGTTTTAAACACAAATAATATAAATTTAAACAATATTAGTATTTATAAAACAGCCTCTTCTGCGATAAGAATCGTGGGTTTACCTAAAGGTAAATCTACTTTTAAATTATTTAATATTTTAGGAGTTCCAGTAAAAAGCACCACTTTCATGGCTAATGGAGTTTTTGATATAGAACTACCGCGATTACCTGCTGAAATTTATATTGTTCAGTTAGAAAATGAATTTGGAATAGTGATTAAAAAAATAATTTTAGAATAATTTAAAATTGGATAAATTTCATGAAAAAAGATCAGGATAAAGATCCAAAAATGAATCGTAAAGATGCTATTAATAAAATAGGGGATTACGGTAGATATGCAGCATTAACAGCTCTCGGAACCTATCTAATGTTAAACCCACAAAAAGCCCAAGCACAAAGTCCAGGAGAAGGATTTCAAGACCCAGGAGAAGGGTTTTAACATTATTGACTAATAATACTAAATTAGTGGTATAGGATTTAGGGAGTACTACAAAAAATGAATGAAATCATATATTAGTGCAAATTACTTCATACCTTAAAAATAGTTACATTGACATTTATTTTTTTTTAGATTCGCCAGTGAATTAATTTAAATCTAAATGGCTATCGTAAGTTCAAAAAACATATCAAAGCTGTGGTGCAGTATTATTTTAGTATCAAGTTTTCTAAACGCTCAAAATCAACAACTAAATTCAATGCCATGTGGTTTTGCAGTGCACGGTTCTGAAAAACCATGTGGTGCTATTCTTCATTCTGCAGATAATCAACGTAATAATGGTCATACGCAAGAAAGAACATCTTATCAAACGAAAACACAATTTTCTGAGACGGAAATAAGTTCTTATCTTAAACCATACGGGGTTGATTCTTGGGTGATCAATAAATCAACTAATTCTTCGATCATCATAGAAACCTACCCAGTATCTGTAATCAACAATCAAAGTGAGGTATTAGGTGAAGCATTCGTAAGCATAAAAAGACCTAACGGTAGTTATTTAGTTAAAAATCATTCAAATCATAATTCGTCTAAAATGCTTATCTAATAATGAGTATTTAACAATATTGGAAGACACCTCTGTGCCAGCGTATACGGAGACGCATAATTTTAATGACAATACGGATACTGATTAGACGAATACTAAATCAGAAAGCTTTAGTGTGGGTAATGACGTTCATCAATGGAATCTAAACCTACTTGAAGGTGAGAATTTAACTATTGATCTCTATAACGTAGAACCCTATGTTTCCGTATGGGGCCTAAATCGGCCTTTTATGGATGGTATGGACACAAAACTGTACTTGCTAGATGCAAAGACAATCTTATTACGACGAACGATGATGGAGGAAATAAACACGATGCAAGAATCTATTATACCGTGCCTTCAAATGGAAACTATAAAGTCATTGCAACTAACTATGGGAAATTAAAACCAGCACTTGGCCTGTAAATTTAGATTATCAATCTGAAAACTGGGATATAGGAACCACTGGAATTACCTATTATAATTTAAAGATTAAGTCTAGTTAAAATTTGCCTTTTACATTTGAGGAGATCGAATTAAGCAATCCCGAGGCCATAAAAATAAATGCTATTTTACTAACAACCGATGATCGTTTAGAGCTAATGCCCGTTAGCACTGCTTATGTCGAAACATTAATAGATTGTTTAAACAACTACTTTTTAGCTCTTTATGCCACTGAAAACTGGCAAGGGTTCGCGTTGATGGGAAGGTACAACACAAAGCCTTGTACAATAGACTAGACATCAATAAAGAAGTATAAAGAGGTTTTAGGAATGTATATTTCACTAAGTGAGGGTGCTAATTTCTGGTTGCAAGTTTTAACTGATTTACAACAAAGAAGTCTTAAGGATGTATTGATTGCTTGTACAGATAATTTAAAAGGATTCTCAGAAGCTATTTTAAGTATTTTTCCAAAAACCCAGATACAAAAGTGCATTATTCATCAAATCAGAAACTCTTTAAAATATGTAGCATCGAAAAATCTAAAAGCATGTATGCTGGATTTAAAATTAGTTTATAAAGCCATTAACAAAGATGTGGCAGAGGATGAGTTACTAAATTTAGAGGAGAAATGGGGCGAAAAACATCCTATTGTTATCGAGAGTTGGCAACGAAATTGGGAAGAACTTTCTCAGTATCTTAAGTACACAGAGCCAATTAGAAGAATCATTTACAGAACCAATGCTGTAGAAGGATTTCATAGACAGGTTCGTAAAGTAACCAAAACTAAAGGTGCTTTTGTGAATGATATGGCGCTTTTAAAGTTGGTCTCTCTTGCTACAAAAAAAATAAAAAAAAGTGGACAAGTACACTGCATAATTGGAGTTTGATTATTCAACAATTATATATAAAATTTGGAGAGCGGATTCCTTAATATATTAGTATCCCAAAAAGCAGCTAGTACGAATGCCGCTGGGCTCATTTTAAAAAAAGTTTGATTTTTTATACCAGATTATAAAAAGAAAAAATCAAACTATTTTTAAAACGGAAAAAACATCAGACAAAGTTTAAATTATACTCCCTTTAGGACAGTCGCAACGGTAAAAGTGATTAACGCTCAGAATTAATTTTCATTAAATCGTAGATGAAAAAATTCGATTCCACTCCCCTTTCCACCACCAAAAACAATGCAAATCATACACTTACAGTCCTTTGTTTTTTTAGTGATGCGCATTTTCTTTAATGCCTTTTTTAAAAATCACCCCTTTATCTGTTTCAATTCTCAAAAAATATACACCTGATTTTTGCTTGTTTAAATCTAAATCAATTGAATTGGTTATTTCTTCATATTTTTTGCTCAATATTTTTTGCCCTAGAAAATTGTATACTTCTATAGATCTCATATTTTTCCCATAAATATGTAATGCACCATTCGTTGGGTTTGGAAATACTTTAGCAGCGTCCTCAATATCAAAATCAATGTTGCTTAGTAAACTACTATCGCAGCCTCTTACAGTTACATTATCTATATAAACACGGTTAAGATCATTATCGGCGTGAGATCTAATTCTAACAACTGTAGTTGTAGTAAAAGTAATTCCTGACACATTCACAGATTCGTGATACCATCTATCAGAATCAAAGTCTATTCCAAATTCCCATATTTTAACAGCTGTATAACTTGCGCCACCATCCGTTGAAACTTCTAAAATAAAATCATCACCAGCATCGTAGCCATCCGTATTTGGGGTAATAAAAGATAGTGATACTCTTAGGTCTGTATATAAAGATAAATCCAATGCATTGGTAAATAAAGACGATTGAGGATCTACATCTGGATCCGTGTTTGCTACCTCATTACCATGTTTTAATCTCATACTTTTTTTACCAAAACCTCCTAATGAATATGAAGTACCTCGAAAACAATTATTCCCTCCATCATTCCAGTTTCCATCAGAAAAATCAAAATCATCATAAATAATAGCACTACAAAACTCTCCGTAATAATCTGTATTATCAACCGTATTTCCTGAAATATCTTTTACTTCAATAGCGTTATAGTTGGTAACACCAGTAAAAACAAATGTAAGTTCATAATCTTCATTTCCATCTCTCGTATATGAAGATGGAATTCTTGTCACATCGTTAAAAGTTAGATTATCTCGATCGTTTGGATCGTTTCCTTCTCTGTTATTAAAGTTTACCGTTTTTGTAAAATTATCTGTGATAAGATTTATTTCATTAAAGTCAACTTCTGGTCTATTGGAAGAAACCACAACAGTAGTAGAGGTGAAATTGGTGTTAGCCGAATAAGATAAAGAATTGGTATTCTCTAAGTCATAATCTAAAAACAAATACGGATTTACGTACGGATCCTGAGGTACACTAAAAGGAGATGAACTACAGCCAGTTTGTTGAGCTTCAATTGAGCATTGAAGCCCTATTCGAACTTCAAAATGGTTGTGGTAGTTTAGATATACAGCACCTGTATCTCCAACAGTTCCAATTAAAGTTCCTGGGGCTACTACAACACCAGATACGATGCCACTTTCAATAGAATTCATATGTAAATTAGTGGTGTAATACGTTGAAATAAATAAGCCGTGAAAATACATAGGGGTGTCCATAGTGTGCTCAATGACTACTACGCCACCTCCATAAGGATTATTTGGATCTCCAAAACTGTAAGCCTGATGAATTACACCATCAGCACTAGCATAAATGGGGTCTCCTTGATTTCCTTTAATATCTATACCTCTATGAAAATCTTGGCTACTACTTAATAATCTTGATCCAAAAGGCGAAAATACGTCTGCTATAGAACCTGTTGGCCAAATCGTGTCATCATATTTTATTTGTAAACCACTCGAGGTTACTTTAAAAACATTAGGCTTACACTCTTCTGGTTCAGAATCTACAGTTAAACAAACCGTATAAGTTCCTGGCGATGCATAGACGTGTATAGGGTTTCGTAGGGTTGATGTCGCCCCGTCACCAAATTTCCAGAGCCAAGTGGTTCCCTCAAAATTAGATGCATCAAAATAATGAACCGTTAAATTACTATCGTCTTTTGCTGTGAAGTTTACATTGTTTTGCGAAAACATAAACACGGGAAACGTGATTACATATAATAGAAAGATGATTTTTTTCATGATATTTTTTTTTTTTGTTATAAAAGAATCACTTTTTTTGAAGTCGATCCTTTATTTGTTATGATTTTTAAGAAGTAAACTCCTGGTTTTTCTTTTTTTAAATCTAAATTAATTAAACTAGTTTCTACTTTGTAAGTATTGCTCAATATTTTTTGTCCAATTAGGTCATAAACTTCTATACTAGTAATGTTTTTTTCATTGACTATCACTTCTCCTTTTGTTGGATTAGGAAACACTTTAACAATATTTTCCCCTCTATTAAATACAGTCGTGCTTAATAGACTACTATCACAACCTGTTAAAGTTACATTGTCTATATAAACACTATTAAGCTCATTGTTGGCGTGAGATCTAATTCTAACAATCGTGCTATTATAGAAAGGTCCCTTAATAATTGATGTATCAAAATAACGTTTTCCAACCTGAAAATCGACACCTAATTCCCATATCTATATAATTGTAAAGCTGACACTATTATCGGTTGAAACTTCTAAAATAAAATCGTCTCCAGGAGTGTAACCCTCAACTGTTGGTGAAAAATAGGAAAGTTCGATTTTTAAATCTGTATATGAAGACAAATTCAATGGGTTTGTAAACATTGATGACTGTGGATCGACATCTAGATCTGGATTTCCAGCCTCAATACCGTGTTTTAGTCGAATACTACCTTCTCCTAAAGCATTAATTGTGCTAGGGAAAGTATTATTACCGTCATCAATCCAATTGCCCATAGAAATATCGAAATTATCTGAAAAAATAGTATTATCGCACACTCCACAATTTTGATTGAATGGATCAGGGTCGCAATAATCACTATCATTGAGATTGCTTCCTGTAGCTAGCCCATCACCATCGCTATCTTCAATAAAAGCAGAGGCTAATGCATTGCTCATTTTCAAACATCCAAGGCTGTTAACTCTTAACTTAGAAAGTTCTTGTTCTATATGTATAAATCGTCCTGTTCCACCTTCAGCAGATTGATTACAATTCTCAGTTGAATAGTTTATTAGTCTACCCTGTGTATTACTAAAAGCCGTAAGCCTATTCCAATTTATGTTAATGTGAGGTAACTCAAAAGTTAACGTATTGTCTTCAACAAAAAGCGCATCTTGAATCATTACGGCATAATCTATTGCAGGGGTTTCTCTAGAGCCATTACTTATAATTACATCAGGATCGCCGGTGATTGGACTAAAACCGTGAAGCTGAGTAAATACAGAACTAGGAAGGTTAGCAAACAAATTCTCAGTTGTTTTTTGAAACATATTATCTATGTTATGTGCCTGATCAGAAATTCTGTACGCTTCGGTTGCAGATCCAGAAATACAATTGCTTGTTAATCCACCACAGGAGGAATAAGTTGTATGATTACAACGATCTGTACCGTTTATAAATAAAGCGCTAGCTACATTTTCTTTAAAACAATATACTGCTTCAAAGCCTGTATTGATATCCTGTTTTACGTGAGGAGCTTGTATTACAAGATTCCCTCTTTTAGGAGTTTTACTAAAAACATAACTTCCCCAGTAATTAGATTGAGGGAGTTTTTCTTCTAAAACGTAAAAAGTTTGATTTGGAGATAATGTTGTATCTGTAAATTCTGTGAGTTGATAATTTAACCCATTAGCTATAAGCCTTGCGTTTACCAAATCATTATCCAAAATAAGATTGATGATCTCGTTCCAAATTATTAATTGTGACCCTAATGGTTTGGTATAATTATTTCCTGAATTTCCAGGAACAATATCTATTAAATTCCAAAGATAGGGTTCAATATCTCCAGATGCAGTTTGCGCATAAAAAGATGTATTATAAAAAAGAACACATATAATAGGAATTATTTTTTTCATTTAAATATATTATATTTTACTGCTATCTGACAACCCGCTTGTTTTAGCATTTTTAAGATTAAAATTTCGCATTAATTCATATACAAAAGGTGTTTGCTCTTTAAGACGCAATAAAATATCATTAGATATATTTTTTCGACTAAAAGGAACCACTTTAACATATTCTTGAATTTCGTTTGCATTTCTACCATATTTATATTCATAGGGAAAACGACCATTCTCGTCTATTGCATTGTTAGTATTGTCGTTATTAGCAACGCTAATATAAAATTCACTTTGTTTAATATCTCCATTAGGATTTAACAATTTTTCTTGTTTCAAATATTCAAACAATGCTTTAGCAGTATATATAGCAGGATCAATTAGATTAATGCTTTCAGCCATAAAATCTCTATATAAATAACTACCATCTTTAGCTTTATAATTGTACAATTCTTTAAATATATTATCTATTTCTTTGGTCATATATGGATAGTGTGTGCATCCTAATATTAAAGATTTCAATTTATTTTTTGTTTTAGATAATCTTATTTTTTCCATAAGAGATACTAAATGGTAACGACAATAGTTTTCTGCATCATTAATTTGTAAAATAGAACAATCGTCAGTATTTTTTGAATCGCACAACATTTTATTATCATTAAAATCAAAGTTATAAACATCATATAAGGCTTTATCTATTTTAAATTCATTTCCATCTAATGCAGGTCCTTGATATCCTTTACGTGGTTTTTTTAAATTTTTTTCATAATAGTCTGGATCTTCATCAATCACTTCAGCTAAACCAATACCACCTTGAGAAAACACTTCTATTTCACCGGTGTAAGACATTTTGTCCTTGTTTTCAAAAATAGCTTTATCATATCCTTTAACACCTACTGTTGCAATGGTTGCAAAAACCCCAATTATAGCATCTTCATCTTTTTTAATTGAAGCCAAAGCCCCTCTTGCTCCAGCATCTATAACACCAATAACTTTTATATTTAATCTGGCTTTTTCTAAAAACTCTTCTATGTATTCTTTACCATAAGCCGTAGCTGTGTTACAAGCTATTACTAAAGCTTTTACTTGTTTTTTACCTGTATTTACAGTTTTATCATTCCTATCAGAATAATAGTTACTGCCCATTAAAAACTGTGCATCTTTTATAATATGCTCTTTTAATAACGCAATATTATTTTCTTTAGGATAGCTACCGTAAGGCATATTTGCTTGATCTGCCAAATATGTGAAAGATTCTTTATTAAAGTCTAAAATACCATCACTGCCTTTTTCAAGGGTAGTGTTTTGGTTTTGATCATATCCCACAATAGCTTTTAACACGGTTAATCCTCCTGTGCCCGAATCAAAAACACCTATTGGTAAAGAACTATCTCCTACAGGATATTTTGTAGTATCTAAATAATAAAAGTTGTCTTTCTCATTAATTATAGTTGAGACAATATCTGTTTGTTTTACTTTTA
>Ga0307489_10001195_pt1 | contig 17025 bp, 15 predicted proteins | sample SB12metaG_FD_202247 | JGI IMG/M metagenome (GOLD analysis project Ga0307489, IMG submission 202247) | Sea-ice brine microbial communities from Beaufort Sea near Barrow, Alaska, United States - SB 1.2 | ecosystem: Environmental > Aquatic > Marine > Coastal | place: USA: Alaska | collected...
GGTGCTCTTGATTGCAAACGATCACGTGCATAGGAGAGTGCTCCTTGATAAGAAGCCTCAGCAGCGCCTAAGCCCTGCAAACCGACTTGGAATCGAGCGTCATTCATCATAGTGAACATGCAAGCAAGCCCTTTATTTTCCTCGCCCACTAACCAACCTTTTGCATCGTCGTAATTCATAACACAAGTTGGACTTCCTTTAATTCCCATTTTCTTTTCGATGCTGCCAACACCGACTGCGTTTTTTTCACCGGGCTCGCCGTTTTCATCCAATAAAAATTTAGGCACCAAAAATAGACTAATTCCGCGCACACCGGGAGGTGCATCAGGCAATCTAGCAAGCACAAGGTGAATAATGTTGTCAGTCCAATCTTGGTCGCCGCCCGTGATGAAAATTTTATTACCTGTGACTGAATAAGAACCATCTTGCTGTGGTATTGCTTTTGAAAGCAACAAAGCCAGGTCGGTTCCAGCATGAGGTTCTGTCAGATTCATTGTACCAGTCCATTCACCGCTAATCAGTTTAGGTAAATACAGTGCCTTTAATTGGTCAGTTGCATGTTTGTCTACAGCAAGTACTGCACTTTCTGTCAGCATAGTAGTTAAACGCCAACTTAGGTTTGCCGCATTAAGCATTTCATGCACTGGAATGGCCGCCGTATAAGGTAGGTCCTGTCCGTCAAAATCAGGATTACCCAACATGGCATTCCAACCGTTCGCAATGTATTGCTTATAAGCCTGCGCAAATCCCGCTGGTGTTGTAACTGAACCGTCAACTAACTTGCAACCTTCCTCGTCCCCTTCACGATTAAGCGGAGCGACAGCCTCTTCAGCGAATTTTGCCCCTTGAGCAATAATCTCGCTGATTAACTCTGAATCCATTCCTTCGGCACCGATGTTTAGGTAGTGCTGGTCAACGGCTAGCCAGTCGTTTAATAAAAATTGTATGTCTGCGATGGGCGCTTTAAATTGCGGCATAGGAACTCCGAAGTATGCTAATTAGAATATATAAATATGATGCTAAAAGTAAAATACGCGAAAATCGGGAAAAAGACGACTATTCAGGTGATTTTTGTTGGGGTTGTGCTGTATCTTGCTGAGACTGCTTATCAATTATACTATTTTTTTGTTCTTTTATCGTCACGAAGCCATCTCTGTAAATAACTAAATTATTGGGTTGGCGCCAAACATTGTGTCGAGTATCAAATGGATTGATAAATTCAATTTTCTGAATGTTTTTATCAGCCCAACTTGGTGGTTCGAGTGGGCTGTCCTCGCTAGTAAAACCGCCACTTATTTTACATGCAAACAGCATCATTCCAGATTGAGTCACACCGAGTAGTTGGTCAACTTCAACATTTAGTCCTGTTTGTTGCCAAGTATTTCTGTGGGCCGTGCATTGCGCTGATTCTTCTGAAATAGGATCGCCATAAGGCAGGTCATATTGTCCAGTAGCTTTGTGCTTAGTAACTAAAAGCGTATTCTGCACCCGAATAAGACATCCTGCTGCGCCAGCATAATCGGCATTAAACGATTGTGCTATGCGGCATGTGGGGGCCGGTGGTGGTTTTGTGCAGCCCATTAAAACGAGCACACATAAAAATGACAGAAGTTTCAATCCGTAGTTCAACGCTTTTAGTATAAATAAACTATAAAACGCACACTAAAGTGCAATCACGCGAGAATCAAGCGATTCGATAAAGTAAGTGTAAGATTTCGTGTCTATGGCTATGTTAATCAATTAATAAGCTTTACAATATTGTGCGAAAAATTTTCTCGAAATTCAATAGGAATAGTAATGGCAAAGTTGGTTAAGTTTTCTCCATTGGTAATTGGCGTAGTGGCTCTGGTTAGCTTCGTCATTTATCTGAATTGGCCCGCTGACGATAAGGCCCCCCCGCAGCGTTTTGGAGGTGCAACCTCGGTTGTGAGTGCAATAGCCGAAACTCAGGCATTTCCGATAGTAGTTGAAGCTTTAGGAACGGCTGTCGCAAATGAGTCCGTTAACTTAACGGCACAACAAGCAGAAATTGTAAAATCAGTATTGTTTGAAGATGGCGATATTGTAAAAGAAAATCAGTTGTTGATTGAGCTAAGTGACAAAGAAGAAAAAGCACGTGTTAATGAATTGGAGATTAATATTGCCGAGGCAAAACGCCAACTGAATCGAATTAAAGGTTTAGCGAAACAGAGCGCTGCTTCCGAGCAATTGTTAGATGAGCAAAGAGCCGGCGTGGATGCACTTGAAGCCCAAAAGGATGTCTTGGACGCTCAGTTATCTGAATTACAGGTTCGCGCTCCATTCGCTGGTCGTTTGGGTATTCGCCAAGTAAGTATTGGCAGTTTAGTGCGTCCTGGAGACGTTATCTCCACACTGGATGATTTAAGTATACTTAAAGTAGATTTTAGTATTTCTGAGTTACATTTTGCTAGTGTGGCAAATGGTCAGGGCGTAGTTGCTACTTCAATAGCGTATCCGGGTGAGACCTTTACCGGCATAATTACCAGCATAGATTCACGTATTGATCCGGTAACTCGTGCAATTCAAGTGAGAGCTCAAATACCAAATGGCGAGCTAAAATTACGCCCCGGGATGTTATTGCAAATTAATGTTGAAAAACGGGTTGTTGATGCTCTCGTTATTCCAGAGAGCGCTTTGGTGCCTGAAGGAGAGTCACAGTTTGTTTTTGTTGTTGACGCAGAGAGTAAAGCACGTAAAACAAAAGTCATTATTGGTCAAAGGAAGCCAGGTTGGGTTCAAATTCTAGACGGCATCGAAGCGGGTCAAGAAGTGATTATTGAAGGAACATTAAAAGTGCGTGATGGCAGCGGGGTGAGCGTCGTTCCACCCAATGTTGTTGCCAGCAAATATTAGGAGGCTGTATGTTATTATCCGATGTCTCCGTAAAACGACCAGTTTTTGCATCCGTTGTTAATCTCATTCTTTTAGTGTTTGGGATTGTGGCGATTTCATTTCTTTCATTGCGTGAATATCCTGATATCGATCCCCCCATTGTGTCGGTAAATACTAGCTATCCAGGTGCTTCTGCAGAAATCGTTGAAACGCGCATTACGCAGCTTCTAGAAGACCGCATTAGTGGTATTGAAGGGATGAAAAATATTACCTCTTCTAGTCGTAATGGGCGCTCCAGCATAACCATTGAATTTAACTTAGGTCGTGATATTGACGCTGCCTCTAATGACGTTAGAGAGAGAGTTTCGCGCGCACTAAACAATTTGCCAGATCAAGCATTACCCCCAGAAGTATCTAAGTCAAGTAGTGATGAAGACGTTATTGTTTGGTACAACTTACGCAGTACTAACTTAAACACCATGGAACTAACTGATTACGCGGACAGGTTCATCGTCGACCGATTATCTACCGCTGATGGTGTTGCACGTGTTCGCGTTGGTGGCGGCAGAACCTATGCCATGAAGGTGTCGGTTGACCGCAATGCTATGGCAGCTCGCGGTATTACGGTTGGTGATATTGAACGGGTTATTCGCTCTGAGAACGTCGAACTTCCTGCTGGACGCGTTGAATCAAACGACCGCGATTTTGATGTGCGAGTTGCGCGTTCATTTTTGACCCCAACTGATTTTGCTAATCTGACGATTAAGGCTGGCTCAGACGGTTTTTTAATTCGCCTCTCAGAAGTCGCAAAGGTTGAATTAGCAGCGGAAGATGATGAAACTGATTTCCGTGGCGATGGCGTTAATATGATTGGTTTAGGTATTGTAAAACAGTCGAAGGCTAACACCTTAGATGTTGCCAAGGCCGCCAAGGCTGCAATTAATCGTATTGCAGTTACATTGCCGGACAATATCTATTTTGTTGAAAGCTACGATTCCTCCGTATTTATCGAAGAATCTATTAATGAAGTATACAATACGTTAGCCATTGCTATGTTTATGGTAATCGTTGTTATCTATTTATTTTTGGGGAATATCCGTGCAACGTTAATACCTGCCGTAACTGTCCCTGTTTCTCTAGTAGCTGCATTCATCGTGATGTATATGCTTGGTTACTCTATTAACCTGTTGACTCTTTTGGCCTTAGTCTTAGCTATCGGTTTAGTTGTGGACGATTCTATAGTGGTGCTAGAGAACATCTATCGTCGAATAGAAATGGGTGAGCCACCAATACTGGCTGCGTATAGAGGAGCCAGAGAAGTCGGTTTTGCCGTTATCGCTACAACATTAGTGCTGATATCGGTGTTCCTACCGTTAGTCTTTTTGGAAGGAAATATAGGTAGGCTATTTACTGAGTTCGCTATTGCAATTGCGGCCGCTGTTGCCTTCTCAAGCTTTACGGCATTGACGTTGTCACCAATGCTAGCATCTAAACTGTTAAAGAAAAGAGAGCGTAGCTCAGGCTTTGGAAAATGGGTAGATGTTAGTTTTAAGAAGTTAGAACTAAAATACTATAACAGCTTAACGACAACTATTAAGCAGCCAATCATGGTGCTCTTGATGGTAGTTATTAGCGTTGTACTTCTTGTTCAACTACAAAGTAAAATTCCTGAGGAGTTCGTGCCTAGAGAAGATCGTGGAAACTTCTTTATACTGATGCAGTCTCAAGAGGGCTCTAGTTATGAGAGCAATGCACGAAATCTGAAAGTGATTGAAGATATTTTATTACCTTATAAAGAGTCAGGCGAAGCCAAGCGTATATTAGTAAGAACCCCTGGTTTTGGTGGTTCTGCCGGTATTGCCATTGTCGGAGCCGCTGACTGGGAAACAAGAGAGCGTTCAACATTTGATTTGATGAATGAAATCAGTGGCAAGCTCTCTCAAATTCCAGATGTTAGGGCTTTTGCTATTATGCGCTCAGCGCTCGGTGGCGGCGGTTTAGGTCGACCTGTGCAATTTGTTTTGCAGGGTAATACGTATGAAGAGCTCATCAGTTGGCGCGATATTGTCATGGAAAAAGCTGCTGAGAACCCTAAGTTGTTGCGTATAGATTCAGACTATAAAGAAACATCGCCACAATTATTGGTGAATATTGATAGAGATAGAGCTGCTGATTTAGGTGTGTCTATTTCTGAAGTTGGGCGTACATTGGAAACAATGCTTGGCCAAAGGCGTGTATCAACTTATCTTGACCGTGGTCAAGAGTATGACGTTGTGTTGGAAGGTAATGAGGCTGATTATCGAAGTCCAAGCAGTATAGATAATATCTATGTACGGTCTGATAGAACAGGGCAGTTGATACCAATGGACAATCTTCTAGATATTTCAGAACGAGCAACGTCTAACACACTCAACCGTTATAATCGGATGCGAGCAATAACTATTAGTGCAAACTTAGCTGATGGTTATACCGTAGGTGAAGCGTTGGCATTTCTTGAAAACATAGTGGCAACTGAACTATCTGGTGGGGTCTCAATCGATTACAAGGGCGAGTCTCAGCTTTATCAAGAGTCTGGCTCATCTTTCATATTTATATTCGCATTGGCTTTAGCAGTGACCTATTTGGTATTAGCAGCTCAGTTTGAAAGCTGGATCCATCCTTTGGTCATCATGTTAACTGTACCGCTAGCGCTAGTGGGCGCATATGTTGGCCTTTATTTGGCTGGCATGTCCATTAATATATATAGTCAAATTGGTTTAGTAATGCTTATAGGGCTTGCTGCCAAAAACGGGATACTGATTGTCGAGTTTGCCAATCAGTTGAGAGATGCTGGTGTTGAATTTGAAGAGGCATTAAAGAAAGCCTCAATGTTGCGACTACGCCCGATTGTAATGACCGGATTTACGACAGTCTTTAGTGCATTACCTTTAGTATTAGCCACAGGACCAGGTGCAGAATCGCGAGCAGTTATCGGTATGGTTATATTTTCTGGCGTTATGTTTTCAGCATTTATGACCTTGTTTATTGTGCCGACAGCGTATGCGTATTTAGCGAGAGGCACTGGCTCTCCTGAGAAGCGAGCGAGAAAACTTGTGGAACTCGAGGCTGCAGTCCCTTATAAGAAAGGCGAAGGCGAACTGCATGACGACAGGGACATGTCTAAATAGAAGAGTTCTCTGAGCCCCACTGTTTAATAGGGTTGTTCAGGGCTCAATGAAATAATCAAAAAAGGTGGACTGTTATGGTACACCTTTTTTGCGCTTGGCAAACTCTGTAATTCACAAACAAGACACACCTATTTGATGGAAACATGAAAATAGGTGTGTCTTGTTTGAGTTTCTTGTTTGAGTTTACCTGGTTGAATATTTTTCGGGATACATAAAAAAGCCCTAGTTTTACTTAGGGCTTCGATGTTTTTACTTCTTTAGCAAACAATTACTATTCGTCTAAGAAACTTCTTAATTGCTCAGAACGGCTGGGGTGACGCAATTTACGTAACGCCTTAGCTTCAATTTGTCTGATACGTTCGCGAGTAACGTCGAACTGCTTACCGACTTCTTCTAACGTATGGTCGGTGTTCATATCAATACCAAACCGCATTCTTAAAACCTTGGCTTCACGTGCCGTGAGGCCTGCCAATACTTCCTGAGTGGCATTTTTCAAGCTACCGCCGGTGGCGGAATCAAGAGGTTGAATTATAGTGCCGTCCTCAATGAAATCTCCTAAGTGCGAATCTTCATCATCGCCAATTGGCGTTTCCATTGAGATCGGCTCTTTGGCAATTTTAAGCACCTTGCGGACTTTGTCTTCAGGCATAACCATACGCTCTGACAATTCTTCAGGTGTAGGCTCTCTACCCATTTCTTGTAGCATCTGACGCGAAATACGATTCAACTTATTAATCGTTTCAATCATGTGCACCGGAATCCGGATAGTTCTTGCTTGGTCGGCAATCGAGCGCGTAATTGCTTGTCTTATCCACCAAGTAGCATAAGTTGAGAACTTATAACCACGACGGTATTCAAACTTATCAACCGCCTTCATCAAACCGATATTACCTTCTTGAATCAGATCCAAAAATTGTAAACCACGATTCGTATATTTCTTCGCGATTGAGATAACCAAACGTAAATTTGCTTCGACCATCTCTTTCTTCGCACGGCGCGCTTTCGCTTCGCCAATCGACATTCTACGATTAATATCTTTAATGTCTGGAATTATTAGACCAGTTTCAGCCTCAACAGCATTCATTTTGCTAACACTACGCTCGATTTCTTCTTTGAATTCAAGAAGCTTTTCAACGTAGGGAGCTTTACCTTCTAATGCCTTGTATAACCAATCAGTGCTAGTCTCGTTACCGGCGAATGCTTTGATAAAATCTTTTTTCGGCATTTTTGCGTTCATGACGCAGTACTTCATGATTAACCGCTCTTGAATACGAACACGGTCCATCATGCCGCGCATGTTTTTAACCATGCGATCAAATTGCTTAGGTATTAAGCGAAACTCTTTAAAAACTTCACTAAGTTCATGAATTTCTTTACGCGATGCTTTATGTGAGCGTCCTTTTACTGCAATCACGCTCATTACTTTTGTGTATTGCTTGCGCAATGCAGTAAATTTTTCACGTGCAAGCTCTGGATCAACACCAGTGTCTTCTTCTTCCTCTTCCTCATCATCATCTTTGTCTTCATCATCAAGTTCTTTTTGAGATAATTCAGATCCGATGTGAGTCGCGGTAGGGGCTATATCTTGCTCATTAGGATCAACAAAACCGATGATAATATCGCTAATGCGAATTTCTTCAGCTTCAAATAAGTCCCATTGATCGAGCAAATGCGTGATAGCTTCTGGATACTCTGCGACAGAGCATTGAACTTGGTTAATACCATCTTCAATGCGTTTAGCAATTTCAATTTCGCCTTCGCGTGTTAGTAGTTCAACCGTACCCATTTCACGCATGTACATGCGAACGGGATCAGTTGTACGGCCGATTTCGCTTTCAACTGTGGCAAGCGCTTGCGCAGCTGCCTCAGCAACATCTTCGTCGGCAGTTGATTCTTGCATTAGCAATTCATCAGCATCTGGTGCTGACTCGGAAACCTTAATCCCCATGTCGTTGATCATGCGAATAATATCTTCAATTTGATCAGAGTCGACAACGTTTTGAGGGAGGTGATCATTTACTTCGGCAAAGGTTAAGTAACCTTGTTCTTTACCTTTTGCAATCAGGAGTTTTATCTGGGACTGCTTGCTCTGCACAATATACCTTACACTTAATTAGGAGTTGTTAAACGCGAATAACTAATTACTTAAAACTAGCTTATTTTCAACCCGTTAAACGATACCAAGGAAATTATCCCTCAGCTTGCTTTATCGTAGCGTCTGCGAATTCGATAGTATAACACTAAACGACTACTTTTGACTACATCTTGTTGCTTACACTTTCCCTAGATATGGGTTCAAATTAACTCTTTTCAAGTGCCTACATCATTATATGCCTTATGCTCACAAGCGCTGAACATAAAGAATTGTAGATAAGTTAACCTAACAACTTATTTAACCCTATCGGCTATTTCTGCTAAAACAGAATAACTATTTGTAATGATATTAAAATAGATTCACTGACGTCCTAACTAATGCAGTTTCATCATTAATAAATTTAACTCTTGTTGCTCTTGTTCGCTTAATTCTGAGAACTTTGTCTTTGCCTCAAGCTCGTCAAGACGGGCTCTAAAGTGCCATTTAATCAAATTTTTGAAGCAATCGGTGTAAAGTATCTTTACGTTTGTGTCCAAAGATACAACATCATTTTCCAATAATTGTGCAAGATGCCTAATATTAGGATGCTCACGAAAAGCTTCCAAAACCATCCCCGTATTCGCTTTTGGGTTTGCGTAGCAATACGAATGCAAATCTATTAGTAACGGTATCCCCGAAATTGCTGTATTTTTGAGGGTTGTTAGTTTTACATTTGGACACTCGGATGCCAACTTTGGCGAGTCCATTAATAATCTAAGCATCATACGCAGTGGCGATTGCTTTATTTTCTGAGGAGCTTGGTAATCAACTTTCCGCGGAGCTCTGCGGCTGTTAGCATTTTTTATATCTCGGGCTAGTGTTTCCTTCGCTTCTTCCCCAAATAACTTGCTGAGGTCAAACAGCAACAAGTCGCGTTGATTCTCACCCTGTATTTTTTCTATTAAAGGCATAGCTTCCGCTTTCAATGCAGCTTTACCTTCATTGGATGAAACCGAGTGTCGCTGTAATAAGTTATCAAAAAAGAATTTTGATAATGGTACCGCTTTATTTAACAAATTCTCGAATTCGTCTTTACCGATCTTTCTGACCATTGTGTCTGGGTCTTCACCATCGGGTAAAAATAAAAATTTCATACCCACGCCGTCTTTCAAAAATGGCAGCGCGTTTTCAAGTGCACGCCATGCAGCTTCGCGGCCAGCTCTGTCGCCGTCATAACAACAAACTACCTCAGTCGTCGATTTAAACATGGCTTGAATATGCTCAGGTGTAGTTGCAGTCCCTAGTGCTGCAACAGCATAATTAATATCAAACTGACTTAATGCCACCACATCCATGTAGCCTTCAACTACTAATAAGCGATCAAGTTTGCGGTTGTTTTGGCGTGCTTGATAGAGACCGAAGAGCTCAAATCCTTTGTGAAAAATAGGTGTTTCGGGGCTATTTAGATACTTAGGGCCATCGTCTTGCATCACGCGGCCACCAAATCCAACAACACGACCTCGCTTATCTCGAATTGGAAACATGACGCGGTTGCGGAAAAAATCAAATCGACGTTTATTATCATTCTCTGATATAAGCTTCAGCTCTAGCAAGCGAGATTGCTTGTGCTCATCAGTACCAAATGTTTTTAATACCGAATCCCATTCTGGAGGTGCAAATCCCATATCCCAAGCTTTAACGATATCACCGCTCAGGCCTCGGCCTTTTAAGTATTTGATAACTTCCGGAGCTTGGGAGTGGTGTTTTAACTGATGCTGAAAATATCGAGTAACCGACTCCATCAACTGATAGTCATTTTCACGCTGACTTTTTTGCTGAGCCGTAGGTGCGGGTGCACCGCCTTTTTCTCGAGGTACATCAACACCATATGTTTTGGCTAGTTCTTCGATTGCTTCTGGAAACTCTAGGCGATCGAACTCCATCAAAAAGCTAACAACGTTGCCTTTTGCGCCGCACCCGAAGCAATAATAGAATTGTTTTTCCTGACTTACTGAAAACGACGGGCTCTTCTCATTATGAAAAGGGCAACAAGCTTGGTGATTCTTGCCTGCCTTTTTGAGTTTTACCCGGGCATCAACGATATCGACAATATCGCTGCGAGCAATAAGATCATCAATAAAATCACGTGGAATGCGGCCAGCCATATATCTAAGCTAATTTAGCTTTGATACTACCGCTTAATGCACCCATATCAGCGCGACCGGTTACTTTCGGTTTTAGCCACCCCATCACTTTACCCATGTCCTGCATTGATGCAGCACCAGTTGCTGACATTGCCTCGTCAATTAACGCATTGATTTCGTCTGCAGTTAGTGGCTGTGGTAGGTACTTCTGTATAACGACAATTTCTGCCTCTTCAATGTCTACAAGGTCTTGGCGACCTGCGGCTCTGAATGGGGTAATAGATTCATTGCGCTGCTTGACCATCTTGGTCAATATAGCAAGAACATCGGTATCGTTTAATTCGATACGCTCATCTACTTCGCGCTGCTTTACCGCAGCGAGTGCCATTCTTAACGTTTTCAGCGTCAATTTATCTTTGGCGCGCATAGCATCTTTCTGAGCTTCTTTTAATGTGTCTAATAAAGTCATCGTTATATTCCCTTTATATATTTCTGTTTCGCAGAAACAAAAACGGACGCCATAAAGACGCCCGTTTTGAATTTAATTGGCTCGAGACCAGCTAAGTTCTGCTCTACATATTAGTACAATCTGACACGACGTGCGTTTTCGCGAGCTAACTTCTTCATGTGACGCTTTTTCGCAGCTGCTTTCTTGCGCTTGCGTTCCCAAGTTGGCTTTTCAAAAAATTCGCGACGGCGAACTTCAGATAGTACACCAGCTTTCTCACATGAACGTTTGAAGCGTCTAAGCGCGATATCAAACGGTTCGTTATCTCTTACTTTCACGATTGGCATTAATTCATCACCTTAAGATGTTGTATCTACCAGGTATGTTTTATTACCCGGGCTTAAAAAATGGTGCGGAATACTAAAACTTTTGCAATTACTTGTAAAGAGAATTAGTACAAAAATATTTGCTTTTGTTGGTTTTCCGTCAGCGATGGGCAGTATATACTAGCAAAACATTGATTGCACTGTGATCATTGGCTATTTTACTGGTTTTTTGATTGTTATTTCGTAAGTAACTGAAACTATTACAAAGCTATTTTAAAAGCTTCTCCCAAAGCATTATTTTTTACTGAGTATTTACATGAAAATTTTAGGCATCGAAACATCCTGTGACGAAACAGGTGTCGCAATTTACGACACTGACCATGGTTTGTTATCTCACGAACTATATAGCCAAGTTAAATTGCATGCCGATTACGGTGGTGTTGTGCCTGAACTAGCTTCGCGTGATCACGTTCGCAAGATAGTGCCATTAATTAAACGCGCCATAGCTAGCGCCGGACTGAGTCCAAGTGAAATCGATGGTGTTGCATTCACCCGTGGACCGGGTCTAGTTGGTGCATTACTTGTAGGTTCTTCAGTGGGCCGGAGTCTAGCTTACGCTTGGGGCGTGCCGGCCGTAGGAGTACATCATATGGAAGGGCATTTACTAGCTCCAATGTTGGATGATAATCCGCCACCATTCCCATTTATTGCTTTACTGGTGTCTGGCGGACACAGCATGATCGTGGATGTTCAAGGTATTGGCCAATATACCGTTCTTGGTGAGTCATTAGACGATGCTGCGGGCGAGGCCTTCGATAAAACGGCAAAACTATTGGGGCTAGATTATCCGGGTGGTCCCTTGTTGGCGAAGTTGGCAGAAAAAGGTGAAGCAGGTCACTACAAATTTCCAAGGCCAATGACTGATCGGCCTGGGTTAGACATGAGTTTTAGCGGATTAAAAACATTCGCAGCAAATACAATTCGAGACTGTGATGGTACTGAGCAGACAAAAGCGAATATTGCATACGCATTTCAAGACGCAGTGGTTGATACTTTGCTAATCAAATGTCAGCGCGCATTAAAGCAAATGGATCAAAAACGGCTTGTGATTGCTGGCGGCGTAAGCGCAAACAAACAACTCAGAGCGACGTTGCAAGACTTAAAACGGCGCAAAGGGATTGACGTTTATTACCCAGCCTTTGAATACTGTACTGATAATGGCGCGATGATTGCGTTTGCAGGAGCACAACGTTTGTTGGCAGGTGAATCTGAGGGCTTGGATACAAAAGCAATGCCGAGATGGCCATTGGATTCGCTGCCTGCTATATGAGTATTGATAGTCAAGGTTGAAAACCTAATTTACCTATATTGTTTAGCGAAGAAATTTCATGCAAGACTACCGTTACTCTATGATGGCAATTATTTTAACTTTGCTGAGCATGCGAACTACAATGGCTGGTCTTATTCGTTTACTTTGCCTTTCTTCCATATTTTACTTTCTTTACCATGCAATAAGCGCCGTATGTTTGCGCGATGCTGCCAAATGATCATGACTGATAGCATGAGCACAGAATACATATATTCTGGTTTAAAAAATAGAGTGTAGATAGGAGCAATTGTCACAGTGACAATTGCAGCAAGTGATGAGTAACCAGTCACTATCACCATAAGTACCCATATTCCTAGTAGCAAACCTGCCCAATTAAAGCCCAATGCAATTAAGCACCCCAGTGCAGTTGCTACACCTTTACCGCCTTTAAATTTAAAAAATATTGGAAACATATGACCAAGACAGGCTGCGATAGCTACAACACCTATCGATATTGCGTCAACGCCTAGTAAGAATGCAACATAAACACTCAACGTGCCTTTCATTATATCAAAAGCTAAAACTATACCGGCAGCGAGAGGTCCTGCAATCCGTAAAACGTTAGTTGCACCTGGATTTCCTGAGCCCTGTGTTCGTGGGTCACCCTTGCCGAAAAGATAGCAAACAACGATCGCGCTGGACACTGAACCTAACATGTATGCCGCAAAAATCATGATCAGCGTGAATGAAATCATATACTTGGTCCCTGTGTTGCGGTTACACTTAACAATAGATTACTAGAAGGTGAAAAAAATCGCTAGCCGATTGAGTTATTGTCATGGATTTAGTTAAAATACAGGGCCTAACCGTCCACGCACTTATTGGTGTTTTTGATTTCGAAAGGCATGCTAAGCAAAGGTTAGTACTGGATGTCGATATGGTTACTGACCTAAGTTTGGCGGCTAGTACCGACGACGTTCAAAATACCATCGACTATGGCAAGGTTGCGCAGCGCTTGGCTGATCTCGCAGGCGAGTCATCCTACTTTTTACTCGAAGCTTTGGCAAAAGAAATGCTAGATATGATTTTTGCCGAGTTCAAGCCTCAAAAGGTGACTCTCACCGTTAATAAACCAGATATTCTTAAAGAAGCAGTAAATGTGGCCATTTGCATGACCAGAGAGCGCAGTTAGTGTCTCATTTCATACTGATAAGTGTGGGCTCTAACATCGACAAAACGGCGAACACCGATGCTGGGCTGAATGGGATTGCTGAAGCTTTTGACAATGTGCAGCTCTCACCTGTTTACGAAAGTGAATCTGTCGGCTTTAAAGGAGATACGTTTTTTAATTTAGTTGTGTCAGCTCAAACCGATGCAAGTGTTGATCGTGTGTGTGAAATTTTAAAAAAAATTGAAGATGAAAATGGTCGAATTAGAGGTATACAAAAATTTGCACCACGAACTCTTGACCTCGATTTATTGATCTATGATGAACATGTCATTGATAAACCTATCATTTTGCCACGTGATGAAATTCTCTATAATGCCTTCGTTTTGAGGCCGCTAGCTGATTTAGTACCTCTGCATATGCACCCTGTGGTGAAAGAAACTTATCAAACCTTATGGCAGCAATACGACAAGCAAAAACAAAACTTGTGGGTTGCTGACTACTCATGGAGTAACACCCCAACATGACGTTTTTTGAAATAATTATTCTTGCAATAATTCAGGGATTAACTGAATTTTTACCTATTTCTAGTTCAGCTCATCTAATTTTGCCAGCAGAAATTTTAGGATGGCGAGAACAGGGGTTAGCGTTCGACGTTGCCGTGCATGTAGGTAGCTTAATGGCGGTGATTATTTATTTACGAAATGATATTGCCAAGCTGACAGTTGCCTGGTTTTCGCATGGTTTAAGTCGTGAGCAAACGCCAGAGAGTAAGTTAGGCTGGTGGATAATTATCTCTACCATTCCAGGCGTTATTTTCGGTTTTTTAATGAAAGATTTTGTTGCCGAAAATTTGCGAATAGCCATGGTCGTTGCAATTACGACGATCGTCTTTGGCTTGTTACTCTGGTATGCAGACATAACAGCAAAACAGACAAAAACTATTGAAAAAATTGGTTTGAAAGAAGCCGTTATTATTGGCTTGGCTCAAGCCATTGCCATTATTCCGGGTACTTCGCGTTCGGGCATTACTATGACAGCGGGGCTCATGCTTGGACTAGACCGTGAAAGTACTGCGAAATTTTCATTTTTACTATCGATACCAATTATTTTGGGTGCAGGTTTGTTTTCGGTATTAGAGTTGTTGGGAAACGTCGCTAAAGTCAATTGGAATGAATTGTTGTATGGGGCTGCGTTCTCTTTTGTTGCTGCTTATTTGTGTATATTTTTATTTTTAAATTGGATTTCTAGAATAGGTATGTTGCCGTTCGTTATTTATCGATTGGTATTAGGTTTCGTATTGTTATACATTGTTTTAGGCTAATTTATATACGCAAATTAGTCTATCGTTTATCAAAAGGGCTGTTAGTATGAATGACACGATATTTACAAAAATTATTAATAAAGAGATCCCAGCTGATATATTGTTTGAAGATGAAAGAGTTCTCGCGTTTAAGGATATTAATCCACAAGCGCCGGTGCATTTTTTAGTCATTCCTAAAAAGGCGATTGCAACTACCAATGATATCGAAGTTGAAGACGAAGCACTCGTTGGATATATGCATCGAGTTGCTGCAAATATCGCCAAAGACTTAGGCGTTGCGCAGCAGGGATTTCGAACTGTTATGAACTGTAATCAAGATGGCGGGCAAACTGTTTATCATATTCATTTGCACGTTCTAGCAGGGAAAGCATTGGGATGGCCTCCTTATCAAGAACGATTAAAAGGTTGAACGAATTCATAAGTTTGTAGTGATTTTTAGTTTTATCATGATGCTGTCAAACAAAGCGCAAATGTCGTCAGGCTTTATCACTTTCGTTGACCAAAATAAAAAATATAGGGCTCTATTTCCATGTCTACTCAAAATGCACTGTTAACTATTTTAGTCGAAAAAATTAACAACGATACATTGGTATTACCGACTCTTCCTGCAATCGCGCTAAAAGTGAGAAGGTCGGCGGATGATCCTAATGTCAATTTGAACGACATGTCCGACGTTGTGGGCCAAGATCCATCGCTAAGTGCACGAATGATTAAAATTTCTAATAGTGCATACTTAGGTCGTGCAATAAAAGTGACGTCTACAACGCAAGCGGTAACTCGGATTGGTCTATATCAAGTAAAGAACATTGCTACCGCGTTAGCGATGGAACAGCTTTTTGTTTCGAAAAATGAAATTGTTAAAAAATACATGACTAAAATGTGGACTGATACGGTAGATATAGTGGCTAATGCAATGGCTGCTATGCTCACTTATCAAGCTTCGACGGGTAAAAAGAACTTAAGTTTAGACACGATGACGCTCTGTGCGTTAATAGCTAATATTGGTGCATTACCTGTGTTAACTGAAGCCGAACGACATGACAGTGTTTTTGCTAATCCAACTTTCCTAGACGTAGCAATTGAGAGATTGTCTGGTCGCATTGGTGGCAGTATTTTGCGTGAATGGCAATTCAACGACGTTTTCATTCAATGTGCAGAGCATTGGAGGAATTTAGAGTATAGTGAGCCAACCATTGATTACATTGACTTTGTGCGTATAGGCGCAGCATTGTCTAACCAAGCCGACAACAGTGATGAAATAATGACCTTAGCATTACAGAAAGGCATTTTTACTGATGTAGACATTTACCAATCTCCAGAGTTTGCCCAAATCAGAGACAATGCCAAATCTATTTTTGCGTGATTATTTTTACGCCCTCAACATTTTATCCTGTCGACTGAATACTCATCGACCTTAACTCAGTGACTAAAAAAGCTCAATATTTGTTGAGTTTTTTGGTTCTCATTTATAGTATAGTCTCTAAAATCTTATTCAAACTAGATCCTTCCATTACCAATTAGTGTCATTTTGGGATTGGAGAAAAATTCATCGCTTTTAGTAAATTGAGGGAAGCATAAGTTACAAAAATAATATTTCTATATTAGTAGCAGATGTTGATGAAGTATTGTTGGACAAGTAAATGAACGTGTCTGTTGCACTTTTACAAAAAGGGGCTTTGTCTATTTATAGTGGATGGTCTTGGAATATAGTCGAAGATTCAGAATTATTTTAGGCAATGATCTGCGTGTCTCTGGATGGCAAGAGATAAAACGCGTAATGTCTTAATCTCTCGCCATGTCAGGATTTGCTGGGAACTATCCTGTTCCGTATTTCTGCTCTATAAAGAGACTGTTTTTCCAGCAAATTTCTTAGCAAATATCTTGATATCTTGATTGTTACAAATGATATTTACATGTTGCACGTCGTGCTTTTCTATAGCAGTGTCAGCACCAAGTAATACTGCATCCAAACAAATTTTTGACTCAAGTGACTCATCCGTAACGAATCTAACTTTTCTTGTTGCTTGTTCTTGGTTTGCTTGTGCTTTGTTTGCTTGTTTGAACGCTCGTGCGGAGCGTACTAATGACTTACCGTTGCAGCTTAAAATAGTAGTGAAGCGGTCAAAGTTTTCATTGCTCTCTTTTACTAGTTCGTAAGCAGCTTTTAACCCTTCAGTTGCTGCGGTATAGCAAACTTTTGTTTCAAATGTAT
>Ga0307489_10001196_pt1 | contig 17024 bp, 29 predicted proteins | sample SB12metaG_FD_202247 | JGI IMG/M metagenome (GOLD analysis project Ga0307489, IMG submission 202247) | Sea-ice brine microbial communities from Beaufort Sea near Barrow, Alaska, United States - SB 1.2 | ecosystem: Environmental > Aquatic > Marine > Coastal | place: USA: Alaska | collected...
CTCTGGTCCCCACTTGAGGGTGCATGCTCATGCGACGGTTACGGTTTGGCGTGCGAGTACTCCGGCACGAGCCGAGTGGCGCTTCTGCCTGAGCACCCGCCTTGAAGGTAAGTCGTGCTCCGTCTGCGTTCGAGGCTATTCTGAATTATACACAACATTCCCTTTCCCCTGCCGCCTTGCTGCCGACGTGCTCGGAGATCTTGTTCCACTGCTCGGTCGTCGAGACGGCCGCGGGGGCCTCGGCGGCCACCGCGGGGGCCTCGGCGGCCACCACGCGCGCGGCGCTGAACCCGCGAGCCTGCGACGCACAAACACAACGCCGCGAGAGCGTCAGACGCCGCTGTCCAGTTGCCATTCCCAACGTGCAGTCTCCCGCCGCATCAAAGCCAGAAAGATATTTCTTTTTTTGATATTTCGTTTCGGTGTAGGGTTTGCAGTTTGGGAGGAGGTTTGCGCGCGGGGTGGCGGGGACGAGGGGCGCGGACCTGGCGGACGTGGGCCGCAGCCCGGCTCGCGAACTGACGAAGCATGGTGGTATATTCGTGCGGGCACGGGGGTGCGGACGGAATGAGGGTGGCCCATCGCCAGGCTTTGCCAACCTGGCACTGAGCAGTGGACAAAATCCAGCCCAGAGAGGGGGCCTTAAGGTGGTAATTAGGGGGCCTTGACCCTTGAGGGGTAATTAGGGGGCCAAACGGTCTCTAACTCATCTCAACTCTGAGTCGGCCCGCGCGCCCCTCAACACTCACGCACGCGCGGGCCGGTGCGGGCGTAGCGGGCCAGCGCGCGTGCGTCGCAAGTCGGAAGCCGCGGCGCGTGCGTCTGCATCCGGTCCCGCGCGAAGTCCCGCGCCTTGCACCCACCCAGGGGGGTGAGGAAGGGAAGAGCTCGGGCAGAAATCGCTCGCCATGTCGTTCGGTGGCGGGCAGGAGCTTACACTCGTCCACTTCTCAACTCAACTTGAGCCGTGTCTGTCACAAGAAAACACCCTACACACCCTACACAACCCCCAACACCCCTTCAAAACGGGCTACACGACCCCTACGCGCAACCCCTATCCCATACACAGCGCTCACGGTGAGCTGAAAAGTGGACGAGTGTAGGCCCCTGGTGGCGGGGCTGTGCCGACTGTGAGCCGGCAGCAGTCCGCTGCCGCGGCGAAGGCCGCTGCGAACGCGAACGTCGCCGCTGGTACTGAGCCGAAGGACGCGGCGGGCGTGGCGAAGCGCGACACGCGGAGCCGCGGCGGCGGCAACGGCGGCCTCGGCCGTGTCGTGCGCTTCGGCACCACCTCGCACAACACCATCCCGTACGAGGTCAGCCCCACCGCCACCCTCCCCACCCAACCCCCCGAGCGCTCCCCCCCCGCCGGCGCGCCCCCCCCTCGAGCGTCGAGGACGGGGCCAGACCCGGGGACGGGGACGAATACATGGAGAGATTCGGGGCCGGGGCTGGGGAACACAGACACTTGCAAACTGAGTGTCGAGACAGCTCGCTCGCGCCTCGTTGTTTGACTCATTGACCAGACTCAGATAAACATGCATTGGTTGGACAGCGGCAGAGGGAACCAAGGTGGGCGAGTATCGGACGTATTCGAAGGCGAGGGCGCCACGCGTGCATTCACAAGACCGGTCGTGAAGGTGGCGGGCATTATACTTGCGCGGCGCCGTGATCCCGCTTTGACGGCGCCTCCTTTCCTCCGACGCCCAAGGAAATGGATGAAACAAAACGTGAATGCACTGCGCTGACTTCGCAAGCTCCCGCGCCATCCTACGCGTGTCGCAGGTGCTGAAGGCGCGCGGGTGGAAGGAGGTGGAGCCGGACGACACCTGGGACTTCTTCTACGCCGACGTCGGCAGGGGCTTACACTCGTCCACTGATCAGCTCAACTTGAGCGCTTTGTATGGAGTAGGGGGTCCGCATAGGGGTTGTGTAGCCCATGTTAAGGGGGTGTTAGGGGGTGTGTAGGGTGTTTAGGGTGTCTTCTTGTGCCAGACACGGCTCAAGTTGAGCTGAGAAGTGGATGAGTGTAAGCCCCTGGACGTCGGCTGGATCCACGAGAACGTTCCATATGCCAGCTCCGGCAACCAGGGCATCCGGTTACTGGACCACCAGAAGGTGAACCACTACCCCAACCACGTGGAGCTCACGCGCAAGGCAGGGCCGGTCCCGCCGGCCCATTCCGTCATGTCCCCCTCCCCCTCCTTCTTAACTTCTCCACCTCCACATCCTTCGCCGCCTCCACCTCCTCCTCCTCATCCCCTTCCTCCTGCCCCCTCCCCTCCTCCTCCTCCTCCCCCAGTCATAGTACATTTGTACACTGCAGGCAAACAGTCAGGTTCAGCCGGAAAGTGGGCCCTGGCGCGTGGACCTGATGGCCAAGAACCTGAAGCGCGCGGTGAAGCAAGCGGCGCGTGAGGGGCGGGATCCCGCGGAGTTCGACTTCATACCCGTCACCTACATCCTGCCCAACGAGGTGGGGCGCTGCTGGTTGACCCCAAGTTGACCCCAAGTTGACCCCAGGTCGACCCAGGTTGACCCCAGGTTGAACCCAGGTTGACCCAGGTTGAACCCAGGTTGACCCCGGTTTGACCCCGTTTGGTTTCCGCGCTTACAGCTGAAATATGATGAACCGCTTACGCTTTCAAAAATTGCTTGCAATTTCAACTTGTGTCGCTATAACTAGGGCGCCATGATGCTGCGCAACTTCCGCGAGAACGGCGGCATGTGGATCATGAAGCCCATCGGCCGCGCGCAGGCGAGGCCCGTAGTCGTCTGGTCATAATGACCATATCGCATGGTGTCGTCTTCGGTAAAGACGGCCTTATTGGGTGGTGTCCTCTTCGGTTAAATGAGCACACTAACTCAAGTATGAGCTGGAGGCCGGAGGGAGGCGTTTGGACAATTAAACCATATCGCGTGGTGTCGTCTTTGGTGAAACGAGCATACCGACGTGTGTGAGTGGATAATGCGCCGGGCCTTATGCGCAGGGCAAAGGCATCTTCATCGCCAGCAAGCCCAGCCAGGTCGGGCGGCGCAGGTTGACCCTATCAAACACACCTTGAAAGCGCCTGGAGCTAAGCGCTTGAAACTAAAATATACTAAACCGCTTTCAAAATTTATTCAATTTCGCTTTCGAATTCAACTTGCGCCGCTGCCGCCAGGTGGAGCAGTGGATGAAGGAGCGGGGCATGCAGAAGGCGGAGAACTGCTGCTACGAAAACTTTGTGGCGCAGAAGCAGGGACTGATGTTTAGTGCTCGCCACGTCACAGAATGCAATTCAACTTAAGAAATGAGGGCCGAAAATGCGTTTGATGACGTGGCGAGCACTATCCATCAGTCCCTGCGCAGCGGTACATCGACAACCCGTACCTGGTGGGAGGGAAGAAGTTCGACATGCGGATATACGCCCTGTGCATGAACTACGCGCCGCTCAAGGTGTACCTGTACCGGGAGGGGTTCGCGCGATTCACCAACGTTCGTTACAGCAACAACAAGGCAGAGCCTCATGCTTCCACGTCGGAAGTTTGACTGTGATCCCACGTGTGCATCCGCGAATTCCAATTGCGCGTCCGTACCCTCAACGATGACAGGGCCGCACACCGCGTACTGTTCAATCATCGTACACCGGTGCACCACTGCCGCCGCCGCTGCCCCAGGTACAGGAACGCATGTCAGGAGGCACAACGGGATACAGTGCGGAAATGCACTACGGGAACGAGTGTCGAAATGTACACCGGGAACGAGAGTAAAATAACATGACGGAGAGGATTGTAGAGAAAGACAACATGAACAAATTTGAAGCGGCCCTGGCACAAGGACGACATCAGCAACCCATACATCCACCTGACGAACCACGCGATCCAAAAGAAGGACGACGCGTACGACGCCGCCGCCACGGATCTCAAGTGGGGCATCGGCCAGCTCAAGGCAGGGCCTGCCAGATGTTGCTAGCCGTCATCGTCACGTAGGCCACGTCATCCATCGCATAGTGTAACGGTGCTCGCTGCATCATCCACTTATAGTGTACCGGTGATCCCCACGTCATCCACCGTATATTGTACTGGTGTTTGAACCCTCGTTGTATAAGGTAGATGCCATCCTATGACGTGGACAGCGATACCTGCCTGGCCTATTGCCCGCCACGTGACCGATAAGCGTTGTGCATCCTCGTGTACTGAGCTGACAGGCATCCTATGACGTGGCGAGGATTATCTGCGTGGCCCTGATTCAAGACGTACCTGATCACGAAGCACGGCGCCGACGCGGTCAACGAGTGCTTCGCGGGGCAGGGCGGTGCAGATTGATCCGATGAAACCCAAGTTGACCCACGATGAAACCCACGCTCAAAGCGCCTGGAACTCAGCGCTAGAACCTGACACTTGATGAACTGCTTTCAATTTTGCTTCAATGTTGCTTTCAATTTTAACTTGCGCCGCTGTCTCGGGGATCCAGAGCTGCATCATCAACTCACTACGGGCGGCAGGGCCTGACAGAAACTGCCTGCCATGTAATCCTCCACACTGCAGACCCTGGTTACTTGACTTCGAAGGAATCGCATGACATGGCATGCATTATGTGTCAGGCCTTGACGGGCGGTGACTAATGTGATCATCAATGATAAACACTGCTTCGAGATGTACGGGTACGACGTGATGATCGACGAGAACCTCAAGCCGTGGCTCATCGAGGTGAACGCCTCCTCCTGCTTGAGCACCAAAGGGTGTCCACCAACTGCCTCTCAACTGGCGCCTCTCCGTCGCCACCCGGCTGCAACCCCCGCAAATCGCCGCCGGTTCCCTGCTAGCTTGCCCGACGCCTCTGACCCCGAACAAATCCTAAACCCTAAACCCTGACCCCGAACAAACGTGGCGCGAGGCGCTTCCATAACCACCGCCCGTCCCCCTATTAGTTTGCCCGATGCCCCTGACCCCGATCAAACCTGGTACGAGGCGCTTCCACTGACCCCCCTTCCTCGCCTGCCCGCGGCGATCTCTCGCAGGTGAACGCCTCCCCCTCCATGAGCAGCGACACGGTGTCCGACCACGACCTCAAGTTCGGCATGCTGGACGACATGCTCACGTGCGTCGACACCGAGCAGCACTTTAACGGCACGGCGGTGCAGCTTGACACCTGGTTGACTCCAGCTTGACCGCGTCTGGTTTCAGCACTTGAAACCTTAAGTATGATGAAACGCTTTCACACTTCGCTTTCGATTGCAATTTGCGCCGCTACACAACGGGCGGACCCCCAAGCGCGTGGGCGGCTTCGACCTGATCTGCGACAACGGCGTCAACGTGCGCAGCGAGGAGTTTGCCAGCCTGCCCACCATGCTGGTAGGGACTCATGGATAGTGCTCGCCACGCATCATACGCATTTTGACCCCTCGCACGGGGGTTATTGAGAATAACTACTCAACGGCCAGATCGACATTCGCGAGGCTGTGCGTAAACGCTCATACAGACGAGCGGATTCGATTCTTGATCGCCGACCGACCGGACACGATCGTGGGGGCATTCACCCTCAGCACGCGAACGTCGATCTGGCGGTTTATGGCGATCTGGCCGTCGGTCGAGCAGTTATTCTCAATAACCCCCCTGCCTCGTGTGTTGAGTTACATGGCATCCTATGACGTGGCGAGCACTATGTATCAGGCCCTAGACGCTGGGCACGGCCAACGACCGCCTGCGCAACCTCAAGAAGTTGCAGAAGTGGTGTCAAGCCGGGGGCGGGTCGTGAGCTGCTGAGGGGCGGGGGCGGGGCTAGCGGGGCCGGGAGCCGCGGGGGCGGGGGCTGAAGCGGGGGCGGAAGTGGGAGTGGGGGCGGGTGCGGAGGCGGCGGCGGGCTGGGTGTGGGTCACCCACTAGCTCACCTCAAGAAGCTGCAGAAGTGGTGTCAAGCCGGGGGCGCGCCGTGAGCTGCTGAGGGGCGGGGGCGCGGATAGCGGGGCCGGGAGCGGCGGGGGCGGGGGTAGCGGGGGGGGGCGGGGGTCACCCACTAGTTGACCTCAATAAGCTGCAGAAGAGGTGCCATGCCGGGCGCGCCGTGAGGCGTTGCAGCGTCACCCATTATTGCATTTGGTTGTCATTTGGTTGATCCCACTTTCCCATGCATACACGTGCGTTCAGACCACACTTGGCCAATCGGCGTCACCAAGCCCGCCGGCTTAGCACGCGTCCGTGCTTGCGATTGCTGATTGGGGGTTGTATTTTACTTTTTTCAGATATCGATTGATAGTTATTCATACTGTAGCAGCGGGGGGGATTCTTGCGTAGCAATAGCAGCTAATCGTGTGATGTGTATCCGTAGCTTATGCACTCGCCGCCTCATATGTACCGCTTTCGGTTGCTGCTTCGCGTTCGCCGCTTCCGTTCGCCCATCGCCACTCCGCGTTTGCCGGTTCACGTTTGCCGCCACAGTCCCGCCTCCCGCCCGCCAGCCGCGGCACCTTTCATGACACCACGCGCGCTATTTTGAACAGAACCTGCTCCCCCCCGCGCCCCGCTGCCGAAATCGGGAACATTTCTACTGCGTTCACTACATCACGTCTGCTATAATAGAGCTATTCCTAATTAGTCATTTCTACTAACGTTCATCCGCGGTCCAAGACTTCCCGAGGGCGCCCACACGGTGAGCATCAAACAAACCCCATCAACCACACCCGGTCATCTGGTGTGATTGTTTCCAAATGATGAACCGCTATCAGGTAGCTAGCTTTCAGCGGGCACGACGCGTGCGGCCGCATCCAGGAGTGCTCGCTTGGCCGCTAAACCCTACACCCAGCCACTTCCGGCTGGGAGCGCGCTCGCTTGGCTGCTAAACCCTAAACCCTAAACCCGGCCGCTTCCAGGAGCGCTCGCTTCGCCGCGGCGCGGACCTTGGTAGAGGGACGCAAGTTGATTTTGAAACTGCAATTCGAGAGCAACTTGTCATGTGTCAGTTTCAAGTGCGGGAACCAGGCGCCTTCAAGTTTCAACACGGGTTTCAAGTTGCACAACCACACCTTGGTGGTGTCTGCCTGGGCGGAGGCCACCAAGATGTAGCGGCGCAAGTTGATATTGAAAGCCAAGTTTAAAAGCCTTTTGTCGCGTTTAGCGCCAAGCACTGAGACCAAGCGCGGTCAACACGGGGTCAATATGGTGTCAACATGCACCTCCCCACCAGCAGCCGCCACTCCGCGGCCGGCGTCGCCGCTGACGCCAGGCAGCAGGGGCATTGACAACAAGCACTCGCACTGGGATCAGAGCATGTATTTGAATTGCATGCAGGCGCGTGGACTCGCTTCGTCGATGCAACGTCGGTCGAGTGCTTGTTGTTGAGAACAAGCACTCGCACCGGGATCGGAGCATGAGGGTAATACAGACGCGTGGACTCGCTTCGTCGATGCAACATCGGTCGAGTGCATGTTCTCAGTATCCTCCCTGCCAGGGCGTGCTCCAGCTTGGCGCGCGCGCCTCTGGGGAGCGCCGCTGTCCACCGCTCGCGCAACTCCGCAAGTGCATCCACCGCCGCTGCCGTTGCCGCCGCCGATTCAGCCGCCGCCGTCTCAGCCGCCGACGCCACCGCCATTTCAGCCGCTGCCGCCACCCCCGCCGCCCCCCCCGCCGCCCCCTCCGCCATCGCCCCCGCCGTCTCAGCCGATACCGCCCCGGCCGTCACAGGCCGTTTCTCGATCTGCATCGCAGACATACTAGAAGCGTCATCCGCGACAAAGGGTAGAGTCTGGCAGTCATTGCTCAAAATAATCTTCATCGCATTTGCCAGCCCTCCATTATTGATTCACAACGCCGCCCGCCTGACTCGCTAGGGCCTGGCAGATGCTGCTCGCCACATCATCAACACGCACCTTGGAACCCTCGTTGCTTGAGTTCAACGTCATCCTGTGACATGGCGAGCGATACCTGCCGCCAGGCCCACTGCCAGCTGTGTCAGCCTATTGCCAGCTGTGTCATCGACACGCTGATGAACCCTCGTTTTTTTTGTCAAATGTCATTATATGACGTGGCGAGGCACACATTGTGCCGGGCCCTACAGTGGGTCGAGGCGATCATGACGTGGCACGCCCACTCGATCATGCGCTGCTGCGTCTCATTCAGCTGATCCTTTACCTACCATCAGGGCCTTGACCGGTTGATCATAGCGTACCGGTGTACTTGTGCACAGCTGTCACCTTCTCCTCTGTCGCCTTCCAATCACAGCTGGCACTAAGCTCCTTTGAGTGGTTCCAGGCGATGGTTTCAGGTCCAGGGCTAAAGTGTAGGTACAGGGGTAACGAGTGTAAGGCCCTTCCTGCCGTTCACGCGAGGTCACGGCGTCCACCACGGTGGCATCGAACATTATTTTGCCGCCGCCCCAGATCTGCTCCTCGGGGGGCAGGGCGAAAGACTGGTGCCTCCATGACTGAGCGGAAGCGTCTCCCTCCCTCTCCCCACCCGAACTCTGCTCCAACCTCGCGAATGCCACCAGCGTCCCGGCCACAAATCCAGGTGACGCGTCATGCGCCAGGCGCGTCGCTTCGGTGCTCAACGCCTGCACTGCCGTGCAATCCACGGCAACCCCGCTGCAAGCCAGCTCCCCCATCCCCCACAACGCACTGGACAATTTTCCATGGGTCAAGTCAGGCGCAATCTTCTTCACCCTGGCGCACAGGGCGTGCACCGCCGCGTGATCCACGTCCCCCGCCGCCGCCTGCCGCCCCAACCTCCACAGCATCTTGGCCACTTCAGTAGGTGTCATCCCAGGAATGTCATTCTTCACCCTGGTGCGGAAAGCTTGCACAGCTGTGGGATCCACCTCTCCCCTCCCCCTGTCCTCCAGCTGCCACAACGAATGCAACAGGCCCATCGCTTGCCCTGGGGTTAAGTCACCTGACACTCGTGTCGCCGCAGTGCATAGCGCCCGCACCGCCGCGGCATCCACCTCCGCGTCGCCACATCCGCCTCCCCCAATCCCTATCCCCCTCTCCGCCAGCTTCCCTAACGTCGACATCGCATGGCACACGCGTTCCGGTGTCATCTCGTGCGCAACCCTTGCGACGGCCTTACTCAGCTCTCGAAACGCCTTCAAGTCGTCCCCGTCAACGCTGAGCCCAGGCCCGTTGTCGTCGGCAGTGCCATCCCGCAGCATGATAGTTGCCATCGATTCGACCACCCGTTGCGGTGGCATCTGGTGCGCCACGCGTGCGACGGCTTTACTCAGCACTCGAAACCCCGCTCGGTCGTCACCGTCGGCTCTGCTCCGCAGCGTGCTCGTCCTCCGCAACGCGTGTGTTGCGGTCCCAACGTTGAGAGCTTCGAGCGCCCCACCCACCCTCCGCACCTCCCTCAGAACCTCCCGCGGGCTCATAGATGGATCGTTCCGATAGGGCAGGTTCTTGGCTTGGGCAGCGGCATACCCCGCGAGCGTCACGCGCAAACAAGCCGGTGCGCTGCCCCAGTGGTGGGGGAGCCCCCCACCGAGCCCCCCGCCGAGCACCCCGCCGTGGCCCCCGCCGAGGCCCCAGCCGCCGCTCCGATGGGGGGAGCCGATGGCCATGTCTCCGCCTCGCGCCACCGCCGCCGCAGCCGCCGCGTGGAAGGGCGCACTCCTCGCAGGTCCAAGCGGACAGGATACAGCCGCACACGCATCCCCGACGCCGAGCCACCGCGCACCCGAGAGGCGACGGGCGTGGGCGGCGCTCCCCGCCGCAGCAGCAGCTCTCCAGAGGCTCATCCCTGGCTGAAGATTGCTGGAAGCGGCGTGTGGGGCGCGCTAGACCAGGGCCTGGGCTGCGGTGGCACTCGCGGCCCCTGGCTGGCCTCGATGATGGGATGAAGCTGAAAGCCCGCGCTGGCGCCAGGCAGGGCTCGCGCGGCGCGTTTTGTCGTGTACGTGCTGGCGTTGTGATGAGGGGAAGGGCACACGTGAAACATTATCCCTCCACAAAAGAACAAGTTGGGAAAATAAAATGGTGCCCACTGCCAAAGCCTTCGTCATATTCCAACGCACGGCCAAGTGAGGGGTGCACGGCGCGATGCGGACCCGCGGTCCGCTGACGCTGCTGCTGGTTATCCTTGCATCCGCCGCCGACGCCGCCGCCGCCGACGGCGATGGCGGCAACATGAGCGCCGAGGATGCGGTGGTCGTTGAGCAGTCGCAGGACGGCACCCAAGCTCGCGGCACCCCTCGTGCCGATGCCAGCTACATGCCCTCCGCGGGGGCAGACGGCGCCCCGGGGCCCACGCCGCCGCACGATGCCGCGGGGGGCACGCCGCCGCCGCAGCAGCAGCCGCAGCCGCGCGATCAGCAACCCCCGGCGGCGGCGCTGAAGGCCGCGGAGGCCCTGTACGCGCATCTCCGCGCCGCCGTCACCCCACACGGCACCTTCGACCGCGTCGCCGAGGGCATTTCCACCCTCCTCTCCGAGTCCCCCCGCGCGTGCCTCCGCGTCCACGACTTGGTGACGCGCCGCGGCACGTTCTGGTTCCCGCTGGTCGGCGGCAGGAGCTTACACTCGTCCACTATTCAGCTCAACTTGAGCCGTGTCTGTCACATTAAACACTCTACACACCCTAAATAACCCCTAACACCCCCTTAACACGGGCTACACGACCCCTACGCGCACCCCCTATCCCATAGAAAGCGCTCAAGTTGAGCTGAAAAGTGGACGGGTGTAAGCCCCTGGTGGGCGGCTGCCTGCTGAAGAACGACACCGCGGCGTGCGGCGCCATGGAGGCGCTCGTCGGCGGCTGCAAGGTAGGCGGTGCAGCTTGACCCCAACATGACCACCAGGGGCTTACACTCGTCCACTTCTCAGCTCAACTTGAGCCGTGTGTGACACAAGAAAACACCCTACACACCCTGAACACCCCCTGCACCCCGTTATCACGGGCTACACAACCCCTCCGCGCACCCCCTATCCCACAAAAGCGCTCAAGTTGAGCTGAGAAGTGAACGAGTGTAAGCCCCTGATGACCACCTCAGGTTGACCCCAGGTTGACCCCAAGGTTGAGCCCAGGTTGACCGCGCTTGGTTTCGGCGATTGATACTAAGCTACGAATAACTGCCTTCAACTTCAGCTTCAGAATATCAACGTGCGCCCCTACAGCAAGGTACCCCTGACGGCGCGCGGGCCCATTGACCTGCCCCCGCTGCACATCGCCGCACAGCTGTCCTCGGTAGGGCGGTGCAGGTTGCCCCTATCAAACCCAAGTTGAAAGCGCCTCGAACCACGCGCTTGAAAGTAAAACATGATGGACCGCTTTCAAAAATTGCTTTCAAATTCAACTTGCGCCTCTACCCCTCGGTGTCGCTGGCGCGCAGGCTGCTCACAGCTGGCGCGCGCGCGGACGCACACAGCGACCGCGGCAGGGATATTGCGAAAATTGCTATACACGTCATCTAGCGTTCTTTGAATCCTCGTCTCCTGAGTTAAATGGCACCCTATGACCTGGCGAGCAATATCTGCCAGGCCCTATGTTGCTCGCCAGGTCGTCCAACACTCTATGAACCCTCGTACCTTGACTTGACTGGTACCCTATGACGTGGCGAGCAATATCCGCCAGGCCCTAGATAACGCTCTACGAACCCTCGTACCTTGAGTGAAATGGCACCCTATGACGTGGCGAGATGTATGCGTCGGGCCCTAGACAATGGCGGCGCGTTCCCCTACCCCATCACCGCGCTGCACCTGGCGGCGTGGACCAAGGACCGCCGGTTGCTGCCGCTCACGCGCTACCTCGCGCTGCTGGTTGGGACTGGCAGATATTGCCTGCCACGTCCTCAAATGCATTCTGAGCCCTCGTGTATTGAGTGAAGCGGCATCCTATGACGTGGTGACATGGTGAAGGGAGCCATGGCGAAAGCCTCGTGCCTCGTGATACACGCGGAAGCATGTCTCATTCGCCTATGACGTGGCGAGCAACATCTGCCAGGCCGTAGCTGCCGGCCGCGAGTCGGCGCGCGACGCTCGCGGGGAACACGTCGGTCGCCGCCGGGATCAGCGCACAAGCCGACAAGCAGCTGACGGGCGCCGGGCTGGTGGCGGCAGGACCTGACAGATTCCGCTCGCCACGCCATGTGGTTCCCTTTGATTCAAGAATGAGGGTTTCAAATGTGGATGATGACGTGGCGGGCATTATCTGTTAGGTCCTAGGTGGCGGTGGTGCGTGACGCGCGGGACCGGCGCCGCGACGGTGTGCTGGCGCGGCTCCTGCACGCCGCCGAGGTGGGGTGGTGCACGTTCAAACCAGTACTCGTGTATCGGAAGTACAAATCGTACAGCCTGTACAGCCTGTATCTAGACTATGAGATACACCTTCAGGCCGCTGCTCCCTCTAGATTGGAGCAGAGCGTCGCCTCGTAGGTTGAATGTGCGTAATTTCAGCGCTTGAGTAAATCGTATGATAAGCAGCTTTTAAGTTCAGCGTGCGGTGCTACAGCGAGGTGGATGGCGCGCACACCGTGCTGGCCGCCGACGTGGGCGACGCGCTGGACGAGCAGGCGGCAGAACTGGTGGAGCTGATGCTCGAACCGCAGCCGGAAGAGTCGCAGAAACAGTGGGTTCTCAAGGGAAAGAACAAGGTAGGGTCCTGCCGATAATGCCCGGCAGATATGGACCGCCACGTCGTCGACAGCCATTGAACCCTCGTTTCTTGTGAATTGGAATCCTATGACCATTCAACTTCATCAGCCGTAGGGAACAGGTCTACAAAAAAACTGGGCATCCTGTGACGTGGCATGTAATGTCGACATCTGCCGGGCCCTGGAACTCGGGAAAGTTGGCGAACGAGGCGGCGCCGCGGGTGGAGGTGGACCCGCGCGAGGGGTGGCGCGGGTGGACACCGCTGCACGTGGCCGCGCACTGCGGCGCCGCTCGCACGTTGCGTGCTCTGCTGAAGCACGGCGCGGACCCGACGCGCACAGAGGTAGGGCCCGACAGATAATGCCTCCCACGCCATCTTTCAGATTGTTGACCCTCTTTTCCTGAGTTTAATGGAATCACATGACGTGGTGAGCATTATCTGTCAGGCCCTACACGGAGGACCACCTGGATATGACGCCCGCGCACATGGCCGGGGCACAAGGGTTTGAGCAGGTTCTGGCCGTGCTGGAGAGCGCCGTTGGGGAGCGGCTTGGGGTGAGCGACACGGCGGCGGGGTGGGGGGACGACCTGGCAGGGGGTTTATAGAGAACAAACTCGACCGACGTTGAATCACCTCCTCCTCCTCCGCGTGTATGTATGAGCTCTCAAGTTAAGCCGAGCCCCGATATCGGTCAAGTGCTTGTTCTCAACGACCCTCCTGCTTGGCGGCGGTGGACCGGGAGGGGCGCACGCCGCGGCGGCTGCTGGCGCACACCAGGCCGCCGCCGCCGGAGGAGGAGGAGGAGGAGGAAGAGAATGTGAGGGGGAATGTTGGGGAGGATGACGGGCTCTGGGGCGCGGGCACGCACGACAACGGGGGTTGGCACGGTGATCCATCACCGCGGGTCACCGCGGCGTTCCGCATTGGAGGCGGCAGTGGCAGCGGCGGTGGCGGCGACAATGGCGGCGGCGGCGGCAGTAGCAGCGGAAACGGCAAGCGGCGGCGGCGGTGCGACATCGCCGTGGTGGAGGGTGGCATGGACCCGGCGGACTTCGCAGCGGACTACCTGCACATTGGGCGGCCGCTGCTGCTGCGGGGTAGGGCGGTGCAGCTTGGCCCCAGGTACCCCAGGTTGACCCCAGGTTGACCCCAGGTTGACCCCAGGTTGACCCCAGGTTGACCCAAGCATGACCCCATGTTGACCGCAGGTTGACCCCAGGTTGACCCCTGGTTGACCCCAGGTTGACCGCGCCTGGTGCCAGCGCTCGAAGCTACAATGTGATAAACCACTTTCAAAGTTTGCTTTCAATTTCAGCGCTCGAAGCTAAGATGTGATGGAGCGCTTTCGAACTTTGCTTTCAATTTCAGCTTGCGCCGCTACAGCGGGGCGCCGCTGCCACGTGGCCGTTCCGCCGGAAGTGGCGCCGCGACGCGCTGCTGGCGGACACGGAGCGCAGCCGCGTCGGGGTGGTCGCCGGCGTGGTCCCCAACGCCGGCATGTTCGGGTTGCCGGAGCGGAGGACGGACGTCGCGGGGTTCGTGGCTGAGATGGAAGCGGTGAGGAAAGAGGAGGAGGTCGGCGGCGGGCGCGACGGCGGCGGGGGTGGCGTTGGCGGCGGCGATGGCGGCGAAATTGAGGGCAGCGGCAGCGGCGACAAGGAGGGTGGCGGCGGCGGCGGCAATGAGGGCGGCGGCGGCAGTGGCGCTGGCGGCGGTGGCGGCGGCGTCAATGAGGACGGAGGCATGAAGAAGGGCGGTGGTGGCGGCGACGAGGATGTTGCGGTGGCTGCTCCCGCTCCTGCCCCCCCTCCGCCGCCCTACGTGTTCGTCAACGTCAAGCCGCCGCTATCCCCCGCCGCGGCGCCGCCCGCAAACTCCACCGCCTCCACCTCCACAGCCTCCCTCGCCTCCGACTTCCCCCCGCTGCCCGCCTTCTTTCCCGCCGACGGGTCCGTCAAGCCAATTGCCCACCAGTTCTACATGGTGAGGCTCTTAGAGTATGGGTCCGTTGGCTGCGTAGATGCTACACGGTACCACGTTCGAGCTACGCAGGATTCTCAACACACATCACATACTTTATACTCTGTGATTTTAGGACTGTCCTCACACCTCCTGACCCTTTCGGGGTCAGGTGTCTGTGTGTAATGCTCAGTGATTGTTACCACATGCTACTACTGATGTGATGCGGTCCCTACTCGACTCCGATGTTCTTAACACGTGCGCTTTCTGACGTGACGCCCGACCCTGCTCGGCGGGCGGGTCGGGTTCCGGCGCCCCGCACCACTTCCACGGCGCGGGTTGGAACGCCATCGCCTGGGGCCGCAAGCGGTGGTTCATGCACCCGCCCTCCGCCGCGCGCTACAGCGCCCGACATCCCTTGACCACCCTGGAGCACGGCGACTTGGATGATGCGGGTGGTGATGACGGTAAGGCCGAGTGCATGGGTCGAGTGAGTACTGCTCGCCACGTGATTCACCACATCGAAGAAAGTATCTTATTACGCGGCGATCCCCTCAGCTCCTCGGCGACCTCAACCGTCAGGCTTTAAGTTGACCCTGGATGGCGGTGTGTTGGAGTGCACGCAGGAGGCGGGGGACGTGATGTTCGTGCCGCACTCGTGGGGACACGCGGTGGTGAACTTGGTGGAGACGGTGGGGGTGGCGGGCGAGGTGGCCACGGGCAACATCCTCAATGGCGGCAAGCATCCGGAAGGGGACCCGGGGCAGTTCAGGCCGCCGCCGGGAAAGTCCTCGTCCTCGCGGGCGGGAGCGGCGGGGGCGGGGGCGGCAGCGCAGGCGGGTGCGCCGGGGACGTCCTCGCGGGTGGGAGCGGCAGGGGCTGCGGCGGAAGCGGGTCCGCCGTCAGGAGGGTCCGGGGCGTCCAAAGATGAGCTGTAGATAGCTATAGAGACCGTCTGGGGACGGTCAGGGTTAGAGAGGCGCGGGGAGGCGCGTCACCAGGTCGCCGGGGGGCGGGGCGGCAAGGGATGCGCTCCAGAGACCACTCGGGCGCGGCTCGGAAGGAGGCCCAGGCAGGTGAGCTGTCCGGAGTGAGCGGGGGAGACCAGGGACGCAGGGAGAGCCCGAGGGGCGTTATAATACAATAACTGACGTCTTTATTGAGTTGCTATATGAATCGTTAATATTACATAGAATAGATCCAGCGTCATCACTGGCTCCTCTTTTCCGCCCTGACCTCCTTCCCCGTCTTCTTACCCTCCTTGCTGCCCTCGCCCTTTTTGTCCTCCTTCTCCTCCAGGTCCTTGAACGCCTTGCCGCTGAACAGGTCCTCCATCGTGGGCTGGTTCGCCATGCTGTCCTGCATCTCCCGGGGGCAGGGCCGCGTAGAACAGCCAGTGTGGTCAGAGGGGGGCATGGCCGCGCACAACACACAGTCCACGCGGTGAAACGGGGGCAGGGGCGGGCATAACACACAGTCCCAGCTCGTGGTTAGACGTGAGAGGAGGGCAGGGTTGGGCACGTCTAATCACAGCACGTGGAGAGAGGGGGCAGGGCCGCGCACGAATTCCAGTCGCAGCACGTGGTCAGAGGGGGGGCAGGGGCGAGCACACCACACAGTCCGAAAGCATTAGGTTCCAATGTGACACCAGAGTTGTGTCCTCGTGGTGCTGCCCCGCCTGAATGGCCTCGGCGTCCATGCCCTCCAGCATCTTGGGCGCCAACCACGCCATGAGCACCGTCATGGCCACCAGCAGGAACATCGGGTTCTTCATCAGCGAAGCAAAGCTCAGCCCCTGTCGCCAGGGCTTGACACGGTGTCCTGACTGTTTGCTCACAGTGTACCATACGCGCAAACACTCGCTGTATCCTGCTCCCTGGCCTGCAACAGCGTATCGTACACACTCGCCGCACTCTCCTCCCTCACCTGTCAAAGCGCATTGTCTGTTTGCTCACAATGTAACTTGCATTCCGTAGAATTCGTCGGTGCGCGGCCCCACCTGTCGCGGCTCGTAGTACTCCGCGGTGGAGACGGGCTTCAAGTGCAGCGGATACGCCACGTGCTCGCTCATATCCTCCGCGTAGTTGCAGGTGATCTTGCCGTCGGAGGAGGAGACGGTGATGCGCATGGGGGGAAAGGAGAAACCCAGCGCTAGGGCCTGTCAGATGTTGCTCGCCTCGTCATCAAGCGCAGTCTCAATCCTTGATTCTGGATTTAAATGACAACCTATCACGAACAGAAGCAATAGCTGTCAGACCCTAGACCTACCAGGGGCTTACACTCATCCACTTTTCAGCGCAAGGTGAGCACCTTTTGTGGGATACGCTGGGTGCTTTCAGTGCTGCGGTGACAGAAAACGTCTCAGGTTCAGCTGGGAAGTGGACGAGTGTAAGCCGCTGGACCCTACCCAGTGCAAACACCTCGAGGAGGTGCGCGCCGGGCGGCACGTCCAGCAGCGCGAAGCTCGCGTCGGGCTTGGGCCGCGTGCTGATCTTCTGCCC
>Ga0307489_10001197_pt1 | contig 17023 bp, 32 predicted proteins | sample SB12metaG_FD_202247 | JGI IMG/M metagenome (GOLD analysis project Ga0307489, IMG submission 202247) | Sea-ice brine microbial communities from Beaufort Sea near Barrow, Alaska, United States - SB 1.2 | ecosystem: Environmental > Aquatic > Marine > Coastal | place: USA: Alaska | collected...
AAGACAGCCAGGCGCAGCATGACGCTGAACGACTTCGGTCGGACGGTCACCCTCCGCGAGGCGCTGCAGATGGCAGGGCTAAACAAACGCCGCCCGGAACATCGTGGCTCATTGGGAATATTTCGTTCGACGACGTGGAAACCATCTGTTGCTTGTTTTTTATCGATGTTGTGTCATTTTTCGTATCGATCCTCACTTTCAGTTCCTTTGTCATAGGTCGATGCTGAATTCAAGACGCGAGGGTTGGAATCGAGGTTGATGACTTGGCAGCGTGATTTACTTGACCCTGGGGGATGGTCCGGTCGGACAATGCGCCGCTCAACTGGCTCATGGTAGAGCTAAACACATGTCATCCTCCGCGCTGTAAACCCTCGTTTCTCGAATTTAATGGCATCATACGATGTGGCGTGCATTGGACAGCAACCGCACTATATACTCTCGAGTAGAATTGCATCATATGACGTGGCACGCGTTGGTTAGGCCCCACATGATGGTGACCGCGGACCCGAGCTACCCGGAGGTGGTCAATGCGGCAAGGGGGGTATTCAGAACAATCACCGACGTTGAATCTCCTCCTCGGCCTCCGCGCGTATGTATGAAGATTCACCATCAAGGTAAGTCCTGCTCCGATATCCGTCGAGTGCTTGGTCCAAACAACCCTGCTGCGCGGGGAGCGGGAGTGTGCCGGAGATGGTGAAGTACCTGGACGACAGCCAGGTGTTCTTTGGCATCGTGCGGATGGGGTTCGGGCGCGGGGTGTTCCGCCGCTGCAAGTGGTAGGGTCCCACGGATTGTCCTTCCCACGTTGTCCACCACATCAAGTTGAACGTCGTCCTATGCCGTGGCGAGCATGATCCATTTCAAACCCTGGTTTGTTCCCATTAAACACCCTCTTTTGTTGAGTCAAATGGCATCTTGTGACGTAGCAAGCATGATCATTTGGATCCCACCCAACGGGTGTTCCTGCACTGGAGCGGGGAGGGCGTGGGGGCGGTGAAGCGCGGGAAGGCTAATGCCGCGAACAAACCGCTTCGCAAGATTTTCGGTCCGACCAACCTGGACTTCTTCGCGGCCACGCGGGAGGCAGGGGCTTACACTCGTCCAACTGTCCTGGGCTGGAGTTCTCACTGACAGGCTGACGCCGTCCAATTTAATTCCACAAATATTGTGTACCATTGAGCCGAAAAGTGGACAAGTGTGAGTCCCTGGCGGGAGGAGTGCACGGTGGAGCTTATGATCGAAAAGGTGAAGAAATTCGTGGTGACGGACGGCGAGGTAGGGCGGTGCAGGTTGACCCCAAGCTGACCCCAGATTGACCCCAGGTTGACCCCAAGTTGACCCCAGGTTGACCGCGCATGGCTTCAGGGCGGTACAGGTTGACCCCAGGTCGACCCCGGGTTGACCGCGCTCGGTGGTTTCGGTGCTTTAAGCTCGAAGCCAAAATGTGATGAACCGCTTTCAAACTTTACTTTCAATTTCAACTTGCGCCGCCACAGCGAGGCAAGCGACGAGTCGATTGACGAGATGTACAGCATGGACTCGTTCATGGAGGCGCTGCGGGAGGAGAAGGCGGCGGCCGCGGCGGAGTTTGGAGGTGGGGGGCGGCAGATATCGCCCGCCACATTCACCACACGCGTTTGCAGCCTCATTTCTTGCATTAATTGATATACGCCTGTAACGTGGCGAGTAATATCGCCCGCCACGTCACTGACACGCTTTGAACCCTCGAGTCACGAGCTAAATATGCCTGGCCCTGAGGAGGCGCCATCAAGATTGAACTCTTATTGTTTTAGTACATCGGCATCCTTGACGTGGCGATCAATGTCTGCCAGGCCCTATTTGCAGTCGCTGCGGAGAGGGAGAAGGAGGAAGCTGAGGCCGCGGCGGAGGCAGAGGCAGAGAGAGCTAGCGGCGGGCCTATTCCGGAGGCGGTGCTAACGGTTGCCGCGGTTGTGGCACCGGCGGCGGCGGCACCCAGCTTCGAGGCGGGGCAGTGCAACTTGAAACCTGCACTGAATGCGCGCAGGTTGTCGCGCTCTAAAGTGATGTCTGATTTTGATTTTCACCAATGTACACTCAGCTCACTAAGGCGCTTCACATGGTGAGCACTACCCAACCCTCTCCATCATGTCAAGCGCCTATAGTCTGTAAGTGCTCAAATTATGATGAACTGCTTCAACAGGTTCGCGCCCCTTCAATAAGGATGCGCTGGAGTCGGTGCGGGGTAACAGCGAGCCCTTCAACTGGCTACTCGCTGAACTGTGATTGGTTCAAATGATCAGGTGCCTAGCATAGGGGGGGCGGACAGGTGCCCATTATAGGGGGGTCATGTGCCCGTTACAGAGGGTTCAGGTGCCCATCGGAAGGTGGTCAGGTGCCTATTATAGGGGTGTCAGGTTCCCATTATAGGGGGATCAGGTGCCCATCACAGGGGGGTCAGGTGCCCATGATAGTTCAGAACACCCTGAGGCCCTCATATGATTAGAGCTCTAGTCGAGAGAGAGGTACTCATTCTGCCATTTTCTTTTGAAACGTGGCGACGGAGTGGTCTGAGAACGAATGGCCGGTGGTTTGACGCGCTCGTGCCCCGCGATAGTCGGGCCTTTGAAGTGTTTAGCGATTACCATCAGATGTAAATATAATTCTTTTGTAGATTGTAACAACTTCACGTCTGTGCTCGCCGAACTCTGACTGGTTCAAACCTAGCCTCCTCAAGCGCCTCGTCGAGCACCACGCCGGCAACATCGAAATCATGCGACTTGCCACTCGCAACACCTAGAATGCTCTCGCAGGCAGCCGCCACAGCCAATGGCGTCACACCCTATCCATCACGCGCGCCCGCCCATCGTAGACAGACACCGGATCGCTGCGGCCGAGGCAATAGCCAACGCCACAGCCCCCGTCATAACGCTGCTGCCCTTCTCTCCAGGTTTTACGGAGAGGACGGCAACAGAGCCTTTGATTCAATTACGATTTACCGACAGCTAAAATCGTGAGCCCTAGCTAGCTAGCCCCCATGAGAGAGATAGAGAAAGACGCTTTCGCGTATCGACCCCATGATCACCTGTTAATAAAATACCCCCCTAGGTTCAAACGAGGGTGACGGAGGGCGTTTCTAGCTGTCTCTTTCACTTCCATACGCCGCACCGGCTTGTTACTCACCACGCGCCGCCTGCGCTCCCTGCGATCCCGCCGATCAAGCTCGCACCACGGTAGCCGGCGGGTACCCATGGTCACCGCAACCCGCGTCGGCGACGGCAGTGGTGCAGAGCGCGTGGAGGGTCCGAGATCTGATCAGAGATTCGTCCCCGGCCTCCTCCCTGGAGGAGGGTTCGGGCCCTTCGAAGAAGACGACACCCCGTTGACGGCAGCGGCGGCGGAGGCAGCATCAGAGGGGGGTGACTCCCCAACCCTCACAGACTGCAGCGCCGTGCGAGTATGCCTCGTGCGCGCGCTGTACGCGCGAGCCTCCGAGCAGGCCAGGCAGCCCTTCGGCGCCGACAAAACCTGCTGCGACTACCACCGGCGCCGCTCGCAGGGTGCCCTCACAACCCTGGGACGCCTGGCGTGCGTCAGCCGTGCATATCGCGATGAGGTGTTGCAGCCATGGAACGTCGACATGTTCCTACAAGGGCTCGCCCAGCCGCCATGGCGTTCATGGGCGCGCCGCTGCTGCCCCGACGACGGAGACGGCAACCCCAGCCCCAGCCCTAACCCCCCTTCCTTCAACTCGCCGCGGATTTCCTCCCTGGTGCGCCCCAGTCTCCTGGGCACCCTCTGGCGGCTGCTGCATACCGAGAGCGGCCTCCCGCGGCTCATCACGCGATGCCACGAAGGCGCCGCGGCGTTCAATGTGGTGGACCACGCGCCGCTGCTGCGCCCCGCCGCCGTGTTCCTCTCCCGTCCGGTCGGCCGGACGCCTCGCCCCACTAATGCAGGCCTCACAGCTGTATACCCGCGCCCGCCACGTCATCTATATGTTTTAAACCTAGTATGTCGCGTGAACGAGTAACGTGTAACGTGGAAGGGTGATCCGCTGGGCTCTCTAGCGAGGAGATGATGCGGATCGATGCAGTGGCGGCGGCGGCGGATGCGAAGATGAGGGCTGCGGGACCGGCGTGCAACGCGGCCACGGCAGAGGAACAGAAAGCACGCGCCGCGCACGTGGCGGCGTTGGAAGCTCTCGCGGCGGCGGCGGAACAGGCGATAGGCGCGGCGCAGTCGCGAGAGGCGGCGGCCAAGGTAAGGTGGTGCAGGTTGAGCCAATGAAACTCCTGTTGTAAGCACCTGGCACTAGCCGCTTGAAACCAAAACATCATTGACTGCTGCCAGATGTTGCTTTCAAATTCAACTTGCGCCGCCATACCAAGGCGCTGGGCGTCGACGAGGTGCATCCGGACTCCACGGACGATCGGACGGGTGGACGAGCCGATGACGGGAGCGGGAGCTACGCCGCACTTCTCAAGTACGGCGGTCCGAGTCAAGCGGCCAAGGACGCGATTCAGGCGGGGGTGAATGCGGCGGTAGCGGCGTCGGAAGCCGCGGTGGCGACGGCAGACGCCTTGCACGCAGCGCGCGACGGCAGACGCAGACGCCTTTTACCCATCGGAGGTTTCATGAACGGCCTGACGTTCTTCATCGCCCGGCAGACCGACGACGAGAAGGGCGCCCTCGTCAAGTCGATCCGGGCGCATGGCGGCGAAGTGGTGTCGCTGTACGACGCGGCGCTGGTCACGCACGTCGTCATGGATTCGAGCGATGACCCGCCTCACCTCCCCTTCAGCTCCACGCTGGCAACCCAGGTGGCGGCCGCTGCGCGCGACCAGAAGGCGGTCGTGACATGGCGGTGGGCAGGGGCTTACGTTCGTCCACTTCTCAGCTCAATCTGATCCGCTTTGTTCACTGAAACGCACTGACGTGACCCACCGCATCCCGCAAAGCGTACTCACGTCAGGCCGAACAGGGGACGAGTGTAAGCCCTTGGCGGTGGGTGGAGACGGCACTCCGCGAGCGCCGCGTGCTGCCGATGATGAATCGCCGGCCCGGGGCCGATGGCGTCGAGGCCTGGGCCGGGGCTGGGAGTGGGGTCGGGGGCAATTTTGGTGGTGGTGGTGGTGGCGGTGGTGGTGGTGGCGGCGGTGGCGGTGGCGGCAGGGGAGGCGGCGTGGGTGGCGGCGTGGGCGGCGGCGGAGGCGGGGAGAACATCGGCAGCGATGTCGCTGGCAGGCGCCGCCATACCGCTGCCCCCAAGGAGACACCCATCGCGGACACTACCATCCCATCCACGGTCACCACAACTCCGGCGAGCACCCCAGCCACCACCGAGAGTGCCGCGCGGGCGGCGTGGCACGAGACGAGGGCGCTGCACGCGGCAAAGATGTCCAAGGTGAGCGCCTGCCGCGCGGAGGCGACGCGCACGGGTGACGTGCTGACGGCCAGGAAGGTGGAGAAGTCCGCGGCTGCCACGGTATTTCACAAGGCGATGGCAGCGTGGATGCAGGCAGGGTCAGCACGCTGTACCGTAACGGTTTGTGAAGATCATGTTTACTACGTGCAGTAATATTACCAACGAATATTAATCTATGTAGCCATTGATGATGTGCACACACCAGGTTGCACCAGTGGCTTATCACCACCAAACACAGGTCCTTTGGTATTGGCCAGTACGTGATCTGAACATCGAGGGTACATGTGATTGCCGACCCTTGGCGCAGGCGCACGGACGGGTGATCGAGCACGTCGCGGCTGAGGCGGATGAGCCCACCCCGCTGACACACCCGCCCGCGGCGCCCGGCGAGCGTGAGGCAGGGGCTTACACTCGTTCACATTTCAGCTCAACGTAAGCGCCTTTTTATGGGATAGGGGGTGCATTTAAGGGGCATTCGGTAGATGTGTTGTAAGGAGTGTTGTAAGGAGTGTTTATTAGGGTGTGTTTTTGTGTCAGAGACGGCTCGGGTTGAGCTTAGAAGTGGACGATTGTAAGCCCCTGTCGCGAGGTGTTTCCTCAGACCAAGGTGGGCGGCATCCCCGACTGGCCCTGGCACGATGTCAACGCGCTGCCGGCGCCGCCGCCCCCCGCCAGCCAGGGCGGCCTCGACTGCGTGTTCGTGGCTCAAATCAATCTGGAGCAGCTCCGCGACTGCGTGTTCATCACCCCCGGCCTGCTGCCCACCACCGGTGTGCTCTACTTCTTCGTCCAGATCAGGAATTTCTTCGTCCAAATCGGAGAGGAGTTCTACCCCGACGAAGAAATCACGAGCCATGTGATGCACTACGACCCCACGCCCGACGCGCCGCCCTGGCCCGCGTCCCACCCGCACGGCGCCATTGACCCGGCCCACCACCAGCTGCTCGCCGACACCTTCGGAATCATGGCAGATTCCTTGGAGTACTACCGCTCCTCCGCCCCGGCTCCCGCCGCGGACGCCCTCACGCTGCCGCCCTTCACCAAACATCAGCTCATCGACGTTGCATGGCTCCGACGTATGGCCAACGAGGATCTAAGCGAGGACATGTTCGACGGGGCTCTGAGCGAGGACAACAGTAGTGTGGACAGCGATTGGGTCGAGGAGGTCGGGTGGGAGGCCAATTGGGAGGCACAATTGAAGTACATGACTGACGCCCGGGATCTGGGCCCGCCCTGCACCGCGCCGATGATGCTGGGTCACTGCGTGATCCCAAAGGCAGTGGTGGATGCCTGGTGGAAGATTGCTGAAGGGGAAGGTATAGAGGAAAGTCCCATCGGCGAGAAAATTGATGCTGGCCAGGTGTGTCTGCTGCAGCTGACGATGGGTGGGACCTTCGTCGCTTTCTTCACCAGTGAGAAGGAGCTTCGCGAGCGGCGCTGGGACGCGGTTCAAGTGGCGGTCATGCACGGGGAGTAGTGAGCTGAGGTGACCACCGCATGTGGGATCGAATGCTTTTCAAGTCATAACATTGAGGCGCGTGTTGCAATATAACTGTTGTTGTACATTGTCGCGCTCCTCTCTACTCCCTAAGTGAATCGGTAGATTGCTAAATTTTGATTGCGCGACGCGCGTTGAGTTTAATACATCGGCGGACGTCTATTAACGACTCGCGCCGACACCGGGCGTACGCTGCCGCCACCGCCGCCGCTGCTGCCGCCGGCCCCTCGGCCGCCGCCTCCAACCCTCGCCGCCCCGGCCAGTCCCGTCCGCCCCGGCCGGGCCGGCCGCGGCGGCGGCGTGGGCGGCTCCGACATGTCCAAGTCGGAGTCTTCGTGATCGTGGTCGTGATCACCCATCAACGCATCCAACGTCATCCGACCCCCAGAGCCCCCACATCTCCCAGCAGCCCCAGCTCTTTCAGCATCTGCCCAGGCTCCATCATCCTCAGACCCGGCCCCGTCCCTGCTCCCTCCCCGCATCCTGTGCAGGTGAGTGGATGTCTCCCGGAAGTAGTGCCGGGCAGATTAATGACGGCCACGTCATCCTCCACATCTGAGACCCTCGTTTCTTGAGTCATATGGCAACACATGACGTTACGGGCAATGACTGGCAGGCCGTACCCGGAAGGAGCGGATGACGCCGTCCTGCGCCGCGCGCTCCGCCGCGATGGCGCCCTGCACCTAGGGCCTGACAGATAATGCCTGCCACGACATCACCCATAATGCCTGCCACGGCATCATCCACATTGTAGACCATAGTTTCTTGACTTAAATGGAACCAGATGACGTGGCAGGCATTATCTGTGAGGCCCTACCCGCACCTCCTCCAGCTCCCGCCGCATCTCATCCAGCTCCTGGTCCTGATCCTCCACGCCCGCCGCCACGTCCGCGTCCATCTCATGCCACAGGTCATAACGGTATTGTCGCACCTCGGTGTAGCGGCACAAGTTGAATTTGAAAGCAACACTTGAAGCAGATTGTCGTATTTTGGTTTCAAGCGCTTAGTTCCAGGGGCTTGCAACTTGCATTCTATCGGTTCAACCTGCACCGACCTACCTCGGCTTCCACGCGGTCCTCGAGCGCCCGGAGCTCAGCGGCGTCCTGCGGCGACACCGCGGGGGTCTCGAGCAAGTCCATGATGTGCGCCTGGATCGCCAGGTTGCCGCCGCCGGCGGCGGCGGCGGCGGCGGCGGCTGACTCCATGGGGTTGACAGCAGCGCCCTTGGTGTAGCAGCACTAGTTAGATTCGAAAGCAAAGTTTGAAAGTAGTTTATCACATTTTGGTGTGAAGCGCTCATGATGTAGCAGCGCATGCTGAATTTGAAAGCAAAGTTTGAAATCGGGCCCTCATAGTGAAGCTTCAAGCGCTGAAACCATGGGCCCTTTGAACATTGATTTTGACAGGGTCAACCTTTACCGGCCTACCTTGGGCGGCGGCGGCGGCGGGGATGGGGCTCGCTCGAGGTGAAGGACGTACTGCGGGCAGACGTCCTGCACCGGAAAGAGCGCCGACAGGACGGCGGCGGCGCCGGGTTTGCGGCGCGGCGCGATGCGCTCCCATGCGGCGGCGACGGCGGGGCTGGCTAGCACTTGACACATGACGATGGACGCCGGGCCGTCGAGGTCCTCGGCTTTGGATGCAGTCGGATCAGCCGGGTCTTGTGATCTGTCGACGGCTGCCAGCTGTGCCGCATCGTAGGCGCCACCCTGGCTGCGGTAGAGCCTGATCGAGCACCCGCCCCCCACGCCCCCGCCCTCGCCCACGCCGCCACCCCCGCCCCCATCCCCGCCCCCGCCCCCGCCCCCCCCATCAAACACGGCGGCGCACCCCAGCTCACCCCTCGCCGCCGCCGCCGCCAGCCCCTGCGTGAGCACAGCGCGCGCCCCCGCTGGCGATACCCCCAGGAACGCCCATTTGAGCGCCGCGCGCTCGCCGCCCCCCGCCGCGCGGTCGATCGCCTCCTCCACCTAGGGCCTGACCAAATGTTCCTGTTGGATTTCCTATAATCCCAATTTCGAATTCGCATAATTCCGATTCCGATTTCACGAGCATGCCGCCTGTCAGTATAACACCCAAATACTTGCCAAAAGCGCCGGCATAATCGCCTGAAACGTGAATCAAATGGCTAACTTCCCACAAAGTACCCAAATTCCCCTAAACCTGCTGAAAATTCCCGGAAATTTTCGAATTTTGGAATTTCCTCAAGTGCGAAAAGGAAATTCCGGCATATGAGGCCAGGCCTTACCTCCACCCTGCGCTGGAAGGCGGCGGTGGCGGCGGCGGCCACTACACGGTACGCGCCCAGAGTCAGCACCGTGCCGGTGGACAGGGCGGCCGTGTTATCGAATACGGAGTCCAAGGAAGCGTCCACGGCATGCGTGGCTTTGCGCTCTGAGGCTGCGGCGGCAGCGCTGGCGGGGGCGGAGGCGGCGGCCCGCGGCGGCAGCTCCCCCGCCGCGCCCGCCGCCGCCGCCAGCTCCTGCTTCACTTGCTGCATCTCAACGCCGCCCTCCACCAGCTCGTATAAACCAGTGGCCCCTGTGATCAGGGCCTGTCAGATATTGTGCGCTGTTTCAGAAAATGCTGTTTAACTCAAGAGACGAGGTTCAAATCAGCGGTTCATCATGTGGTGAGTAATATCTGCCAGGCCCTACCCATCATCACGCCTGTCCCCCCAACAACACCGCCTCCGTCCCCGCCCCATTCACCATGGCTGGCCCCGACGCCCCCGCTCTCCTCCCTATCATCTGTTTGTTCACCCTCGCCCCCGCCCCACCCTCGCCCCAGCCCTGCCGCCAGTGTCAGGTAACCCTCAACCTCGATTCGCTGGAACCTGGCGCGGCGTCGCTTGCGCTGGAACCACGCCTCCTCCGCCGCCGCCTCCGCCTCGCGCGCCTCCATCATGCGGTCCACAACCCGTACGTGCTCCCGACCCATCGCTAGGGCCCAGTACATACATATGTTCACTAAGGTTCATCGACACTTGAGGAGCTGGGGTAGGGCCCAGCAGGAAATGCTCATAACTTCACAGGATGGCATTCAACTCAAGGGATTACAATGTGATACGAGTAATAACATTTTTGGGCAGTCTCTGCCAGGTCCTACCCAGTGCACTGAGCCGCCGCTGCAGCTCCGCGCGCGCTGTCTCCCTCCGCCGCGCCGCCTTCTCCACGCTACCCAACGCCTGCGTCCGACCGCCCTGGACCAGCCGCTCCAACTCCCGTAGCTTCACGGCGAGCCGCCCGCGTTTTAGCGGCGCATGTTGAATTTGAAAGTAAAGTTTGAAAGCGGTTCATCACATTCTGGTTTCAAGCGATCGGTTCCTGGCGGTTTCAACATGGGTTTCATTGGTTCAACCTGCACTGCCCTACCTCGTACGCCCCGCGCCGCCGCCACGTTCGCCTCCCGCAACGCCTCAATGCAGCGGCGCAAGTTGAATGTGAAAGCAAATTTTGAAAGCGGTCCATCATATTCTAAGTTCCAGGGTGGAAACCATGGGCCCCTGCAAAACACAGTTTGAAAGCGGTCCATCATATTCTAGCTTCCAGCGCTGAAACCATGGGCGCTTGCAACACGGGTTTTGATACAGACAACCTGCACCGTCCTACCTCCAGCTCTCCCGCGTGCGACCGGTGTTGTCTTTCCAGATCGTCAATGGAGTCAGTAAACTCCAGTACCGATCGCAAGTAGTGGTCCGCCACCTCCTGCCGCTCCTCGTTGTAGCGGCGCAAGTTGAACTTGAAAGCAACAGTTGAAAGTTGAAACCACATTATCCGTATTGCAGTTTCAGGCGCTGAAACCATAGGCGCTTTCACCACGGGCTTTGCTGTCAACAGCCTAAACCCTAAACCCTGAAACCCTACACCTGCACCGCCCTACCTCGTCTAAGATATCTAAGCCGTCCAGCACCAACACCTGCTCGAGGTGGTGGATAATCAGTTCGCGGTACCTGTCCGAGTGGGCGAGGGGCGCGGGCGGGAAGAAGCGGTCGGCGAAGGAGAGGTGCGAGAGCGCGGGCAGGCATACGAGGGCGTCGAGCTCGCGCTCGTGCTATAGCGGCGCAAGTTGAAATTGGTAGCAACGTTTAAAAGTAGGTCACCAGGTTTGAGTTTCAATCGCTCGGTTCCAGGCGCTTTCGACATGGATATCATCAGTTCAACCTGCACCACCTTACCGTGCTCCAGCGGGTTGCCGGCGAGCGCCAGCTGTCGCAGGTTCACCAGCGCCTCCAAGCCGCCGCCGACGAGCGTCTCGATGCCGTTGTCCTGCAGCCAGGGGCTCTCACTCGTCCAATTTCTTGGCTAACGTAAGCAATATGTTATCCGGTGCAATTTTCACGCTCGTATCTCTAGTAAAATAATTACTTTCATGGGACATGCTGGGTGTCATCAGTGATAAAACGGCTTAAGGTTGAGCTGAAAAGTGGACGAGTGTAAGCCCCTGCCTGCAGCCACAACTCTGTGAGGTCGCCCAGTGGGGACAAGTTCTCGACGCGCTGAATGCGGTTGGAGAAGAGCCACAGGCGAGGGCCTGACAGATAATGCTCGCCACGTCATGTGATTCCATCTAACGTAAGAAGCGAGGGTTTATGATGTGGAGGATGACGTGGCAGGCATTATCTGTCAGCAAGTTGAATGGAATCGCATGACGTGGCAGGCATCATCTGTCAGACCCTACCACAGGCGCTCTAGGCGGCGGCAGCCCTGCAGGCCCTCGATGGAGCGGCGCACGTTGAATTTGAAACCAAACTTGAAACCGTTGTCATATTAAAGCTTCAAGCGCTTAGTTCCAGGCGCTTCCACCGTGGGTTTGATACTGTCAACCTGCACCAGCCCTACCTCGATGCGCTCGATGGCGTTATTGTTGAGGATGAGCTCTTGCAGCAGGGGCTTACACTCGTCCACTGTTAGCTCAATGTAAGCACTCTTTGTGGGATACGGTGGGTGGCTTCAGTGACATAACGGCTCAGGTCAGGCCGACACGTAGACGAGTGTAAGCCCCGACCTCGTAGCACCGGGAGGTCACCCAAGCCGCGCATGTGCGTGAGGAGCTGGTGCGACACTTCGAGCTTGGTCAGTGTCCCCGCCACGGCGCGCAGGGAAGGCACCGCAGTGTAGCGGCGCACGTTCAAACTGAAAACAAAGTTTGACAGCTGTCCATCACATTTTAGCTTCAAGCACTGAAACCAGAGGCGCTGTCAACATGGGTTTTGATGGTTTCAACTTGCTCTGCCCTACCGCAGTGAGGGTGTTGTGCAGCAACCCGAGGTGCGTGAGGCTGCGGCACGAGTGCAGCGCGTCGGGGGTGAGGTGCGTGAAGCCGGCGAAGGCCACCTCGATGCTCCCCACGTCCGTCAGGTCATCCTCCCCCGCCGCCTCTTGCAGGCCCGCCTCTGTCAGCGGCACCGGCGCCGCCTTGTCGCCATCCCCATCCATTCCTCGACGCGCCACTCGGCACCCCCGCCTACACCGCCCCGTCCACGGTCACCCCCACTCCCGCACCGACGCCGCCCCCTGCACCGCCGCCTCCTTACCCGCCGCCACCCAGACCTCCGCCGCCGCCGCCGCCGGTTCTCCCCCCCCCGCCACCACCACCCCCGTGCGTGCCCAGCGGCGGCGGACAGTGTTCGTCAGTTACTTCAGAAGGTCTTGGAGACGGAGGCGGCGGCCGTCACCGACGTTGACTGCAGGATCTCCAGCTTCTTCCAGCCCTGGCTGTAGCGGCAAGTTGAATTTGAAAATAAAGTTTGACAGCTGTTCAACGTTTGTTAGCTTCAAGCACTGAACCTAGCTCAGGCGCTTGCAACATGGGTTTCAAACTGTCAACTTGCACCGCCCTACCTGGCGCAGGAAGTGCTCGATGCTGAACACGTCGCGCAGGGCCAGGCCACGGTGCTGCTCGAACCCCGCACGTACCTGGGCGTAGTGCCCCTGGCGGACACTGCTCGACACGTCATAGAATGCCGTTTACATGTCACAGGATGCCGTGTACCTGAAGGAACGAGGGTTCGTAGTGTGTACCAGCGTACCCGTACAGTGTACCCGTACACACTCACCGCAAATTCCCAGCTGGCCTACACACATGCATCATCCTCCCCCCTGGCCTGGCGGATACTGCAGCTTGCTCGACACGTCATAGGGTGCCGTTTGCCTCAAATACACGAGGGTTCGAAACGTGTCGGATTACGTGGCGGGCAAGGCTCGTAGCCAGGCCAGGCCCTGCCTGAGCGCTAATCTCGGCGCGGGCTTCCGGGGTCTTGGTGCGCGCCGCGCGGAGCAGTGAACGGTTCAGTGACAGGGCCTGCTTCGCCAGACCGCGGCGTAGGGACGGGGACAGGGACGGGGACGGGGTCGCTTGACAGCTGGTAGTTTGGTTAATTTTGTCCCGTCCGAAAGACTCAAGTCCCCACGAGCCCCCAAGCTACCGTCCACGGCTGCCCCGTAGTTGAGGTGAAAAGGGGAGGAGGGTAGGGCCCTGCCGCTGAGGGGTTTCACAACCTGCGCCATATGAGTGTGGGCTCGCAGCGACGGTAGCGACGAGCAACCGAACGTGATGCTGCCGATAAGTATCCAGGCGTGACGTGCGTGGTATCGACACGGATAACAACAACGCTCCCCCCGCATAACTGGAGGACTCGCGCTTTGCGGTGAGTAGCCCTACGGACACGAGCACGGCCCCCGCATTTGCTTGGCTCCGCGGTGCACAGGGACTGCTTGCAGGTGGCGGGTGCAGGATGCGCAGGCTTCTGACCCTAGGTGCGCTCCCTCTGCTGTGATAACCCGTGGGCAGCTACTCGCACGTGTTGAGGTCCTGAGTTCGGATGTGCAAAATCATTCTGACAAAGTGCCCGCTCTCCTCTCCATCTTCCAGGGTCGCTCGTGGCGGCGTTCCTCGCGGTTTGGGCAAGGAATTGATTCACATCGGTCCCTTCCTCAAACTCATAGAGAACCCGGGCACCTGCACTACATCAGTGCGCGAGCACAACGCCTAAGGCTGCTCCCAGCGATCTTCATTTTCAAGCATAAAACACACGTCGTTCCCGTCCTTTATGGTGTACCCGCACACACATCTTCAGTGCTCAACGCCTGTCGTGACACGACCGTGTACGTCTCCACTGCTAATGTTCGCTTGTGGCGTTCCGTGAATGGAGACTCACCAGTGCTGTGTCGTGCCGAGTTGGTTAACCCTTTCGGAAGGTGTACCTGCTGCAGAGTGGGCTGCCGGAGGCGCAGCACACCGCCGTCCAGTTGGTGAGCACCCCCCCGCCGGTGCACTAGTGGAGCATAGTGTGCCGGTGCCGCAACGTCATCCACCGCATAGTGTACCCCACGTCATTCACCGCGTAGTGTACCAGTGCTCACCACTTCATCCACCGCGTAGTGTACACCACGTCATCCACCGTGTATTGTACCCCACGTCATCTACCACACGGTGTACCAGTGCTCGCCACGTCATCCACCGCATAGTTTAACGGTGCTCGCCACTCATCCTCCGCATAGTGTACCGATGCTCGCCGCGTCATCCACCACATTTTGTACCGGTGAAAACCTATGATGCGGCGAGTCCAGTACACTGTCGTCTCACGCTCGTTTCTAACGACTCCCCCCCTCCCATCCTCGCAGCTACCTCTGTGGGCGCTGGTATCATTCGGGCTTTACTCAATAGTGGTCATCGGGTGGAGCCTGGCGCACTTCCCGACGTGCGCAAAGGACGCGGAGGCTCTGAAGGGCGAGATGAAGGTAGGGCAGTGCAGGTTGACCCCAGGTTGACACCGGGTTGACCGCGCTTGGTGTCAGCGCTTGAAACTACAATATGATGAACCGCACTAAAGTCATTGCTTTCAATATCAATTTGCGCCGCTACAAAAAGGAAGCGGAACAGGAGTTGTGCGCGCGGGGGATTTATAGTGCGGGAGAATTCGATTCCAAATAACGCCAACACACTAGCTAGTATCTAGAGCTCTATACTCGTAGCTAAACGCTCGCCAACTGTAGTAACAACTGCCACATGCAAAATCACATGGCGTCCTCTTCAGTGGTTCCCGGGTTGGTGCGTTGTTCCGCGACCTGCGAGAGTATGGAGTGGACCCGCATCAGGATCGGGCCCACCTCCGGGTCGTAGGGCCTTACATGTGTTGCTCGCCACGTCATAGGACGCCATTCAACTCATGAAACGAGGGTTTCCAGTGTGGTGGATGTCAGACCCTACCGGGTCGTTGAGGTAGTCGTGCGCCGAAGACGGGTCCTCGATCATCGCCTGGAACGCCTGCAGCACTCGCTCCGACTGCCGCTGGCCAGGGCCCGGCCATAAGTACTTTTCCAGTTGGCACATGAGACTCGTATCTTTGAGGAATGAAAGTGGGATGGGGTACCTGTGGTCTCATAGTCGCGGGGACACACGGCTCAGAGTTAGCGGGGAAAAGCAGTGATGTGTGAAGGCCCTACATGCCCTGCTGTATCGCCGGGTGGCTCATGATGTCCCCCAGCAGGATATTCATGTTCTCCGCCCCCCCCTGCGTCCCCGGCGGTTGCTCCAGAACCCCCGGCTGCTGCGGCTGCTCCGTACCCCTAGCGCCGCCCCGCTCCCCAAGCAGCCATGCACACGCGGCCTCGTGGTCGTTGTGCGTCGCCGCGAGAGCGGCCACGACTTCATCGCGAGGGAAGCCCATCTCCACCAACTGCTGCACGACGGTCTCGTCGGGTGCCTCCGGCGCGCTCAGCTGCTCCGTCGCTGTCCGCCTTCTTCGCAGCTGCCCGCGTCCGCCCGAGCTGCTCACCAGCTGCCGCGTCTGAGGTATGGTTCGTGAGGAGGGTACTTTTGAGTCAGTGAAATCGAAGGGCAGGGGCAGCAGCAGCAGCAGTAGCAGCCGCAGTATGATAGAGCGGCTAAACTAGCACCAGCGGTGGGGGCACAGCGGTACACTATGAGCAAACAGTGAGAAACGGCGCCGCAGTAGCAGCACAAGTGGGAACGGCAGAGGCGAGCAGCGAGATACACTACGAGCAGACAGTGAATAGCGGAGCCGCACCTGCTGGTCCGTGAGCCCCGAGTCCGCCTCCGCATCCGTCACCTCCAGCAACCACTCCATCGCCGCGCCCGGGGAGTTGTAGTGCAGCAGAAGCGCCTTGCTGTAGCGGCGCAAGTTGAAATAGAAAGCCAAATTTGAAAGCGGTCCGTCAAACTTTAGCTAAAATCGCTGAAACCAAGCGCGGTTAACCCAGGGTCAACCCGGGGTGAACCTGGGGTGAACCTGGGGTGAACCTGGGGTCAACCTGGGGTCAACCTGGGGTCAACCTGGGGTCAACCTGCACCGCCCTACCTTGCGTGCGCGATTCTCTGGGAACCCCATCTCCAGCAGCTGCGTCATCGCCGCCGCGTCCGGTTCCGGAAGCGTTACCTCCGCGCCTGGTAAGGGATCAGGTTGCCCCCCGGTCTGCGCCGCGGTATGCGCCCCGCCCTGCCCACCCTCTCCACCCTCCCCCTCCACCCGCGGCGGCACGCTGACGAGCAACCCCTGCATTCTGTCCTCCAATGACGCTGCTGCCGCGTCCTGGGCAGTGGCTACGGCGGCTGGAGATTCAGCGCCAGCCTGGGCGCGCAGTATCGGTTCTCGGTATGAGATCAGTTCCGTGATTTTGTTGATAGCTGCAAGGTCGGGGGCGGGCTTGTTACGGTCGCGCTGCTCCCATTCCCTCCGTGTGGCGGCGCAAGTTGAACTTGAAAGCAAATATTGAAAGCGAACCGTCACATCTTAGTTTCCAAGAGCATCGATCCAGGCGCTTTCAACACGGGTTTGACAGGGTCAACCTGTACCGCCCTACCGCGCAGCGCCCGCCTGCTTGAGGACAACGAGGACAGCGCCCTCGGTGTAGCGGCTCATGTTCATATTGAAAGCAAAACGTTGATATTGAAGGCAGTTTTTTATCTTCTAGTATCAAGCGCTGAAACCATGGGCGCGTTCAACACGGGTTTTGATACTCCCAGCCTAGACCGCCCTACCTCGGCGATCCCCGCGTCGCACAGCAGCTCGTCCCCGTTCTCCAGCGTCTTGCCTGCGTGAAGCAGGCGGCAGGGTCATTGCGAACAACGACTCGGCCGACGTTGGAATGGACGAA
>Ga0307489_10001198_pt1 | contig 17012 bp, 23 predicted proteins | sample SB12metaG_FD_202247 | JGI IMG/M metagenome (GOLD analysis project Ga0307489, IMG submission 202247) | Sea-ice brine microbial communities from Beaufort Sea near Barrow, Alaska, United States - SB 1.2 | ecosystem: Environmental > Aquatic > Marine > Coastal | place: USA: Alaska | collected...
ACATGAAGATGAGTATCGCCGCGACGGTAGCGATAGTCGCAAGCAGCGTGCCCGGGAAGTCCCAAAAGCTGCCGGACGTGGCCGCGGCCGCGGAGTTCTCCTCCGTAGTGGGCGCCTGGGTGACCGCCACGGTGACGCCGGCGAAGCCCTCGCAGCAGAGTCATTGAGAACGTCTCGAACGGAGATCGGAGTATGACCTACCTCCAGGGTAATTGTTCAGGGTAACACACACGCGGACACGGTTCGTGGTGGCTGATCGACCTTTGAGTATTCATCCACTACCCGATTTATGTGTAGAGCTTTATCGTCGTTACATCGTCGGTCGAAATGTTGTTCTGAATGACCCTCCTGCCTCGTTCCCCAGCTCGGTGACCAGGGTGGCCGTGGTGGCGGAGTCGTTGATGCTCGCGGTCACCGCGTCGGCGTCCGTCGTCGCGACCTCCATCTCGACTTCGAGCTCGAAGGTGGGCGCCTCAATGACGGTGGCGGTGGCGCCGTAATCCAGGGGCTTACACTTGGTCCACTTTTCATCTCAATGTAAGCACTCTTTGTGGGATACGTTGGGTGGTTTCGGGTAATTTCAGTGACAGCAATGGCTCAGGTTGAGCTGAGAACTGGACCTGTGGCATCCCTTTATCCTCGTCCATTTTTCAGAATGACGTGAGCACTTATTGTAGGGTACGTTGGGTTTGTTGGTGACAAAATTGGCTCGGGTTGAGTTCAGAAGTGGAGGAGTGTAATCCCCTGCCGGTCTCGGTGGCGAGAGAGGAGGTGCTCGAGGACGTCACCGTGGTCACCGCGGTCGCCGGCTTCCAAGGCCCGGCACATCAAACGGATGTGATTGGTTAACGATGAAATGCCAGTCTCCGCTATAACTAACCCCCTACCCCCTGACCCCCCTAATACAGCCACTCGACAATGGACGCGGGGCAATGATGGACTGACCGTGCCAAATTCGGCTAGGTTGTGCTTAGAAGTGGGCGAGTGGATGACACCGGGCCTCGCCAGGTTTTCCGCCACGGTGGCGTCCGCAGCGCCGCTGATGACGACGTCGGCGTCGACGCCGGACGCCAGCAGGCCGCGCTGAAGGGTCACACGGCAAGCACTCGATCGATATTGAAGCACGGCTTACCGGCAGGGTGAACGGGCAGGAGGGTCATTGAGAAGAAGCACTCGACCGATGATGGAGCATGACTTACCTTCAGGGCGAATGGGCAGGATGGTTATTGATGGGAACAAGCACTCGACCGATATTGGAGCATGACCTGCCTTCAGGATGAATGCTGATACTGTCGCGCTGACTCAGTTCGTCGATTCAACGTCGGTCGAGAGCGTGTTCACATCAACACCCCTGCCACGGCGGCGGCGGGTTGTGCTGTCGGAGAACGTGGCGGTTATGTCTGCCGGCTCCAAGGTGTAGCGGCGCAAGTTGAAATTGAAAGCAAAGTTTGAAAGCATTTTCTCATATTCTGGTTTCAAGCGCTTCAATCCAAACGCTTTCAACATGGGCTTGATAGGATCAACCTGCGCCGCCCTACTAAGGAGAGGTCCGCTGCCATGCCCTTCTTGAATTTGGTCATGAACTCGTCCATGATGTAGCGGCGCAAGTTGAATTTGAATGCAAGCTTTGAGATCGGTTGATCACTGTTTCGCTGCAATCGCTGTTACAAAGCGCTGTCAACTGGGGTCAATCTGGGGTCGACCTCGGAACCTGCATTGCCCTACTGTGGAAGCCTGCGCCAAGGTGATGCCCTCCAGCGAGAGCCAAACACCAAATATATTGTCGCCACACTCAGTGTGTTTTGGTGAGGTGACCATATCGCAAGTGTCGAGTATGGTGCGACAGAGCACAGAGTGAGGGAACTGGTGAACGGCCCGGCCGCCATCTTCATCTTAGTCTTGACGGGGAAGTGCACCTTGGTGAACGTGATGTCCTCACCGCAGGGCCCGGCACAGCGATTGTTGAGAACGATGTCTCATGACATGATCAGGAGCCTCCGTCCCGCTCATGAATCGAGTAGTAGGAGGAGGCTCCATGCGATGAATGACGGTGCAAGCATGACATGATTGGAGGCATGCGCCCCGCCTCTGCTTTGACGCCGGAGCCGAAGCTCTTGGCGATGGCGTTTTTCATCTTGTCCTGGCTCTCCTTGTCCACCCGCGCCCAGGGTCTTCGCAAATTTACAGGGGGCGTTAATCGGCGGTCGGCACTCTCCGAATTCGGAATAAACTTGAGTAAATAGACATTCGGCTTTGACACATAAAACCGCACAGTATGGAATCGACCGTCTATATTCGTGAATTAGGGATCGCCATTTGACCCCTGGAAATCTGCGCAGGTGCGATAGAGCCACTGATGCAGCGTGTGCCGGTCAGGTAACCGCACCCACACGTGCGTTTTGTCATGCTACACGGTTTTGATACTGCTAAATGTGTTTGAAACCTCTACACCCTACACAATCTGGTTGATACTGCTACACACCGCGTAGCACTAGTGGCGATTTCGAGCCCCACCTTCGTGACGCCTTTGAACGTGAGCGCCGACTTCACCTTTTTCTTGTCCGGGTTCTTCAGGCCGAAGAAGTCCAGCTCCTGCTTGTTGGCCGCGGAGTAAGGGCTTACACTCGTCCACTTTTCGCCTTGACGTGGGCAAATTTAGTAGGACGCGTTGGGAGGATTCAGTGACAGAAAGCGGGTCAAGTTGAGCCGACACGTGGACGAGTGGAAGGCTGGGGTACTGAGGTACTCGTCCACTTTCCAGCTGAACATGAGCATATAGTAAAGGCGTGGACGGGATGATGCACTGGCTGACTGGGCCTTACCTCGCAGGTCTCCTTGGTGGTCTCCGCCTTGCAACCTTCGAACAGTTTGATCAGGTTCTCGCCGTCCTCCGCGCAGGGGTGCAACCTCAAAGATAGTGTTTGGTCAGGTCGCCACATCGCCGCATCTCTGTTTGGTGAATGACCGTGCAGAGTGACACACCTTTTGACTGCGCAAAGTGACTGCCCTGTTTGGTAAATGCAGTGCAAAGTGTTGGTAAATGACCGTGAAAGTGACAACCCTGTTTGGTCAATGCCTTGACAACTGACAATGCAAAGTGTTTGATAAATGACCGTGCAAAATGACACCCCTGTTTGGTAAATGGCGTTGCAAAGTATTCGGTGCAAGTGCATTGCCACATCTCTGTCGGGTACATGGCGGTGAAATGAGAAGGCTTGTTAACGGCAGAGCCAAGTGCAGCCCCGCCTCTTTGCCGGCCATGGTCGTGAACATCACCCCCACCTAGGGCCTGGTAGATAACGCCCGCCACGTCAACCCCCACATTGTAGACCTTCGTGTCTTGAGTTGAATGGCGTGGCGCGGCGTGGGGAGCATTATCTGTCAGGCCCAACCTTCATCATGCACTCCCCTTCCAACGTATCGCACTCGGCGCCGGCGGCGATGAGGATCGAGTCCATCAGCGACGGGCACTTCATGGAGGAGCCCGGGATCTCCGCGGTCAGCAGCTTGGTCATGAACGAGTCGCCGTCCGCCTCGCACCAGGGCCGAAGCATCGTTCCCGCGGTACCTTAAACCCCAAAACCAGGCATCAATTCGGCAGTTTAGCTTACTCGTCTTCACCATAGGGCCTCGTCTGTGGACTAGTGACTTGTAGTAAGTTGGAGTTTGGTGGCCAAAAGTCAATTGACATTTAGTCAAAATCATCAGACGCCAACTTACTACAGGTAGTATCAAATACTACGGGTAGTAACCTTTACAGGCAAGGCACTAGGCTGTCTAGACACGAATGAAGTGCAAGGCCCTGCCTCGCACTCGTGCTCGCCCATCTTGCACTTGCTGTCGGCCGTGCATTTCGCCTCGTCCTCCCGGTAGCCCGAGCACTTCGCGCCAGCCGTCAAGCAGGGCCGTACTACACCAGGCAATATCCAGCTGGCACTTGAGAGATAATATCTCCGAGTGATTCGTGGACACAATGGCTTGAGCTAAGCTAAGCTGTCAAGGGAACTAGTCTTAGGGTAATAACTTACGCCGTTGTGTCCCTGGTACCACTTATATGAGCTTTATTTGTACCTCACAGCTGCTCAAGTGGCGGCTGAGAGAGTGAGACGCTTCCGTGTGTATACGGAGGCACCAGGCTTTCACCCTGCCCCTCGTAAGTGGCAGATGAACATGGAACAGGTGTACCAAAGGCCCTGCCAAGAAGAATTCCTTGAACGGATCGTTGTCGGGCACGTCCTTCATCATGAGGCCGAGGTAGTACTCGGAGGGGAGGTCGCAGCGAAAGGAGGTGTTGCTGTTCTGGTCGTCGGAGGTGTTGCGGAATGCGCACGGGGAGACGCAGGTCGCCTGGTCCCAGGGCACGGTATCAAAACAGGGTTCTGCGAGATAGAGCGAGATTGGATACCGGGACTTTGAGGAGGAGACGCGAGTAAGGGACGCGCCCGCTGTATACGAAGGCACCAGGCTTTCGCCCTGGCCCTCGTAGATGGATTCGATGGGGGAGGATGATGAATACTCAGGGTGGGGACATACTAAAACGCGTAGACGTACATACCGCCATCTAGCCTTAGTATTGAAAATTGTAGCAAAATAAAGGGGGAGCATGATGACTCTGGATGATTTGATGAGGATGTTGCAAATGCGAATGTGACTGTAAGGGCCTGTGAGGTCACTCTGTAAGGTCATGTGACGGTAAGGGCCTGGAGTGTAAGGGCCTGTAAGGGCACACTATAAGGGCCTGTGATTGTATAAAGGGCACACTATGCGCAAACAGTCAGCGAGGGACTTACCTCGTCGGTGGCAGCCGAACACGTCGCGGCGTCGACCGTTATCGTCGCCACCACGTCGGCGCCGATCAAGTCCGATATCGAGGGCCGGATACATACTTATACTGGTCGAACTAGGCTAGTGCTGGCGAAGGGGGAGGTTAAACTAAGCTAGTTTAAGCTAGTTTAGGGGCTAGTGCTTAGTGGTTAGTGGGTTAGTATTGGCGACTACAGTGGGGTAGTAAATTAAGGGGGGTTAAACTAAGCTAGTTTAAGCTAGTTTAGGGATTAGTGCTTATTAGGCTAGTTTAGGGGCGACAAGTATATACATACTGCGCGCCACGTCATGGGATGCAATTTGGGTCAATGAAAGATAAACGAGGGTTTGAAATGTAATAGATGACGTGGCGGGGCGTTATTGATCTGCGTGCACGGTGTGCTTACTCAGAGTGGGGACCCTTTGAACGCAAAGACGTATACCACCATCAGTAATCGGGGTGCGAGGGGTGGATGGGGGGGGCGAGTGAGTAAGGCGGCTTAGGTGGGGGTGAGGGTGGAGGAGGGAGGTGAATGCATAATTTCACGCTAGCGTACAAGAGTGGTAAGGGTATAGTTCTAGAGTAGAGAGAGATAACGTGAGAAGCGAAGATAGCCTTAGTATGCAAGAAATTAACTGACTGAGCTGCCCCTGCCGTGATGATGGTCGCGGAGACGTCGCACTGCGTCTGGTCCGCGTCCCACTCGCACTTGTCCATTTTCTTGCACTCCGTTTCGTTGGTGCCCGACCAGCCGCCGTTGCTGTTGCTGCTGTTGTTGGTGTGGTTTGAGTAGGACATGTTGCCCCAGCTGCTGTTGCCGCTGTTGCCACCGCATAGGGACTGATGGATAGTGCTCGCCAAGTCATTTCAAATCTTCGTTTCTTGACTTAATTTGATATCCTATCACGTGGGGAGCATCAACCGCATTCAAATCATCGTTTCTTGACTTAAATGTCATCATATGACGTGGCGAGCATGAACCGCATTTTAAATCATCGTTTGTTTACTTAAATGACATTCTATGACGTGGCGAGCATCAAACGCATTTCGAGTCTTCGTTTATTGTATTTAAGGACATCCTTGACGTGTCGAGAAATATGCATCAATCCCTGCCACCACAGTGATCACCCTTGCTTTTGATTTATCGTGTTTTTGACTTAACTGACGTCATGTGAGGTGGCGAGCACGATGCATCAGTCCCTACCACTGCAATCATCACCCTCCTTGCAGTCTGACATGGTGTAGTTGCTGCTGGGACCGTCGTTGCTGCCGCTGCCTCCATCGTAGTTGCTGCTGGGACCGTCGTTGCTGCCGCTGCCTCCATCGCAGTCGGAGTCCTGGCTTTGGTAGCAGGCAGTCCCGGAGGAACTGCCGCCTCCGTCGCTAGGTCAGGCCTGATACCAAGCGGAGCTCTTCGGTCAGATGACCGAACAGAGTTGAGCGATGTTTGGTAGAATGCCAATACCGACGTGGATGATAGCAAACGATTTGTGTTTGGTCAAAGTAACCAAACTGAGATGGGTAACAGAGTTGAGCGATGTTTGGTAGAATGCCCATACCGACGTGGATGATAGCAATCGATGTCGGTGTTTGGTCAAGGTACTAGTAACCAAACTGAGATGGGTCACGTCAGGTAGATGTCGGGTGGAATGAACATAGTGATGCGGATATTCCCGGCCCTACCGTCGCGATAGCTGGGTTTGGCGCCGCCGCAGGTGCTGCCGATCAGTAAGGCCAGTGCTATCGAACGGAGATCTCTGGTAAAACGGCCACAGTCTGACAGGGTCTGTCGCCGCTGCAGGTGCTGCCAATCAGTCAGGCCTATACTTGTCGCCCCTAAACTAGCCCACTAAGCACTAGCCCTTAAACTAGCTTAGTTTAAGCCCCCCGTATTTACTTGCCCACTGTAATTCCCAATACTAACCACTCACCCACTAACCACTAGTCCCTAAACTAGCTTAGTTTACCCCCCCCCATCGCCAGCACTAGCCTAGTTCGACAAGTATAGTGCTATCGAGCGGAGATCTCTGGTAAAACGGCCACAGTCGGACGCCCCTGGAAGGAGCAGGCAAAGGCTGTGGTCAGGTTACCAGGGTGGGGACCAGTGGCTTACACTCATACACTTTTCATCTCAACGTTAGCACTTTTCGTGGGTTACGCTGGGTGGTTTCAGTGACAAAAACGGCTCAGGTTGAGCCGGAAAGTGGACGAGCGTAAGCGCCTGGTACCGGGCCATACCAATCATGCTGACGGCGTTGAACTTGCCAATCGGAGAAGAAGGTCCCATGATTTCCATCATCTTGGATTCCATGTCCCAGCCGTAGGGTGGCAACCGCAGAAGACGTTTTGGTCAGGTGCACATATCGCCACAGCGTTTGCTGGACAGGTGCCTATATCGCCACAACACTGTTTGGTCAAGCATCAATTTCGCCACAACCGACAACCCCTCTTATCTGCTCTGCCTGTGCCCACACTTCGAAGTGTGTGTCTCGTAGTGTAGTCTAGTCACTGGGTCTAGCAAGTGTTGTGCTGAGAACAGGGAATATAGAATCTCGAGTTGAACTCTTTGGGCAGGGGCCCGAAAATTTATAGCTTTCGGCACTTTATCATATCAACACAATGAAGTGCCGTCCCCACCGCGGTGCACTTGTTGTCCTCGGACCAGGGGCTTACACTCGTCCACTTCTCAGCTCAACCTAAGCCGTTTCTGACTCAAAATAGACCCTAAACACCCCCGTGTACCCCTTGACACCTCCTAAAAACCCCCAAACAACTCCTAAATGCACCACCTGTCGAACAGAAAGCGCTTACGTTGAGCCGAAAAGTGGACGAGTGTAAGCCCCTGCCTCGGACACGCAGCCGGCGGTCTTGCCGCAGTCGGCCGGGGAGTTGATGCCCTCGCACTAGGGACTATGCTTGTCGAACTAAGCTAGTGCTGGCGATGGGGGAGCTTAAACTACGCTAGTTTAAGCTAGTTTACGGGCTAGTGCTTAGTGGGTTAGTGGGTTAGTATCGGCGACAACAGTGAATGGGTAAAATAGGGGGGTTTAAACTAAGCTAGTTTAAGCTAGTTCAGGGGCTAGTGCTTAGTAGGCTAGTTTAGGGGCGACAAGTAAACTAGGGACTGATGGATAGTGCTCGCCACGTCATATGATATCGTTTAGCTCAGGAACGGTGGATAGTGCTCGCCACGTCATAGGATGCCGTTTAGCTCAGGAACGGTGGATAGTGCTCGCCACGTCATATGATATCGTTTAGCTCAGGAACGGTGGATAGTGCTCGCCACGTCATAGGATGCCGTTTAGCTCAGGAACGGTGGATAGTGCTCGACACGTCACAGGATGTCGATTAGCTCAGGAAACGAGGGTTCAACATGCGTTTGATGACGTGGCGAGCAAAGTGCTCGCCACGTCATGATACCTGTTTAGCTCAGGAAACGAGGGTTTAATATGCGTTTGATGACGTGGCGAGAATAGTGCTCGCAACGTCATGGGATACCGTTTGGCTCAGGAAACAAGGTTTCAAGATGCGTGTGATGACGTGGCGAGCATATTGCTCGACACATCATAGGATGCCGTTTAGCTCAGGAAACAAGGATTCATGATGCGTTGATGACTTGGCGAGCACTATCCATCAGTCCCTACCTCGCACTCGCTCGACTTCCGCACGCTGTAGGTCAATATCGTCTCGGTCTTCATGTCGTCCACCGCCGAGAGCAAGGCCCGGGGCAGTCAAACGGAGATATTTGGTTGGTGGTAAATTTGGTGACATGAACTGGACCTTGTGTAAGGCCCAAGCCCAGTGGATGCCAACAAGCACTCGAACCGATATCGGAGCATGACTTACATTCATGGACAAATACTCACACAGTCATAAAGGGAGAAGGAGGAGATCCAACGTCGGTCGAGTGCTTGTTCTCAATATGGGCCTCCGGCCCTACCGCACGTCGTGACGGGCTGCAGCATGACGGCATCGGCGCGGATATCGCAGTCGCCGGTGCCGGCGTCCCACTCGCACAGGCCCTGGATTTAGTGGCGCTACTTGTAATTGAAAGCACAATTTGGAATGCGCCTCATCATATTTTAGCTTCAATCGCACAAACCAAGCGCGGTTAACCCGGGGACAACCTTGGGTCAACCTGGGGTCAACCCTACCTGGACGGCTTGCAGGCACGCGTTCCGAGGGCAGGGCCCAGTTATCCACAGGCTGAACAATCAGTCCGACGGGGGTTGTCAGGGCCCTGGCAAAAATCTGCTCCCTCCTTGTACACGCCGATGCGTCTATCTCTTGCTCTCTCGCACTCTCGCTTTATCACTGGGTGTCACTTGACACAAGGAACGAGGATTTGAAATGTCATGAATTATCCCATGCGGGAGTTATCGCCTCCCATGTCACAGGGTGGCAATTGAACTCAAGAAACGAAGGTATGGAATATGGTGAATGAGCAAACACGGTGGGCGTCGTCGGGAGCCAGTCCCCGCCTGAGAGTTGCGTCCAGAGAACGTTTCGCATTCGATGCCGGGCTGGATGAGCGCGTTGAAGAGGCCGATGCCTTGGGAAGTGGCGGGCCTGAACGCAGGGTCTACTTCACTCCTTGCACTCGTCTCCGTGCTGGCTTACTGTAAATTGAGCATCTTCTGGGTGTCAAGCAGGGATAAGCAGAGTACTTGTCAGGAACCCAAGTTCAGATGAAATGAGGACGAGGGTAATTAAGCTGGAACAACTTGGGTGGCTTCAGGGACATGACGGCTTCATCAAATTGGGCTGAAAAGGGAACGAGTGTAATCAAGCCGGGAGGGGGGGGGGGGGGCGACTTACTTACACCGTTGAGTTAAAACGAGAAAGAGTGTTTAAGGCCGTGCTTAAAATCTTTGAGGGCGCCCGGAGAGCCAATGTCACAGCTGGACTCGCCGCCGTTGTCGTTGTTGCTGTCACTGTCGCTGTTGTGGTCGCTCCACTCTGTAGCGGCGCAAGTTGAAATTGTAGCAAAGTCTGACAGCGCATCACATTTCAGCTTCAAGCGCTGAAATGAAGCGCGGTCAACCTGAGTTCAACCTGGGGTCAACCTGGGGACAACCTGGTTTCAACCTGGGGTCAAAATGGGGTCACCTTGGTTTTTCACCTGGGGTCATCCTGGGGTCAACCTGGGATCAACCTGGGGTCAACCTGGGGTCAACCTGCACCGCCCTGCCATTCGCAGATGCTGGACTCGATGAGGACGCGGCCGCGAGGGGGTGAGATGGAGGTGTGGTGGGGCGCCACCCGAGAGCAGGGCCTGGCAGATGCAGCTGTGTGGTTCACGACGACAGCTGTGTGTGGTGAACGTTGAGGTATATGTGGAACTGATGCCAGCTGTGTGTGGTGACAACCGTGTGCTGAGTGGTTCATGACGACAGCTGTGTGTGGTGATGTGGTGACAAGATGTGTGTTGAGAACGCTGTGTGTGGTGCACGATGACAGCTGTGTGTAATTGTGTGACTGATGTAAGTGACTGATGTAAGTGACTGATGAACATCTGTGTGTGGTAACATCTGTGTGTGGTGACAGCTGTGTGTGGCGCCAGCTGTGTGTGGCGCCAGCTTGTGTGGCGCCAGCTGTGTGTGGCGCCAGCTGTGTGTAGCGCCAGCTGTGTGTGGCGCCAGCTGTGTGTGGCGCCAGCAGTGTGTGGCGCCAGCAGTGTGAGGCCCTGCCATCAAGGAGACCCGCTGTTTAGCGGCGCAAGTTGAAATTAAAAGCAAAGTTTGAAAGCGGTTCATCACATTTTAGCACAAGCGCTGGCGCGGTCAACCCTGGGTCAACCTGGGGTCATCCTGGGGTCAAACTGGGGTTAACATCGGGTCAACATCGAGTCAACATGGGGTCATCCTGGGGTCATCCTGGGGTCAACCTGGGGTCAAGCTGTGGTCAACCTGGGGTCAACCTGGGTTCAACCTGGGATCAACCTGGGGTCATCCTGAGGTCAACCTGGACTCAAAATGGTGTCAACCTGGGTTTAATCTGGTTTCACCCTGGGGTCACCCTGGGGTCAAACAGGGGTCACCCAGACGTCAACCACAGGTCAACCTGCACCGCCCTACCGCTTGATGTTCTGGAGCGAGGATTGAATCTCGGCGGCGATGGTCTTGGCGGCCGCCAAGCGGCGGTCGCTGGCGGCGCTCTGGCCGTCGCGGGCGGCCTGTCGCCACGAGTGGGGGGTGGGAGGGTGGACACGGGCAAGGACGCGTCAGTCGGAGGATGAGCGGGGCGCGCCATTCGTGTCTTTTGGTGTCTTCGATTGAGCTGGGGTTGCAAGGGGCGCGGCCCTGTGCATTCGCGCAAGGGTGGTCGTGGTGGCGTGGCAAGCAAGGGGAGATGTGATAACAATGAGTCGTACGCGCACCTCACGGGCACCCTCTTGGGGCACTCCAGACGCCGCGGCGAAGTCCTGTTGTAGCGAGAGACAGGTCGGAGGTGGCGGGGGGGGATGGCGAGGTTCAGTCCGAGGGAGTCTCATTCAGGGGGCGGGTTCAAAAATATGTGTTTGAATGGGAAGGAGCGTCGAGCCCACCTTGTGAGAGACGCTGAACGCCGACGCGACGGTCGCCGCGAAGGCGAGAGTGGCGAGCGCGCGGAGCATCATCGCCTTGCTCATGCCCGCGGACGATCTGCGAGGCGCTGTGGGTGGAACGACCTGCGTGGGTCGGGCAGGAGGCGGCCAAGGAACGAAGAAGGCGCGGGGGGCGCGTCAGTCGTCAATGCCTAAATTCCCTTTTAGCGGTGGGGTTCGGAGAACGCGCAGCACAGCACGCTCGGTCCGAATGCGCGTGGCTGCCCGTCCGAATGCGAGCGCGCGACAGCGCTCGAGTAAGTTCCTCGCGCGGTCGACGCCCGGACTCGTCGCAACGCCACGTGTGCGACAGTCGATGCCCCGGGAAATGTATCGATGGGAAGGCCTCGTCAAATGTGACTTGGAGTCTCGGTCCAAGGTCAAGAGGCATGCATGCGGGTGGACCCGCGGCCTACGCTGAAAACGACCGGCGCGCGAAGATAACTGAGGGAGGGTGTGAGCTTGCCGCCGCCGCATACCTCGACGTACCTTGAGTCGCCAAGAGAAAGGAAGCTGCGCGTGCGACGGCGGGGGGGTGCAATGTAGAATGGTAGTGACTCCAAGCGTCGTCAGCATGGTTAAAGTCAAGATTGCTCATCGAGTCAACATTCGTTGCTTCTGCCATCCATTTCTTTAGCTTCACGTGAGCACGTTTTGAGGGATACTGTAGGTGACATGCTGGTGTTTCGATGAGAGAAACAACTCAGGTTAATCTGAGAAGTGGACAATTCAAGGCATCTTCCGCATCCGAATCGCCGAGATTCGCTCGCACCTCCCCCCACGCCGCGACGCGTTGTTACCGCCCACTTCCGGTTTGACCATCTCCCAAATGCAGCCTCTCGGCCAACCAGTTCTTTCGTAGTGCCGCCGACTGCTGCATCATCGACTGCAACCCCAGGCGCGGCGCTGCACCCTGCCTCGTAGCAACGCCGCGCGCTCCCCTAAGGTGCGAAAGACTAATTTGAGGGACGTGCGATTGTTTCTCGTTTTATACACCTTCGAAGGGACGGAAATGCCGTGTCTTTCACGATACGAGTCAGCCCAGGCTATAAAACGGGGTGCGGTGGCGTAGCGGCGGGGTGCGAGGGGGATCCGAGTGGGTGCAATGAAAGAAGGAGCGGGGTAGCGTTACCCTCCGATACTAGTACGCTATGATATACCCGCCTTCGGTGGAGTCCCCATTGCGGGAGCGCCTCGTCATCGTCACCGTCCCACGCGACCGTCCCCCGTCACCGTCTCTCATTACTACTCATGTGAGCTCTCTCCTCCACCGCGACGCGACGCAGGGGGACACCGGTCGCTCGCCATGGGTTGCGGAACTTCCTCACCCGCGGAGCTCGTCACCCTGCACAACGCTGTGTGCAAGGCAGGGGCTTACACTCGTTCACATTTCAGCTAAACTTAAGCGCTTTCTGTGGGATAGGGGGTGCGCTTTGGGGTTGTCGAGGGGGTGTTCAGGGGCTGTCAGGGGATATTAGGGGGTGTTCAGGGTGTGTTTTGTGTCATAAACATCTCAGGTTGAGCTGAGTAGTGGACGAGTGTAAGCCCCTGGTGCAAGGCATTGTCTAAACCGACACAGCTGTCCGAAGCGGCGCATGCCATGCTGGACGGCATGTGGGTGGCCAAGGGGATGAGCAAAGGGATCGACGCGGGGGTGGCCCAGGGGCAGGGGCTTACAAAGTTACATTCGTCCACTTTTCGGCTCAACGTAAGCACCGTTTCAGGGACACGCTGGGTGATATCAGCGGTTCAGTGACCAAAAACTTATCAGGTTGAGCTGATAAGTGGACAGTGTAAGCCCCTGCCCAGGGGTCAGTGGAGGCAATCAAGGGGAGCAACGGGCTGTCGCTGCTCGGTAGGACGGTGCAGATTGACCCTATGGAACCCAAGTTGAAGCCGCCTGGAACTAAGCGCTTGCAACTACAGTGTGACATATTCGATTAAAAAAATATCTTCACAATTCAACGTGCGCCGCTACAGCTCGGCGGGTCCGAACGCCCCTTGCCGTACCAGGTGGTCATCAGCTTCCCCGGTAGGGTGGTGCAGGTTGACACTATGGACCCCACGTTGAAAGTGCTTGGATCTCAGCGCTTGAAACTAGAACATGAGAACATGAGAACTTTCATGATGTGCTTCCAATTTAAACTCGCGCCACTACACTCCGGCGCCGCCCTCGACTTCGAATTCACAGACGCAGACGGCGCCAAGCTGGCGGCCAGCGGGTTTCAGCTCGCTCTGGAAACGCGGAAGTGGCTGGGGGAGGAGATGTGCAGCCGCAACGGCATCAAAGCATCAAGGGCGGAAGCCATTTTGCTGCGGCACTTCTACATGGTGGGGCGGTACAGGTTGAACCCAGTTTTGCACAGTCGACCTTGCGCTTGCTTTTGCAGCGCTTAAACCCGGTCTCCGCTTTTGAAATTCAGTCGCCGTATCCTTTCGACCAATCATATGAGGGCCTTACAGCGACTGATTTTCAAAAGCGGTGACTGGGTTTAAACCCAAGTGTGATGAACCCCTTTCAAACTTTGATCAACCATTTTCAGCTTCAACTTGCGCCCCTCCAACGAGGACTGGGCGAACCTGCAGTACACGCCGGTAGGGTTGGCATGGGTTGCCACTCTCGGGTGCCGGATCGGTCAATCGACCATAATGGCTGGGTCAACATTTGGTCAATCGACCATAATGGCTGGGTCAACATTTGGTCAATCGACCATAATGGCTTGGTCAACATTTGGTCAACCGACCATAATGGCTGGGTCAACATTTGGTCATTTGATTGCATATACATGAGAAGGTGGGCAACTCTACACGCCGGGCACCACTCGCGTGCGCAACTTCCGCGGCCGCGGGGCGCAGAACATCGCCTCCATCAACCCCAACTGGAAATATTACTACGTCGAGGCCCAGCTGGAGTGCACCGTGATGCTCGTGCTGTGCACCGTGGGGTGGCTGCAGTCGCCGTACTGCTTGGTGAGGCGGTGCAGATTGACCTGATTGAACCCACGCTGTAACCGCCAGGAACTGAAATATGATGAACTGCCTTCACATTTGTTTCATTTTTACTTTCAATTTATACTCGCGCCGCTACAGCTTGGGCGAGTTTGACGACATTGAGGCGATGATGGGGGTGAAGAAAAACGTAGACGACACCGAGCTGATTTTCTACGTGCTGCAGGCAGGGACTCACACTAGTCCCCTTTTCATCTCAACCTGAGTTATTTTGTAAACGTTTGTCTGTCTTAATTACTGAAATCACCCAACTCGACTCATCCCTCGTAAATCCCTCAAAATGTGCTCACGTTGATCCGAAAAGTGGACTAGTGTAAGGCCCTGCCTTGCGGAGGAGGTGCTCGCGCACGCTAAGTGGGCGGACGTGGAGGCCAAGGTAGGGCGGTGCAGGTTGCTACAGTTGACCCCAGGCTGAACCAGGTTGCCCCCAGGTTGACCCTGTTGACCCCAGGTTGACCCCAGGTTGACCCCAGGTTGACCCTAGGATGCCCAGGGGTTGACCGCGCTCCGTGTTAGCGCTGGAAGCTAATATATGATTAACTGCTTTCGAAGTTTGCTTTCGTTTTCAACTTGCGCCGCTACACCAAGGCCAAGGCTTGGGACGCGCAAATACGGCACTACTTTCCCGGAATGCCCGCCGCAGAGAAGGACGCGGTGGTAGGGTTGTCACTCGCGGGTGTCAGATTGGTCAATTGGCCATAAATGGCTGTCATCAATTGGTCAGTTGACTGAAAGGTTAGCACTCTAGGGTTGCCATTCCCGGGTGTCAGATGGGTCAATTGACCATAATGGCTGTCATCGATTGGTCATTTGACTGCAGGGTCAACACTCCAGGCTTGCCACTCCCGGGTGTCTGATTGGACAATTGACCATAATGGCTGTCATCAATTGGTGATTTGACTGAAGGGTTAGCACTCTAGGGTTGCCAATCCCGGGTGCCACATTGGTCAATGGACCATAATGACTGTCATCAATTGGTTATTTGACTGCAGGGTTAGAACACCAGGGTTGCCACTCCCGAGTGTCGGGTTGGTCAATTGACCATAATGGCCTTCATCAATAGGCCGATTTAGGTACACCGCTTCCCGCGCCGAGCGCTGACGCTTTGCCCGCAACTCTGTATGGGCATTCAACCTGGTGCCCGCTTTCCCGCGCGGAGCGCTGAAGCTTTGTCCACAACTCTTATACTCTTTATGGGCATTCCACCCAGGCGATATACCAAGATCGACCTATTGAGCATACCGGCTGTCATCCTTCGGTCATTTGACTGCAAAATTATGGGCAACTCTACGCGGCGGAGTCGGAGATGTGCGCCACCATCAACGGCAGGGTTGCACACCTTTCATCATCGTAATTTACAGTAAAATGACCAAATGGAGTTCTACGCAATTCTGGTGGGGGGGACAAATGGAGTTGGCGCGAGGCGCGGTATGGTCGCGATCGTTGAGTTAATAGACCATCGCCCATACGATTTTCAGCCTGCGGTGTACGGCAGGCTGATCTACACTGTAATGAATTTCAGCGAACGTCTATTAACTCAAGCAGATCCAAATCTCCATTTGCGCCCCCCACCAGAACTGCGTAGAATGCTGAAAGTATCGATATGGAAGGCGACCTTAAATTCAGTGTCGGAGGGTCTATGTACTCAAGGATTGGGACCCGGTCGGACTGTCGGTGAGTCGGTCGGTGGGATTTTCGAAATGGACTGTGCTGATTGGACCATGTATTACGGTAGATACCAGATCCGACACTGAGTTTAAGAAGACAGTATCGATGTGGAAGATGACGGTATCGATTTGGGGTATCTTGTCACTCTGATGTCAACCCTAATCAACGGCAAGTGTACGCTCGACCCCAACGTCGACATGCCTGCCACGCCGCAAGGCAGGGCTTTACACTAGTCCATCATTCAGATGATTCAGATCAAGCTGAGCACTTTTACAGGGACTTTTAAGGAATGAGTTGGCTAGTTTCGGTGACTGACACTGACAAAACGGTGAAACAATAACTCAGGTTGAGCTGAAAGTGGACTTGTATAAATCCCTAAACCCTAAACCCTGCAAACACCTAACTCATCCCTCTAACATCCCTAGGAAAGTGCTCAGGTCAATCTGAAAAGTGAACTGCTGGTAGTTTAAGGCCTTGCCGCAAGGCGTCAAGACCATAGACTGGGACGCTGCCGCCATGGAGTGAGAGAGTCGCTTCCACGTGTATGAGGAGGCACCAGGCATTCGCCTTGTCCCCCGTGTAATGACCCGCGTGCAAGCCGTGGAGTGAACGTGTGCGTGTGCGAGAAGCTAGCTGGTGTCATGCACAAGCACTTCCCTCTGAGAGCGTGCCACGCCATGTGTGCGTGTGTGCATAATAAGCACAGTTCGAATTTCGAGCTAGCTGAACTGCAGGATATACAGCGGTATGGCGCACATTTCCATTTCATGTTCTGGTATTTCAATGTAATATAAACCATCGTATTATAGTATTTCATTTACATCGTATGTATTACACATTGTATATCCATAGTAATCCCATGTGACAACGTTGCAACTGTCAGCGAAAACGGTTTGCTTCGACCACCACCACCATCACCAAGCGTCGTATGCGCGTATTATTAAG
>Ga0307489_10001199_pt1 | contig 17012 bp, 28 predicted proteins | sample SB12metaG_FD_202247 | JGI IMG/M metagenome (GOLD analysis project Ga0307489, IMG submission 202247) | Sea-ice brine microbial communities from Beaufort Sea near Barrow, Alaska, United States - SB 1.2 | ecosystem: Environmental > Aquatic > Marine > Coastal | place: USA: Alaska | collected...
TGCGGCCCGTGGACATCACGCGGCTGGAGGAGGCGGAGGCAGGGGCTTACACTCGTCCACTTCTCAGCTCAACTTGAGCCGTTTCTAAAACAAAAACACACCCTGCACACTCCCTAATACCCCCTGACACCCCCAAACAGCCCCTAAACACCCCCTAAACAACCCCCAAACGCACCCCTTATCCAACAGAAAGCGCTTAAGTTGAGCTGAAAAGTGGGCGAGTGTAAGCCCCTGGGCGGAGGCGGCCAGCACCAGCGATATGTTCGTGGTGCTGTCCGACGTGTGGCTGGACAAGGTAGGCCGGTGCAGGTTCACCCTATCAAACCCACGTTGAAAGCGCCTGGATCTAAGCCGTTAAAACTACAATATGTAAAACTGGTGTCAAATTTTGCTTCAATTTTGCTTTCAACTTCAACTTGCGCCGCTACAACAAGGAGTCCACCTTCACGCGCCTGCGACAGGTGTTCGAGGCAGATCCCAACAGACGTTGCCCGCCACGGCATCGACACGCTTTTTGAACCGACATTTCTTGACTTTAAACGACATCCTTTGACGTGGCGAGCAATTTAACCCGGACCCTAGTTCGAGGGTTTCGACTCGTTGGAAGTGATCCCGTCCATGTTCGTGCTCATGGTGGGGCGGTGCAGGCTGACCCTATCAGACCCATGTTGAAAGCGCCTGGAACTGAGCACTTGAAGCTAAAATTTGATGTACTGCTTTCAAACTGTGGTCTCAAATTCGACTTGCGCCAATACATCATGGGCGACTTCACGAGTCAGCCGTTCGGGCCCACGCACTACGACTTCGCCGGGTATTCGCAGGGCTTTGACCAGCTGGCGGACCTAATCAAGGCAGGGCGGTGCAGGTTGAGACCCGTGTTTGCAAGCACGGAACAAGACGTCCTTCGCCTTGGGTCTATGACTCAATGCCCGCGTGTGATACTCTGTGATCTTACCATGTGCTATCCTGATGAAGGCGCCCTCTCTCAGCGCTTGTGAATAAAATGTGATGAACCGCTTTCAAGCTTTGGTTTCATGTTCAACTTGCGCCGCTACATCAAGGATTTCCCCCGACTGCGGCAGGAGGCGCGGTGGGTGATCGTGCCGGGGCCGGGGGACCCGGGGGTGTCGGCCGCGCTGCCCCGCCCGGCGCTGCGCCCCTCACTCACGGGCAAGCTGCGCGAGGCGCTGCCCCGCGCTACCTTCGCCTCCAACCCCGCGCGAGTCCGCTTCCGCTCGCAGGTCAGGCTAAACCCTAAGCCCTCGCCCCCGAATCCTGAATCCTAAACCCTAAGCCCGCGCCACCTTCGCTTCCAACCCCGCGCGAGTCCGCTTCCGGTCGCAGGTCAGGCTTGGTACCTCGCCTAACCCTTAACCCTAAATCCTAAACCCTAAAATCCATCGCCTCCAACCCCGCGCGAGTCCGCTTCCGGTCGCAGTCAGGCTGGATACCCCCCCCACTCGGATGTCGCTACCGTTCTGTCATTTCACCTACCATGATACCACTCCATCAGGGTAATTTTACATTTTTACAGAAGGGCTGTCTACGCAGATTGGGTGGGGGGGGCAGACAGGCATTTTGATTTGCTTGATTTAATTGACGGTCGCTCATATAACTTACAGTGTAGATCAACCTCCCGTGTACAGGAGTTAAAAATTGTATGGGTGAGGGAGGGTCTATTGACTCAACGATCGTGACCAGACCGCGCCTCGCGCCATCCCCATTTGAACCCCCCACCATAACTGCGTAGGTCTGAGATATCGGGCCTTAGTATTAGGATCTGGTGTTTCTGCGCGAGGACCTGCAGTCGCGCATGCGCCGCAACTGCTTGCTGCCGCCCGTGGTAGGGCGGTGCAGCTTGAAACCCGCTGAATCCCGAGTTGAAAGCGAGATGGTCTCGTAAATGGCGGAGGCCCCCTATGCACCATAGTTTGCTGAATCTGATAATGGAACAGGCCCCCTATGCACCATTATTTGCTAAACTCTGATAATGGCGAAGGCCCCCTCTGCACCATTATTTGCTAAACTCTAAAAATGGGGAAGGCGCATGACACCTATATGCGATACACTGCTTTCAAGCGCTGCTTTCAGTTTCATTATGTGCCGCTACACCATGGAGCTCGAGGAGACCAAGAAACCGGCGAAAGAAAAAAAGGCGGGCGGCGGCGGGGGGGCTCGGGCAGGGGGGGCGGGGGAGGGGGGTGAGGAGGACTCCGAGAACATGGATCCTGGTTGGGCGGTGCAGGTTGACCCAATTTAACCCACGTTGTAAGCGTCTGGAACTAAGCGCTTGAAACTGAAATGTGACAAACTGCTTTCAAGTTTGGTTTCAAATTTAATTTGCGCCGCTACATCTTGGGAATGCTATGGACGAAGGTGATGCTGCCATGGGCGGTGAGGGGGGTGATGACGAGGAGGTGGTGGTGGAGGAGGAGGAGGATGATGAGGTGGGGACACTAGATGCTCGCCACGTCATCATTTTCTGTACCCTTCATCCAGCCCCAAGGCACTCACAGGGTGGGCAGTAAACTCTAAGCAAACCCCATTCGCCGAACTGATATGGCGTACTCTACGCGGTCCGACACCCTCCACTTTAAGAAACTGAGGGGTAAATCACTTGAAACTTATGTGACCATATTTTAGGATTTAATGACAGGCACTGAAAATGTCCGGCCTCGAAACACTCAAGCCCCCACTTTCTTAAAGCAGAGCGGGTCGCACCGCGAAGCTCGTAGCCAATTCATTGCTGAGTCCCACGTTGACAGTGTCACTGACATGACATGACGCCGCAACCATTATTGATCTGAACCTGGCATGAGGATGAGGCGTCGGAGTGGGAGCGGCGCCCGCTGTTCCGCCACCTGGCCGCCACCCTGGTGCAGCAGGCAGGCTATCCTTCTGCTTCACTGTTTGCTCGTCATGTGCCTGTGTACATGTACGAGTGCACTCTTTAAATGACATTCCGAACCAGGTACGCATCCTAGTTGTTCGGGGAGTTCCGGGCCCTGAACGAGGCGAATTTGGGCGGTTTTGTACGATTTTGAGCGATTTTAGCGTAGGTACGCTCCCAAAATACACCTAGTGCCCAGGTTCCTGGGTTGGTACGGAACATTATTTAAAGAGTGCACTTGTACAGGCTCGCCGCATCTTCCTCCAGGGCCCGACACCGCGTCCTGACTGTTTGCTCGTAGCGCACGAGTACACACTCCCCACATCCTCCTCCCTGGCCTGACACAACGTACTGACGATACACCATGAGAAAACAGTCAAGTTGAGCTGAAAAGGGGACAGCGTGTGAGCAGAGTGACAAGATATCCCATATCGATATGGGAGATTACCATATCGATACTGTCGTCTCCCAACTCATTAGACCATATCCCATATCAATATCCAGGATGACCATATTGATGTGGTAGATGACCATATCGATACTCCACATCCTATACCGATAACCCATATTCCAGATCGACATTCTTATCGGTATCCCATTGATGTCCGATCTCCCATATCGATCTCCCATATCGACCTCCCATATCGACATCGGAACATATCTTGTCACTCTGAGCGTGTGAGGCCCTGGCGCGCGGCGCACCTATGCCCACTGCCCATCGCGCAGCTGCCCGTGTACTGGGAGCACGACCACGCGCTGTGGCTCTACCCGGCAGGGCCGAATGCACAGCGTGCCCCTAAACCCTAAATCCTAAACCTCTAAGCCCCTAAACAAGCTTTTGTTTCTGAAACTCACTGTCGGGTCCGGTATCGAATCGGAGCTCTCCTACCCATAGGAACGTTTGAATGCACATTTAAAGTCTCCGACACCAAGAGTTGGAGTGGCATCATGTGACGCGACGAGTCATGATGTGATGTTTTTGAGTCGGGGGGCGGTTGTCATTTCAAAGCATTTAGTCTAGATTTTGAATTGGCGTGGGGCCCTGGTAGCCGGCGCCGCACTGTGTGGTGTTGGGGGACCGCACGGAGCAGCAGGCGCTGGCCAAGTTCGAGGACACGGAGCTGGTCAACCCCGGGTGCTTCGCCGACGATGGCAGGGCCTCACCACTGCTCCTCTCACTGTTTGCTCCTACCAACATATTTCCACGGGGTCTGTCCACTAAATTGGCGGACAGGGTTGGTTCTACGCTGTTCAGCACCTGGATTTACCTGCAATTAGTCCGCACGACCGGACCGCATATTGAGGGTCCATGTGGTATCGACACCACTCTGATTTGTCTTTTCGGGAGGCGGGTCGAGCCGAATCATGATTTCGACCGTGTCCGTCCTGGTCGCGGTTGAGTCCGGGTGTTGAACAGCGTAGTTAACACCCACCACGTGATCACCTTGTGAGGCCCCATGAACGTCAATTAAACCGATGCTGGTGGCCAGGCTCTGGGCGACGGGAGTTTCGCGGTGTACCGCCCGGCGACGCGCGAGGTGGAGTTCTCCGCCGTGCCGTGAGTGGCCACCACCGCGTCTCGCGTGTTAACTGTTGCGACTTAAGCGCGTTTGGATTACCAGTCTGCTGTTTGCTTTAATCCTTTTAATATTGATGATCTTACTCGTTCGTTTCTTCGACGTCACACCTTTAGTACACAAATTTATATAGCATTCTCAACTCATTATGAGCGTTCTCAGCTCAGGGTCATTCAGGGGCAGGAGTGAGGTCGGTCGAGGTCGTCTCCAAAGCCGTCGTCGTCGTATTCGTCGTGATATCATAAAGCCACGGGCGCATCACGCGTGACGCGTCTCCTCGTCCTACGGGGCGCCGTGCGCCGGCGCCCGCCACAGCACCTCCACGCGCCAGCCCGACACAGCGACGAAACACGTAACATCGTTCCACGGGCAGCCTTGCGCCTGCGCCAGGTCCAACACATCCAGGTACCAGGGGCTCACACTCGTCCACCTTTCACCTCAACTGGAGCCGTTTCTGACACAAAATACACCATGAACACCCCATCATACCCCCTGAAGATCCCCTAAATACCCCTTCAACAACTTCTCAAAGCAACCCCTGTCCCAGAGAAAGCACTTACGTTGAGCCGAACAGTGGACGAGTGTAAGCCCGTGCCAGGTACCCTCCCGACACCGCGTACCCGCACCTCATCTCAGTCCGCGGGCAGATGTGCTCCTGCGCCCACCGCAACACCTTCAGCTCCCCGAGTTGTCTGGTATCAGAGGCTGACACTCGACCACTTTTCAGCTCAACTTGAGCACTCTGTATGGGATCGGGGCTGCGCGCAGGGGTTGTGTAGCCCTTGTTGAGGGGGTATTAGGGGGTGTGTAGGGTGTGTTGGGCATTTTCTTGTGTCAGAAACGGCTCAAGTTGAGCTGAAAAGTCGACGAGTGTAAGTCCCTGTCTGGTATACATCCACTCGTTCCACTCGTTCCAGCGGCCGCCGTGCAGCAGGGCCTTACACTCGTCCACTTTTCGGCTCAACGTAAGCGCATTGTGTGGGATAGGTGTCGCATGTAGCGGTTCTTCTGGGGGTGTTTAGGGGATATTAGGGGGTATTAGGGGTATTAGGGAGTGCCCAGGGCGTATTTTGTGTCAGAAACGGCTCAGGTTGAGCTGAAAAGTGGACGAGTGTCAGTAAGCCCCTGCCGTGTAGCGCACGCATCAACCTCAGCTCATCCAGGCGGTACTCGATGTAGTGCTCGAACCACGCTGAAGCGGCGCAAGTTGAAATTGAAAGCAACATTTGAAACCAGATCATCCCATGTTGGTCTCAAGCGCTCACAGCCTGACGCTTTCAACATGGGTCTGATAGGGTCAAGCTGCGCCGCCCAACCACGCGTACGGCAAGAAGGGTAGAAGACGTCGAGAGAGTAGAAGGTGTGTCGAATCCTGGCTCCACGGTGTAGTGGCACGAGTTGAAGTTGAATGCAAACGTCGAAAGCAGTATATCACAATTTAGTTTCAAGCGATTAGTTCCAGGCGCATTCAACACGGGTTTCATCGTTTTACATGCACCTCCCTTCCACGGGCACCCTTGCTCGCGCGCCCACTGTGTAGCGCCGAAAGTTGAAATTCTAAGCAAAACTTGATAGCAGTATCATATTTTGGTGTCCAAAAGTGCGGAATTAGGCGCTTTCAACACGGGTTGTCAGGCTTTTAACTTGCATTACCCTACCACTGCAGGAGCGCGAAGGAAACGACGAAGTTGCTGACACGGAACGGCTCGGATCTAGTCACACCCGCGCGCGGCAGGCCGGGTGGGAGGGTCGTTCATGACAACAACGACTCCCCCGAGCGCCTGGTCTATTAGCTAAGTAAGTTAAGTAAGTGAGTGAGTGATCAGAGGAGTTAATAACTCGAGCCAAGTAATCACTTACGGCTCACAGACCAGGCAAGAGGTTGAAGCACAAAAACACGAGGGTAAATGCTCATGCGACGGTCTGGCCAGTGACCGCCAAGAACCCAGTCGCTCGTCTATGAGCATTCATCCTAAGGTCAGTGACGCACCGTTCAGCAATCGAGTCATTGTTCGTAAGATCTCCCCTACCAGAGGCCTTCACCGCCGCGCGGCACCCGCGCCCCGCCCGCGCCAGCAGCGCGCGGTCCGTTGGGTCCAGCCGCGGCAGCACATCCACCCAGGGGCTTACACTCGTTCCCATTTCCTCTCAACTTGAGCTTATTTTGCCCATTTCGCTCAACCAGAGCGTACTCAGACTCTCATATACCCCGAGTTAACCCGTGAATGTGTCTTGAAGGTGCTCAAGTTGAGCTCTAACGTGAGCGATGTGTCCCGAAGGTCCTCAAGTTGAGCTCAAAAGTGAGCGAGTGTAAGTCCCTGCCTCCACCGCAAACACCTCAGGCAGCTCCCCGAGCAGCCGATCCAGCAGCAGCGATGGGGGCGGCGGCCGCCACTCAGGGGCTTACACTCGCTCACTCTGAGCTCAACTTGAGGACCTTCGGGAACCAACGCTCACGTTAGAGCTCAACTTGAGCATCTTCGGGACACACCCACGGGTTAAATCAGATCATATGGCGGACAAAGTTAGTTCAAGTTGAGCGGAAATGGGCAAAGGAAGCTCAAGTTGAGCGGAAACGGAAACCAGTGAAAGCCCCTGCCGCCACCACGATCCGAGGAGCATCCACGCGGCGCTGTCCGCGTGACGCCACAGGGCACGGAGCGTGATGTCGAGGGCGACGACGACGACGACGAGGCCGACGAGTACGACGAGGAAGTGGAGATGGAAGAGGAAGGTGAGGAGATCCACCGCGCGGGCTTGCCAGAGGCTGCCCGTCGTAGCAGTAGTCCTAGGTGCTGGCTCCTCCCTGCAGATCTCGCCACCCCCGCCCCCGCCCCCCCCCCCGCCGCCGCCGCCGCCGCCGCCGCCGACCTCGGCCCCCGGCCTCGCCGCCGCGCCGGCACACATGCCTCCAGCCCCCGGGATCTCGCCTCACCGATCGGGGTTCGGCGCAGGCGTGGTCGCAGGCGGCTTATTTCGCGCAGAGAAAATTGTAAGCCATGTCGCGCCCCAGACTGCCAGATGAGGCGCCGCCTTTGCATCTTCTGTTGCGTAGATCTGCTCTGCACTGATGCTGTGTATCCTGCGCTCATTAGCATCATTATGCGTTCGTCAAGAACAACGACAAAAGCGGCGCAAACTAGCTAGGGTTTGATGCACTTTCTTTCCGCGGAGCCGCCGGCAACCACGCGCCACCGCTGCCCCTCGCGCGTGCATCCTTCTCGCACTTGCACCACGGCGGCGACTCCGTGCATCGTTGACGGACTGAAGGAGCGCGCTCTCTCAGAGAGCAGGCCTTCAATTTATATTCATCTTTCAAGGAGGAGGGCGGGGTGTCGCGGGCGGTCTCCACAAATTACATGCGCCACCACCCGCCCCCCACCCCACGCCCCTCCCGCCGCCAACACGAACACACCAGTCGCCGCCACATCCCGCCATCCCTCGACGCCCTTCCCAAGATCCGATGACGACCGCTGCAGCGCAGGACGACCCTCCCCCGTCGGCGCTGCTCGCCCCCCTGCTCGAGTACCTGCCCGACCTAGTTCTCAAGGAGGTGCTGCTGGGTCCCAGGGATCTCGCCTCGCTCGCAGGGGCGGGGCGCCAGTTCGCCTCGGCGGTGGCGGCGACTGCACTTATGCAGTGGGCCAAACGCGCGAAGATGGCAGCCGATGGGGGTCTCTTCGCTTTTGCTTTCACACAGCTGTGTTTGGCAGAGGCCTGTTCATATGCGGCGCGTGGTGGGAACCAAGAGGTGTTGGAGTGGCTGCACAACACCGGCTGCCCGTGGAATGCTGAGACGGCGTGTGCGGCCGCGGGGTCGGGCACCTGGAAATGCTGCAGTGGCTGCACAACCGTGGATGCCCGTGGGGCGTTGTGACGTGTGCGGTCGCCGCAATGGGCGGGCATTTGGAAGTGCTGCAGTGGGCGCGGGAGCACCACTGCCCATGGGACTACCTGACGCCGGTATACGCCGCTATGAACGGGCACCTGGAGGTGTTGCAGTGGATGCGGGCGAACGACGCGACCGGCGAGGCGTGGGATGCGGACCTCGTGCGCCGTAATGCCATGGGGCTTAGAAAGCAGGAGGTGCTGACGTGGCTGGACGTCTCAGTGCCACTTGACGTCATCACTGCGGTGGGCGCGGGACTACGGCTGCGAATGGGACGGGAGAACCATCGACGCCGACACTCGAATACGTGCGGGCCAACGGGTGCCCGACATACTACGTATACGACAGCGACGGCGACGAGAGCGGCTGCGGCTGGTCGAGCGACGGCGACGAGAGCGAAACCGCCGAATGAACATGAGAGGTTTTTTTTTCAGCACAATAGAGCTATTCATTTTAATTTGGCAATACATGTGTGATTCACGAGCTCTTCGCTGGACTAAACCGGCATGATGATGAAAAGGCAGCGTGTAAACTGTTTGACTGCGCTCGGGTGGAGTAGGTTGCCATTTGTACACAGTGTCACGTTGGTCATAGTATAGAGCTGCACGGAATAAAGTGTGTGGAACATCCTACGCGTCAGCGCTCATCCGCCATCCAACCTGTATAATCACATTACAATCACGCCGTCGCGAAACATGACCGAATCAGTGCGCAAGCGACGACACGCGCCCGCGCCGAGGACACGATACGTGTTGCAGCGAAGGTATTAGAAAAAAACGAAGTTCGTTGACAATGTATCAAACACAATCGTTGCGTGCACTATCCAACTACGAGTTGAAGCTAAGCGAGTGGTGGAAACTAAATAAACGCATCGCATTACATGCCGGCGGCAAGCTCAGCGGCCTGGGCGCAGGGGCTTACACTCGTCCACTTTTCGGCTCAACATAAGCACTTTCTGTGGGATAGAGGGTGCATTCAGGGGTTGCTTAAGGGGTGCTTAGGAAGTGACGGGAGGTATTGGAGGGTGTTTGTCGTGTATTTGTTTCGCAGAAACGGTGCAAGTTGAGCTGAAAAGTGGACGAGTGTAAGCACCTGCCTCAGCGGCGTCCTCGGCGGCCTCTGCAGCGTCCAGCGCGGCGTCCTCCTGCATAGAGACGCGGCGTCCCATAGCCATGGCCTGCTCCTCCACGTCGGCGTCAATCTCACCTAAGGGCCTCGCAGATATTACACGCCGCGTCAACCACACGCAGAGGGTTTTGACCCCTCGAGAGGAAAGAGGGAGACGCTTTCGCATGTCTGAGAGGGCACCAGGCTTTCGCCATAAGCAGCTGTCATAGGTCGATTGCGGTACATCGCCTGGGTGAAACGCCCATACAGATTTGCGGGCAAAGCGTCAGCGCTTCGTCCGGGAAAGCGGGCGCCAGGATGAACGCCCACACAGATTTGCGGGTAAAGCATCAGCGCTTAGCGCGGAGAGCGATATACCAAAACCGGCCTATCCTGGAATGTTGAGCTGAATGCCATCCTATGACGAGGCGAGCAACATGCGGACGGCCCTACCGCACCCTCCACGCGCAGGGGCTCCGCCGACACCTGACCCGCATACGCCACCGCTGAGGCTGACTCAACCACGGGCGCCGCCGGAGCCTCGGCGGTGACGACCGCGGCGGCGGTCGCCTGCACTGCGACGGCGGGCGCGGCGACGGCGACGGGCGGGGCGGTAACGGGCGCGGCGGCGACGGCGACGGGGGCGGCCGCGGTCTTGGCGGCCGCCACAGCGACCACCTCCGACCAGGGCCACATATATCGGTATTTCTTTCAGGTTTAGGGTTTGGGGTTTAAAGTTTCGGCTGCGGTACCATGTCGACTCAAACACCATTGGTCAGAACGGCTCGTCGAGCGAGATCGCAGGCAAGAGGTTTCAGGGACACGCAGCTTAATGCTGAATCGAAACAGTCTGTGAGGTGGGGCTCAGCCCCTGCCGGGGTCTTGGAGGGGAAGGGTTGGCGGGTGTCGCCGGCGAGGCCGGTGACGGGCCCGCCGATCACCTTCTCCAGAATGATCATGGCCACCAGGCCCACCGTGTGGTACCGGCGTGCAGATATCGCTAGCCAGGTCATCAGTGAGACTTACTTTACGACACAATGTCCGGTGCGCGCCCTTCAGCGCCGTACTCAAAGCACATACATAGGCGTTGCGTTGTGCGAAAGTGTGCTTTTGGAGTGTATTTCACACTGCACTGCCGCGAGAAAACACAGGATGACATCTAGCTGTTTGAAACGATGGATTCAAATGCGCTGGATGACATAGCTGGTTCTGGCTTTGGCAGACATTGCTCGAGTACTGCACGTCATGGGATGCCACGTGACTCAGGAAAGCAGGGTTTAAAGCGCGTGTCGGGGGTCGATGACAGACGTGGCGGGCAGCATCTGGCAGAACCTGCCATGGCTGCGCGGCCGTTGGTGCGCTCCTGCCCGACCGACCACGTGATGGACACCCCCGACTCGCCCAGATGTAGTGGCGCAAGTTGAAATTGGAAGCAAAAATTAAGGAAAATTGAAAGCGCTTCATCACAAATTGTAGTGTCAAGCGCTGAGTTCCAGGCGCTTTCAACAAGGGGTTTCATCGGTTGAACATGCACCGCCTCACCCAGAGCGGTCTTCAGGTCGGGCTTCAGCGACGAGGGGTTGGCCTCCGTGCCGGGCCTCGCACCAGTTCCCTGTTCAGCTCAACACTTGCATCTTACCAGGTATTGAACCTCTCCACATATCTCAATATCCCTCCGGTACTGCTGACTGCATGTTACCGCTGCATATTACCAGGTACTGAACATCTCCCCATATCCCTCAGCTACTGCTGACTCAGTTGCTGTTGTGACTTCGTGAATTTTGAGCTTGGAATGCGAAAAAGCGCTGGCGATTGAACTGAAAAGTGACAAGGGGACACCGTGTAAGGCCTGGTAAACCCTGCCTGGTAAGAGTCCATTTTATGAATGTTGGGTGCGAAGGAACCGGCAGTGATGAGGCCGGAGGCGAGCATGATGGACCCGACGTGCAGGGGCTTACACTCGTCCACTTTTCAGCTCGACTTGAGCGCTTGATATTGGATGGGGGGTGCGCGTAGGGGTTGTGTAGCCCACGTGTTAAGGGGGCGTTAGGGGGTGTTTAGGGGGTGGAGGGTGTTTTATTGTGTCAGACACGGCTCAAGTTGAGCTGAAAAATGTGGACGAGTGTAAGCCCCTGCCAACGTGGTTGCCGAACTGGGACACGAAGGACTCGCCGGTGGCTAGCTCGGCGCCCAGGCCGGCGACAAAGGCGATCTGCTCAAGGCGGGGGATGGGAGGGGGAGGGCGAGATAAGGGTTCAACATGAGACGGGTGACGTGGCGAGAAGCACCTGCCTGGCTCTACATAAAGGACCTGGTCATCGTCGGAGGGCGGAACTGTTCGCCGGTGGGGCCTAGCAGATGTTGCTGGCCACATCATACGATGCCATTTAAGTGAAGGAAGGAGGGTTCAAATTGCGTTGCATGAAGAGGCGGGCAACAGATATTGCGGAGGGCAGCCAGGTTTTAGGTTAGGAACGGCGTGAGGGGCCACTGCCGGGCTACCGCGTCCGCGGGCATCTTACTCCATCCAACGCCGAAGCCGCGACGGAGGCTTCGCGCGGCGAACTAAGCGTACCGGTGGTCGCGACGTCACTACCCCACAGTGTGCCGGTGCTCGCAACGTCATCCAAGGCTTTGCGCGGCGAACGCGTGACCGTGTCATCGTGCATGACTACTCGTTGCGATGCCCGGACGAACCAATAAAAACTGCGAAAAGGAAGATAAATGGGGGAGGGGTTACCTGCGCCACGCGGCCGTTGATGGTCTCTGGCGCCCAGCCGCTGAAGCTCATCGCGAGGAGGAAGGAGTCCTTCATGCTCAACTTGGCCTTCACGGGCGCGGCGGCGGCGGCGGTGGCGGCGGCGACGCCGGGGGCGCCAACGTCGGCTTGCGCCGAGCCATTCGTGGGCGCGTCCCTCCACGACCCTCCTTTGTATCCATCGGGTTTCGCGGCGACGCAGCGCACGACGACGTTGGAGCGAGCGACCGCCTTGTTGGTACGCAGGGCGGACCGCGCGCGGACGCCGCCGGCGACGGCGACGCGGGAGGTGAGGGCGACGGGGGTCATGGTGGCGGACATCGTTGAGGAGGTCGTGTGCGATTGTGGTGCGCTACAGATGTCCACAGGTGACAAGAAACGGCCAATGACGTGGCTGAGTGGCCGCCGCCGACAGATCAGGGGTAGTAATACTAAAATGTCGGGGTGGGGCATCCGGTCATATGCGGGAAAGACAACAATTGCAACAGCCAAACAGTCAGAAACGTAATAACCTGAAAACCGGGCCGACGGCACGGGCGACGAAACGGGCCGGGACGGCGCGACGACCCCAGAACCGCAGGTGGGCGCACGGCGTATGGGACGCACAACCCCCGAATTAGTCAGGGCACACCTCGCGCCGCGCTCTTCCCGCTCGGATACGAGCATGCGGCATTTTAGTATTATTACCCCTGGACAGATCGCGAAATCTGATGTGTATGCGCAGATCCGATGGGGGGTCATGCTCACGAGTACGCGATGTGTGATGGTGCGATGAGCACCATCTGCCGCCGCCGCCGCTTCACCACCTCAACACCACGCGCACGCCACGTAGCGTCGCCCCACCCTACTCACCACACACCACATACAGCCCCGCCCCGACCCGTTGTTGTCGACGCGCGCACAGCTGGCATGGAGGCATTGTTCGCGGAGATGCGCAAGGCGCAGGCGGGCGGCGTGGACTTCGCGGCATGGGCTGACACTTTTCCACTTTTCTGCTCAACTTGAGCACTTTGTATGGGATAGGGGTTGCGCGTAGGTGCTGTGTAGCCCGAGTTCAGGGGGTGGTAGGGGGTGTTTCGGGTGTGCAGGGTGTTTTCTTGTGTCAGACTACACAGCTCAAGTTGAGCTTAAGAAGTGGACAAGTGTAAGCCCCTGCTTCGCGGCGGAGGTGCGCGAGCGTGAGAGCAAAGTCGCCGAGGCCGCCGAGGCCGCCGCCGACGACGACGAGGAGGACGACGACGAGGACGACGCGTGGATGCCGGCGCGCGGCCTCAGCAAGGGCGAGGAGAAACGCCTGCTTCGCGTGTCGCATGCGGGCCGTTCGAAGCGCGGGGGGGAGGCTTTCGGCGGCGGCGGCGGCGGCGGCGGGGTTGGAGGTGCGGGCAATGCACAGCCGAGTCTGGAAGCTGCGAGGCATCGTGCGGTGAGCGGCAGGGGCTTACACTCGTTCACGTTACAGCTCAACTTGGGCACACACGGGACACATTCATCACTTTAGTTGGGTCATACGGTGGACAGAAGGGCTCAAGTTGAGCTGAAATGGGCACGAGTGTAAGCCCCTGGTGAGCGGGCTCGCAGCTCAGTTCGAAGCCGCGGCGGGGCACCTCCTGGGCAGGGGCTTACACTCGCTCACTTCAGAGCTCAACTTGAGGACCTTCGGGAACACATCGCTCACGCTAGAGCTCAACTTGAGCACCTTCGGGACACATCCTCGGGTAATTTGGATTATACGGGGGACTAAGGCAGCTTAAGTTGTGCGGAACGGAGCAAAGTAGGCACAAGTTGAGCGGAAATGGGAACGAGTGTAAGCCCCTGGTCCTGGGCGGGCGATGGTGGAGCCACTATGAGTCGTGGCTCTACAGCCGGCGCGCGGCGGGCGCCAGGGCGGCCGCCAAGCCCGGAAAGCTCACCGCCGATGTCGCGGTAGGGCCTGGCAATATCTAGGCGTCACTCTGCTCCAGTCTGCCACGTGTTGATGGATGTATCAAAACGCTATGACTCTAGAGATACGTGTGCTGGAACACGCGCAATGGTGAGGCACTGTCGCTCGTGGGAGTAGCAGCCAGGGGCGTAGCTCCTAGTCTAGATACAGGCTGTACTAGTACTGCCGATAATATTGCCCGCCACATCATACTCGTAGGACGCCATGTAACATATCAGGTTGCCGCGTAAATCAAGAGACCATGGGTCAAATTGCGCTCGGTGACGTGGCAGGCAATATGTGGCAGGCCCTATGTGGCGGAGGCGGCGGACCCGGTGATACCCGACGCGGAACTGGCGCGGTCGGACCCCGAGCTGCACCGCAAGCTGACGGCGGCGGGGCAGGGGTTTACACTCGGCCACTTCTCAGCTCAACCTGAGCCGTTTCTGACACAAAATACACTCTGAACACCCCCTGATACTCCTTAATACCCCCTGATACCTCCTAAACTTCCCCTAAACAACCCCTCCATGCACCCCTATCCAACAGAATGAGCTCAAGTTGAGCCGAAAAGTGGACAAGTGTAAGCCCCTGTGGCGGGGTGCAGCGAGCACGAGGCCAAGGGGGTGGGCGCCACGCTGGGGCGCGCGGCAGCCAAGGTAAGGCGGTGCAGGTTGACCCTATCAAACCCACGTTGAACCCGCCTGAGACTAAGGGCTTGAAACTAAAATATGATAAAGTGCTTTCAATTTTGCTTCAATTTTGCTTTCAAATTCAACTTGCGCCGCTACACAAAGGCGGCGGCGCAGGTGGCGCACGAGGGCGGCGGCGGGGGCGCCAACCGGCAGGGGCTTACACTCGTTCACATTAGAGCTCAACTTGAGCAACTCCAGGACACGTTCATGAGTTAAGTTGGGTTTTAAGGTGGACAGAAGATCTCAAGTTGAGCTGAAATGGGAACGAGCGTAAGCCCCCACCAACCGGCACGTAAGGCTCAACACCTTCGAGGTGGGAGGGGACGGAACTGCCGGCGGCGGGGGCGAAGGCGGGGGCGGGGGCGGGGCGCTGAAAGCCAAGCTCACGTGCGGCAAGATCTCCATGGAGGTGAACAACACACACCTCAACAAGCTGCGTGCGCTGCACCGCCGCTACGGTGGCGCCGCCACGGGCGACAAAGGCGAGCGGCAGGGGCTTACACTCGTCCACTTGTTGGGTCAACATAAGCGCTTTCTGTAGGATAGGGGGTGCATTCTGGGGATCTTCGGGGGGTTCTAGGAGTCGTCATGGGATACGAGGGGGTGCATAGGATGATATTAGGAGGTGTTAGGGGGTTTTAGAGGGTATTTACGGAGTATTTTGTTTCCGAAATGGCTCAGGTCGAGCTGAAAAGTAGACGAGTGTAAGCCCCTGGCGAGCGGCAGTTTCGCGATGCCGCCTTCTGCTTACTGGCGCGCTACTCCGCGTTGCAAGGCGCGCACTACAAAGCCGGCGCGATGCAGGCAGGGGCTTACACTCGCTCACTTCACCGCTCAACTTGGGGACGTTCGGGACACGTCGCTCACGTTAGAGCTCAACTTGAGCACCTTTGGGACAAATCCACGGATTAATTTGTGTCATATTGGGGACAAAGTAAGCTTAAGTTGAGCAGGAAGGGGCAAGGTAAGCTCAAGTTGAGCTGACATGTGAGCGAGTGTAAGCCCCTGGATGCAGGCCGCGCTGCCTTCGCGGTGTTTCGATGCCCTGCAGGCTGAGTTTGGGTAAGGCCTTACACTGTCTTCGCAGTTTTCCAGGGTACCTCAAATGGCGGTCAACGCTCTTCGTATCGAAAGACTCGAGTAAATAGACGGTCAGATTTGCCATACAATGGTACAATATGGCCGTTCGACCGTCTGTTACTCAAGAATTGGCGACCGCCATTTGAGGTAACCTGGATAAGTGCGAAGGTTGCCCACCACCTCATTAAACGCACTTTGAACCCTCGTTACTTGAGCTAAGGGGCATGGGCAGCATCTGCTGACTTGGCGTGCAATGTCTGCCGGGCTGTAAAGTCGGGGTCGGGATGGAGCTCTGTGCCAGTCCGCTCAACGCACACTTCCAGGCAGGGGCCTACACCCGTCCACTTTTCAGCTCAACGTAAGCCCTCTGCGTGGGACAGGGGGTGCAAATAGGGGGTTGTTCATGGGGTGCTTTGAGGGTGTTAGAGGGTATTAGGGAGTGTACATGGTGTGTTTTTGAGTCAGAAACGGCTCAGTTTGAGCTGAAAAGTGGACGAGTGTAAGCCCCTGCTTCCAGCGCTACTGCAGCGCTTTTCTCGACACCGATGCCGGGTTCGGGAGCCTGGGCGACTGCTTTCAGTTTCACCCCGAGGAGGGGAGCTTTGAAGCCAACCCGCCGTTCGACCCCGAGCTCATCAGTCGCTTGGCTGAACACCTTGAGGCAAGTCTTACCCTAAACCCTAAACCCTGATCCCTAAACCCTAAACCCTAAACCTTGAGGCGGCTTGCTTTAGCATCGAATGACCCGCGTCATATCCGCCACGCCATTCTTAACATGTTTTTACCCTTGAGTCTAGAGTGAAACCCAGTCTCCGCTATGACTACTCCCTGACTCCCTTGAATTCACCCTCTCGACCCATCAGGGAACGCGGTCTTCCCATTGACCAATCAGGGGCCGTAAGTGTTTACCATCAGAATTGGCGCGAAACAATGAAAAAAATCCAGCGAATCACATCTCAGCAAACCACCCTCGCTCTCTCGACCAATCATGTGAGGGCCCTCAGACCCTTCGAAGGGTCGGAGACTGGGTTTAAGAGACACATTTTGACGTGCCAGGCTTTAGCTCAAGGCGCTGTTGTCCAAGACCGAAAATGC
>Ga0307489_10001200_pt1 | contig 16985 bp, 26 predicted proteins | sample SB12metaG_FD_202247 | JGI IMG/M metagenome (GOLD analysis project Ga0307489, IMG submission 202247) | Sea-ice brine microbial communities from Beaufort Sea near Barrow, Alaska, United States - SB 1.2 | ecosystem: Environmental > Aquatic > Marine > Coastal | place: USA: Alaska | collected...
GCGGCGGGGGCTGGGGTGGCGGGGGCGGCAGCGGGGGCGTAGGGGGCGGCGGCGGGGGCGGAGGCGGCGGCGGCGGCGGCTGGGGTGGAGGCGGCGGCAGCGGCGGCGGCGGCGGTGACGTCGACGCTACGTATGGGCAAACAAGCAAGGGCGGCGGCGGTGGAGGTGGCGGAGGGTTTTGGGGCGCCGGCCACGCGGCGTCAGGATACCGATCCCCGCCGAGGGGGGGGCTCCGGACACCGCATGGTATACATGTACACACACGACCTCCAGAGGGATACGGGAGCGGCCCGACTTGGGCGGTGGGCGGCGGCGGGGGTGTTGATTCCCCGTATGGGCAGACAGTCAGACATGGCGGGGGTGGGGGCGGGGGCGGGGGCACCAGCGGGGTGGGGGGTGTTGACTCCATTTTTGGACAGCAGAAAGCCAGGTTAGGCGGGGGCGGTGCAGGTTGACCCGAGGTTGACCCTGTGTTGACGGCGCTTGGTTTCAGCGCTTGAAGCTAAAATATGATGACCCGCTTTCAAACTTTGCTTTCAGTTATCAACTTGCGCCACTACAGCGAGGCGGGGGCGGCGCCATACCTCGACCTACCTCGCCCCTCCTCGCGCCCCTGGAGGTGAACACGCGTGATGCCGCGGTAGGGCGGTGCAGATTGAAACCTGGGTTTGCAAGCACAGTCTCAGACGTCGTTCACCTTGGGTCTCTGACTCATTACCCGTGTGTTATATTATGTGATCTTACCACATGCTACTCTATTGAGAGCGCCTCTTAATTTTGATGAACTGCTTTCAAACTCTGCTTTCAACTTCCACTCGCGCCGGTACACCGAGGTTTCGCCCGAACAGCGCATTGCTGACCTTTACCGCGACGCCAGCCCTCCCCCCCGAATTGCTGAGCTATATAGCGAAGCGAGCAGCAGGTCGGTCGGCAGTTCTGGAAGTCCGGGTTTGCGCCGGCCAGCGATGCGCAGCTCCTACTCCGTCGCCGGTAGGGCCTGGCAGATGTTGCTCGCCACGTCATAGGATGCCGTTTAACTCAAGAAACAAGGTTTAAAACATTAAACGATGGCTGACGGTGCCCGGGCCCGGCAGATGTTGCTCGCCGCGTCATCCTCCACATTTCAGACCCTCTCGTCATAAGTTGAATGGCAGCTTATGACGTGGTGAGCAATAGAGCCTGGCGGATGTTGCTCGCCACGTCATCCTCCACAGTTTAGACCCTCATTTCTTGAGTCACATAGCATGACAAGACGTGATGAGCAATGAGCAATGTCTGCCAGGCACTGTCAGCCATTGCATTGTTTCAACCCTTGTTTCTTGTGTCAAACGGCATCCTATGACGTGGGGGGCAATACTTTCCTGGCCTCATTTGCAGGCGTCACCAGCGGGCCAGCGGCGCCTGCCTCGCGGCTCGATGCTATCGTGATGGGCAAAAAGCCAGGGGGGTACGCCGGCGCGCTGTTGTTGGGACAAGCGCCCTCGTCGCTGCTCGCTTCGCTCGCCCCCTCCACCTCCACCGCCCCGTCCTCGCTGCTCATCGCGCTGGGCCGCACCACTCTCACGCTCCCGGCCGTGCCCCGCCGTCCCAAGGTAGGTCTGACGGTACAATGCATAGTGTACCGGTGCTCACTTCGTCATCCACGTCATCCACCGAGTTGTGAACCCTCGGTTCTTGAGTTCAACGCCGTGGCGGGCGGCGGTACACTGTGTGGTGTATGAAGTGGCGCGCTGCATTTGGCTGGCCCTATCCTGAGGCGCAAACGGCGAAAGCCGCGCAAGAGCAGCTAGTGCCCATCTCGCAGCTCGACAGGTGGCGGCCGGCGGAGGCCGCGGAGTCGGCGGCGGGGGTCGGGAGTCCGCGGAGTCAGCGGTCGGGCAAGAAGCTGGCGCCGGGGGCGCGGGGCCCCGGCTGGACCAGGCAGGGGTGTTTAGGGGGTGTTCGAGGTGTGTGTAGGGGGTGCTTAGGGGTCATTTGAGGGTGTCTCGGAGGTGTTTGGGGGTGATCTGAGGGTGTTCTGGGGTGTTTTGGGAGTGGGTGGTATGGAGAGCCAGCACTGGACCATGAACCGAGTCCGCGCGTCCGCATGAGCATTCACCCTGAATTTTAATCGTGCGGGCACGTCCGTCTGGGTTCTAGTGCTTGTTATCCCAGCCCAAAGGCCCTGCCCCTAGCCCTAATCCCCTACCCTAAGCTTTACATCCTAAACTCTAAACCCAAACCCTAATGACCCTGCGGCGCGGGACCGTCTGCAGCAGCTGTGTGACTCAGAGAAAGGCGGCAGCCTGCGCGAGGAGGACTTCGATGAACATGTGGGGCCCCTGACTCTTGGCGCTTAGTGTACCAGTGTACCCGCCGCTACAGAATGCTGAAAATAATACTATGATATGACAAAGTGCGTTACGCTATAAATTTTCGGGGAACCAGTATTTTTTGGAAGAAAATTGTACCACAATATTACTGAATAAAAGAACGCCACACAACCAACATAACTCCGTGCTGTAATGGTTATATGGCGTCTTTCAACTCAAATACGTTGAGTTGAAAGAAAATTGGGAAAAGAAATATAAGGGGCCGAAAATGTATAGCTTCACGCACTTTGCATAATGTACAAAGTTTTTTGATGCGGGCCCTGGGAGCCGTCGTCCAAGGCGCTGGGACTGGAGCGTGAGTTGCACAAGCGGCGGATGCGCACGTTGAAGCAGATGAAACATGTCGACAGCCGGCGAGTCACATGACACTTGATAGTTGAATAGTGAGCTAGAGCTAGTGCCTTGTCTATAGAGGTTTCTCCCCGTAGAATTTGATAACTCTCACTGTCCCCCGCTCTCAAGTGCCTGGACCTGTTTCCACCAGAGTCCCGGCCCCGTTCCCGTCTCCACATCCGTTCCCGCCCCCGCCGACGCCCCCGCCCCCGCCCCCGCCCTCCCCCGCCGGCGCCCCCGCCCCCGCCCCCCGCACCTGCCCCACCCCCGCCCCCGCCCATGCCCCCGTCCCCGCCAGAGATCTGGGATGACCGAGAGACACCAGCGAGCGAGGGCGCGGGTTCAGGCCCGCCGCCAAGCGTTCGAAGGGACGATGGCGTAAGGCCGACCGCGCGCCGCCGTGGTTTTGCCATTCGTCCTCATAATTCCCAAACGCGCGCAGTTCAGAGTGAAACGACGACACGGCCCCGTCCCCGCCGTTACGTAAAACGGTCTACTCGTACGCCAAAAGTTAGGTTAATCTGTTAGTTCTGTTGATTCCTGATTGGACGGGCGGCTTCACGTGGAATCGGCGGGAGGCTGAATATTCCACGGAGGCAGCTGTGTGCGTCACAATCTGGCGGCGTGAAGAGCGTGCCGCCGCCAGAGATGGAAAACCGCCGGGCGGGTAGTCCGGCGGGTTCAGTAGACAACATGAGCCTGACAGGCGAGAGCCTGCGGCGGCGGCCAAGCCACAGCCGCAAGGAGAGCGCGGAGTCCATGGACGGGTACACCAGCGACCAGTTGTGAGTGCCCTTCTCCAAGAGACAAGACCCCCACATGCCCCGGTCCTCCTCTCTGCTACGCTGATCTGTCCGCGTCCGCCGAAAGTCGGAGCAACCCAACCCGTCGCAGCCTTCTCTGTACTCTGACGAAAGTGAGGGACTCTGTTCCAAGCGTCACCCGAAGCTCAAGCACGGTTGGTGATGGCGTGTACGCTCCATCAGCCAGGGAACGGTTTGTCCTTGCACGCGTTTGTTGAAACAGTTGAACAGGTGCCCTCCTAGGTCTCAGTTGGCGTGCTCCACAGTTGGCGAACCTTGACACGTTCAACATCATATCATCTGCCTCTGCCGATAGCCGCCCTTCTGTCCCGCTCGACGGCCACACGAACGGCGACATGACGTGACGCATGACGCCCTGACAACCTTCCCAACATACCGTTGGTCCGTCCGCCTGAATGGCGGCTCGTTGACAGTTGAAAGAAACCCCCTTCTTAGTGTACCTCTGGCATCTGGCGTCTGGCCCTGCCGCCTTTCTTTCGCGATCGACGGCGGCACGACTCACTCGGCGCCCGACATCAAGACACCTGACACCCGCCGCGCCCGACACCACAACCCCCTCCGCGCCCATTCGGGTGACTAACCCACGAGATGCGACGCGTTGCTCGACAAAAAATAATATTGAACCTCCCTTGACGCACAGCTGTACCTTGGCACCCCTGCTGCCGCCTTTCTGTCGCGCTGTCGCGCTCGACGGCGGCGCACACGGCGGCACGAAGCGCTCGGCAATCGACACCCGACACCCGACGTCTGGCACCCGCCGCGCTTTCGATGCACACACGCCCGCCCCGTGTGCCGCAACTCGATTTGCAACTCGATTTACATCGGCAGTCGATGAGTACAGCCTATATCTAGACCAGGTGCTAAAGCTCTGGTGTGGTCTCCACTCTTACTAACGAACCACGCACCTCCTCTGTGTTTTCATTCCACAGGCTTCCGGCACTGGAGCAAGTGAGCATCGGGGGCGGGAACGGGGGAGGGGGCAGGGGCAGGGGCAGAAGTGACACGGGGGGAGGCGCGCCACGGGGGGATTCGCGGGGAGATGAGGTTGGGGGGAGGAGCAGTGGTGAAAGGATACGGGGAGAGGAGGTGGGGGGGAGGAGCAGTGGTGAAAGCGGGAGGAAGGGTGATGAGGTGGGGGGGAGGAGTAGCGGTGAGAGCGGGAGGAGGGTGGGGGAGGTGGGAGGGAGGAGCAGTGGTGAAAGCGGGAGCGGGGGCGACGGTCTCGGGAGCGGGGGTTTAGGCGAGGGTTTCGGGAGCGGGGGCGGTGGCTCGAGCGGTGGCGGCAGCGGCGGGGGTGATCACGTCGGTAACGTCGGGCGGTTCTCGGTTGGCCGGCGCGCGGCGATCGACTTCGGTCGCCGGCGTACACCCAGCGATAACATTTTGACTACCCTGCCGGCGCGCGCGGCTGCGCGTGCGGCAGAGTTGGAAAAGTTGGAGTCGTTGGAGTCAAGAGTGAGCGGGGATGGCCCCGGCGGGGGAGGGGGGGCGATTGCAGGCACCCCAGTGGAGGGTGGCGAAGATGAGGTCACGAGCACCGAGACAGTCCGCACCATGTCGCGCATCCCCGCCGCCGCCGCCGCCGGCGCCTCCGCCGACTCCCTCGACGCCGCTGACGCCGACGCAAACTTCGCCGACGCCGCCGACGTCTTTGAAACCGCCGAACTCAACGGCGAAACCTCCGAATCGGATACGGCACCGGAATCAGGTTACCAAGGCAAGGGGGATCATTGAGAACAAGAACTCCAGTGAATTTCGCCTGCTCCTGCTCCGCCTCCTCCGCCTCCTCCTCCTTCTTCTTCTCCTCCTCCTCCTCCTCCTCCTCCTCCTCCTCCGGGGGTTACTGAGAACAAGGACTCGACCGACGTTGAAACTCATCCTCATCCTCCGCGCGTCTGTATGAGCACTCACACTCAAGATAAGTCATGATCCGATCTGGTTAAGTGCTTGTTCTCCATGACCCTCATGCAAGGGCTTTCCTTCAAGTCCCGGCCGTTCTACCCAGCCGCGGCGGCGCCGCCGCCGCTGGTGAAGGTTAAGGCTCTGGTTGCCGTGGGCGGGTACCTCATCGACAAGGCCAACGGGTCGGGCGAGAAGGAGTACAAGGCAGGGGGGTTATTGTGAACAAGCACTGGACCGACGTTGAATCTTCTCCTCCTCCTCCTCCTCCTCCTCCCTCTCCTCCTCCTCCTCATCGGCCCCCCTCCTCCTCCTCCTCCTCCTCCTCCTCCTCCTCCTCCCACTGCTCGTCCTTCTCCTCCTCCTCTACCTCCTCCTCCGTCTCCTTCCCCTCCTCCTCCTCCTGCGCGCTCCTGTGAGAGCATTCACCTTGAAAGTAAGTCATGATCCGAGCTCAGCTCGAGTGCTTGTTGCGAATTTTCCTGCTCCCAGGGCGGCGACACGCGGCTGGTCACGCTGCCCCGCAAGTGCACCTGGGGGGAGATGATTGTGCAAATGGACCTCCCGGGTAGGGCCTGGCGCACACTGCTCGCCACGTTATCCGACGCACTCTGAACCCTCGTTGCTTGGACAAATGGCACCCTATGACGAGGCGAGCAATAACTGCCAGGCCCTGTCATCCAACGCACTCTGAACCCTCATGTCTTGAGGTAATGGCACCCTATGACGTGGCGAGCAATATTATCCTGACAGATATAGCTCGCCACGTCATCCAACGCACGTTGAACCCTCGTTTCTCGAGGTAGATGACACCAGCACCATATGACGTGGCGAGCGATATCCGGCAGACCTTACTTCTGGGGCCGGAGGCGGAGGAGGAGGCCGGCAAGCGGGTCCGCGTGCAGTACCGCGACCCGTCCGACCCGTCCACATACATCAGGGTCAAGAACGACGCTGACGTGGAGGAGATGATGGAGGAGTGGGTGGGGCTCCGTGAACAATGCAGTGCCTGCCACGCCATTGGCAACATTTCAGAACCTGGTGTCTTGAGTTTCGAGTGTACTGGTGTACCCATCCACACTAGCCACATCCTCCCTGAGTCCGGAGTGTACCGGTGTACCCATTCACACTCGCCGCATCCTCCTCCCTAGCCTGAACTTGTCACTCGATCCATGACTGTTTGCTCATGGTGCACCGGCGTGCCCGCACGCACTCGCTGCATCCTCCTCCCTGCTCTGCACTAAGTCACTCGTTACCTGACTGTTCGATCGTCGTGTAAGGGGGTTTTGTCCTCTCGAAACGTTTAGTTTAAATTGACGAAGGCACTGAGATGGAGTCACGGCTAAATCGAATTATTAGGTATACCGGTGACATCCGATGACGTGGCGAGCGTGATTCACTCGGCCCTCTGAGCCGGAGGGGTACGTGAACGAGAAGGGTGTAGCGGCGGGGAAGCTGCGGCTGTTTGTGACCGCCACCGCGGACCTGCGCGTGCGAGGCAGGGCCTGACTGTTTGCTCATAGTGCACCGGTACACACTCACCGCATCCTCCTGTTGGCTCATATTGCACATGTACACACTCGCCCCAACCCTAAACCCTAAACCCATCACTTGCTGAAAGTGCACCGGTACACACTCACCGCATCCTCCGGTTGGCTCAAGTTGCACACGTACACACTCGCCACATTCTACTCCCTGGCCTGACATGGCATCCTGACCGTTCCGGTATACTATGAATAAACAGTCAGGGATCGACTGGTCAGGCCCTGGCAGATGGTGCCCCCGCCCCGCGGAACAGCGACAGTCCCAAGAGTAGTGTCAGCACACAAAAGACCGAAAGCCCGAAAACCGAAAGCGGGGATCAGGTGGTCAAGCGTCCGGGCGACGAAAAGGAGGGCGGTGGCAGCGGTAGGGTCTGGCATGTGTTGCTCGCCACATCATAAGATGCCATTCAAATCGAGATTTCCTCCTCCTCCTTGTCCTCCTCATCCTCCTCCTCATCCTCCTCGTCCTCCTCCCCTCCTCCCCCTCCTCAACATTTGAGGGTCTAAAATGCGTGTCCATGACGCGATGAACAATTCACGCGTGACCCTAGGCGTTGGCACCCCACGGACGGGGCCAGAAAAGGTCCAGAAGCCGAGAGTGGAACTCCAGGTGGTTCCCCGACAAGAGCTGGAGCTCGTGAGCCGGCTTGGGGGCGGCGCCTTCGGGGAAGTGCATCTGGTGGGGCCTGGCGGATGATGCCCGCCACGTCATCCTACGCATTGTGAAGCCTCATCTCTCGATTCACATGGCACCTTGTGACGTGGCGAGCATTATCAGCCAGGCCCTGACACCTGGCGCTGTGGCGCGGCAGCGAGGTGGCGGTGAAGTTTTTGAATCACGTCAAGCCGCAAATTGAGGCGGAGTCGTCGGAGGACGAGGAGTCAGAGGATGAGGAGGAGGCGAGTGAGGCCGCACCAGGGGGGAGCAGCCAGGAGAAGGAGAGCCCCCGCGACACTGCCGCCAAAAACAAGGCGGCCAAGGCAGCGGCGCTGACGGTGCGGAAAAATAACTATGCCGCCATCGCTAAGGACCGCGAGATGGACCTCTTCCTGCGCGAGGTGCGGCTGAGAGGATCAACGCATAGTGTCTCTAACTATGAGTGCTCGCCACGTCATGTTGTGGTTGATCGAGCGAGCATTGGTACACTATCTGGTGGATGACGTGGCGAGCACTGGTACATTGCGTTGGATGACGTAGCGAGCATCGATACACTATGCGGTGGATGACATGACGAGCACCGGTACTATGTGATGGATGCGGCAAGCGCTATATATGACGCGGCGACCGTGAGTCTCTCGACCCTCCTGCGAGGCGCAGACCATGGCTGTGCTCTCGCACCCAAATGTGGTTTACATATACGGCGTGGTCAACGACTCGGACCAACTAGGAATCGTGGAGGAGTACATGTCGTCCGGGAGCCTGCGGCGGCTGCTCAACGTGCATAACCGCGACAAGGAGAAGGAGGTTGACAAGGCGCGCTTGAAAAAAGAAAACAGCGGCGCTGCCGCCGCCGCCGCAGCCGCGGCTGCTGCCGCCGCCACCGCCGCTGGCGCTGCCGCTGATTCGTTCCCACAGGATCCCCGCTGCCCCTCCCCGGCCCCTGCCGCCGCCGCTGCTAGCGAGCCGGGTCCTGGGTTGAAAAAAGGGGACAGCAGCCGCTTCCAGCTGGGCGCTAGGCAGGGGGGTAATTGAGGAGAAGCACTGGACCCACGTTGAACATCCTTCTCCTCCTCCTCCTCCTCTTCCTCCTCCTCCTCCTCTTCCTCCTCCTCCTCCTCCTCCTCTTTCTCCCCCTCCTCCTTCTCGTCCTCTGCCTGTATCGACGGATTGTGAATCTCCTCCTCCTCCTCATCCTCCTCCTCCTCCTCCTCAACCTCCTCCTCCGCCTGCCCCTCGGCCTCCTCGGCCTCCTCGGCCTCCTCCCCCTCTTCCTCCTAGTCCTCATCCTCCTCCTCCTCATCCTCCTCCTCCTCCTCCTTCTCCTCCAGCCCCAACCCCTGCCCCTTTCTCCTCCTTCCTCCTCCTCGCTCTCCTCCTCCTCCTCCTCCTGTGTCTGTGTGAGGATTCACCCTGAAGGTGAGTCTTGCTCTGATCTCGGATCGAGTGCCTGTTACCAACTACCCTCCCACCAGGGTGCGCGTGCAGTGCGCACTAGACGTGGCACGTGGCATGGCGTACCTGCACTCCAAGCGATTTGTGCACTTCGACCTCAAGTGCGACAACGTGCTCACCGCACGCCGCGGCAGGGCCAACGCCTCACACACTTCAACCTGAATGTGTGCTGCTAGTGCACCGGTGTACATGTACTCAATCTCCGCGTCCACTTCCCTGGCCTTGACCACTCGTTTCCCCCACCCCTGGCCTGACCCACTCATTCAACGTGAGCTCACAGCTCTGAGGTAATCGAAGGTGCTCAAGCTAAGCTGATGTGGGAAGTAGTGTCCGACCCTGCGTCGCGGGAACCGCTTGCACTGCAAGGTGTGCGATTTTGGGCTGTCCAAGCAGCGCCGCTCGGAGCAGTCGTTCGTGTCGGGCATCACTTCGCACTGCGGTGGGGTGGTGCAAGTTGAAACCCACGTGCAAGTGAAACGCATTTCAAAAACCGTGTGCGGATTGAAATGTCGGCGGTACAATTAGTACAGTCTGTATCTAGACTAGGAGCTTTAGCTCCAGTCTGCTCCTTACCTGTTGACAACTCAAAACCTGTGTTGAGAGCGCCTGATCTCTCCTGATTTCGTCAGCGCTTGAACCTGAAACTATGAACTGCTTTCAGAATGTCCACGTAAGATTCAACTCGCGCCCCTACACTGGGGCACGCTGCCGTGGACCGCGCCGGAGCTGATGAACGACCCGGCGCGCGTGTCGGAGAAGTGCGACGTCTTCTCCTTCGCCATCGCCATGTGGGAGCTGTGGACGGTACGGCATCACAGTCAATGTCCGCTACGTAGCTTGATCCATTGACTGTCAGCTTGATCCATCCAACGCAGCTTGATCCCTCGTTCCTTGAGTTAGACATTTCTATGACGTGTCAAGCAATGTTTGTATGGCCTGACAGATAATGCCCGCTACATCATCCTACGCAGTTTGAATCCTCGTTCCTCGAGTTCAACGCGATCCTATGACGTGTCATGCATCACCCTCGTCCTTGAGTTAAACGCCATCCTCTGACGTGGCGAGCAATATCTGTCAGGCCCTGGTGGACGGGCGCGTACCCGCACGCCAACCTGCGCGAGCAGACGCTCATGTTCGGCCTCATGAACGGGTTGCGGCCGGACATTCCGGTGGGGATCGCCACTTAGTCACGCACACTAGCTGCTCGCCGCGTCATCGACACATACTATCTGTCCGCCATATCATCGACACGCACTTTTGGCCCTCGTTTCCTGAGCTGTATGGCATCCTATTTCGTGGTGAGCATTATCTGCCGGACTCATTGCTCGCCAGGTCATCGACATGCAGTTTCTGAACCCTCGTTTCTTAGGCATCCTATGACGTGGCGAGCAATGTCTGCCAGGCCTTACATTCTGGACGAAGAAGGAAGCAGCGGCGGAAGCGGTGACGGTGTTGTTGAAACGGGGAAAACAGGGTCACCAGGTAAAATGGGAAGGGGTGGCGGGAGCCGCCGGGGGGTTGGGGGCGGGGGCGGGGCTGGTGCCGGGGGCGGCAGCAGGGCATCGAATGCGACAGTGGCAGCGGCAGCAGCGGGCGATAACGCAGCGATGCATCTTGTTGGGGTTGGGGCAGGGGTCGGGGATGATTCGGCAGCAGGGGGGGGAGGAGTGCCGGCAGGGGCTTACACCCGTCCACTTTTCAGCTCAACCTGAGCCGTTTCTGAAACAAAAACACACCCTGCACACCCTGCACACCCTGCACACCCCCTCACATCCCCTCACACCTCCTAAACGCCCCTTAAACACCCCTGAAACAACCCCTAAGTGCACCCCCTATCCCACAGAAAGCGCACAAGTTGAGCTGAAAAGTGGACCAGTGTAAGCCCCTGAGTACCGGTGATCAAGGAGGCGGAGGCGGTGGTGTTAGAGGCGGGGGCGGGGGTCGGGGCCGGGGCGTTAGAGCCGGTAGGACCTGGCATGTATTGCTCGCCACATCTTCCAACGCACGTTTTACCCTCCTCACTTCAATTGCATGGCACCTTATGACGTGCGCCACGTCATCCAACGCACTTTGAACCTCGTCTCTTGAATTACATGGCACCCTATGACGTTGCGATCAATATAAATTGCTCGCCACGTCTTCAGACGCATGTTAAACCTTGTCTCTTGAAGTACATGGCACCCTATGACGTTGCGAGCAATTTTTGTCTGGCCCTAAGAACCGGGGGCAGGCGGCGGGGGAGGGAGCAGGGCTAGCATGGATAAAACACCGAGGAAGCCCCCGGTGCCCGCGCCGTGCGCGGGATGGAGGTAGGGCTGCACACTATTTGCTCGCAGAAAACCGGTACACAATCGCCGTCTCCTCTTCATTCCCTATGACATAGTATACCTTTACACACTCGCCGCATCCTTGTCTCTGACTGTACCCAGCGTTTGTTCATAAAACACTTGCTTTATCCCACTCTCAACACCTCAAAGATTATCAAATTAATTGAAATGGTAGCTGGTGTAAGGCGCTGGCTAGAGGGATCTGATGGTCCGCGCGTGGACGGAGGCGCCCGCCGCGCGACCCACCTTCGATACCATAGTCAGCACGCTGGAGGCCATGAACAAGGTAGGGTGGTGCGCACGTTACGGAAACTTGATATTCGTGTTGACTACCCCCCGAACCTCCTCCTGAGACACCTTTGACCAATCAGAATCTGCAAGAAGCTGGTCTTTCAATTGACTCATCAGTGACAATACATATTTACAATGCGCACTGGTATGAGGTTCTCTCGACCAATCACATGAGATATTCAGTCCCGGAGACTGGGTTTATAGCAGCTGGTGTGAGCGCTCGAAAATACATCAATAAACTGCTTCCAAGTTTTTCTCTCAATTTCAACTTGCGTCTGTACACCAAGGCGGCGGAGCTGGAAGCAGGCGCCATCCCGCGTCCACGCTCGTCAGTCTAGTGCGCGCATACGCATTGTGTGCGGATGCGCCCCAGTCATAGTAGCCTTAGACGGACAGTGTAACAGTGCACGCCAGTCCCAGTATGGGATAGCACCTCCTGACGTGAGGGAACAAGAAATTTGGCAAGAACGACATTTTTTTCGGAATCTTTCCGACCCTATTTTATTTACGATTGGGGCGTGGACCAGTTCCCCGACCCCATCGTTTTAGCCTAGTTGCTTACAACGTTCATCGAGCCCGTCAGCGATCACTTGGCGAGCATCAACCAACCGACTCTGCCAGTTCAAGCTGACAGACCAGATCAACCGTTGGGCGTCCCTCTCACCCTGGCTATCATTTCTAGCTGAGCCCCGTTATCTAATTGCGGATCTCAAAACTCGTCCCCCCACTATGATACAACTAGTCGTTCCCTTTCCAGCTCAACCTCGTATCAAGTGGTATACCCGTGATATTACAACAACTCCCTAAACCCTACAGCTGCAGTATTACCCGTTGCTGCAGTATTACCCGTATTACCCGTAGAGCCCTTCACTGTGCCCTTCAACACCTCGTCCTTCTGGTAATTTGCCCGTTTCACTTTCTCGCGGCCCAGAGACAAATCCCCCGGCAGCTCCCTCGCCACCACCCCGTTGGCCTCGAGTTATGGGCCGAGGAAATCATAGGATGACATTTAACTCAATAATCGAGGTTTCAACACGTGATGAATGACGCGGCGAGCACTAGTACAACATACACTTGCCCCATCATATTGAATGACGGTGGCGAGCACCGGTACACTTGGGCTATGCATCAAACACAGTGTGGTGGATGACGAGGCGAGCACCAGCACACAAGATATATGCACCAAAACCAGTGTGGTGGATGACATGGCGAGCTCCGGTACACTATGTGGTGGACGACGTAGCACGCACCGGTACTGTTTGGTGGGTGAAGTGGCGAGCACCGATGCACTATGGCCATACCTCGGCGATAGCCTCGAGGTGCGCAGCGTACGTCTCGGGCGTCTTAATGAAGGGGCGCAAGTAGAAATTGAAAGCAAAGTTTGAAAGCGGTTCATCATATTTTGGCTTCAAGCGCTGAAACCAGGCGCGTATAACACGGATTCCAGGGGTCTCAACTTGCAAAAGCCCACCTTGAGAAAGTGCGGTGTCATCAGCTTGGTGCGATCCCACACACAGCTCTGCGAGAACCGTAGCCACGCCGACTTGGCTTCGGAGTACTCCTCAAGCGCGATCCTGCCGCTGTGCAGCAGTTTGAAGTCCTGGCGTGAAGGTCATTGAGAACAAGCGATCGATCCCAGATCGGACGTGCACGCATGACTTACCTTCAGTGTCAATGCTCATACAGACGCGCGGAAGGAGGGGGAGGAGGAGGAGGAGGAGGAGGAGGAAGAGGAAGAGGACGAGGACGAGGACGAGGACGAGGACGAGGAAGGAGGAGGAGGAGATTCAACGTTGGTCGCGTGCTTGTTCTCGTTAGCCCCCTTGCCAAGTGTTTCCGCCCCTCCAACAGCTTCCACGCACCCTCCAGGTAGCACTGGTCCTTGGCCAGTGCGCGCTTCTCCGCCGTGTCAATGAGCCCCCGCTTGCAGCGGTAGCACTGCACCCACCGCCGCTGCGGCTCTGGCACGTACGGCGCTAGAGCCTCGAACAGCTCGCTGAACCCCATCTGCGACTAGGGCCTGGCAGATATTGCTCATCATATCATAGGATGCCATAAAACTCAACCAACGAGGGCTCAAAAGTGTGTTGATGATGTGGAGGGCAAGGTGTCTGGCAGAGAAATTGCTCGCCACGTCATAGGATGCCATGTCACTCAAAGACGAAGCTTTACGATGCGTTTGATGATGTCGTTGGGCCGAGCAGACACTGCTCACCATGTCCAAGGATGCCATGTACCTCAGAAGCCGAGGGGGTTTAGGAGGCGGTTGATGGCGTGGCGGGCAATTTCTGGCAGGCCCTACCTGCGACCCCATCCAGCGTGTCCAGTACGCCAGCGCTGGCCCCCACAGCAGCTTCACTTTGGCGGACATGTGCGTGTTCAGCGTGGCCAGCACCTAGGGCCTGGCAGATATTGCTCGCCACGTCATAGGAAATCAGTTAACTCAAGGTTTGAGGGTTCCAGGCAAAGGCTCAGAATGTGTATTTATGACGTGGCAGGCAGCATCTGCAGGCCGTACCAGTCCCTCCTCGGTGACAAGTGCCTCGCGCTGAGTAACAGTCCGCTGCCGCGTCCCAAAGCCCGCGCCTCTTGCGCTGAAGGTGCCACGGAGGTACTCAGTGGTGTGCGCATCGTTGATGGCGCACGCGAAGTGCGTGCCCACCTCGTGATCCAGCAGAGCCTGGCAGGAGGGTCATTGAGAACAAGCACTCGAATCGATATCGAAGCATGATATACCTTCATGGTGAATGGGCTGGAGGGAAATTGAGAACAAGCGCACGACCGAGATCGGAGTATCAATCACTTTCTGGGTGAATGCTCATATTCACAGACGACGTGTGGAGGAGGAGGAGGAGGAGATCGAACTTCGGTCGAGTGCTTGTTGTCAACAACCCCTCTGCCTGGATCCAATTGCGGCGGAAGTATTTGTTCTTAGCATTTCGCGGCAAGTGCAGCACCCCCTTGCAGGGGCAATCAAATACCGCTCACCACGTCAAGGGTATCGTTCAACTCTAGTGCATGGTCTGTACTACGTACTAGATGTAGTACTTCGTACTACATGTAGTACGGTCGGAGTTTGGTGATCTGGCCAAAAGTCAAATGTGTTGCGGTGATTTGGCCAAACCTCAGACGGAACTACAAATTGACATCCGTACTACAGAGCAGACCAGGCACATGACACAACGGTTGAAAAAGGGGGTAAAGGGGTATTCACTTGTGTCGAGGGGCATTTAGTTGTGTATTATAGGGGTATTTACTATGTATTATAGGGGCATTTACTTGTGTATTTAAAGGGGTATTTACTTGTGTATTATAGGGGCATTTACTTGTGTATTATAGGGGTACATAATTGTGTATTATAGGGGTATAAACTTGTGTTTTATAGGGTATATGTTTGTGTATTATAGGGGTATGTACTTGTGTATTATGGGGGTATAAACTGGTGTTTTATAGGGGTATTTACTTGTCCTTACACCCTTGGCGCGCCGGTGGCTCATGGACATCGTCATCGACGGCGTCGCCAGATTCTCGTGCTAGGGTCAAGTGAATGGAGTTTAGGGTTTAGGGTTTTTGGTTGGGTACAGTATTCTCCACGTCAGCCGGCGATGGCAGCTGCCGTGGCGGAAGGGGAGCGCGGAGCAGGCGAGGGTGGAAGAGGAGACGAGGACGCAGCGGCTGCGGAGGAGGCGACGGCGGAGGAGGTGGGACGGCGGCAGGGGTCATGTGATGAACGAGGGGCAAGCAATATCCATTCGTGCCTACCTCGTGCCACTTGATGGACACGTGCTCGGCGACGCCGTGCTCCTCCAAATACCCAACGATAGGGACAGGCAAAACGTGTTCGGCCACGTCATCCATTGCGTTTCAATCCTTGTTTCTTGAGTCAGGAGGCACCCTATGACGTGGCGAGCATCAGAATGACATCAGAATGACGTGACAAACTTCGTACACTATACAGGTGCCTACCCGGTGATCATGCGCTCCGAGACATCCACCTCAACCCGCTCGCCAGGGACTCACACTGGGCCACTTCTCAGCTCAACGTAAGCATTTTTCAGGCATACGTTGAGTGGTTACAGTCTGTGACAATCGGGTGCGGAAACGGCTCAGGTTGAAGTGAGAGTGGACGAGTGTAAGCCCCTCTAACGCCCAGACACAGCTGTGCACAACCGTCCACGTTTTGGCTGGATGTGAGCACTTTTTGCGATTGTATGAGTGACAAGACGGCTCAGGACGAGGCGAGAAGTGGACGAGTGTAAGAAGCCCCTGCCGCTCGCCCCACGCCTCCTGCTCGTACCGCCCCTCGTCGCCGTACATTTCCCGTTTCAGATCCATGATCCGCTTCGCCTCGTTGTAGGGTTGAAACTGAACATTGAAACGAAAAGTTGGAAGCAGTCTGTCATGTTTTAGTTTCAAGCGATGAGAAATCTGGCGCTTTCAATGCGGGTTTGAGCCTTCGACATGCACCGCCCTACCTCGTCCAACAAAGCACAGCGCGGCTGGCCATACTCCTCCAACATTTTAACAGCCGCCTGGTATCAGGGACACAGCACAGAGTGTATCGGTACACGCTTCAGTAATCCCTCGTGGTATGATAACTGAACAAGCAGGGGCACTACACGTAGTGAACCAGTACACACTTTAGTGCCGCTCATGATGAGATGACTGAACACAGCTCCCACTGAACACCCAGCCATGGTCAGATGATCCAAGCACTGAACACCAGGGATGAAGACCCAGACATGGTAGGTTGACCCAGGCACTGAACACCCAGGCCTGGTAACATGACCCACGCACTAAACACCAAGTAGAACACCCAGGCCTTGTCACATGACCCAGGCACTAAACACCGACGTGGTAAGATGACCCAGGCACTGAACACTGTCGATGTCGATGTCTCACCTCCTCGTCGGCGTACTCGAACACTGGGTCGCGCGGACGCTCGGTGCGCCGACCGGCCGTGTACTCCCCCCAAGCGTCAAGGAACGCGCGCTTCTCCGCCGCGGCGTTCAGCGGCGTGATGTCCCCATAAATAAGGCCCCGTACCGTTGACTCCCCCACGTCAATATGTTGACTTCATCTGGCACACTACCACTCACAGCAAGTAGGCCGGTATGCCGTCGACGTTAGGTGACTTCACCTGACACATGACCAATCAAAATAAGTCAGGGCCGGTACATCGTCACGATGGTGACTTCACCTGACACAATACCACTCAGAGTAAGCATAAGCCGGTGTATCATCCACATCAGTATGATCAACGTATTTGGTCTAGTCACCTG
>Ga0307489_10001201_pt1 | contig 16983 bp, 33 predicted proteins | sample SB12metaG_FD_202247 | JGI IMG/M metagenome (GOLD analysis project Ga0307489, IMG submission 202247) | Sea-ice brine microbial communities from Beaufort Sea near Barrow, Alaska, United States - SB 1.2 | ecosystem: Environmental > Aquatic > Marine > Coastal | place: USA: Alaska | collected...
GCAGATCCTGAGCGTCTGTTTTTCAGGCAAACCACTTTTGGCGAGATCTTTGTGGGATGCAGGGACGCGCGACTCAGGCAGACCAGCTAGCTGGCGCTCCCTTGGATCGCGCGTGGTGAATTTTGACACCTGGTGCGACGCCGCTCCATAGACGCCCGCGGCGTCGTGACGGCGAAGCGGCGCACGTACGGGTGTGAGGCGGTGGCGCTGAACAGCTGGGTGAAACGGGTGATGGATGCGCTAACATCCCAGCACGCACCGAAGCGGTGGCGCGAGAGAGCAGGGTCTTGGCCGTGTGGCGCATCGGGGCGGCCATGTCGCGCGCGGGTGCAGGCACCGAGCGGTCGGTTATGGAGTGTTGCTGGGGGCGGTGACGGCGGCCACGGGTTGGAACGCTCCTCAGCGCAGCGCCGAGATGAAAATGTATAAATATCCGACGAATCTTCGACATCCGTATCCGTATCCTCATATCCGTGTCCGTATCCGTATCCGTGTCATCTGCTAGTTTAGGTTTTATAGGGTCTAGGGTTTAGGGTTTGCCGTTTGCTGCACGATGCTGCTGCTGCGCGCGCGTGTTCGGGACGCCAGGTCCTTGATAGGGCGCCATAAGTAAGCGCTGTCGCGCTTACCGCCCTAACGGACCGCGACGAGCGAGGTACGACAGGACAGCGCTGCGGACCATGTGGGCGGGCTTCACCGACCTCAGCAAGCAGCTCCAGGAGGCGGGGGCGTATCTCTCAATCTCGACCGGGCCAGCCCCCTCCCCCTCCACTGACCACCTCCATCCCGCCTCCGCCTCCATCTCCTCCATCTCCAGCTGCTCATTCCCCTACTCGTCCTGGTCCTCCGCTCCCGCGCGTCATATCTAAATCCTTCGATTGTCCTCCTGCTCTTACACCACCTCCTGCTCCTCCTTCGCTCCCGCCTCCAAATGGCCGGGCAATTCATGGGCACTCTCTTCACGAGAGCCCCCACCCACCCCACCCTGAACCCCGCAAGTGCCCCGCGCGGCCTGCTTGATCGTCGACCAAACCCCCAGCCCCCCCGTTGTTGCTCCCGGAGCGAGCTTCTGATGGCGCCCCTTGGCATAACCTCATTGTGCCGAAGTGCTTGTTGTTTTGTCTAGGTGGTGTTCATAAAACTCACGACATCCAGTGGGCAAACTGAACTCGTAGCTCGAGCACGTGCGTCCGCGGCCAGCTTGATCGCTACGTGCCCTCCTTCACCCCGCACTTCACGTCACGCCCGCACATCTTACACGCAAGCCCCGCGTGGTGACCTCTCTGTGCCGACGTGATGCGCGTCGTTCGTCGTGTCTTGTTTGGGGCGGTCACCTTTCGACGACAACCCCGGCGAGGCGCCTACTGTTTTGCACTCATGCCACCTCATATACGCGCATACTCGTTGCGCGCTGTGCACCATCTCATGGAAGGAGCCAACGTTGCTAAATGGTGTGATGAGGTGTGTGGGGCGGCGGCCGTTGGCGCAGGGCGCGTCGAAGCTGGCGGGGGATTTGGACAAGTTGGACGACCAGCTGGGCGCGGGGATGGAGACCATGTACAGCTCAGTGAAGGCAGAGGTGGATGGCGCGGGGGCCGGCGAGGGCGGGGCGAGCGCAGGGGTAGGGCCTGGCGGATCATGCTCGCCACGTCATCATCCACAATTTAGACCCTCGGCTCTTGATTGAAACCGCATTATATGACGTGGCGAGCATAATCCGCCAGGCCCTACGCGGGGGCTGCGGCGGGCGGGGCGGGCACGTTGCCAGCACACCGCGGGCAAACAGTCGCGGGCTCCGCCGCTTCGGGCTCCGGTTCCGGCGGGGGCGCGGGCGGGGGCGCGGTCGGGGGCGACGCGGACGCGGATGAGCAGGTGGAGGCTCTGCGGGCATCGCTTACCCATGCGCGGCGCGAGATCGCCCGACTGGACGGCGAGCTCACGGCAGGGCCTTCACCTACCTATCTTTCCAAGCTTAACTTCAGACTGTTTGCACCTCAAATGGCTTGAGTTGTGCCACACATTGCCTCATAGACGCTTGAGAGGCAGGTTGAGTCGTACAGATGGTGCGGCCCTCCTCCTCATCCTCCGCCGCCATCTCCTCCTCCTCCTCCTCTCAAGAAACGAGGGTTGACATGCGTGTCGATGACGCAGCGGGCAATGGGCCGGCAGATATTGCTCACCCCATCATAGGATGGCGTTTCACCCAATGATCCAGGGTCCGTATTGCGGCCGAAGACGCGGCGAGCGATATGAGGGTGCGACCCTGGGTGACGGGGGCTAAGACGGAGGCGGAGGAGGCCCGCCACGACGCCACGCGCTTCGCCATGCAAGCCGTCAAGGTAGGGCGGTGGAGGTTGACCCTGTCAGACCCACGGTGACACCGCTTGGAAATAAGCGCCTGAGGGTGAAACACGAAGAATCGCTTTCAAAATTTACTTTCAAATTCAGTTTGCGCCGCTCCATCAAGGCCTCGCAGTCGCCCGCGCGCCAACCCGCCGCTGCCGCCGCCGACGCGTCATCCTCCCCCTCCGCCGCCGGGACGACGGGTGCGCGCGAAGCGGCGGCGCTGGCCGACGAGCTGGAGACTCTCAAGAGGGAGGCAGGGGAGGCGCGCGCGGAAGTGCTGGGCAGGGGCTTACACTCGTCCACTTTTCAGCTCAACCTGAGCCGCTTCCGAAAAAATACACACCCTGAATACCCCCTAACACTCCCTAATACCCCTTGGAAAATACCTCCACGCACCCCCTATACCACATAAAGCGCTTACGTTGAGCCGAAGAGTGGACGAGTGTAAGCCCCTGGTGGTGGGCGTGCGGGAGAAGCTGGCCAAGGCGGTCAAGAAGGGCAAGGGCATCGCGGCAGGGGCTTACACTCGTCCACTCGGCTCAACTTGCGCGCTTTCTGTCGGATAAGGGGGTATATTTAGGGGTTGTCAAAGGTTGTTTGAGAGGTGTCGGGGGGTATTAGAGGATGTTTAGGGTGTATTTTGAGTCAGAAACGGCTCATGTTGAGCTGAAAAGTGAAAGAGTGTAAGCCCCTGCATCGCGGCGGACAAGGAGGCGCTCGCCGCGGAGCTCGCCGAGGCGCGCGAGGCGGTAGCGGCAGCGCAGGAAGACGACAAGGATGCCACGGCGCGGGCGATGGCGGCGGCGGCGGCGGCAGCGAAGCCGGGGGCATCCGGCAGGGGCTTACACTCGTTCCCAATTCAGCTCAACTTGAGCTCTTCTGTCCACCGTATCACTCGACTTGGCTCATGAACGTGTCCTGGAGTTGCTCAAGTTGAGCTGTGACGTGAACGAGCGTAAGCCCCTGGCATCCGGTGCCACAGGTGCCGACGAGGGCGGTGGTGGTGACGCGGCGGTGGGCTTGCGGGCGGAGGTGGCGGCGCTGACCTCGGCGGTGGCGGCGGCGGAGGCGCGCGCGGAGGCGTGCAACGACAAGAGCCGCGCGCGCGCCGCGGAGCTGACGGAGGCGCGCCGCGAGCTGGACGCCATGAAGCAGCGCAAGAGCCCGCTGGTCGAGGAACTGGCGGGGGAGCGCGCGCGCGTCCAGGTCCTTACGGCGAACGGCGAGCAGCTGCAGACAGACCTCGCCGGTGTCACACGGCGGCTGGAGGCAGGGGTTAACACTCGTCCAGTTTTCAGCTCAACGTGAGCACTTTTTGTCCCATGTGGTGGGGTGCTTTGCTGGTTTCGTGACGAAAACGGCTCAGGTTTAGGACAGATGTGGACTAGTGTAAGCCCCTGGCTGTGGGTGGCGCAGGAGGCGGAAGGAGAGCTGGCGCAGGTGAGGCGGCAGCTGGCAGGGGCGCAGGAGGCAGGGGCTTACACTCGTTCCCAATTCCACCCAACTTGAGCTTACTGTGCCCCTTTCCGCTCAACTTAAGCTCACTTTGTACTCCATTTAAGCCAAATTTACCCATGGATGTGGCCCGAAGGTGCTCGAGTTGAGGTCTATCGTCATCGATGTGTTCCGAAGGTCCTCAAGCTGAGCTCTGAAGTGAGCGAGTGTAAGCCCCTGTCAGGAGGCGGAGCGGGACCTGGTCAAGAGCGCTGCGGAGGTCCAGGCACAGCTGGCGGAGGCCGAGAAGAAGGGCGCCGCCGGAGCGAAGCTCGAGCTCGAGAGAGAACTTGCGGATCTCAAGAAACAGCTGGAGGAGGCGAGGCAGAAGAGCGCCGTCGCCGTCTCCGCGCCCCCTGTGGTGGACGAGGGCGCGAATGCTGCCGCCGCCGCTGCCGCCACCGCTGCCGCCGCCGCCACGGCTGAGGCCCGGGCGGAAGCTGCGGCGGCGTCCGGTGCTGCGGCGGCCGCCGAGGCGCGCACCGCCACTGCCGAGGACGCCGAGGAAGCTGCACGGGCGGAGACAACGGCGGCTACCCAGGCGGCTACAGCCGCTGCCGCCGCAGCCGCCGCAGCTGTAGACACCGCGGCCGCAGCCACCGAAGCGAGCCTCACGGGCCTCTCCCAGGAACTTTACGACGCCAGACGCGACGCCGCCGCCGCGGCCGCCGTCGCCACCAGCCTCGCGCAAGATTTACACGAGGACGCCAGGCAAGCTACCACCGCCGCCGCCTCCGCCGCCGAGGCCACCGTGGCGGCGCTGCGCACGGAGCTCGCCGCGGCCAGGGCGCTGCCTCCCGCGGCCCCGGTAGGGCGCTGCAGGTTGCCCCTTTGAAACCAACATTGGAAGCGCCTGGATCTAAGCGCCTGAAACCAGAAGATGAGAAACTGCTTTCAAACTTTGCTTTCAATTTCAACTGGCGCCGCTACACCCCGGCCCCGGCGGCGGTGGCGGCGGTGGTCGATGACGCGGAGCTGACAGCAGCGAAGGCTTCGGTGGCGGCGCTGCAGAGTGAGGTAGCGGCACTCAGGGCCGCGGCGAGGAGCGACAGCCCCGGCGGTGGCCTGGGCGGTGGGGGGAAGGGCGGCAAGGGAAAGAAAGGCAAGGGTGGCAACGGCGGCGGCGGCGGCGGGGGCGGCGGTGGAGGTGGAGGGGATGACGCGGCTGTGGCCGCCGCTCGGGCGGAGGTGAAGTCCCTGGAAGCTGCGGCAGCGGCTGATGCGGCGGCGGCAGCGGCGACGCTGGCGGGTGCGCGGGCGGAGGTGTCCGAGCTCAAGACATCTCTTGAGGCGGCGGGGGCGGCGGCGGCGGCGGCAGCGGAGGATGCGGCAGCGGCGGCAGCAGATGCGGCGGCGGCGGCGGCGGAGGAGAAATTGAAGGCTCCCGCTCCCGTTGCTCCCCCGAGCCCAGGTGCCGCCGCGGCCACCGCCGACGCCCTGACGGCCGCCGCGAAGGAGGTAAGTGACGCGCAGGCGGCGACTGCCGCCGCCGAGGCCGCCGCCGCCGCCGCCACCGCCGCCGCCACCACCGCGGAAGCCGAGGTGGCGGCGCTCAACGCGCGCCTGGCCACCGCCGCCACGGAGCGTGCCGCCGCCGCCGCGGCCGCCGACAACGCCGCCGATGACGCCACCGCAGGTAAGACCCACATACACATGACAAAGTGCGCCAAACTACTTAGACACTTAGTGAGATTTATTGCTAAGTCGTCCAAATGGAGCGTTCTGATTGGTCGAGCGTGACGACCTGTACTACGTGTTGCTAAGTGCAAAAGAGGTTTGGCGCACTTTGTCATGTCATCTACCATCTACCATCAGTCAACTCAAAAGCGCAGGATGTATGCCACGGGAAAATAGCGCCCGTGTTTCTCAAGAGTAATCAGTACACTGGGGGGCTCGTCATGAAAGATGACAGAATGGACAGGACAGATCTATCTTTTGTCGCATCGGACGACACACTTAATTCCGAGCGGGCAATGATGGAGTCCCTCGCTGCCGCGCGTGCTGAGGCAGCGGATCTGACGGCGCGGCTGGCGGCGGCGGGCGCGGAGCTGGCGGAGGAGCGCCGGCGCCAGTCGCTCATGGCGCTGGAGGGCGAGGGCGCGGAGAAGCAGGTAGAGTACCACGCGCAGCAGGTAGGGCCATCCGGAATATGCAGGCATTAATTTTGGATTATAGGCAAACCGACAGAATGTTAGGCACTTTCGGGAATTTCAGTCATTATTGGGCGATTTGGGGCGTTTTCCAGAAGTTTGTCCGTTTTCTGGGCACAGGCTGATTCTTTTTGGCATTTTTTCGGCATGTCAACTGTGCGTCCTTGAGAATATAGTCGGCATAATCCGAGCATAACAGGCTGAATTTGGGGAATTTGGGCAAAAAGAAAAGCAGATTCAGGCTGGCCCTAACGGCAGGCGGAGCAGCACCGCGCCGCTGCCGAGTCCGCCGGCACGCGCGAGGCGGCGGCGGCGCGCGGCGCGGCGGCGGCCGAGCAGGAGGCGGAGCGTGCGGTGGTGGCGGCGGCGCGCGCCGCCAAGGTAGGGCGGTGCAGGTTGACCCTATCAAACCCACGCTGATAGCGCCTGGAATTAAGCGCCTGGAACTAATGCTTGATCACCCGCTTTCAAACTTCTGATTTCAAATGCAACTTGCGCCGCTACACCAAGGACCACGCGGCGGCGCTGGAGGCGGCCACGGCGGCGGCGGAGGCGGCGGCGTCGGCGCTGCGGTCGGAGGAGGCGGCGCGGCGCGGGGCGGAGGCGCGTGCCGCGGACGCCGAGCGGCGTGTGGCTATGCTTGAGAAGGAGGAGGCGGCGGCGACGGAGGGTCGGTCGGGCGCCTCGTCGCGCGCCGCCGAGGCGGAGGAGCGCCTGGCACACGCCGCCGCCGCGCTTGTGAAGGCACGCGCGAGCGCGGCGGACGAGGTTGGGCGGTGCAGGTTGTCCCTATGAAACCCAAGTTGAAGGCGCCTGGATATACGTGCTTGAAACCGGAATATGCTTAATCGCTTTCAAGTTTTAGTGTCAAATTCAACTTGCGCCGCTACGATGAGGCGGCAGGGCGCGAGGTGGCACTGGGCGCCACGGCCCGCGCTGCCGCCGCCGCCGCCGAGGCCGGCACCCGCGCCGCCGCCGCCAACACGGCGGGGGCTTACACTCGTTCACTTTAAGCTCAACTTGAGCTGTTTTTGTGCCCTGAGTCACCCAACTGGACCCATGCATTTGTCCTTGATGTGCTCAAGTGAAGAGCACTAAGGTTAACGAGTGCAAGCCCCTGCAACACGGCCAAAGCGGAGGCGGAGAAGGAGACCGCCGACCTGCGCGCCGTGCTCGAGAACATGGACGACGCGGTGAAGCAGGCGGCGGCGTCCATCAGCGTGCGCGACGCTGCGGTGCTGGAGGCAGGGGCTTACACTCGTCCACCTTCTCAGCTCAACCTGAGCCGTTCCTCACAAAAAGTAAACCCCAAACACCCCCTGATACCCCCTGACACCTCATAAACACTCCCTACACACCCTCAAATGCACCCCCTGTCCAACACAAAGCGCTTACGTTGAGCCAAAAACTACACGGGTGTAAGCCCCTTGCTGGAGGCTGCGGCGGCGGGGCAGCGATGCGCCGCCGCGGAGCAGCACGCGGAGGAGGCCGCAGCCGCCGCCGCCACCGCCGCCTCCGAGGGTGACGAGCGCCGCCGCCGCTTCGCGCGCATGCAGGCCACCTTCAAGGCGGGGACCTCTCATTTTTACACTATCTGACACAGTGTATCAGTCCGTACTTTACTTTTATTTCCATTTCTTACCGTTCATCGAGCCCCAAGGCGCTTCACATGGTGAGCGTAACCAACCCTCTCCGCAATGTCCGTACACATTGACGTCCTCCTCATCAAAGTGTACCCGTACACGTTGACCTCATCCACTTAATGTTTCGGGTCACCTCCGTCGAGATACGTAGCATGTGATGCACGTTGGTAAAAAATGATACTTGTGGCATGACACCTGTGTTATCCCATGACGCGCGGAGCATGATGTGTTCGACCTTCATCGGAGGAGACCGAGGCGAGGCTCCAGGCGCGGTGCGAATTACTGGAGTCGGCGCGGAAGACGAGCGCCAACACGCCGTCGGCGGAGATGGAGGAGGCGGTGGGCGCGGCCATCGAGGAGGCGGAGGCGGCGGCAGCGGCGGCCAGGGCCGACGCCCAGGCGCTACGGGTACGCCACGCCAAATACAAATTGCCTGCCATGTCATCGACCCCGCATTTTGCAGCTTCGTTTCATAGTGAACCCAGTACACATCCACCGCCTAGTACCATCCAATGACGCTGCGAGCAATATGTGGCGGGCTATGGATGCGGGGTGAGGTGGCGGAGGTGCGCGCGGCGGCGGCGGAGGCGGAGGCGGAGGCGGAGGCGGCGCGCGCCGAGGCGGCGGAGGCGCGGACGCGCGCCGCCGTCCTCGAGGAGATGAGCTCGCTGCGCAAGGGACGCACCGGCCCTGCCGGCGCCTCCGCCGCAGCATCAGCCGCCGCCGCCGCTGACGTCGCCGCCGCCGCGGACGCCGCGACACAGCTGGCAGCGGCACGCGCGGAAACTGAAGCGGCGCGCGCGGAAGTGGGACGAATAAAGAACCTTGCCAAGGTAGGGCGGTGCAGGTTGGAATTTGTTGAAACCAGTGTTGAAAGCACCTGGCTTCAGCTCTTAAAGCTTGAATATGATAAACCGCTTTGAAGTTTTGCTTTCAACTTTAACTTACGCCGCTACACCCAGGCAAAGATGAAGGCAGTTGAGGACGGCGCCGCGGGCGGGTCCGCCGCCGCCGCCGCCGCCGCCGCCGCCGGCCTTGACGACGATCTCCGTGTGCGGCTGGCCACCGTTCTCGTGGCGCTCCGCTCTTCGGGCGCGGGCTCCGCCGCCGCCGCCGCCGACGCTTCCATCTGGTCGTGGCCATTCGGGGCAGCCACCGACACCGCGGCGGCGGCATCCCTGCGCGCGGCGGGGTAGAGCCTGGCAGATGGTACCTGCCGCGTCATCGACACGACTCGCATGTACAACCCTCGTCTTGTTACCTAAGTCACTTTCTGTGACCTGGGGAGAGAACTATGGCAGGCCCTACGATGAGGGAGGCAGCGGCGGCGGCAGGCGACGCACCGGTGGATGTGGTGCTGGAAGAGCTGGAGGCAGGGGCTTACGCTCGTCCACTTTTCAGCTCAACTTGAGCCGTCTCTGACAAAATACACCATGAACTCACCCTAATACCCCCAGACACCTCCCAAACACCCCCTAAACAACGCCTAAATGCACCCCTTGCACCACAGATAGCACTTACGTTGAGCCGAGAAGTGAACAAGTGTAAGCCCCTGGCTGGAGGCGTGGGCGGCGGATGGCGGCGAGGCGTGGAGCCAGGCAGGGGTCTACACTCGTTCACTTCTTTGCTCAACCTGAGCCGTTTCCGACACAAAATACGCCCTAGACGCACCCTAATACCCCTAACACCCCCTAAACAACCCCTTAACCACCCCTAAACGCACCCTCTATCCCATGCAAAGCGCTTACAATGAGCCGAAGAGTGGTCGAGTGTCAGCCCCTAGAGAAAGGCGCTGATGGAGCAGAGCCGGCGGGTGGCGACGGACGCCATCGCGCGCGCCCGGGCGGCGGAGTCGGCGGCCGCAGAGCACCAGGCGGGCCTCACTCAGGTGGGGGGGGCTGCACTGTCGTCTGTGGTCTGTGTGCCTGTGTGCCTGTGGGTGTGGTGTGCCTATTGCCTGGTCTGTAAAGCGTACTGTATATAGTATCTCGTACTACCCGTAATAAGCAGGCGTTTGGTGATTTTGACCAATAGTCGTTTGACTTTTGGCTACATCACCAAGGTCCAGCTTACTAGAAGTTACTAGCCCACAGACTAGGCACTATGCGTCTGTGCGGTCCGGCGCGGTAATCTGAGCACGTGCAGCCGCGGTGCCCCTGTGTTGAACCCTCCCTGGCGGCGCACGACCGCACGGCGGCGCTGCAGGCGGCGGCGGCCAAGCGTGCGGAGGCGGCGGAGGCCGCGGCGGCCGCCGCGGCCGCGCGCCTCGAGGTAGGCCGATGCAGGTTGACCCCATCAAACCCACGTTGAAAGCACCTGGAACGAAGCGCTTGAAACTGAAATATGATGAATGGCCTTCAAACTTTGGTTTCAACTTCAACTTGCGCCGCTACATCGAGGCGGCGGAGAAGCGGAACAAGGTAGGGCGGTGCAGCTTGACCCTATCAAACCCAAGTTTAAAGCGCCTAGAATCCATGTCTTGAGACCGTATTGTGATGAATTGCTTTCAAACTTTGCTTTCAATATCAAGTTGCGCCGCTACGACAAGGAGCTGCAGTGGCAGGTGAGCATGTTGGCGCCGGGGGGCGACGGGGAGGGGGGCGCGGGGGCCGAGGGGGGTAAGGGGCCCGGGGCAGGGGCTTACACTTGTCCACGTTTCAGCTCAACCTGAGCCGTTTCTGACACACACCCTCATCACCTCCGAAGGACCCCCGTCACCCCCTAAACAGCCTTACAAATCCCGTATATGCACCCCCTTTCCCATAGAAAGCGCTTACGTTGAGGCGAAAAGTGGACGAGTGTAAGCCCCTGGCCCCGGGGGTGGCTGGCGGGGGCTATCAAGGGGTGCGTTGCTCCCCGCCCCGGTCGCGGGCGATAGGGGGGGGCGACGGGCCCCAGGGGGTCGGGGGGGGGTCGCCTCGCGCGCTCGATGGACGCGAGACGGTGTAATAGAAAACTTAAGCACCGGCACCGGGCAGTGTGCTCCAACGTCGGCCGGAGGCCAACATTAATTAATCGACGGCCGTAACATTGATCGTCGAAAAGCTCCATGGTCTGATGTGGCTGAAGGCCAACATTGATCGGCTCGCCACCCTCCGCGCCGCGCCCGATCTGGCCGAAGTCCAACATTACTTCGGCTGGCTGGACTGGCGCCTCCAATGAATCGAGCGTCTGCGGCGGCCCTTGGGGCCAGCCGGCTCCCTCGGGGACGCGGACGGCTCGGAGTAACCCGTCGCGCCGCCTGGGCCGAAGGCCTGCCGGCGACGACGAATCCATTCTGACCAGCTTTACATCGGGGAGAGAGTTGGTTTCCTCCGACGGGGACAGGTGGCGCGGGGTGAATGGAGCGTCGCCGGCGGCCCTTCGGGGGCCACATTGGACCGGGAACGAGCTGATAATTGATGGCACGACGCTAATTTTCAAAACCTTCCGGTCCAAGGTGGGCCGAAGGCCGACACTAATGGACACATAACAACAGCAACAATCGCATCACAAACCTATACAAACACCGGCTACTGCCGTCCCCCGGCGGCCTGCGCCTTCGCCCGTCACCACCCTCTACTCCCGGGGCTTCCCCGTTGTGATCCCCCTATCCAAGCGACTTGGCCCGTTTCTTGGCCTCGAGCTGCAGCATCCACGCCGGCTTGGCCGCGCCGCCACCGGGCGCGGCGCACGGCGGCGGCGCCACGTGAGCAAACATCGGCACCACCACAGCCGAGGGCCGCATACCTCACGCTCGCCACATCATAGGCCACCAGTGAACTCATGAAACGAGGGTGTAAGATGACTCGGTGAGCATTAATCTCTGCACATTATACGAGTGATAGATAAATGATGCTTGCCGCGTCATGTAATGCCAGTGAACTCAGGAAACGGCAGAGCAATGTGTGGTGGACGACGTGGCGAGCATGGCGTGTCTGGCCCCGCCACCACCCCCGCCCCGCTCCCGCCGCTGCCGAGGGCCAGATGAATCATATGCTAGCCACATCATTGGATGACGTCGAGGGATGACGCTGTCTTTATCATGTTTCCAATGTAAAATTAGCATGAGATTAGAATGCCCCTCGATACGGCCATAATCCTTGACAGACTGAGGTCTGTCCGCTTGAAACTGCGGAGAGGGTTGGTCAGGCTTACCATGTGAAGCGCCTTGGGGCTCGATGAACTAAAAAGAAAAAAGAAAAAACTGATGTTGGAGCCCTGAGGCGCCCCCATGGCGAGCACAAATCCAGCCCCATCCACCAGAACTGGCCTTGCGTTGTGCATGACATTATACCCTCGAATTGAGGGCCTAAAACGAGGTGGATGAGGAGGCGAGCGTTAAGCGTTATCCATCTTGAGCCTACCGCTCCCGCCGTCGCCGCCGCTCCCGCCGCTCCCACCACCACCGCCGCCGCCGACCTCCCCCGCGGTGTCCTCGGCTTCTGGCTCCGGCTGCGGCGCGTGCTTGGACAGGGAGATGCGCTTCTTGAGCTCCCCCAGGTGTAGCGGTGCAAGTTGAAATTGAAAGCAAAGTTTGAAAGCGGATTATGATCTTGTAGTTTCAAGCGCTGAAACCATAGGCGCTTTCAACACGGAATTTGATACTGGCAGCCTGCACTGCCCTGCCCAGGTCCAGCCCCCCCATCATCGGCCCCAGCCCCATCATTGTGCGCGGCGCGCTGCGCGCCGCCGCCGCCAAACCTCAGGGCCGCACGTGCAGTTTTCTTTCGTCCGCTTCACTTCGAGCCGTCTGTCCCAAATATTACTCGAGCTATCGTTCGTAATGCCTCGACGCATGGCACAACGACGTCAAAATATAAGATGGGAGAAGTACTAACTTGAGGCCTTGCCTCCGGCTCGGGGGACGCGGCGTCTACGTCTGCCGCGCACATTGGGGGCTGCGGCTCCGGCGTGTAGTCGCCGCCGTCACCATCCGCGGCGAAGAGTAATGGGTGAAGAGTAGGAGCGGGCGACGGCGCCGAGGGCGACATCACTGACCCGTCGGACCCCATCAGGGCGAGCGATCCCGCCGCGTCAAACGTCGCCGGGGAGGCCAGCCCTGCGAACACTGCTGCCCCCGCCCCCGCCCCCGCCCCCGAGCTCCTCCGGCTACTCGACCCGGACGGCGGGCGCCTGTGGCCGCTGCCCATGGCCCGCGACGGCGCAGCGAGCGGGGTGGTGGCCGCGGCGCCGTCCAGCGCGTCGTCCAACACACCCACACCATCCTCATCATCCCCCCCCGACTCCACAACACGCCGCCACGTCTCGGTCCACCCCGTCAGCCCATCCAGCACCTCGCGCGCCAGCAACCGCACCTGCTCGTCGTCAACAACCAGGGGCTTACACTCGTTCCCATTTCAGCTCAACTTGAGCTCTTCCGTCCACCGTATAACCCAAAGTGACTCACGAATGTGTCCTGGAGTTGCTCAAATTGAGCTCTAACGTGAACCATGTAAGCCCCTGCCAACAACACTCGCCGTCGCCGTCGGAGTCGCGGTCACAGGAGGCGGAGTCGGCATCCCTTCCTCCGCCTCCTCCCCCCCGAGCTCCTCTCCCCCGAGCTCCAGCACCACCGGTGCCGCCGCCGCTGCCGCCACGCACGCGTCTAGCCGGGCCAGCGCGTCGCCCGCCGCCTGCCGCTGCGCCAGCAGGGCGGCGCGAAGCTCCTCGACGTCCGCCATGTTTCCCGGGGGCGCGCGCGAAAATATGACGGAGCACGCGAGGCACGAAGCAGAATGACCTTTCCCCCGCGGCCCCAACCCATAAAGTGTGTACCGGTACACGCCTGTTTTGTGCCTCTCTCCTCCCTGTGACATGACACGTGCGACAGGGGAGAGGGAGGCGAGGGGGGCGGCAGTGAGCCTTGCACGTACGTTGCAAGGGCGGGCCCCTTGTGCGGGTCCGTCGCACGGTTCCAGTGCGCCCTCTGGCACGTGCTGCCGCTGTACAGTACCGCCAGGGGAGCGCGTTGGCGTCTGCTGTGCTTTTCACTTTTTCTTGGCTACGAGGCGAAGCATCCGGCGCCATGGGGTGCGGGCAGAGCGTGCTGGAGAAGGCGCAAGCCTACGTGCGTGCGAAGCCCCGTCTCCGTCGTGTCCTGGGCCAGCCAACCCCCAGCCCACCGTCCCTCCTCCCACCCGCCTGATGAAGTCCAACGTTAGCGTTCCATCCCCCACCTCCCTGACAGGTGCTGACGTTAAGTTGTGAGGGGACGGATGCACGGCCCTGCGCCCCCCCCGCGGGCCCCGCGGCCCCGCGGCCCTACCCAATCACCGCCCTTGTGTCAACGTCGTCGAGCCGACCCGCGCCCGACTCTCGCCCGTGTGGCACTCTCACTGACCCGCCGCGCACCCGACTTGCTGTGTGGGTTCAGGTGATGGACATGCGGTCGACGTTGGACGACCTGCCGGAGATCATGGGCAAGGTGAAGAGCGCTAACAAGTCCGAGGCAGGGGCTTACACTCGTCCATGTTTCATCTCAACTTGAGCGCTTTGTTTGGGATAGGGGGTGCGCGTAGGGGTTGTGTAAGCCGTGTTATGGGGGCGTTAGGGGGTGTTTGTGGTGTGTAGACTACAGGGTTTTCTTGTGTCCGACACGGCTCAAGTTGAGCTGAGAAGTGGACGAGTGTAAGCCCCTGGTCCGAGGCCATCAAGGCCGCGGTGGGGATGCTGGCAGGGGCTTAGACTCGTCCACTCGTCCACTTTTCAGCTCAACTTCAGCCGTGTCTGACACACCCAAAACACCCTATACACCCTAAACACCCCCTAACACCCCCTTAACACGGGCTACACAACCCCTACGCGCACCCCCTATCCCATACAAAGCGCTCAAGTTGAGCTGAGAAGTGAACGAGTGTAAGCCCCTGGATGGTGGTGGACGTGGCGGGCGAGGAGCTGTGCGCGCAGCAGCTGGCGCGCGGCGGGCTCAGCACCGTGGTCGCCGGATGGGCGACGGCCAAGGACAAGGAGGCAGGGGCTAACACTCGTTCACTTTTGAGCTCAACGTAAGCGCTTTATGTGGGATAGGGGGTGCATTTAGGGGTTGTTCAGGGGCTGTGCAGGCGGTGTTACGGTTTATCGGGGGGTGTTTAGGATGTATTTTGTGTCAGAAACAGCTAAATTTAAGCTGAAAGGTGGACGAGTGTAAGCCACTGCAAGGAGGTGGCGCGGATGGCGCTGGCGTGCTGCGCGCTGCTCAGCCAGCACGACTGCTGCGCCGCGGACATCGGCACCACGGAGTTCCTGGGAAGCATGCAGAACATGGCGCGCGGCAGGGGCTTACACTCTTCCATGTCAGCTCAACCTGAGCCATTTGTGACGCAAAATACACCCTGAACACCCCGGGATACTCCTTAATAGCCCCTGACACCTCCTAAACACCCCCTAACCAACCCCTAAATGCACCCCTATCCCACAGAACGCGCTTCAGCTGAGCCGAAAAGTGAACGAGTGTAAGCCCCCAGCGCGCGGCAAGGACGTGAGTACGCTGCGGGTGGTGGCGCAGTACCTGAGCGCCGCGGGCGCGCACGCCGTAGTGCGCGCGCGCATCCTGGAGCTGAACCTGGACGAGCAGGTGTGGGTGTTGGTCAAGAGCCAGGCAGGGGCTTACACCCGTCCACTTTTCGGCTCAACGTAAGGACATTTTGTTGGATACCCTGGGTGCATGAATGTCGCCCAGTCTATTAGACAGGGGCACACGGGGAGGTGTGACCAAAACGGCTTAGGTTGAGCTGAGAAGTGAACGAGTGTAAGCCCCTGGAGCCAGGACAAGACAGTGCAGAAGCTGGGCATCATCGCGTACTCGCGGCTGGCGGACGACCCCGCGGCGGCGGCGCGCCTGGTGGCCAAGGTATGGCGGTGCAGGCTGTAAACAGTTGAAACCCGCGTTAAACGCGCCTGGTTTCAGCAATTGAAGCTAAAACGTGATGAGCTGCTTTCAAGTCTTGCTATCAAATTCAACCTGCGCCGCTACAGCAAGGACGTGGACGTGTTGGTCAAGTTCTTCTTCAACCGCCTCACAAAAACCGACGACACCGACATCGAGAAGTGGTGCCTGGTGGCAGGGGCTTACACTCGTTCGCTTTTCAGCTCAACTTGAGCCGCGTCTGACACACAGAAACACCCTACACAGCCTAAAGACCCCCTAGCACCCCCTTAGCACGGTCTACACAACCCCTACGCGTACCACCTATCCCCAAAAACCGCTCAAGTTGAGCAGAGAAGTGAACGAGTGTCAGCCCCTGCCTGGTGGCTGTGGCGCGCCTGGCGCTGGCGCCCGAGTTCAGCGACAAACTCTCCACTCTCGACAAGTTCCCCATCATCTTCGATAAGGCCAACGACAACATCGCCAGCCGAAAGCTGCCCGCCGCGCTGTGCATCGCCAACCTGGTAGGGCGTTGCAGGTTGACCCTGTCAAACCCCTGTTGAAAGCGCCTGGACCAACGCTCTTAAAGCTTAAATGTGATGGACTGCTTTCAAACTTTGCTTTCAATTTCAACTTGTGCCACTACAATCTGGCCTCAAACAAGAACCTGCGCGTGAAGCTCATCAAACACAAGGCGTACCAGCTGTTCGTTGAGATGGCCAAGGTGCCCAGCGCGCGCAAGGACATGGCGGAGTACCAGCGCGTGGCGGCGCTGGGCAGGGGCTTACACTCGTTCCCATTCCTGCTCAACTTCAGGACCTTTGGGACACATCGCTCATGTTGGAGCTCAACTTTAGCAGCCTCGTGTCACATCAACGGGTTAATTTGGGTTATACGGGGGATAAAGTGGGCTTAAGTTCAGCGGAAAGGGGAAAAGTAAGCTTAAGCTGAGCGGAAATGGGAACGAGTGTAAGTCCATGGCGCTGGGCCTCAAGAACCTGGCGTCCAACTTCGACCTCAGAGCGCTGGCGGCCAAGGTGGGCGCGCTGGAGGCGGTGGTCAAGATGCTTCGGTCCAAGAACCTGGAGGTGGCGCGGTACGCGGCCAAGGTAAGGCGGTGCAGGTTGACCCTATCAAAACCAAGTTGAAAGCGCCTGGATCCTGGAATTGGGCACTTGAAACTGAAATATGATAAATTGCTTGAAAGTTTTGCTTTCAATTTCAACACGCGCCGCTACACCCAGGCGGCCAGTGAGCTGAGCCTGCACGAGGAGAACGGGCGCAAGATGTGCCTGGGCGGCGCGCTCAAACCGCTCATGGTGAGGCGTTGCAGGTTGAAACCAGTGTTTGCAAGCACGGAATAAGACGTCCTTCGCTTCTGACTCAATGCCCGTGTGTGATACTCTGTAATCTTACCACGTGCTACTCTATTGACATCGCCTGGTTTCAGCGCTTGAAGGCAAATTTTGATGAACAGCTTTCAAACTCAACTTGCGCCGCTTCA
>Ga0307489_10001202_pt1 | contig 16978 bp, 17 predicted proteins | sample SB12metaG_FD_202247 | JGI IMG/M metagenome (GOLD analysis project Ga0307489, IMG submission 202247) | Sea-ice brine microbial communities from Beaufort Sea near Barrow, Alaska, United States - SB 1.2 | ecosystem: Environmental > Aquatic > Marine > Coastal | place: USA: Alaska | collected...
AGCGCTTTACACTAAGATGTGATGAACCGCTTTCGAGTTTTGCTTTCAAATTCAACTTGCGCCGCTACATCAAGGTGGAGTGCGTGCCCGACGGCGTGACGCGGTCGGTGCCGCCGCCGCCTGTGCGCCGCAACGCGTCGGGCGCGAGCGGCAGCGGGGCGGGGCACGTCAACATTGACATAAGGCAGAGCCCGCGCCACTCGCACTTCGCACTCGTTCCCTCACGGGTGCCGGGCGAAAGCCTGGTGCCTCCTTATGCATGCGGAAGCGTCCCTCTCTCTCGCACTAGTACAGCTGAACTGCCAGTCGTTTCATTGCCGAGACCGCTTGAGTTATCCCAACTTGAAACCCCGACATATTTGGATTTGAGCTACCGTGGGGGGGTGCTCGGCCCTGCCTGTTGCGACGCGAAGGCGAACCCTTCGTTCAACATGGTAGGGCTGCGTCGTTTTATGTTTCCTTTCTCAATACCAAGGCTAGCTGGAGACATGCGTCTACGCGTGTTAGCAGGGGTGGTGTCCATCATGCTTGCGACGTCACCCATCGCGCTGCAGAACCATGCCCACCCTGTCATCCACCAAAGCTAAAGCCTCGTTTCTCGATTTCAATGACATCCTACGACGTGGCGAGCATCATTCACCCGCCTCCCTCGTTATGTGTGTCAAGTGGCGTCCCATGACGTGGCATAAGGAGCAGTCACCTGTCCCTGGCGCGCGGAGCACTCGGACGCCAGCCGCGCATTCCGGGTAGGGCCCGCCAGATACTGCTCGTCGCGTCGCAGGATGCAGTTGAACTCAAGAAACGAGCGTTGAGAAACGCGTTCGATGACCATGCGGGCAATATGACAGAATGGCACCAGAACCCTTGATTTACTTTACGATTCACCGATTAGCTCCAATCATCAGACCCCTATGCCACCTTTTAATAAATATCCCCCTCTACAGCATCTGCCAGGTCCTGGTTCCAGGACGAGTTCGAGGCGTCGAAGCAGCGGCAGGACGCGGGGCTGGACGAGATCTCCAAGGGGCTCAACGTGTTGAAGAACCTCGGGGGGGAGATGGACGATGAGATCAAACGGCAGACGCCCATCATCGACGCCATCGATAATAAACTGGCGAGGCCCGGCGAACTCATCTCCCCATAAATTGGAGCTGCCACATGTGTCCCTCTTTTAATATTCAGCTAACCCCAGGGCACTCGTATTGTGAGCATCAAACCAACCCCATCAACCAGAACTGGTCTGGCGTTGTGACTGAATAGGCTGATTTCGGTATATCGCCAGGGTGAAATGCCCATACAGAGTTGCGGGCAAAGCGTCAGCGCTCCGCGCGGGAAAGCGGGCGCCAGGTTGAATGCCCATACAGAGTTGCGGGCACAGCGTCAGCGCTCGGCGCGGGAAGCAATATACCGAAATCGGCCTATTAAATGGCATCCTTCGACGTGGCAAACGATGTGTGCCAGGCCCGGCGCGCGGGATAGCACCAACCTGGAGCTGCGCACGGTAGGGCCCGGCAGATGTTGCCCGCCACGTCATCATCACGAATTTTGAACCCTCGAATCTTTAGTTATATGATATCCTATGACGTGGCGAGCGATATCTGCCGGGCCTATTGCACGCCACGTTATGTTATCGACACGCGTTTTGAACCATTTTTCTGTTAGGCCAATGGCATCCTGTGACGTGGCGAGTAGTGTGTGGCGGGCCCTGGCGGGCGGCGAACGGGAAGCTGAAGCACGTCATCACGCAGATGCGCAGCACGCGCCACTTCTGCATCGACGTCATCCTCATCTTCATCATCCTTGGTAGGGCGCTGCAGGTTGGAATCTGTTATGTCGGAACAAGGGCCGGTAAAGTGACCCCAGTATTTACCAGTTAACAGACTGTAAAATTACTTTAGTGTTTAGAATTCAGGTCTTGGGGTTTTCTTTTCACGAGACGACCCCCCTAATTACCCCTTCTTACCCCCCTAAAATTAAAATATACCCCTCTTAACAGGTAAATTCTGGGGTCACTTCACCGGCCCTTGCCCGGACCTATCTGTGTTTGCACACACGGAATAAGACACTACTGGCGATAGCGTGTCTCACTCAACGCCGGTGTGTGATGCTCTGTGATCTTATCACGTGCTACTCTATTGCCAGCGCCTGATTTCGACATTTGCAACTCTATTACGATAAACCGCTGTCAAGTTTTGCTTTCAAATTCAACGTGCGGCGCTACACCTGGGCATCGGCCTGTACCTGTACAACACCATGGCCTAGCGCATAGCTCACATGTTCACCCTAGTCTGAAATAAACTATAATCAAATCAAATAAACAACACGCTCGCCTAGCGCCCTGCGCAATACGCTCGCCCAGGAGCGCCCTGCACAACACGCTCGTCCAGCGCCCTCGCTGCACAACAGGCTCGCCCAGCGCCCTGCACATTACGCTCGCCCAGGAGCGCCCTGCACAACACGCTCGCCCAGCGCCCTGCACAGTACGCTCGCCGCCCTGCACAACACGCTCGCCCAGCGTCCTGCACAATACGCTCGCCTGGCGCTCGCCTAGCGCCCTGGACAACACGCTCGCCTGGCGCTGGGGCGTGGGGGGGTTGAAGGAGTGGGGCGGGCGACAGAAAGGGATTGTTGAGGACCTATCTTGTCAGCTAGCGTTTACATTACATAAGTTACAGAATTCTACAGGATACTCAGCACAGCAGCGAACTAGCTAGATGATCGAGCTAGCGGGACTGCCCGAGCTACGGATTTCTAAAATTTATTGAAGAATGAAGATGGCTTAACAGGAAAATTATAATGTACAAGGAACCTCCGGCCGGGGCGAAAGCCTGGTGCCTCCTCATGCACGCGGAAGTGTATGTCTCTCTCTCATTCTCAGACAGTGGTTGGCGCGGGAGCGTACTAAAGCGTGACTGAGGTTTGATTAGCTCCTTGCCCGGACCGTCAGATGATCCGCTGCTCATGATCCGCTCATGATCCGCTTGAATGATCCGCTGCTCGCGACAAATAACGCCCCGGCGCCCTGGGAGACGACGATGCCGGTCGAGTCCTGCGTCGAGTCATTGCGGATGAACAGCAGCTGCCCGTCGACCGTCGAGGATCCCGCAAACGACAGCGCGAACGCCGCGGACAGGCCGGCGCCCGAGGTGATGATGCATGTGGTGGTTCCATCCGGGACGGAGACACCCGAGTTGGTAGCGCCCACAGTGTAGAACGCGGAGACGACGTTTCCCGTCAACTTGATCGCCTTAGCCGAGCCGGGGGTGAGCAGGATGTCACGCCCGCTTTCGAGGCTCAAGTCCTTGGATGATGAGGTGGCCACGGAGACCGAGCTGCCGCTGGCGCTGAAGGTCACATCCTCGATGTAGCGGCGCAAGCTGACATTGAAAGCAAAAATTGAAACCATTCTTTTCACATTTCAGTTCCAAGCGCAGAAACCAGACGCTTGTAAAACGGGGTTCAACTGGTTTCAACCTGCACCGCCTTACCTCGACGGAGACGTATCCGCCTTCGCTCAGGGTTCAGTAAATAGAGCTCGCTGCGTCACAGGGTGTCATTAAACTCGAGGAACGAGGGTTCAAAACGCGGTTGATGGACGTAGCATGCAGTATGCAGTAAGCCCTGCTTGTGCTGTACACCGCGAGGCCCCCGCTGCCGGAGTGGACCAAGCTCTGCGAGTTGCCGGACAGCGTGAGGGTGCCGGCAATGTCCGCCGCGCCGTCCACATCGAGGGTGGACGACAGAGCAGTGGCGCCAGTGACTGCGAGGGTGGACCCCACGGTAGCGGCGCCGGTCACTCCGAGTGTGGCCATAGTAATCGTGCCGCTCACTGTGAGGTCGGTCAGAGTAGTGGCGCCGGTGACATCCAGCGTGCCGGTGACTGCGAGGGTGGACCCCAGTGTGGCAGCGCCGGTCACCCCGAGCGTGGTCCCCACAGAAAGAGCGGCTGACAGCGCAGTCACACCGGTCACTGAGAGCGTGGTTCCCACGGAGAGAGCAGCCGACAGCACAGCCGTGCCGGTCACGGATAAGGTGGCCAAAGGAGGCAATGACACTGCGCCGGTGACTGTGAGGCCGCCTGACAGCGTCGTCGCACCTGTCACTGACAGCGTGGTCCCCACAGTGAGAGCGGCCGACAGTGCAGTCACACCGGTCACTGTGAGCGTGGTTCCCACGGAGAGAGCAGCCGACAGCACAGCCGTGCCGGTCACTGATAAGGTGGCCAGAGGAGGCAGAGACACTGCGCCGGTCACAGTGAGGCCGCCTGACAGCGTTGTCGCACCTGTCACTGACAGCGTAGTCCCCACGGAGAGAGCGGCCGACAGTGCAGTCGCACCGGCCACTGAGAGCGTGGTCCCCACGGAGACAGCGGCCGACAGCGCAGTCGCACCGGTCACGGATAAGGTGGTCAGAGGAGGCAGAGACACTGCGCCGATTACAGTGAGGCTGCCTTCTAGCGTCGTCGCACCGGTCACTGACAGCGTGGTCCCCACGGAGACAGCGGCCGAAAACGCAGCCACGCCGTTCACGGTTAACGTGTCCATAGGAGGCAGAGACACTGCGCCGGTCACTGTGAGGCCACCTTCCAGCGTCGTCGCACCGGTCACTGAGAGAGAGGACGACAGCGCAGCCACACCGGTCACGGATAAGGTGGCCAGAGCAGGCATAGACACTGCGCCGGTCGCAGTGAGGCCGCCTGACAGCGTCGTCGCACCTGTCACTGACAGCGTGGTCCCCACGGAGACGGCGGCTGCGAAGTTTGCCGCGCCCCCGACGCCGAGGCTGGTCGTCAATGTCGCGGCACCCGCGACATTCAGGGTGGTCAGCGAGGGTAGTGTTGTAGCACCCGTCACCACGAGGTCGCCTCGCAGAGACGTGTCGCCATCCACTCTCAGGGTGGTCTTCAGATGCGTGGCGCCGCCAGCTGTTAAGGCCCGGTATCGTCCACGTCATTTGGTGTGAATGACCATGAAGTACTTCGTAGACAGTGTGAAAATGGCCAAATGACGTGGATCATACCAGGCACGGTATCAACGACGTCAATTGGTGTGAATGACCATAAGTACTTCGTAGACATGGTACAAATGACCAAATGTCGTGGATGATACCGGGCCTTACCAACTGTGAGCGTGGTCCCAACCGTGAGGGTAGAGCCAACTCCAAAGGTGGTCCCCACAGTGCCGGCGCCATTTACGGCTAGCGAGGCGTATAATGTGGTAGATGAGGTGGTGAAGGAATATTCGGTAGCTGACAACAGACCAGTGACGTTTACACCATAGTCCGACACGGTGAGGACGTTCGCCACATTGGAGGTCCCAATCTGAGCACCGTTGAAGCGAACGTCCTCCACATCCACGTACCCGCTGGTGCTTGTGATGGCCAGACCAGTCGTGCCCGTGTGGGTCAGCGCGGCCGTATTCTCAGAAAGCCGGAGGTCATCAGCCAGGGTGGTAATGCTCACCACAGCCAAAGTGCCAGCGATGGCAGTGTTGCCGGAGGACGCGTCAACCGTGAACTGGCTCGAGCCGACAGTCACGTCGCCGCTCACTCCGAGGTTGGCCGACATCTGAACGACGCCGTAGAAGCTCGACTCGCCCCCCACGTCCAGCCTGTTATCGATGGTGACACTGCCAGCCACAGTCACCTGAGCGTTGCTCAACGAGACAAGGTTAGTGTCGCCACTCACCCCGATGGCAGCACCAGTGATCCGAACATCCTCCACATCCACATACCCGCTGGTACTGGTGATGGCCAGGCCAGTCGTGCCCGTGTGGGTCAGCGCAGCAGTGTTCTCAGAGAGCTGCAAGTCATCAGCCAGGGTAGTGATGCCCGTCACAGCCAAAGTGCCAGCGATGGTAGTGTTGCCGGAGGACGCGTCGACCGTGAACTGGCTCGTGCCGACACTGAGCGCGTTGTGCAGGCTGGTAGCACCGTCAACCTCCAAGCCCCCTCCGATGCCGGCATCTTTGAGCACCGCCAGGTTGCTGCGCAGGCTGGTGCTACCGTCCACTCCAAGCGTGGCCGACATCTCCACAGCGCCGGAGTTGCTCGACTCGCCTCCCACGTCCAGCCTGAAATCGATAGTGACACTGCCAGCCACAGTCACCTGAGCGTTGCTCAATGAGACAAGGTCAGTGTCGCCACTCACACCGATGGAAGCACCGGTGATCCGAACGTCCTCCACATCCACATACCCGCTAGTGCTGGTGATGGCCAGGCCAGTCGTGCCCGTGTGGGTCAGCGCGGCAGCGTCCTGCGACATCAGCAGGTCATCCGCGAGCGTGGTGATACCCGCCACCTCGAGCGTGGACGACATGGTGGCGGCGCCGGTGACCCCCAGCATGGTCGACATGGTAGCGGCGCCCGCCACGGCCAAAGTGCCCGCCACAGCAGTGTTGCCTGAGCTCGCCTCCGCCGTGAACTTGTCTGCCCCAACAACAAAGTCACCGGTCACTGTGAGGGTGGTCCCCACGGTAGCGGCGCCGCTCACTCCGAGGGAGGCCGGAGTCAACGCGCCAGCCACTGCCAAAGTGCCCGCCACTGCTGTGTTGCCCGAACTAGCCTCCACCGTGAACTTGTCCGCGCCTACAGCGAAGTCACCTTCGAATGAAAAGGAGGTTGATGTCAACGATCCAGTGATAACCACCCCCGCGTCCGACACAGTGATGACGTTTGGCACACTAGAGGTCCCGATCTGAGCACCAGTGAAGCGGAGGTCCTCCACGTCTACGTACCCGGTGTTGCTGGTGATGGCCAGGCCAGTGGTGCCCGTGTGGGTCAGCGCGGCAGCGTCCTCAGACATCAGCAGAATATCCGCGAGCGTGGTGATACCCGCCACATCCACAGTGCTCGATAGGTTTGTGCTGGAGGTAGCCGACAACGTGCCCGTCACAGCTGCGCCTCCGCTTGCCACAGTGACCACGGTCGGAGTACCAGAGACGCCAATGACAGCACCGGTGAAGCGGAGGTCCTCCACATCCACGTACCCACTGGTGCTGGTGATGGCCAGGCCAGTCGTGCCCGTGTGGGTCAGCGCGGCAGTGTCCTCCAACATCAGCAGGTCATCCGCGAGCGTGGTGATACCCACAACTCCCAAAGTGCTCGTCAGCGACGTGGCGCCAGCTGACAGCGCAGCCATAGTAGCGGCGCCGGTGACGTCGAGGGTGCCCGCCACAGCAGTGTTGCCTGAACTCGCCTCCACCGTGATCTTGTCTGCCCCAACAATAAAGTCACCGGTGACTGTGAGGGTGGTCCCCACGGTAGCGGCGCCGCTCACTCCGAGGGAGGCCGGAGTAAACGCGCCGGCCACTGCCAGAGTGCCCGCCACTGCTGTGTTGCCCGAACTAGCCTCCACCGTGAACTTGTCCACGCCCACAGCGAAGTCACCTTCGAATGAAAAGGAGGTCGATGACAACGATCCAGTGATAACCACCCCCGCGTCCGACACGGCGATGACGTTTGGCACACTGGAGGTCCCGATCTGAGCACCGGTGAAGCGGAGGTGCTCCACGTCCACGTACCCGCCGGTGCTCGTAATGGCCAGGCCAGTGGCGCCCGTGTGGGTCAGCGCAGTACTGTCCTCAGACATCAGCAGGTCATCCGCGAGCGTGGTGATACCTGCAACTCCTAAAGTGCTGGTCAGCGACGTGGCGCCAGCTGACAGCGCAGCCAGAGTAGTGGCGCCGGTCACGTCGAGGGTGCCCGCCACAGCAGTGTTGCCTGAGCTCGCCTCCGCCGTGAATTTGTCTGCCCCAACAACAAAATCACCGGTGACTGTGAGGGTGGTCCCCACGGTAGCGGCACCGCTCACTCCGAGGGAGGCGGGAGTAAACGCGCCGGTCACTGCCAGAGTGCCCGCCACTGCTGTGTTGCCCGAGCTAGCCTCCACAGTGAACTTGTCCGCGCCCACAACGAAGTCACCTTCGAATGACAAGGAGGTCGATGACAACGATCCAGTAATGACCACTCCCGCGTCCGACACGGCGATGATGTTTGGCACACTGGAGGTCCCAATCTGAGCACCGGTGAAGCGGAGGTCCTCCACGTCCACGTATCCGCTGGTGCTGGTGATGGCCAGGCCAGTGGTGCCCGTGTGGGTCAGCGCTGCAGTGGCCCCATACAGCATGAGGTCGCCAGCCATGGTGGTGATACCCGCCACCTCGAGCGTGGACGACATGGTGGCGGCGCCGGTGACCCCCAGCGTGGTCGACATGGTAGCGGCGCCCGCCACGGACAGGGTGGACAGAGAGGTGTCGCCGGTGACTCCCAGGGTGGAACCCACGGCGGTGGCGCCGGTGACGGCAAGGGTGTCGGACAGCGTAGTGCCGCCCGATACCGCCAGTGTGGTCCCCATTGTGGCGGCGCCACCTACCGATAGGTCCACCAGACCCGTGGCGCCGCTCACCGCCAGAGTGCCCGCCACAGCAGTGTTGCCTGAACTCGCCTCCGCCGTGAACTTGTCTGCCCCAACAACAAAGTCACCGGTGACTGTGAGGGTGGTCCCCACAGTAGCGGCGCCGCTCACTCCGAGGGAGGCCGGAGTCAACGCGCCAGCCACTGCCAAAGTGCCTGCCACCTCCGTGTTGCCTGTACTCACCGCCACCTTGAATTTGTCTGCTCCAATGATGAAGTCACCGGTGAGTGTGAAGTCGCCGGTGAGTGTGAAGTCATCGGTAGATAACAATCCAGTGACGGTCACGCCGGAGTCTGACACTGTGATAACCTTTGGCGTGGTGGCGGTCCCCATCTGCAGACCCGTGAAGCGGAGGTCCTCCAAGTCCACGTACCCGCCGGTGCTCGTGATGGCCAGACCGGTCGAGCCTGAATGTTTTATGACGCCGGCATCCGGGGATACAATGAGCTCATCCGCGAGCGTGGTGATTCCCGCGACTCCCAAAGTGCTGGTCAGCGACGTGGCGCCAGCAGACAGCGCACCCAGAGTAGTGGCGTCGGTCACGTCGAGGGTGCCCGCCACAGCAGTGTTGCCGGAGGACGCGGTCACTGAGAACTTGTTCGTATTGACCTTCAAATCGCTGGCCACATCGAGGGTGCTGGTCAGCGACGTGGCGCCGGCTGACAGCGCAGCCAAAGTAGTGGCGCCGGTGACGTCGAGGGTGGACGACATAGTAGTGGCGCCAGTAACTCCAAGCGTGGACGACAGAGTAGAGGCGCCGGCCACCGCCAAAGTGCCCGCCACCTCAGTGTTGCCTGAAGTCACCGCCACCTTAGTGTAAAGGCGCAAGTTGAAATTGGAAGCAAAGTTTGCAGGCGCTTCATCATACGTCAGAGATTCAAGCGCCGAAACCAAGCGCGGTAAATCTGGGGTCACACGCTGGGGTCAACCTGCGCCGCCCTACCTTGAATTTGTCTGCTCCAATGACAAAGTCGCCGGTGAATGTCAAGTCATCGGTAGATAACGATCCAGTAACGGTCACACCCAAGTCCGACACGGTGATCACCTTGGGCGTGTTGGCGGTTCCAATCTGCAGACCCGTGAAGCGGATGTCCTCCACGTCCACGTACCCGCCGGTGCTCGTGATTTCAAGGCCGGAACTACCGTTATGGGTCAGCGCGGCAGTGTTTTCGGACATCAGGAGGTCGTCAGCCAGGGTGGTGATGCCTGCCACAGCCAAAGTGCCAGCGACAGCAGTGTTGCCGGAGGACGCGTCGACCGTGAACTGGTTCGTGCCGACACTGAGATTGCCGTTTACTCCGAGGTCGGCCAGGGTGGTGATGCCTGCCACTGCGAGTGCGGACGACAGCGCAGCGATGCCAGTCACGGCGAGGGAGGACGACAGAGTAGCGGCGCCGGTGACGTCGAGGGAAGACGACAGAGTGGTGCCGCCGGTGACTCCCAGGGTGGTCGACATTATAGCAGCGCCGGAAACTTCGAGGGTTGACGCCAGAGCAGTAGCGCCGGTGACTGCGAGGGTGTCGGCCATGGTGGTGGTGCCGGACACGGCCAGGGTGGACGATAGGCCGGTGGCGCCCGTCACCGCCAGGGTGGCCGACAGCGCGCTGGCGCCGCTCACGTCCAGGGAGTCCGACAGGGTAGCGGTGCCGGTGACTGCCAGGGAGGACGCCAGGGCGGCAGCGCCGGTGACGTCGAGGGTGGTCGACATCGTGGCGGCGCCGGCCACCACGAGGGTGGACGACAAATCAGCAGCACCGGTCGCTTTGAGAGTGGACAGTGTAGTGTTGCCGCCCACGGCCAAAGTGCCCGCCACAGTAGTGTTGCCTGAGCTCGCCTCCGCCGTGAACTTGTCTGCCCCAACAACAAAGTCACCGGTCACTGTGAGGGTGGTACCCACAGTAGCGGCGCCGCTCACTCCGAGGGAAGCCGGAGTAAACGCGCCGGCCACTGCCAGAGTGCCCGCCACTGCCGTGTTGCCCGAGCTAGCCTCTACCGTGAACTTGTCCGCGCCCACAACGAAGTCACCATCGAATGACAAGGAGGTCGATGACAACGATCCGTTGATGACCACCCCCGCGTCCGACACGGTGATGATGTCTGAGATATTGGAGGTCCCAATCTGAGCACCGGTGAAGCGGAGGTCCTCCACGTCCACGTATCCGCTGGTGCTGGTGATGGCCAGGCCAGTGGTGCCCGTGTGGGTCAGCGCGGCAGCGTCTTCTGACATCAGCAGGTCATCCGCGAGCGTGGTGATACCCGCCACATCCAGAGTGCTCGATAGGTTCGTGCTCGAGCTAGCCGATAGTGTACCAGTCACGGCTGCGCCTCCGGATGCCACAGTGACCACGATCGGAGTGCCAGAGACGCCAATGGCAGCGCCCGAAAAGCGAACCTCCTCCACGTCCACGTACCCGCTGGTGCTGGTGATGGCCAGGCCGATCGTGCCCGTGTGGCAGGGACTGATGGATTGTGCGCGCCATGTCATAGAGTGTCACCTAACTCAGGAACCGAGGGTCTGCAATGCGTTCGATGACGTGGCGAGCGCTATCCATCAGTCCCTACCGTGTGGATCAGTGCGGAAGTGTTCGCGGAGAGGTGGAGGTCGTCGGCCAGGGTGGTGATGCCCGCCACATCCAGCGTGCCGGCAGTAGAAGTGTTGCCTGATATACCCGACACCGTGAACACGTCTGCTCCAACAACAAAGTCACCGCCACCTGTAATGTTGGCTGCATTCAAAACCACCGCTGCGCCGTTATTAAATACATACTCAGTGGCCGACACCGTTCCATAGGGACTGACGGATAGCGCTCGCCACGTCATAAGGATTCCATTTGTCTAAAGAAACAAGGAACTGAAATGCGTTTGATGACGTGGCGAGCACTATCCATCGGCCCCCACCGTTCCGTTCACATGTATGCCCGCATCCGATACGGTGATCATATCTGAGATGTTGGAGGTCCCGATGTGAGCTCCGGTGAAGCGGAGGTCCTCCACATCCACGTACCCGCTGATGCTGGTGATGGCCATACCAGTGGCGCCCATGTGGGTGAGCGCAGCCGTGTTGTAGAGGCGAATATCAGAATGAAGGCAAAGTTTGGAAGAGGTTTATCATATTTTAGCTTCAAACGCTTAAACCAAAGGTAGTAAACCTGGGGTCAAACCGGGGTGACAGGCACCGCCCTACTGTGTTGTCAGAGAGGTGGAGGTCGTCAGCCAGGGTGGTGATGCCCGCCACATCCAGCGTGCCAGCAGTGGAAGTGTTGCCTGATACACCTGACACCGTGAACACGTCTGCTCCAACAGCAAAGTCACCGCTAGCTGTGAAGTTGGTTGAATTCACCACCACCTGTGCAGCAGTGAATATGAAGTCACTGGCCGACACCGTTCCTTGCACGTATATGCCCGCGTCCGACACAGTGATGATGTCTGAGATATTGGATGTCCCGATCTGAGCACCGGTGAAGCGGAGGTCCTCCACGTCCACGTACCCGGTGTTGCTGGTGATGGTCAGGCCAGTGGTGCCCGTGTGGGTCAGTGCGGCAGTGTCCTCCGAAATCAGCAGGTCATCCGCGAGCGTGATGTTGCCAGCCACATCCAGGGTGCTCGACAGGTTTGTGCTGGAGGTAGCCGACAACGTACCAGTCACGGCTGCGCCGCCGGATGCCACAGTGACCACGATCGGATTACCAGAGACGCCAATGGCAGCGCCCGTAAAGCGGAGGTCCTCCACGTCCACGTACCCGCTGGTGCTCGTGATTGCCAGGCCAGTGGTGCCCGTGTGGGTCAGCGCCGTGGTGTCCGAAGAAAGCTGGAGGTCGTCAGCCAGGGTGGTGATGCCCCTCACAGCCAGAGTGCCAGCGATAGCAGTGTTGCCGGAGGACGCGTTCACCGTGAACTGGCTCGTGCCGACAGCCATGTCGCCGCTCACTCCGAGGGTGGACGACAGAATAGTGGCGCCGGACACGTCGAGGGTGGACGACAGGTTAGCGGCACCAGTCACGTGGAGGGAGGACGCCAGGGAAGTGGCGCCGGTGACGTCGAGGGTGGTCGACAGAGTAGTGGCGCCGGACACGTCGAGGGTGGTCGACAGAGTAGCGGCGCCGGACACGTCGAGGGTGGTCGACAGATTAGTTGCACCGGACACGTACAAGGTGGATGACAGAGTAGTGGCGCCGGTCACCGCGAGCGTGCCCGCCACATAAGTGTTATCGTGCAGGGTAGTAGCACCGTGGACCTGCAAGCCCCCTCCGACGGCGGCGTCCTTGAGCACTGCCAGGTTGGCGCGAAGGGTGGTGTTGCCGTCCACTCCCAGCGCCGCGGCCACGGTGACGTGCTCCGAGGCAACAAGAGTCATCCGCCCGTCACCCGCCGTCATCGAAGCATTACTCGCGGAAAGCGAGACCGCTGAAGCAGCGATATCCAGAGTTGAGCATGATACGGTGATCGACCCAGAGTTGGCATCCATGGTGATGTCCCCGTGGCGTGAAGCGGCACTGGAGCCTGAGACAAGAGTGATGTTGCCTCCAGAGGCTTCATGCTGGCCACCCAAGGAAGCGCCGGCTGCGATGAAGACGTTGCCCCCACTGGCCGTGCTGCCCGCGTCCGTGCTGTTCGACTCGCCGGCGTGTATTCGCACGTCGCCGCCGCGAAGCAGGGTCATTGAGAACACGCACTGGAACCGAGATCGAACACGACTTACCTCCACGGTGAATGCTGATACTGACTCGCGGAGGAGGAGGAGGAGGAGAAGGAGGAGGAGGAGGAGGCGGTGGAGATTCAACATCGTTCGAGTGCTTGGTTCTCAACAACACCCCTACCATGTCCAGCGTCGCTGCTGGTGCTTCCAGCCGCCACGCTCACGTTGCCCGAGGTTACGTCTGTCCCCCGACCGACCGTGATGTGGATGTTGCCACCAGGCCCGCCGAAGGAGTCCCCCGTCTCCACGAGAACCGACCCGCTCGCGGCGGCGTCCGAGTCGCCCGTGAACAGATGAAGCTCTCCGCTGCTGCCCGCCGCGTCTCCTGAACCGAGTGTCGTCAGATAAACAATGCCAACCACGTCAAAGGATGACATTTGACTCAATAAATGAGGGTTTGTTGGGTATAAAATACGGTGGACGATGTGGCGCGCGTGAACCCTATAAAAGATGGTGAACGATGAGGTGAGCATGTTCATTGAGAGCCTACCTGAACCGAGGCTGACGTTACCGGACACGGCTTGCGTGCCGGCGAGTAGGTGACGGCGGCCCGCGGGTCCAGAGGCGGCGGTGTCGGCGGATTTGATCTCCACGGCGCCGGTGAGGCCCTGGTCGGTGCCGCCCGTGGTGATGAACACTGAGCCGCCGAGGGCTGCCGCGCCGGCGCCGCCGCCCGCGTGCAGCCGCAGCGACCCGCCGTCGCCGGCCATGGAGCTGCCCACTGTCATCGCGATGTCACCGCCCGTGCCATTCTCCGCCACCCCCGTCTCAAACACCATGTCCCCGCTTCCCAAAGTCGCCGAGCCTGTCCTCATCATCAGGTTGCCGCTCTCCGCGCCGTCCCCGTGCCCGGTGGTCACAATGGTGTCCCCGCTCGCCTGCCCGGCGCCCGACCCTGATGTCAATACCACCGTGCCTCCGGCGGCGGCGCCTTACAGCAGGGTCATTGAGAGCAGGCATAAGAACCGAGATCAGAGCATGACTTACCTTCAGGGTACTAAATGCTCATGCAAGACACGCGGAATAAGCGGAGGGGGGAGGAGGAGATTCAACGACCCTCGAGTGCTTGTTCTCGACAACTACCCTGCCTGAGCCTCCAGAGATGAGGACGTTGCCGCCGGTGCTGCCCGCGGTGCTGCTGGCGGTGCTGCCGCCCGAGATGACCAGGTCGCCGCCCGACCCGCTCACGGACTGGCCACCGCCGATGACAACCTCACCGCCCGCGCACTCCTGCGAGCACGGCCCCTTGTCCACAGCTGCGTAGTCCGTCACGTTGACGGTGATGCCGTCGCACAGGCTGTCGTTCGCCGCATCGAAGTTCACCCGGCTGCATCCCTTGAGGACGGCCTCGCAGGAGGGTCATTCACAACAAGCACTCGACCGAGATCGGAGCATGACTTAGTAGTTTGAATTTCATCACTCATACAAATACGCGCAGCAGGAGGAGGAGGACATTCAACGTCGATAGAGTGCTCGTGCTGAGCAGCCCCCCCGCCTTGTACACCACGGCGGATACCAGCTGCCCGCCACACGTGTACATGCCGACCGCACACCCCGCTACCGAGGCCGAGCCGCCGCCGGTGAATTTGACGTCGCCGCCGGAGGCGCCCTCCTCCCCCTCGCCGGCGCCGCCGACGAACTGCACATCTCCGCCGGTGGCGCCCACCTTCCCCTCGCCCGCACCGGCGTTGATGTAGATGGTTCCCCCCTGCGCGTTGTCCTGCACCGCGCCCCCCGCGGCCAGCTGTAGAAACGACCCCTGCGCTTCCTCTGCAACGGGCTGTTCCCCCGCTACGGCGTCTTTGCCAGGGGGGGAGGTGAGCCTCACTCCAACTCCCTTGGGGCTGAAGATACTGCTCTGGTTGTTGCCGCCGGAATTGACCACAGCTGCCAGTGATTTGCCGATGTTGGGGTCACTCTGATTGCTGACGATCGCGCAAGAGATGGAATCGAATAGAGTGAAGTTCATCTGCACCTCGCCCTTGGGAGTGACGGACAGCGGCGCCGCGGCCGACACCACCAGTCGCCCGCTGGCATCCGGGAGGACGATGGTTTGAAACGCCGAGGTGGGCTCATCCACGACGAGAGATGTCCTGTGCTCGTCGTCGACGGCGCCGCCGAATGAGAACGCCGTGCGCCCGTGAACCGTCCCGCGCACGTCGATGGTGTCGTTGCGATCCTCGCCGAGCTGGATGGTGCCGTTGCCCGCCACGAAGCTGCCGTCGTGCAGGATGAGCGGCGCCGTGATCCGCACCGTGCCGTTGATCACACTCAGCGCGGACAGCAACCTCTCGGTGCCTTCGCCCAGTCCCCCCCCTCCTCCCAAGCCTGCGTCCCCCCCCGTGAAGGGAACGCCCCCCAGCTCGATAGCACCGTAGATGCGAATCTTCTTATTCGATACCAGGCTGATATCACCGTTGTGGGATCGAATCACCACGTCGTTGACCGCGGCCAGCTCCGTGTCCTCGCAGGAGGGTCATTCAGAACAAGCACTCGAACGAGATCGGAGCACGACTCACCTCCAGCTCGAGTGTTACTGCGGATACATACGCGTGGAGAAGGTGGAGGAGGAGAAGATTCAACGTCGGTCGAGTCTCGACTCTCGAGTGCTTGTTCTGAAGACCCCCCCTGCCTCGTTCTCTGTGAAGTGCAGCACGGTGTCGTTACCCCGCTTCAGGGGCTTACACTCGTCCAGTTTTCGGCTCAACGTAAACGAGTTCTGTTGGATAGGGGGTGCGTGAAGGGGTTGCTTAGAGGGTGTTTAGCAGGTGATAGAGGGTATTAGGGGGTGTTAGGGGGTGTTTAGGGGGTGTTTAGGGTGCATTTTGTGTCAGAAACGGCTCAGGTTGAGCTGAGAAGTGGACGAGTGTAAGCCCCTGCCCCGCTTCACCATCACCTGCTCACCCCCCACCAGGCTGTACACGCCGAAGCTCTTCTTGTTCACGGACGATACGTTTCCCGCGCTGCCGTTGACCCCCCCCTCCGCTCCCGCTCCGCCCAGCAGCCGCCGGGCGCCGGAGGACGTCGGATCTGGCAACTCCGGGTCAGGCCCGAGCTGCAATCCCACAGTCTTGGACCCCTGGGAATCGATCCTGAGAACAGAGTCCTGGTTGTTCCCCCCCACACTGGCGTTGCCCCGGAACACGGAGTTCCCCGCCACCTCCAGCGAGGCGGGCGCGGTCGACGTCCCCACGCCCACGTTGCCGCCGGTGGGTGCTAGCGCCAGCTGCTGCGATACCACCTCCTAGGGCCGAGCACATGTTGTTCGCCAAGTCACAGGATGTCGTTTAAGTCAAGAAACGAGGGTGCAAAATGCGTGGGGCGACGTGGCGGGCAACATCTGGTGGTCCCCACCACCTCCAGCGTGCCGCCGTCCTTCGACCGCAACAAGCTCTTGGGAACGAACTGCTCCCCGTGGTACGAGCCAAACTCCAGTACCTCGCAGCAGGGTCCTTGAGAACAAGCACCCGACCGAGATCGGAGCATGCCTTACCTCCAGTGTGTCACACTTGCTCATATAGATGCGCGGAGCATAGGGAGGGGGAGGAGCAGGAGGAGGAGATTTAACGTCGGTGGAGTGCTCGTTCTCAATAGATCCCCTGCCTCGTCCGCCCGAGTGGCACCCGAGGAAGCGGTGCGGCTGCCGATGCGTACATGCGCCTGGCGCGTGTTGCCCCTCCCCCCGCCGCCGCCGATATCCGTCTCCCCAAACACCTCTAGGGCGTCGTTTACCTTGACGCTATCCCCCGACATGTCCACCCGCCAGCAGGGTCTTTCAGAACAAGCACTCGACCGAGATCAGAGCACGACTCACCTTCAGGGTCAATGCTCGTGCAGACGCGCGGCGGGGTACAGGAGGCGGAGGAGGA
>Ga0307489_10001203_pt1 | contig 16974 bp, 24 predicted proteins | sample SB12metaG_FD_202247 | JGI IMG/M metagenome (GOLD analysis project Ga0307489, IMG submission 202247) | Sea-ice brine microbial communities from Beaufort Sea near Barrow, Alaska, United States - SB 1.2 | ecosystem: Environmental > Aquatic > Marine > Coastal | place: USA: Alaska | collected...
TCCTTCACCTCCTCGTCCTCCTCCTCCTCCTCCCCCTCCTCCTCCTCCTCCTCCTCCTCCTTCTCCACGCGTCGTTTTCGACATTGCTAAGCGTCAAGTTACAGCAGTGCTAGGACCCTGCGTGACGGGGCGGCCCATCCTGGTGGGCATCGCGGGCCCCAGCGGCGCGGGCAAGACGGTGTTCTGTCAGAAGATACAGGACTTCATGCCCGGCCTCTGCGTGCTGTCCATGGACATGTACAACGACGCCAGCATGCTCCTGGCAGGGGGGCTGTTGACAACAACCACTCGAACGCAGAGTGGAGCACGACTGACCTTCAGGGTGAACGCTCTTACAGACGCGTGGACTCGGTTCGTGGTCGCCAGACCATCGTATGAGCATTTACCCACGGCCCGGACGTGGTTTTCTGTGTCTTCAACGTCGGTCAAGTGCTTGTTCTCAACGACCCTTCTGCCAGGACGGCAACTTCGACGACCCGCGGCTGACGGACTACAAACTGCTAAACCAGAACCTGGCGGACCTCAAGGAGGGCAAGACCATCGAGGCGCCGATTTACGACTTTAAAACTTCCACGCGCGTCGGGTACCGCACGGTGGAGTGTCCGCCGTCCAAGATCATCGTGGTGGAGGGGATATACGCGCTGAGCGGAAAGCTGCGCCCGCTGGAGGACCTGCGCGTCAGCATCAGCGGCGGCGTGCACTTCGACCTGGTGAAGCGCGTGATGCGCGACATCGACCGCAGCGGCCAGGAGCCCGAGGACATCATCCACCAGATCTCAGAAACGGTGTACCCGATGTACAAGGCGTTCATCGAGCCGGACCTGCGCTCCGCACACCTGCGGGTGGAGAACAGCTTTAACCCGTTCGCGGGGTTCCAGGCAGGGGCATACCCTTGTCCACTTCTCAGCTCAACCTGAGCCATGCTGTCATTCCAAATCCACCCTAAACACCCCTTAAACACACCCTAAACAACCCTCCACCCTTTCTATATGTGCCCTTGACACGCCCTAACACTCTCTGGACCACCCCTACATACCCCCTGAATACCTCTTCATACCCCCTGAATACCCCCTGTCCCACAAAAATCGCTAACGTTGAGCCGAAAAGTGGACAAGTGTAAGCCCCTGGTTCCAGGACCCCACGTACATTCTGAAGTCGGAGACTGTAGTTGAGGAGGACAAGGTGCGCTCCGTGCTCAGCGAGGACGGCTTCCAGGCCCACTCTGAGCAGGAGACCACCGACATCTATTTGCTGCCGCCGCACGAGGACCCGGAGACGTGCACCAGCTGGCTGCGGATGCGGAACCGTGACGGGCACTACACGCTCATGTTCGAGGCAGGGGGGACATTGAGGACAACCACTCCATCGACGTTGAATCTCCTCCCCCTCTTCCTTGCGTCTGTATGATCATTCACCATGAAGACAATTCACGCTCCGATCTCGTTCGAGTGCTTGTTCTCGATGACACTCCCGCCAGGAGACGGTGTGCGACGGGCCGTGCATGATCAGCCCGCGGATCAAGTTCGAGGTGGGCGTCAGGATCCTGGGCGGGCTCATGGCGCTGGGGTACGAGGTGGGCGCCATCATGAAGCGGAAGTCGCGGGAGTGGAGCGACGAGCTCATCTCCATCAAGATCGATTGGATCGAGGCAGGGGGGGTATTGAGAACAGGCGCTCGACCGACGTTGAAGGACTCGAATCTCCTCCTCCTCCTCCTCCTCCTCTTCCTCCTCCTCCTCCTCCTCCTCCTCCTCCTCCTCCTCCTCCTCCTCCTCCGCGCGTCTGTGTGAGCAATTTCTTGATTGCAGGTCATGATCCGAGCTTGGCCGAGTGCTTGTTCTCATTCGTCGAGTGCTTGTTCTCAACGACCCTCGTGCCAGGGCCTGGACCGGAGCTTCACGCAGATCCAGGGGAAGGTGCGCGCGGCGGTGGAGGAGGCGGGCAAGAAGCTGGGGCTGGACGGCACCTACATCCCCCACAGCTACATCGAGCAGGTGCAGCTCGAGGAGATGACGGAGGAGCTCCGCCACATGACGGTGGAGATCAAGGACAAGTTCGTGCTCGAGGCAAGGGCTGTCACTCGTCCACTTCTCAGCTCAGCCTGAGCACTTCTTATCACTGAAACCACCCAACCGACCCAACGTATCCGACAACAAGTGCTCACGATAAGTCGACAAGTGGTCGAGTGTCAGCCCATGACCGGAGGCGTACCGCGGCATGGAGGGCATGCAGGAGGGCATGGCCGAGGGCCTCAGGCACGGTGGTTCTTCTGAACAATCACTCCGCGGACATTGAATGTTCTCCTGGATGCGCATACCCTGGCGTCTACGATGGCCAAGGCGGAAGCCTGGTGCCTCCTTACACACGCTGACGCGTCTTTCTCTTTCTCTCGCTCTACTCCGCGCGTCTGTATCAGCATTCACCCTGTGGTAAGTCATGCCCCGATATCGGTCGAGTGCTTGTGCTCAATGACCCTGGTATGAGGATTCGGGAAAAGATGGGGATCATGCAGGAGCGCGGGTCGAAGGGCGGGCGCAACGGCGGGCGCGGGCGGAGCGAGAAGGAGGTGGGGCTGGGTGTATCTAATGCACGTTTGGGGTGTTTCAGTGCACATTTGGGGTCAGTTGGGAGTGTGTTAGTGCACGTTTTGGGTCAGTTGGTAGTGTACCAGTGCACGTTTTGGGTGAGCCAGGAGTGTGTCGCTTCGTGTCACAGGTGAGTTGGGAGAGTATTCGACTGGTTATTTACTGGAGCATGATTTATTTGGCCGTAGAAGTAGGCTCGCAGCGCCTCCATGGCGCGACTGCAGGACAAGGCGAGCGATTCACACCGGGATATTCAGAGGAGGGGCAGCGAGTGGGGCAGCAGCGGTGAGTTGGGGGACGACGGCACTGCCGGCGGGGGCGGGGGCGGGGGCGGCGGGGGAGGGGGGCACGAGCGGCGGGAGGTTGCGACGCCGCCGCCGGCGCGGCCGTCCTCGCGGTCCTCGCGGCGCACCTCGCGGCCCCGCAACAGCGCCCTGGCCAGCAGCATGGCAGGGGCTTACACTCAACTTGAGCCAGCTCAACTTGAGCTGTGTCTGACGCACAAAAACACCCTACACACCCTAAACACCCCCTAACACGCCCTGAACATTGGCTACACAACCCCTACGCGCACCCCCTATCCCATAAAAAGCGCTCAAGTCGAGCTGAGAAGTGAACGAGTGTAAGCCCCTACAGCATGGCGGGCACGGCGGGCGACCACAGCGGCGGCGACAACAGCGACGACCTCAACCTCCCCGACGCCATGCCGCATCAGCACCTCAGCCCAGATAACCGCCGCCCTACTGGGCATGGCCGTACACTCGCCCACCTTTCGTCTCAACCTGAGCAGCTTTTGTTACTGACGAAACCACGAAACCCAGCGTATCCCGCAGAAAGTGCGTACGTTGATCCAAAAAGTGGACGAGTGTAAGCCCCTGGTAGTGGGTCGCCTTATCCGGCATCACCCTACGTGGACATGGGCGGGGGCTTCGGCAGCGGCGGCTACATGACCGGCGGGGGTATGGGCAATTACCCTGGGGGCGGTAACTACGCGGGCGGGTTCCTGAGTCCAGCGCTGGACGGGCGGCTGAACCAGCTGGCCAACCGGGTGGAGGACCTGGCGCAGGCGCAGATGCGGTCCCCCAACGGGGGGGGCATCGGTGGGGGCGGGGGGGGGATGAGCATGGGGGGCATGGCGGGCATGGGGGGCATGGGGGGGGGCATGGGGGCCGGCGACGCCACGGAAGTGCAGCGTCAGATCAACGCGCTGATGCAATCGCAGATGCTGATTGGAGCCAAGCTGGACAACCTTCGGGAGGGGGCCGGGGCGGGCACCGGGGCGGGAGCGGGAGCAGGGGCCGGGCCGGGCATGGCGGCGGGGGCGGCGGCGGGCGCAGCAGCGGGCACGTCGACTTCGCAGTTGCTCATCGCGGCGGCGGTGGGCGCGGGGGCGGTGCTACTTTCTCTCCGGCTCTCAGACCTCTATAAGGCATTCGGGGGCAAGTGAAACCGGTGTTTGAAGCGGCGGCTGCGGCTGCACCAAGCAATGTTGCAAAGGTGTTCTTTCATGGACGCTGCAGTTGGGTTTCCTGTGAGTCTCTAACTTTGTGTGTGTCCGTTGCTACATAGTATTTGATCGTTGATGAGAACTGGGTTCTGGTGATAACTCCTATATGGCGGGAACTGATACAAGGACCGGGTTCTGGTGTTTGTTGACCGGGTTACCGGTTTAGGGTTGAGGGTTTAGGGTTGAGGGTTTAGGGTAGAATTGCAATAAAGACAATAAAACATGTAATTGAAACCGGTGTGACTACTTCTGCCGCGTCGGTGAAGCCAGTCGGTAACGCGATGAAAGTGGGGTGGGTGTGATGCGAATCATCTGAGCGCCTTGAGGCTCGAGGGAAAATATAAATGGTCGGAGGTGACTTGACCGACCGCCTCAGCCGCGGTTAGAGCTGTGCACTTCTAGATGGTCAACACCTGGAGACCGGAAGATGGAGACCGCCACCCTGGACTTGCAATCAGCAGCATACTTTAATTGGCGAAACCGGTAACTGACACGGTGTGGATGCGGCTCTCATTTGCTAATTCGATTTGATTACCTCGGTCTGCTAACTCGATTTGCTAATTCGATTGGCTACTGCGAGCTGCTGCTATGTGCCTGTGCCGCCAAGAGCCGCACCCGGCGTGGCGCATGGCGGGCGGCGTCGCTACGATGAGGCGGCAACGTGCACGCCTGCGCCCCTCAACTTCTCCGCGACGTAAATCTTCCTGTCCGTCCGACCGCCCAGTGCGTCGTACTCAAAGTACGGCACGGTTATGACCGCACGGTGCCGCCTCTCCAGGAACTTGTCGCGCAGCTCCGTGCGCGGCGTCCTCGTCGACGAGGTGCGAGATGCGTCGCCCGGTGCACCCCTCTCGCCGCCGACAGTGATGTTGAGGAAGTGGGTCGGCCCGTCAATCTCAATCGCGACGCCGTGCTCGGGCAGGTACAGGTCGACCGAGAAGTAGCCGTCGTTGGTGAGGCGCTCCACCTCGTGAGGAATGCCGAGCTCGCCGATTATTGAAGCAACCTTGTTTTGCAACCCTGACACCGCCGCGTCTTCCCGGGCCTGGCGCATCCACGAATCCCGCGCCTCGTGCATGATCCACGGCGGAAACCTCACCTCGCCCTGCTCGTCTCCGTCGACCAGCTCGGTGTGCATTAGGTGCGCCTGAAACACCATACTCGTTTGCACGTCATTGAAGAAACCGACGTCGAGCCAGCAAGCCGCCCGCCATAGAGAATGATAGCACGCGGGGAGCGAAACTCCTCTCGTGACAACCAAAGCGAGAACACCCCACAGCGTGTTCGCCACGCCTTGGGCGTTCAAGCGCGGACCCACCCGCAGCACCGCAACCTCCAGCGCCGCCCACGCCGCGTCCCCCGGCATCCACCCAAGCGTCGCTACTCCCCACATCGTGTTGGTAACGGCCTGGACGTCCATGACCGTACCCGTGTGCACCAAGGCAGCCTCCAGCGTCGCCCGCGCCTCTGCCCCCGGCATCAACCCCAACGTTGCGTACGACCAAATCGTATTTGATAAAGTCTGAGGAGCCATGGTCGAGCCTAACCGCACCACCGCAGCCTCCAGCGCCGCCTGCGCCTCAGCCCGCGGCATGAACCCCAGCGTGGCTACGCTCCACAGAGTGTTCGCCACGTCTAGGGCGTTCATGCCCAGACCCAACCGCACCACCGCAGCATCCAGAACCGCCCGAGCCTCGCCACCCGGCTCCCGCCCCAGCTTTGCTATTCCCCACAGAGCGTTCGCCACGTCCTGCGAGTTCATGCCCGGACCCACCCGCACCACCGCAGCCTTCAGCGCCGCCCACGCCTCAGGCCCCGTCGCCAGCCCCAACGTTGCTACGCTCCACACGGTGTTCGAAATCTCCTGCGGCTTCATGCCCGGACCCACCCGAACCACCGCAACCTCTAGCGCCGCCCGCGCCTCAGCCCCCGGCATCAGCCCCAGCGTTGCGTACGACCAAACCGTATTTGATAAAGCCTGCGGAGCCATGCTCGGACCCACCCGCACCACCGCAGCCTCCAGAGCCGTCCATGCCTCCGCTCCCGGCATCCGCCCCAGCGTCCCGTACGACCAGATCCAATTTGAAAAGTGTTGGGGCTGCATGCCCGACGCCACGAGCACCGCCCGGTGTTCCATAGCCGCCAGCGCTTCTTGAACATCCGCGTCGTCGATGGCGAGCTTCCCCGCCGAGCCGATCTTCGCCACGGCGTGCCATATGTTGGACAATTCGCGCGCCTGGAGCCGCCCGTCGTCGCACATATCGCGCGCACGCAACATCAGCCCACGAAACCTGTCGTCCGCCGCGATATTGCGCGGATACGACTTGAGATGACAGAGCTTACCGAACTTGCTCAGTGCAGTGGCAACATTGACGTCGTTGAACTTGGGAAGCTCGTCAGCCACCAGGCGAAGCAGGCGCTCAGGGTCGCCCTCCCGAGAGATGAGACCATTCAACATGGCAGCAGGGGTCTTGCCAACGTCCCCGACCCCGCGCCCGCCGCCACCGCCTCTGCCGCCTCCCCGCGTGTCGGCACTGAAGCCGCCGCCGCCGCCGCCGCCGCCGCGCATGAGCCCAGTGGGGTAGCCGGTGCCGTGCCTGCCGTCGCGGTGATCGAACCCGCCGCCGCCGCCGCCGCCTCCAACGTTCCCTCCGCCGCGACCACCGCCGCCGCCGTCGACGCCACCGCCGCTCCGAGGCTCGAGCCCCTGGGGCCGGTTGTAGGGCGAGGGGCCGGGGGCCGCACCGCAGCGGCCGGGCCCACCGTATCCACCGTGATCATAACCTCTGTTGTAGAAAGCAGCGTCGCGGCCACCCCAGTCGCCCTCGCCGCCACCGTACCCTCCCCTCACGCCGCCGTCCTTGCCGCCGCCGCCGTCGCCGCCGCCGCCGCCACCGCCGCCGCCGTTGCCACGGAAATGCTCGAGCCGCTGGGGGGAATCGTAGGGTGTAGGAGCTCCTCGCCCGGTGGGGGCCGCGCGGCCGCGGTCGGGTCCGTATCCACCGCGACCATAACCTCTGTCGTCCTGAGCACCGTCACGGTCACCCCAGTCGCCCTCGCCGCCTCCTCCCCCACCGCCCCTGCCCCTGCCGCCGCCGCCGCCCGTTCCGCTCCTGCCGCCGCAGCCACCGCCGCCGCCGCCGCCGGGCCGGTCGTAGGGCGTGCCAGGACCTCCCCACCATTGGGGCGCATCGCCGCGGTCGGGGCCGCCGTATCCACCGCGGTCATAATAACCTCTGTCGCCGAAAGCACCGCCGCGGCCGTACCCTCCTCCCCGGTCGCACTCGCCGCCGCCGTACCCTCCTCCCCAGCCGTCGCCGTCGCCGCCGCCGCCACCACTGCCGCCTCCGCCGCCTCCGCCGCCGCCGCCGCCCTGCCATTCGTACCCCGGGCCGCGAACATGATACCCTTCTCTCGCGCATGGCGGGCCGCCGCCGCCGATGCGCCCCCGGTCCTGCGCGGACGGGCCGCATGGGTCGTATCCGCCACCGCCGCCGCCCCAAACCCGATCTCGTGCGCGCTCCCAGCCCTCCACGGGCGGGCCGCGTTGGTCGTACGAGTACCCGTCGTCGTCGCCCCACCCCCGCTCCTGTGCGGATGGCCCGCCTCCACCGCCGCGGGAGTCCCGAGAGAGAGCCAGGACAGGCGGAGGGCTCCGGTCGTACCCTCCGCGCCCTCCCCGCCCCCCCCGCGCCGCGCCGCCGGCCGCCCGGTCCCCGACGCCATCCCTCCGCGTCGGCATCATATCACACCGGGCGAGAGCGGAGGAGCCGTCGCCGTCGCCGTCGCCTCCGCCGTCGGCGCGGGCAGCGCCAGAGGAGCGTGGGGAGAGCGAAGGAGCGAAGAAGTTGGAGCGAAGGCGAGGCCGACTGCCGAGCTCGGAAGTACTGACGTCCCACCCGTGGGCTCCCTCCGCCTCCGCGCGGGCCCCTACCGCCGGAGGCGCGCGGGGCGGCACGGGACTAGGACCGTGCTGCCGCAGCGGTGGCCCAGGCCGAAATGTCGCCGTCGTCGCCCGCCTGGTCGAATATCGCGCGGGCAACCTCGCCGCTCCGATGATGGGATGTTTGCGCCCCCCCCATCGGATCTGCGCAGGTCGAAGGGAGCTTTTACTGGGAACGAGCACCGCGTCACTTCTTGGCCGCCGCGCCGTGTCTTCGCCGCTGGAGGATGGCATCCACACGCCCCACCGCCCCCGCCAACACCGCCGCAGTCATCGTACACGCGAGCGCCGACGCCGTCCACACCGACGCCCCGACGTGTGCAAGCGACCCCCAAACCGTGGTGGCATTTGAACATGACCGGCAGCGTCGACTCGGCACCCCGCCTCCCATGCCGACTCAAGTATTGCCAGGCCCAGCAACGGCTGATGACGGTAGGGCCAGGCGGATATCGCTCGCCACGACAACGGATATGGATACCATTTAAATTGAGAGACCAGGATTCAAAATGCTGGTCGATGATGGGCCAGGCAGCTTGCTCGCCACCACAGGATGCCTTTTACATCGAGAAACGAGGGTAAAAAATGCGGGCAGTATGCGTTGGATGGGAGCCCTGTCAGATATCGCCCGCCAAGTCACAGGACGCCCTTTAACGCAACGAAACGAGGATCAACATGCGTGTTACTGACGTGCCGGCTCACATCCGCTTGTCCCTGGTTAACGGAGCCGGCGTTCGTCGCCGACGCATATGAAAATTTGGGAGGTGATTGCTCGGTAAGTTCTTGCAGACGCTGCTCGCCACGTCATGGGATGCCCTGCAACTCAATAAACGAGGGTTCAAAACGCGCGTCGGGGGTCAGTGGACGAAGTAGCGGAAAGTGTTTACTCGGCCCTATCTCTCGGGGATGTTTACAGTGCGTGCGGCGGACCCGACGCGGCGAGAAGTTCTCTTCGACAGTCGGAGCGCCGAAGAACGCGATGAGCTCCGCGGCGGTTCAGGTTGGGCCCGCTGGCAGATATTCGTATTCCTCGCCACGACATAGGATGCCATTTGACTCAAGCAACGAGGGTTTCAAACGCGTGTGGATGACATGACGGGCAAGTACCTGGTAAACACTTCTTTCAACATCATCGGATGCCATTGAATTCAAGAAACGATGGTTAACAATGAGTTAGGTGACGTGACGGGCAATATCTGCGAGGCCCTCTACCCGGACGACACGTGCAAAGCTCGGGAGGACCAACGGAGGGGCACGCTGATGAATGGGCCGCTGATTCATGGGCCGCTGTCGCGGGTGGTGGCGCACCTCGCGCCGCACGACATGCTGATAACGGTGCGGCCGTCGCAGACATTGCTCGCCACGTGAAAGGGTGCCCTGATATCAAGAGACGAGGGTTCAAATGCGTCAGGGACGAGGGCGTGGCAGATATTGCTCGCCACGTCGTAGGCATGGGATGGCTCGGCGGGTGATATTTGCTCAACCATAGGCAGATTCGTCTGGCCACATTACAGGATGCCAGATAGAAGATATCTCAAGGAACAGAGCATTCAGAATACATTTGAAGAGAATAAGACTAAAAGACGTGACGTGCAATGTCTACCAGGCCCCAAATGACGGTAATGGGATTGAAGGATTTCTTCGAGATAATCGCTACCAAGGTTGAGGGGTCCGCTCCTGATGGCAGCGGAGTCTTCATCGTTACCGTGATTGAATATCCGATGTCCGGTATGGGCCCGAATAGGACGCCGCCGTGCCCGGACCCGCCCGTGCTCGCGGAATTGTACGCATAAGTTTAGTGGCGGTGGCCAACACATAGCTCGGTGAAAGCGTTCAAGAAAGAGAGAGACGCCTCAGCGTGTATGGGAGGCACCAGGTTTCTGCCTTGCGCCCCGTCTTTAAACGTGTTCAAACGTTTAGGCCACGACCGTCGGTTGGCGTAACACGAATGAACGAAGGGAGCGTCGACGCTTGCTAGGTGTGGGTTAAACTGCCGTGGCGACTCAGCCACGGGGATGGCGGAGGGAGACGCTCCATCACTCATCACATACACACATTGTTTACATGTATCACTACTGCGCCGTCCTCGTGCTCCTATCATCATCATATGTCATCCTACTCGTGTCGTAGATTGTACAAAATGAAAAACAACACTGTTCCATCTGTTTCTTGAATCCCACGCTACTCGTGTAAAGATGTAATCGAAAACTCTCTAGCTCTAATCTGATCTCAGTGATGACATGCTAATGCGGCCGGACTCGCTTTGGCGCGCCGTCTACTCTACGAGTAACCAGTCTAGTGATGACACGCTAAATGCTATCAGACTCATTTTGGTGCGTCGAAATTGAGTTAGCGGTGGGCTTATCGCAACGGGGGCATGGGTGACAGCTCTACACTCGCATCCTCCGCGCCGCCCGCACCCTCCTCTACATCAGCACCATCAGCTGCCACGGCCGCCACGTAGCAGGGTCATTGTGAACAAGCACTCGAACAAAGCTTGGAGCATGACTCACCATGTGGGTGAATGCTCATACGGACGCGCGGATGAGCAGTAGGAGATTCAGCGTCGGTCGAGTGCTTGTTCTTAATGACCCCCCCGCCACGAGGCCCACCCTCTCCACGTCCACGTCTACCCCGCCGCCGCCACCAATCAGGGGCTTACACATGTCCACTTTCAGATCGACATAAGCACCTTTTGTGTAAAATATTGGGAGATTTCAGTGAGACAAATGTCTCAGGTTAGACAAATATCTCAGGTTGACCTGGAACGTGGACGAGAGTAAGCCCATGCCAACAATCCAGGGGCTGGGGCTTTCGCTACTCTCGCTCAGGGGGCTCCACTTCCGACTCGACCGGATCCCGTCGCTTCCGCCGCTTCCTCCGCCCTGGCCTTGCCACGCGTTCCATCGCCATGACTGTTGAATCACAGTGTACCAGGGTACCCGTACACCCTCGCCCCCTCCGCCCGCCTTGCCGCCGCTGGCTGCTCCACTGGTATCGTCCATCCCCTTGGCCACTGACGCCACGATGATGCCACCCAGGATCAGCACCCCGCCGCCGATGACCGCCGGGTGCGGCTCGTCGTCACCGAACAAGCTCCATGCCACCACGCAGGGGCTTCCACTCTTCCATTTAAACTCAGTGTCCGCGTGACGCGTAACGCTTATCTCCTCGAAATCGATGGTCTATTTACTCAAGGATCGCGACCCGGTCGGACTCTCGGCGAGTCCGTGGGTGGGATTCTCGAAATGGACAGTTATGATTGGTCGAACGGGATTCGTCACTATGTCTCCGACACCAGACCTGACACTGAATTTAACGCTTTTTGAAGGAAACGTTCGGTGCTTTCATGGAGTTCCAGTGACAAAATCGGCTGAGGTTGAGCTGAGAAGTGTATGGGTGTAAGCCCCTGCCAGCAGCTCCTGCACAGCTGGCACCAGGGTGATGACGATGCTGACGAGGATGATGGGCAGGCTCTGGAACGCGGCGGTCAGGAACACGTGGCCGATGATGGTGGTGGTTCCAATGAGCAGCACACCCGGGAACAAGTCGCGGCTGAAGGGCCAGTCAAACACCCCCGTGGCGCAGGGGCTTACAATCGTCCACATTGCTGGCTCACCATAAACACAGTACTCGTATCGAAATTGTGATATGGAAGTCCGTTTGACAAATCCTAACCGTCGAAAGTGGAAATCCGGCCGACCGAATCTCTGTGATCCGACCGGGTTGCGATCCCTGAGTAAATAGACCCTCAATTTCGAGGAGCTCAGAAGAACTACTGTAGTCCTTCCGACACTGAGATTCAGCACTGTTTCTGGCACACGCTGGGTGGTTGCAGGGTTTCAGTGACAAAGCCGGCTCAGGTTGACCTGGAAAGTGGACCAGTGTATGAAGCCCCTGCCTGGGCGTCCTCAGTGCTCCACGGAATGACCCCGCTGCCAAACCCACCGCCGCCGGACCTGGATGGATGACTCAGCACCCCAAACGCTTGCGTGGCGGCGACGGTCAACATGGTGCAACACACCATGACCACGGCGCCGCCCGCCTGCACCACAATGGGGGAGACCCCCGACGCCTTGGGGAAGTAGCTGGTCTGCGCGGAGGCGTAGAAGGCGGAGAAGGCGCCGACGCCGACGGCCAGGAGGTCGCCCGCGGCGGACGGACGCGTCATGTCGCCGGCCTCGCCCTTCGAGTCCAGCGCCGCGCCGATGCCCGCGCGGCAGGGTCGTTGAAGACAACCACTCGAACCAAGGTCACGCATGACCTACCTTGAGGGTGAATGCTCATACAGACGCGTTGAGTACCGGAGGAGGAGGAGGAGGTTCAACATCAGTCGAGTGCTTGGTCTCAACAGCCCCCCTGCCACGCCCGCCAGCGACATGGCGACGCCCGCCCATTCGCTGGCGCGCGGCCATGGCGGAGCCGTCCCCGCGGCGTCCACGCCCAGCGCGCGCGGCAGCTGTCCCACGGACGCCGCCACCGCGCGCCCATAGCCCAGGGCCTCACACTCCTCCACCTCTCATCTCAACCTGAGCCGTTGTTGCCACCGACGCTAGCCTCAGCGAGCCAGCGTATCCTGGAGAACGTGCCTACGTTGTATCGAGAAGTGGAGGAGTGTGCGGCAGGGGCTTACAATCATTCACGTTAGAGCTCAACTCGAGCACATTTGGGACACACTCATGGGTCAAGTTGGTGTACGTGGGGCACAAAGGCAGCTCAAGTTGAGCTGAATATGAACGAGTGCACGCCCCCGGTGTGCGGCCCTGCCGGCGGCCCACATTGCGATGAAGGCGGGGTGCAGCTGGCTGAATACTACCAGGGTATAGCGGCGCAAGCTGAATTTGAAAGCAAAATTTGAAAGCGGTTGATCATATTTCAGTTATAAGCTCTTATTTCCAGGCGCTTTCAACGTGGGTTTGATACAGTAGGGTCAACCTGCACCGCCTGACCAGGTGCGAGAACGCCGTGGCGTACTGGCCGGTCAGCGCGAAGTTCCAGCACATGAAGATGCCGAACATGGTGACGCCCACGGTGTAGCGGCGCAAGTTGAAATTGAAAGCAAAGTTTGAAAGCGGTACGTCACATTTTACTTTCAAGCGCTGAAACCGGGCGCGGTTTCAACTCGTGTCTTGATACTGTCAACCGGCACCACCCTACCACGGCGAGGAAACCGCGCAGCTTGTGCCGCGTCAGCAGCGACCGCCGCGCGTCGGGCGCCATCCGCGCGACGGCGATTGCCGTGAGCCAGGGGCTTACACTCGTCCACTTCTCAGCTCAACTTGAGCCGTGTCTGACACAAGAAAACACCCTACACACCCTTAAAACCCCCTAACACCCCCTGACACGGGCAACACACCCCCTACGCGCACTCCCTATCCCATATCAAGGGCTCAAGTTGAGCTGAAAAGTGGACGAGTGTAAGCCCCTGCCGTGAGCGGCGTGATGAACACCAAGCTCGCTTGGCCTCGCCACGACAGGCGAACCCAGCAGGAGGGTCACTGAGAACAACGACTCGACCGACGTTGGATGGACGTAAGTCCACAAGCAGGCCGAGCGTATCAGTAGACGCTTATGCGGCAGCGGTCTAGCCATAGCCACCACGAGCCGAGTCCGCGCGTCTATATGAGCGCTCGCCCTGACTACGTCAGGCTCCATTCCGCGATGAGTCGATTTTCTCAACTCTCACTGCCCCCTTGCCAAGGGGTGCGCGCGCACGAGCTTGAAGCTGGGCCCGGCGACGCCCCAGCACATGAACGTCATGAGTAAGGCGAGGGCGCCTCGCGCCATCAGCGACGCCGCCGCCATCCGCCGCCGTGTGCTTGGTCCTCTTGCAGCAGTCTGGCGGTGGAGACACGGGCACGTTTGTTGTCAACGAGAAAAATGAGCGAGCGCGAGCGCGCATCAGAGAAAAATAACGATGGGTCCACTTCTCATATCAACCTGAGCCGTTTTGTCACTGGATAACGGATTATGACCAGTAAAAAGTGCTCACGTCAATCCTAAAAGTGGACAAATAACATCTGCCGACTGTTTGCCCATACGACCTCATCCACACTGACGTGTCCTTTCTCGAATTCTCCTCAGAGACGAGTCTCAAAAAACCACCTCAGCGCGCGTACGCTTCCCCCGGCATTGTACGCCGCTACCCTGCGCCGACCTTCCCGTGACAACAGGCATCATGGCGGCTCTTGCGTGCACCTCGCTCTCGGCGCGCGCGGCGGTGGGCGGGCCGCGGCTCGCCGTGCGGCGGCAGGCGGCCGCGGCGCCCGCGCCGGTCGCGACGCAAATCACCGCGGTGCAGGTGCTGGAGGGGAAGTGCGTGTCGAGCGCGGGGATGAAGACCGCAGTGGTGCTGGTGTCGCGCAAGGTGCCGCACCCCAAGTACATCAAGCTCATGAACAAGAGCAGCCGCTTCCAGGTACGCACCACCCGGAGCCGGGGACAGGACCGCGGACGCGGACAACAGGGACGGAGACGGGGAGAGGGAAGCGCTCTCAAAACGCGGTGTTGGTCGTTGCAACTATGCTGTGCGTTCACGGCTGGGGCTCCGCGCGCGTCGTATACTGGTTGCTTCCGAGCAGCGCGCGTGTTCCGGGTGCTGAGTGCGCTTCCCATCGTACCTCGTGCAGGTGCACGACGAGGATAACCTGTGCAAGGTTGGCGACGTGGTGCGCTTCGAGGCGTGCCGCCCGATGTCGAAATCCAAGCGGTTCGTCGTGAAGACCATCGCGGGCGCGGCGGTCTACCCGGACGGCGTCGACGGCGTCGGCCTGAAGGCCAAGTAAGCGCCGCGGCGACGGCGGAGGCGATACGGCGGCGCCCGTATCGCCTCTAACCTCCGCGGCGTCGCTGGCATGCGGTGAGTCCCGCGCCGTCGCCGTTTCCCGGCGCGTGATTTGGACTTCGGTAAAACCAAAAAGAACCCTAGGGCTTTGGTGGTGCATTGGGGGTGGGGGGCCTGGGTCAGCCTCAGGGTCAGGAGCGGGGCCCTTGGGGTCAGGAGCGGGGGCCTCATGGTCAGGAGCGGGGGCCTCAGGGTCAGGAGCGGGGCCATCGCGGTCAGGAGCGGGGGCGGAGGGGTCAGGAGTGGGGACCTCGCGGTCAGGAGCTGGAGCGGAGGGCTGGGGCGCGGGAGCGTGGGACTCCGGGGCAGCGCCGTGAGCCTCAGGGTCAGCGTTGAGACCCACCGGGTCAGCGCCGTGGGCGTCAAGGCCAGCGCCATGGGCCTCAGGGTCAGCGCCGTAGACCTCAGGGTCAGCGTTGGGCCCCAGAGGGTCAGCGGCGTGGGCCTCGGGGTCTGCGTTGGGGCCCAGCCAATGCACGGCGACCGCGGGTACCTCTTAGCATGTGGGCCGCTCTCCCCTCACTCACCATTTCCAGCGTGCTAAACCATGTTCGCCCCCCGCCTCCCCTCTCGTGTCTGCAGGCTACGTGGAGCGGGTTTTAGAGTGGGGAGTGGGCGGGGGGCAAGTGGCAGGAGTTGTTTTGAAGTGAGGTAGTGGGTGGTGGCGCGGCGCTGGCGACAGCTCTCGTGCGAGGGACGAGGCTATGGAGTGCTGAAAGCTGATTGGCCCGGAGGAGACGCATCGGAGTATGAGGACGTCCAGGCAACTGGATGATTAGGGTATAGCAGAGCAGCACAGAGCAGCCCTCGTGTTGTATTAAATGAGTAAAGTGTTCATTCCATTAGTATCTATCTCACCCCCCGACACGCCTCCCAACCGCTCCTCCCCGCCTCCTCATCCACCTTACCCGCCAGCGGCGTGCCGGTACACTATGGGAAACAATGACGACCTCGCAGCTCCACATCTCGGTTTTCTAGATTGGGGGGGGGTTGGGGGACAGGGTCAGGTGTTGCTTTGAAGTGAAATGGTGGCGCGGCGAGTGGGTGGCGTACAGCCATCGCGTGAGGGACGGGGCTACAGATGGCTGGAAGCTGGGACTGGCGTACGAGGGACGACACGCTTCGGAGCATCAGGACCTCCAGGGAACTGGTTGGATTCTTACGATCACAGGGTCAATTAGCATAGATCAGTGTCATGTTAGGTACTCGCAATTTCGTGTCTCATGGTAATTAATTAGAACTCTGCGGCTATGAGGAGCTCTCTTGGCCCAGCAGGGCGCGGCGTGACTATGCGGTCGCTACAACTGAATTCGATTGCACTAAATACCCCGCCTCCGCCCAACCGCCCAAACTTCCCCCCCACGCGTGTCACCATGTGTGTGCATTGAGAAGCAGACGACGAGTAGCAGGGGCTTACGCTCGTCCACTTTTCAGCTTAAACGGGCACATATTGGAAGATACGTTGGGTGGGCTCAGTGACAAAAACGTCTCAGGTTGAGCTGAGAAGTGGAGGAGTGGAAGCCCCTGACGAGTAGGGTGATCAGCTGACGTCCCATGAGGACATCATCTCCTCGTCGAAATAAACGCCCTCAGCCGACGCGGCATCAGACGCGGCGCGCTGCCTCCGCGTAGCGCCGCAAGTTGACAATACAAGCAAAACTCGAAAGCAGTACATCACATTTGAGTTTCAAGCGCTGGAACCAGGGTACCCCGCGCTTTCAACACGGGTTTCAAGCCCTTTGAAGTTGCAGCGGCGCACCTTTGGCGGCTCTGCGCCTCGGCCCGCGCCGCCTCCCGCGAGGTGGACACGAACTTGCGCAGGATGGCGGCAGAGTCGGCCACCCCGCTGTACGGCCGCGACAAAAAATTGACAGCTGAGTTTGAAAGCACTTCATCACATTTAGATTCAATTGTTGAAATCAAGCGCGGTCAACCTGAATTTAATCTGGGGTGAACCTGGGGTGAACCTGGGGTGAGCCTCGGGTGAGCCTGGGGTGAACCTGGGGTGAACCTGGGGTGAACCTGGGGTGAACCTGGGGTGAACCTGGGGTGAACCTGGGGTGAACCTGGGGTGAACCTGGGGTGAACCTGGGGTGAAC
>Ga0307489_10001204_pt1 | contig 16972 bp, 24 predicted proteins | sample SB12metaG_FD_202247 | JGI IMG/M metagenome (GOLD analysis project Ga0307489, IMG submission 202247) | Sea-ice brine microbial communities from Beaufort Sea near Barrow, Alaska, United States - SB 1.2 | ecosystem: Environmental > Aquatic > Marine > Coastal | place: USA: Alaska | collected...
GCGTGCCGTGCCCGATGCCTCACCCGAGCCGCCACCCGAACCGCCACCCGGAGCCTCCCGACGTTGTGGCATCCTATCGTCCTCCTGCTCCTCCCCCTCCTCCGCAACGTCCTCCTCCTCTTCCTCCTCCACCACCTTCTCCTCCTCGGCTTCCTCCTCCCTCTCGTCCTCCTCCTCCTCGGGAGCGGCGGGCGCCGAGCCGTGGTGGTCACGACTGGCGCCGACGTCCCGCCAATCGTCGTCGTCATCGTCGACGTCGCCGCCGCCGCCGCCGTCGTCGTCATCCCCCCCGCCGCCGCCGCCGCCGCCGCCGCCAGCGCTCCAGCCGCTCCACCAGTCCCGCTCCTGCGGCGCAGCAGCTTCAGTCACCACCGGTGCGCCCCCCCGCCGCGCCGTGTCTCTCGCGTTGGTGCCCATCTTATGATGTGGCTGCTGCTGGTGCTGCTGGTGCTGCTGGTGCTGTTGTTGAGTTTCCTGCGGCTCTATCTTCGCCGCCGCCGCCGCTGCGCGCTGCGCGCGTTGCTCCCGCTTGGTGAGGAGCACGGAGCCGAGGAGGAGCGCCTGGCAGACACTGCGGCGAGTGTTTACAGGTGCACTTGGAGCAAAGAGTAGTTGTGGATACGATGTGGTGACAACATGGCGGGCCTGCCTTACACTGCGGGTGACCACCATCTTCGCAACGCGTATCGAACCCTCGTTCAAAGAGTGACGAGGTGTGTTATGACGCGGCGACAGTATCTGCCCGCCCTACCGAGGAGCGAGGAGCCGAGGCCGTCGACCACGCAGAACACCTCACCGCCGACCGCCTTCGCGACATTCGCGACGTTTCCAAAGTTGCCCCTGCCGCCGCCGCCGCGCGCGTCCGTCGTCGGCGCGGCGCGTGCACCCCCCGCATCCGCCTCGTCGTAGGGCCTGGCGGATATGTGCTCGCCGCGTCAAGGCAGCTGGGTCCATAGGTTCAGTGTCACATGGTCTTAGATACCACACACACGCAGCTGTCCAGGCACATATGACACGGCAGCTGGGACCCGACGTGCCATGTAACACAAGAGCGAGGGGTCAGAGTGCGTTGAATGGACGACGTGCCAGGTAGCACCCGGCAGCGCCCCGAGGCCGTGCCTCGTCATCGTCGCGGAACAGCTGTGTGTCCTTCAGCGTGTTGGCCAGCGGGTTGTTGGCCAGGAACCCGCTCACGAAGTCCATCTTCGTCGTCTAGCAGCGCAGCGCCTCTGGTCGAAGTGATTGAACAGCTGTGATTAGGCAAACGAAAGCGCTCAGTGCAGAGCTTCACTGCTGGGAGGCTTTACCAGCAATGGCAGGTCTGCGCGCCACGTTCAATGCGGGCACGCAAGCACGCCTGGATAACAAGACGCCGCCGCGCGTGCGGTTCTGTGCCCAGTGGAGCCGCCTGAGTTCACTCCTGTGGCCGAGTGCCTTGTTTTTGTTTTTCTAACAATGGCAAACGGACGTGACAGCTCGACAGCTGCGAGTGCTTGTTCCTCGCAAAGGCACTCGCTCGGCGATGACAGGGCTGTGCGAATCCCCGTGCCCCGAGCACACGAGCACGCGAGCACGCGAGCACGCGAGCACGCGAGCACGCGAGCACGCGAGCACGCGAGGATATATGTGAAGATGCCGCCGCGGTCGCGTGGAGGGAAGGTTCAAAGATGCCTGGAGCATGAGATAGCGCTCAGCGCGGGGAGATTTCAAAATTTCCGCATTCCCGGGACTCGGACTGAGGAAATGTCGAAATTCCCGATAATTCCCGGGAGTTTTCCGAATTCCGAGTCCAGGGATTCGGACTCCCCCACTGCACTGGGATGCCCAATTTCACGTCTCCCTTCTCGCGTCTCCCTTCTCCTGCGAGGCATCGGCACCCCACTTCAAACGCGTTCACGGGGTGCAGTTCAGCGCGCAACATGGCGTCCCGCAAGGTGCGCTCATCCCACCTCCGCCTCCCACGCGCCGCCTGGCTGAGAGAGCCGCGCGCCTCCCGTCAGCCCGCCCATTTTATTTTGTTCCACGGGACAAGACGTGTAGAATGAGTGGTGCCGCGTCAGTGTGCTGCTGAGCGAGGGTGCCGTGGCGCGAACGACGTTCGACGCCGGCTGACGCAACACTCCCCCCTCCCATTGTGCCGCAGAGGACTCTGCTGAAGGTCATCATACTGGGTGACTCAGGGTGAGTGAGGCCCACACAGCAGCTTGGTCGATCCCTCCCCTCCCCTCCCATCCCCACTCCCTTGAGAATTGCGAGAACGTAACCACCAACGACAGGATCTCGCCCCCCTGACCGCGACGCGCGGCGCCCGATGGCACGCTTCGAAGCTGTCACGCCGCCGGAACCCGCCCCATCCCGCCCCAATCCCTCCCACGTGGCTCGCCGCGCCGCTTCACAACACCCGCCGTAGGGTTGCCATTCTCCTTGGACGGGTGCCTGTCAATATGTTTGCAGGTCCACGAAGGGGGCATAAGTGCACATAAGCGTTGTGTATGAGAGATGTGCTGTAATTGTACCGGCACACAGCCTGCAGGACGACAGCGGGGTGACCACACCACCCCCTTCAGGACTACCTGATATCAGCAGTGGTGCCCTTCACTTCGTGCACCTGAAAGATTCTCCTTGGACGAGACTCTCGTTTTGACGTGACTCCACATTTTGCCCCTCCCCATCTTCTGCAACCATTGTCAACAGCGTGGGCAAGACGTCGCTGATGAACCAGTACGTGAACCGCAAGTTCAGCAAGCAGTACAAGGCGACCATCGGCGCGGACTTCCTCACCAAGGAGGTGCAGGTCGACGACCGCCTGGTAGGGGTTTGGGGGATTGAGAACCAGCATTCGACCGGCGTGTTCCGAGGAACCGAGTCAGCGCGTCGTCTGCGTCTGGATGAGGTTTCACCCTGAAGGTTCAGGTAAGTCATGACTGAGTTCGAGCGCTCATTTGCGTTGACCCTGCTGGGTGGTGACCATGCAGATATGGGACACCGCGGGGCAGGAGCGGTTTCAGAGCCTGGGCGTCGCCTTCTACCGCGGCGCGGATTGCTGCGTGCTCTGCTACGACGTCAACACAGCAGGGGGGCTGTTGAGAGCAAGCACTCGACCGACGTTGCATCTCCTCGTCCTCCTACTCCTCCGCGCGTCTGCATGAGGAGGTTTATGTGAGCTCGGCCTTTTGTGTGTGCAATCCGCACCCTCAACTCTCTTCTCTCATTCTTATTTTGGCCCTTTATTTGCGAAGTGGCACTCGACCGACATTGAATCTCCTCCTCCTCCTCCGCGCGTCGGTTTGAGCATTCAACCCGAAGATAGGTCATGCTCCGATCTCGGTCGAGTGCAAGTTGTCAGTGGCCCTGCAACACGGCGAAGACGTTTGAGAACCTGGAGAACTGGCGCGACGAATTCCTGATCCAGGCCAGCCCGTCCGACCCGGACAACTTCCCCTTCGTGGTGCTGGGCAACAAGATCGACGTGGACAACGGCGCGTCGCGGGTGGTCAGCGAGAAGAAGGCCAAGAGCTGGTGCACCAGGTGTGGCCTGTTTGGGTCAAGTTACCTGCTGTTATGTCACTCATGTGTTTTGGGGGGGGGTGTGCGCGTGCCGATCAGTTGTCGACCAAACCGTCTAGACCACAGAAAAGCCATTTTAGACATGTTAGAAGGAAGTCCCCCAATGCTAGTGAACGATGACCAAGTGTGCAGAGTCCCAAGGCACTGACTTGGCGCTTGATGCGCGGGGTCCTACGTGCGGCAAGGGCTCCATCCCGTACTTTGAGACGTCGGCGAAGGAGGACTTCAACGTGGAGGCGGGGCTGGTCCTCTCGTCCCGATGTCCACCCTCAATTGTCATCCATCCCCCACTGCCTGCCGCCAGCGCTGTGGTTTTGCACGTGAAACCACTCGACTCATCACAACTCAACACCCTTGAGTTATATCCCAACTGACACCTCGACGATGCTACCAGTCTAGCTTCCACGTGAACTCGTGCACAGAGCTGCCTTGTGAATGAAACGAAGCTCACCATATCATCCACAGACATGGTGCATACGGCCCTGCGTGTGGGCAGCGTTCCAGTGCATCGCGAGGAACGCGCTGAAGAACGAGGCGGAGGAGGAGATCTATCTCCCGGTACGGCCTGCCAGACAATGCTCGCCACGTCATCCACCGCATATACACCTCGTTTCCCGCGAGCTTGTATTACATCCTATTACATCCTATGACGTGGCGAGCACTGTCTGCCAGGCCCAAGTCCCGCCACGTCATCGACACGCAATTTGAACCCTCGCCTCTTTGGATACATGTCTTCCCATGACGTGGTGAGCAGCATCTGGCGGAGGGTGTTGGGCCTCGCAGATGTTGGGAGGAGCGCGTCATCGTCACGCATATTGAACCCTTGTGTCTTGAGTTGAATGGCATGCGGCAGCCTAAGACGTGGCGAGCAATACCTGCTTGGTCCTACCTGCCGGATACCATCGACGTCAACCAGGGCGCGGCCAAGAAGAGCGGCTGCTGCTAAGTGCCTGCCTCTCCGCGGGTGCCAAAAATATTGATGAGGGTTAGAAAACATCATCTGCTAGTAGATGAGATGTAGTGGTGGGGGGGGACTGCTAAGTGCCTGTGCCGCGGGTTGGAGGCTGACGTGGCGACCGATGAGTTGCTGTGCCGTGGGGTGGAGGCTGGCGTGTCGACCGCTGGTTGGCCATAGGTTGACGTGGTAACTGCTGAGTGGCTGTGCCGTGCGTGGAGGCCGACGTGGCGACTGATGAGTGGCCGGAGGTTGACGTGGCGACTGCTGAGTGGGTATGCTGTAACGTGGCGGTGGGGGGTCTGGGTGTTGGCTGACGTGGGGTATGCTGATTGATCGATTGCTGTGGGGTGGTGCGAATGAGGGCGGGGGGGTTACGGGGTGTTTTTGGAGTTTGGTGTAAAACTTCGGTATCAACGGATGGATATGACAATAGTACTGGTACATATTTGCAGTGTCCACATGATGAATGTGGCGTGTCCGCTGCTCATTGAATTTCGCCTCGTGCGCGCGCGCTCACCAGGGATTTACCCTCGTCCACTTTTCTGCTTGACGCGAGCAGTTTCTGTGGGTCACGTTGGGTGCTTGAAGGATGGCTTGAATGGTTTCAGTGAACAAACGGCATATCAGTGCCGCCGAGAGCAAAATATCTCCTGACTGCCGAACAGCACAGTCACCAGTGGCCCTTTGACCTAATTGGTGGGCCAGCAGTTTCTCGGGAAAGTCCAGAGAACGAGCTCGTCATTCCCAACTGCGCGCGCCGCCAGAGCGCGCACGCAAGACGGAAGACGGAACCCCTTCGCCTTCCGCTGTCGCAGCAACAATCAGATCTCCCCGGCCCGCCTACCGCTGCAGATCGAGGAGCCTTTGCGCCACGTCATAATCCGCCTCCACCTTCGAACGCCTGCCTGTGCCCTCGGCGGCGGCGACCCCACCCCAGCCTTTCCTCGGCAGCACCTTCCTTTTCTCCACCTCCCTCTCTTTCCACTCCAATGACGACATCCCCCAGCGACGACTACATAAGCAGGCGCGGCGGCGGGTGGCGCGCGGGTTACCTCGCCGGCGTCATGGCCGAGCGGCGCCGCGCGGGGGGCGGCGGCGGCGGCTCACACGCCCCTGACGGTGTGGTGCAAGCTGAAACGTTGAAAATCTTGTTGAGAGCGCCTGGCTCAGCGCTTGAAAATCTGATATGATGAACTGCTTTCAAGTGATTGCGTTCGAATTCAACTTGCGCCGCTACAACCTGGCTCGCATCTGCTCGGCCGTGTGCTCGAGGAGTGGGGCGTCCTGTTCGAGGCGGAGGTGCTGCCGCGGATGGACCCCACGAGCCGCGCCGTGCTGGCGCAGGTGAACCGCGCGGGGCGGGACGCGGTGAGGCTCCGCGCCGACCTCGCGTGCGCGGGTTGGACCGTCGGGGTGCCGCTCAAGGTCGCGGACTTTGTTGGGTCCGTCGGGCGGCTGGCCTGGGCGAAGGCGAACGGGTGCCCGTGGGTGGCGCGGACGTGTGCCATCGTTGCCCAGGGTGGGGACCTGGTCGTGCTGCAGTGGGCGCGGGCGCACGGCTGCCCGTGTGATGCTGGGCTGACGTGTTGGTTCGCCGCTAGACAAGGGCACCTGGAGGTGGTGGCGTGGCTGATCAGCGAGGGGTTGGATATCAACTTCGCCAGCGAGCCTTACGGTGCTACGCCGCTATACGTCGCCGCCCTATACGGGCACCTGGACGTGGTGGAGCACCTGGTCGGTGCGGGGGCGGACGTCGGCATAGCACCCGCGGGCTCTGGCGCCACGCCGTTGTTCGCCGCAACACAAAAAGGTCACACTGATGTGGTGACGTTGCTGCTCTCTGTGCCGGGGGCGGACGTAAACGCGGCTCTCACGGATACCGAAAACACGCCGCTGATTACTGCAGCCTATAATGGACATCTGGGTGTGGTGGAGTGTCTGCTCGCCGTGCCAGGGGTGGACGTCAACCAGGATAGCAACACCGGCGCCACGCCACTATACGTCGCAGCCCAAAATGAGCACACGGATGTGGTGGAGCGGCTGCTTGCTGCGCCGGGGGTGGACGTCAACCAGGCCCGAGTGGATGGCTCCACGCCGCTGGGAATCGCTCTCATCAAAGGGCATGCGGAGGTGGCACAAAAGCTCCGTGCGGCTGGGGCCACCGAGCCCCACGGGTAGATGATTCACCAGCACGCACAATATGGGGGTGAGGAGGGTCGATAGTCCGGGCTTGTGTTCGTGCGAGGTCGCACGTTCGACCGCACCGGCTCGAGACTTAGAGAGAACGATAGTACAGCGCACAGGACGGTGCGGCGCGCAGAAGTCTCTATTAATTATGCTCTTGGAGATATAGGATATAAACGTTGACCCTCCCTTCGCTTGTTCTCTTGAAGCGTGTGCACGAATCTGAGGTGCTGATGGAGATTCATTTCAGCGCATTATAATATGATAGGTCAAGCTCAGAAGTGGACGCCCCCGGCGCTCGCCCGGCGCCTTCACTCTCTTGTGACTCCCGGCGGTGGCGGTGTGCGGCTATCGTCATTTGCGCTACGGTGTGTCCATAGTCAAGGGGGTGTGTCCGTCGTGAACAGGGGTGAGTGTCCATTTGAATTATGCAGGGCCACGAAGCTGGCGAGGGTGACCGGGGAGTGTAGTGGAGCATATGGGCTTCGGGTAAGTGAGTCCAGTAATATACAGGGGGTGTGGCCTCGAGGGGTGTGGTGCACGTGATTGTGTGGGCCTGGCTATCCCAAAGTGCGGTCGGCTGCCGGCCGACCGCCTCTCGTCAGGTGTCGGGAAATTATCCATCCGGGTTTCATTTTTCAGGGTTCGGGTTGGTCGCTTCGGAACATCCAAGCATTGCACGGCGCGGCGGCCGAGAGCTCACTTACACCGCACCTCCCCCCACCTCCCCCCCTCAAAACGCCCAACGATGGCCTCCTCCGTCGCCTGCGCGGCCGTCGTCCGCCCGATGGTGGCGCTCTCGCAACGCAAGTCCGCGCGCCGATGCCGCGCCACCCCCATCGCGAGAGCCGCAGCCACAGCCGTGTCGGATGAGGCTGAACCCCCCGCCACCGCCGCCCCCGTGACTCCGTGCCCGCCGCTGGGCGACAACCTCACCATCCTCACCGCCGCGGTCGAGCGCGCGGGTGAGGCCCGAGGCCCGGTGTTGATGCAAGCATAGGCGCACCCGCCGCGCCCAGCCGCTCCACCACACTGTGTTCACTGTTACAGCGGTGTCGTCAGTCACTGAGGATGATGTGCAACAGCGTGACGTGGCACCAGTGTCCGTGCCGGACTCGTTGCGGTCCGCCACGGCAGCGACATCCGCCCCACCACACGCAAATGACCGCTGTGGACTGACCACGGACAAGTTATGTTACCTTCGCAGCCTGTTGAGCACTGCTGTGTTTGGCGGACCTAAGCAATCTTGATTCTGATTCTGATGTTGTATGATGTGGGTGATACTGGGCCTTCGCCTCAGGGCTGGTCGAGGCGCTGACGGGCGGCGCCGCGCTGACCGTGTTCGCTCCCACAGTATGGCGGTGCAGGTTAACAGCATCAAAGCCCGTGTTGACAGCGCCCATGGTTGCAGCGCTTGAAACTGGAATATCATAAGCTGCTTTCAACGTTTGCTTTCCATTTCAACTTGCGGCGCTACAGCACGGACGCCGCCTTCGCGCAAGCGTGCGGGGACATCGGCAGATCGGCGACGGAGGTTCTGGCGTTTGAGAACCTCGCGGATATCCTGACGTACCACGTGGTAAGCGGCACGGTCGGGCCTGATGCATATTTCTCGTGCTCGCCACGTCATCCAATTTTTCTTTTCACCCCTGATTCTCGAGTCAAACGGCCTCCTATGACGTGGCGAGCAGACAATAAAAAAGACTCCGCGTCTAGTCGCCTCGCGTGGCGTGGGGCTAGATGCTAGACCTAATTCGATAGTCTATATACACATATATACAATTGCTCTCAGCGCCCTATGGTTATGACGTGGCGAGCGATACATGCCAGACTCTTCTGCACGGTGACATCCAAGGATCTGAAGGACGGCAAGGTGGACACCCTCAACACCCGCTTCCCCCTCGACGTTAAGGTAGGGCGTTGCAGGTTGAAATCCACAGTGAAGCGCCTAGATCTAAGCGCTTGAAAGTATAACATGAGAAAGTGCTTTCAAACTTTGGATTCAAATTCAACTTGCACGGCTACATCAAGGGCACCACCGTCAACGGCGCCAACATTACGCAAGCCGACATCACCCTGGGCAACCTCACAGTGCACACCATCGACCAGGTTCTGTTCCCGCCGTGGGCAGGGTCATTCCAAACCGTTCCCGCCAAACCGTTCCCACCTTACCGTTCCCACCAAACCGTTCCCGCCAAACCGTTCCCGCCAGACCGTTCCCACCAAACCGTTCCCACCACACCGGCAACGGGCACGCGGCCAACGGGAACTGGGGTTATTGCGAACAAGCACTCGACCAACGTTGAACTTCCTCCTCCACCTGCATACTCCGCGCGCCTGTATCATCATTCAGTCAGGAGGTCATGCTCCGATCTCTGTCCAATGCTTGTTGTGAACGACCCTGCCACTGGGCCGCGCCCGCCAAGGTGCTGACGCCGCAGCAGGTGCTGGCGTTCGAGGGGTGGGCTCCCGAGGTCATCAACGGCCGCCTGGCCATGCTTGGCAGGGCCTTACACTCCTCCACTTTTTGGCTCAACGTGAGCACTTTCTGGGGGACGTTTTAGTCGGGTAGGATCCTAATGAGCACTGGTTGTAAAGTGTTTTAAGCCGACACCCGCTGCTCATTATCATAAAATGGGCTCTGGATTTGATACAGTGAAGAGAAGGGCTCTGGGTAAGCCGAGAAGTGATGTGTGGAAGCCCCTGATTGTCGGGTTCACGTGGGCGCTCATCGGCGAGATCACCACGGGGCAGAGCTTCACCGAGCAGTTTAGCGCGAACTCCGGCTCCTTCTTCGCCGCCATTCAGCTCTGGGCCTTCGCCTCGCTCGCGCCCGCCTTCTCATCCAACGAGGCATGGCCTAAACCCTGGACCCCAAACCCTAAACCCCAATGTCTAAACCCTAAACCCTAAACCCGCCTTCTCATCCAACGAGGCACGGCCACTGTGAATGCCTTGAACCCGTTTACCCATAGTCTGGGATGGGGTTTTCGGATTCGAACGGATTCGGTTGAGGGTCGGATTCAGGTGGATTCGGGTGGATTCCTAGACTCCGGAAATGGGATCCGCCGACCCAGCCCATAGTTTATCGGTACTCCAATCGATCGGGAACGCCCTCCTTTCGCATCCTGTCATCCTGAACCCGACGACCTGGCAACGTGAACCAAACATCCTGTAAACGTGTAGCGAACATCCAGTCAACGTGTACCTAAGGACAATACAGCCTGAACCTCACATCCTGTCATCGTGAAGCTAACAGCATCTCAACGTGAACCAAACATTCTGTCAATCTGAAACTTACGTCCTATCAATCTGACCCTCCCACAAGGGGTACACGGCCAACCCGTTCACGATGGACGACTCCCGCACGTGGAATGAGGTGTTCGTGGGCTCGCCCTGGGGGCACGGGCTTACTCTCATCCACTTTTCGGCTCAACCTGAGCCGTTTCTGACACAAGATACACCCGAAACACCCCCTGATACCCCCTGACACCCCATAAATACCCCCTAAACAACCCCTGAATGCACCCCCTATCCCACAGACAGCGCTTACGTTGAGCCGTAAAGTGGACGAGTGTAAGGCCCTGGCTGGGGGCCCGAGCAGCGCAAAATGTTCAACGCGGAGACGGAGCAGCTCAATGGCCGCGCGGCGATGGTAGGGGTGGCGCAGGTTCACCCCGGGTTGACCGCGCTTGATTTCAACGCTTTCAAGCTGAAGTATCATGAAGCGCTTTCAAAGTTTGCTTTGGATTCCATCTGGCGTCCCTACACCATGGTGGGGGTGGCGAGTCTCATCTTGTTCGAGACCGTACAGGGCTACGCGCTCTTCTGATTGTGAGATACAGCAAGCTGCGTTTCGTCGTTGTGAGTTTGTGAGTTTGTGAGTTAGGGAGTTTGTGCCATTGGCGAGCTCGTGACGTTTTTATACATGGGTAGAGGGTGGGGGCGGAGAGGGGCTGTGCATGGAGCGTGTATGACTAGGAGAGTCACTCGACAGGATGTGAGGTTGCCTCTCTCTCAATTATTTGTGTTTGTGAATTGCAAACGAATTACAACTTTGAAAAGCTGATCATTCTGCCGCGCGGGCGTTGCTGCTCTGTAGGGGCTTCCTTCCACTCGTCCACTTCTCACCTCAACCTGAGCCGTCATTGTCACCGAACCTACCCGACGTATTCCACAAGTGCTCGATCTGTCCCCCCAATACACCTCCCTCACTGTCTAGCCTACTCCTCCTACTCCTCCCCCCACCCCCGCTCCCGCTTCCGGAGGTTCGAGGACGCCGTTCACGTCAATCACCGAACTAAGGTACTATGATCACATGTTTGTGGCGACATTGACGTCGCGGAGGTTGAGGAAGTTATCCATTTTCACAACCATGGACGGGGGCCAGCGCCGGATGCGCGCTAGCCAGTCCAGGTCGCAGCGGCGCAAGTCGAAATTGAAAGCAAACGTTGAAAGCACTTCATCATCAAATTCCAGTTTGAAGCGCTTAGTTCCCGGCGCTTTCAGCGTGGGATTGATGGGGTCAACCTGCACCACCCTACCATGTCCCGGTACAGCGCCGCGCCGTCCAACACCGCGCCGCCGGGTTGTAATGGCGCAAGGTGAAGTTGAAAGCAAAGTTCGAAAGCGGCTCATCAAAGTTTAGCTTTGAGCGCTGTAGCCAACAGCGGTCAACCCAGGGTCAACATGGGGTCGGGTCGACTGCACCGCCCTGCCGGGGTTGACCTGCCCGCTGTTGATCTGCTCGCACGCCCAGTTCCAGGGGCTCACGCTGATCCACTTCTCAGCTCGACCTAAGCCGTTTGTGTCACTGGAACCAGACAATACACCCGACGTACCCACAAAGAGTGCTCACGTCAAGCCGAAGAGTGGACGAGTGGAGCACCCTGCCCAGTTCCAGTCCTTCTCGGCGGCTATTTGCTCGCCGCGCGCCCAGTGCATCGCCGCGAGCGCCGCGCGCATGTCGATAGACCCCGTCGCTAAGGCCCAGCATCAAACACGACAGCACGGTCACGGCGGCTAGGGAGAACGCCTGGTGCCTCTATTGATTCGCAGACGCCGCTCTCTCTATCTCTCGGCAGTAAAGTCAGTTCTATCATCGCGTTCCCACCACTATTGTGTCTCTCTCGTCTCTGCCTAAGCAGTGCGGTCATTGTTGACATCACGTTACCACCACTGTGCACAGCGTGTCACCCCGGATGGTACTGGGCCCCTACCTGCCGCGCGCCGGGCCACAGACTCCATCTCCTTGATGGCCTCGTCCTCCCGCCCCAGCTCCGCCAAGGCCAGAGCCGCGTTGGAGCGCGCGTATATCGCCCCGGCCAGGTTGCGCGACACCTGTGGAGAATTAATTGTTGAAGGCGAGAATGAGGGGGTGAATGGGGAGGACAATGAGAAGGTGAATGAGGAGGTGGAAGAGGGCGGAATGAGGAGGTGAATGAGAAGGTGAATGAGTTATTGGTGGCAGCGTTCTATTCGATTGGACACATGGATTCTACCGTTATCAGTCGTCAGGACAAGTGTGAAACAGAGGTCATCCTTTGGTCAACATGCCATGCCCATGTTGAGTGACATATTATTGGTTGAAACAACGGAGCTGCGCACCTGGAAGACCGAGGTGGCCTCGTTGTAATCCGCCAGCGCCTCATCGAAGCGCCCCAGGGACGCCAGCGCGTTGCCGCGCGAGTTGAGCACGTAGGGCGGCACGCCGCCGATGTCGCGCGATAGCCGGATCACCTCGGAGTAGTCCCGCAAGGCGCCCTCCCAGTCCGACAGGCCCTCGTACGCCAGCGCGCGGTTGCTGAGTAGGCCTAGCGAGCGATAATCCGCGTCGTACAGCGCCACGCACGAAGGTCGTTGACAGCAAGCACTCGAACCAGGCTAGGAACATATCTTCAGGGTGGATGCTCATACACACGCGTGGACTCGGTTCACGGTCGGGTGCCTGTTCTCAATGATCCCCCTCCCTGGCAGGGCAGGAGGGTCGTTGAGAACAAGGGCTGGAACCGAAACAGGAGTATGACATTCCACTTGCCTTGCGGGTGAATGGTCATAAAGACGTGGGAGGAGGAGGAGGAGATTCAACGTCGGTGGAGTGCTTGCTCTCGAAATCCCCCTCACGCAGACGAGCGGGGGAGGAGGAGAGGATTCAAAGTCGGTGCAGTGCTAGTTCTCAATAAGCCCCCTTGCCACGGCAGCGTCGAAATCCACGATGGCGGAGTCGAAGCGCTTGAGGTCCACAAGCACCTGCGCGCGCCGCTCGCGCCACTGCCCGTTGTGTAGGGTCTGACCGATATTGCCCGCCATGTCAAAGACAAATTGCGAACTTTCACAGCTTCAGTTGCACGGCAGCCTGTGACGTGGCGAGCAGAATCCGCCGAGCACACTGCCCGCCGTGTCATCCATCGCTCATTGAAGATTCATTCTGTGAGTTGAATGGTATCCTATGACGTGGAGAGTAATGTCCACCGGGTCATACCGTCGCCGGGCTCCAGATCCACGATGCGGGTCAGCAGGTCGAGCGCCTCGTCGAGCCGCCGCCCGCGGTAGGCGGCACGCGCGCGCCCCTCCGACTCGGGACTGATGTATACTGCGCGTCACGTCATAGAATGCCGTTTAACTCAAGCATCGAGGGTTCAAAATGCGTGTGATGAATGCTGCTAGCCATGTCGCAGGATGCCATTTAACTCAAGATCGAAGGTTGAAATGCGTATGATGGATACTGCTCGCCACGCCACCGCATGCCATCCAACTCAAGAAATGAGGGTTTAAAATGCGTTTGATGACGTGGTGATCACTATCCATCAGTGCATACCTCCAGCTCGGCGAACGGCATACCGCCTGCAGCGTCGGCGGCGGCGGCGGCGGCGACGGCGGCGGCGGAGGGGACGGCGGTGGCGGCGGCGGCGGCGAAGGTGTTGCCGACGCCGCCGCCAGCGAACGCAGCCGTTTCCGAGGGCCTGGCAGAAACTGCTTCTCGCCGCATCATCGACCCCCGACGACTCTTCTGCATCCTCACTTCTTGAGCTGAAAGGCATGCTATGAAGTGGCGAGCACCAGTTGCTATGATGACCTGGCAGATATTGCTCGCCGCGTCATCCACCCTCGACACGCCTTTTGAATCCTCGCTTCCTGTATTGAACGGCATGCTATGACGTGGCATGACTGTGGCAAGCACTGTCACCACATGCAGGACGTGCTAGGGCCTGGAAGATGTTAATCGCCGCGTCATCGACACGCCTTTTGAGCCCTCACTTCTGGAGCTAAATGGCATCCTATGACGTGGCGAGCACTATGTCCTAGTGCATGGTCTATGCGCCGTGAGTAATTACTTGGCTAGTAAGTACTCGGACGAGTTGTCAACTCGTCAGATCACTTACTTACTTACTCAACTTACGTCGCTAACAGACCAGGCACTGGGCCATACCGCTAACAAAGCTCCCTTGAGCACGCTCCGCCTGCCTCCTGCGCCTTCTCCCCCTCCCCCTGCTCCTCCCTCTCCTGCACCCCCATCCGCTCTACCTGCCCATCCCCCTTCCGCTCTACCTCCGTCCGCGCCTGGTGCATGTGGTGCGGCGTGTCGTCCAGCGGCACCGCCAGCGGACGCGGGTGCATCCGCCGCCGCCGACGCAACCGACGACGACGACGACGCAAGTCCTCTCCTCCAACGATTTCGGACCATCCGTCGACTGCTTTTGTTCCCGGCTGTGCCACCATTATTTACATTGACACAGGCGCGGGCACCCACCGGCGTGGCAACACACGGCGTGACCATCAGAGCAGGTGACGGAGGCGGAGACTTGATGTAGGCTTGCGTCGCCGCGCGCGAGCTTCTAGCGAGACGCTCGCGCGCGCATCAGCACTTGAAATATGGCAGACATCTAAGCCAGGCCACGTGGCCGAGTGCGGGCCGAACAGTTTCATGGGTGCCTACTTTGGGTCAAGAACTCAAGATCCAAGGCTAAGAGCAGGCGAGTACTGTGACTTTCAGAGCTAACCTACACGGTGACCGGGAGGCTGTCGACGGCGAGGTGCTGTGTGACGCGTGCTCTTATCACACGCCGATCGTCTTTTGGGGGGGTCTGCTGGTAGATCGGAGCGAGATTCAAGGTGATCGTGCTGTTGTGAGGGGACATCTGCGAGGGGACGTCGATAGGGTAAATAAAATAGGTGGGATGGCGGTTGTGGGGCGCGCCCGCGGGGGTTGGGCGCTGGCGCTGTGCGTGGTGCTGGCGCTGGCGCTGCAGGTCATGGGGGCCGCGGACTACTACAAGACCCTGGGGCTCTCCCGCGGCGCGTCGGAGGATCAGATCAAGCGCGCGTACCGCAAGCTGGCGCTCAAATACCACCCCGATAAAAACAGTCCGGGAGATACCGAGGCATCGGGTAAGTTCGCTGCGATCGGGAACGCGTACGAGGTGCTGAGTAACGAGGAGAAGCGGCAGATCTACGACCAGCACGGCGAGGAGGGCGTGAAGCAGCACGCGGCGCAGGGCGGCGGCGGCGGGCGCCAGCAGCAGAACGACATGTTCAGCCAGTTCTTCGGCGGCGGTTTTGGCGGCGGCGGGTTCGGCCAGCAGGAGGCAGGGGCATTCACTGCTCCACTTTTCAGCCCATCCTGAGCCGTTTCTGACATAACAGCACACTCTACACACCCCCCCGACACCCCCTGATATCCCCGAATACCCCCGAAACACCCCCTAGAAAAACCCCTGCATGCACCCCCTGTCCTACACAAAGCGCTTATGTTGAGCCGAGAAGTGGACGAGTGTAAGCCCCTGGCATGAGCAGGAGCCTGAGACTCCCAAGGGCGACTCCATCGTCGTTGACCTCGAGGCAGGCGCTTACACTCGTCCACTTTTCAGCTCAACGTAAGCGCTTTCTGTTGGATAGGGGGTGCATGTAGGGGCTGTTTAGGCCATGTTTAGGGGGTTACAGGGGGTGACACGGGGTGTTAGGGGGTGTTTACGAGGTATTTTGTGTCAGAAGCGGCTTAGGTTGAGCTGAAAAGTGGACGAGTGTAAGCCCCTAGCTCGAGGTGTCCATCAAAGACCTGTACCTGGGCCGCATCCTCAAAGTGGGCCGCGACAAGGACGTCATCAAGCCTGCCAAGGGCAGGGGCTTACACTCGTCCACTTATCAGCTCAACCTGAGCGGATCTTGTCACTGAAATACACTGAAACCACCCAACGTGTCCCTCAAAAGGTTCTCACGTCAAGCGGAAAAGTGGACGAGTGTAAGCCCCTGGCCAGGGGTAAGCGCAAGTGCAACTGCAAGCAGCGCATGGTGACGCGCCAGGTCGGGCCCGGCATGTTCCAGCAGTACGCCAAGGAGGAGTGCGAGCAGTGCGACAACGTCAAGATGTCGCGCGATTTCAGCACGCTGAATGTCGAGATCGACCCGGGCATGCCGGACGGGCACGAGCTGCTGTTCTTCGAGGAGGGCGAGCCGGTCATTGACGGCGACCCGGGCGACCTGCGCATGCGCATCAAGACGGTAGGTGCTTACACTCTTCCACTTTTCAGCTCAACCTGAGCCGTTTCTGACACAAAACACACCCTAGACACCCCCTAGTACCCCCTAACACCCATTAAACACACCCTAGACAACCCCTAAGTTCACCCCCTATCGCACAGAAAGCGCTTGCGTCGAGCTTAAAAGTGGAGGAGTGTAAGCCCCTGCATGACGGCGGACGACGCGGTGTTCCAACGGGTCAACAACGACCTGCACATGACGTACCACATCGACCTGGTGGACGCCCTCACGGGTTTTACGAAGTCGTTCGCGCACTTCGACGGGCACCTGGTGGGGTGCTGTGAGTTGTGATTGGTTGCAATCCGAATCGAAGGCGCCTGGTTGTAGCGCATCCGGGTGCCTCTCTCCAAAGCCCAGAACTGCGGGCCAGCCCCGTCCTTCAGATGTCCCAGAACTGCGGGCGCGCCCCGTCCTTCAGCATCTTGAGAACACGTCTCTGTGCTGCCGTCACCGGTTTGGTGTGCAGCCCCATGCGGTGCAGCTCCCAGCACATATATTCCCAGGCGACGTGATGCAGTTGGTATCTCGCCGCCTGGAAGTTGTCTGCGTCGAGGCACTCGGCCCGGGTGGCCAAAAGCTAAAATACCATAACCCTCTGTCAAGTTTTGCTTCAAGTTTCATTGTGCGTCCCTACAAGGTGGTGAAGCTGGCGCACGCGGGCATCACTATACCGGGGCAGGTGGAGACTGTCGCGGGCCAGGGCATGCCGGCAGGGGCGCACACTCG
>Ga0307489_10001205_pt1 | contig 16964 bp, 32 predicted proteins | sample SB12metaG_FD_202247 | JGI IMG/M metagenome (GOLD analysis project Ga0307489, IMG submission 202247) | Sea-ice brine microbial communities from Beaufort Sea near Barrow, Alaska, United States - SB 1.2 | ecosystem: Environmental > Aquatic > Marine > Coastal | place: USA: Alaska | collected...
TTCGATGTTCAGATTGGCCAGCAGCGGGTTTCTGTACGAGGATATCGGCGACAGCCCCTGCCCCTGCCCCTGCTGCCCCTGCTGCCCCTGCTGGCCCTGCTGCCCCTGCCCGTGGCGCAGCGGCTGCCCAGAGCGCACAGCGCAGGGCCTCATGGGAAATGCTCGCCAGGTCAAGGATGGCATTGTACTCAAAGGAACGAGGATCTTGAAATTGGTGGAGGTCTAACTGAGGATATGGCAGGCATGGTTATCTGGTGTACTGAGAGCCCTACTCGCTCTTGCTGGACGAGCCACTCGTCGACGCCGTCTTGTAAGGCCACCCAGCTGGCGGACGAGCCCTCGAGCGGGCCCCGGGGAGGGGGGAGGTCCAAGCCGCCGCCGCCGCCGACACCAGCACCGCCGCCGCCGACACCTGCGCCGCCGCCGCTGCCATCTCCAAGCCCCCCTCCACCGCCGCCGCTGCCTTGCTCCTGCAACAGCTTCATCGCGCGCTTCTCCTTCCGCCGCTCCTTCTGCCGCTCGCGCCGGACCTGCCGGGATGAGGGAAGGAACGTTTGTGTGTGTGTGTCAAGGGCTTGTCGAAAACAAGGAAAACAAGTTGAACAAAGCAAAACTAGTGGGTCACGATGAACCCGCGGGCGACGGCCACGTCGCGTCCGGCCACCAACCTCACTTGGGAACGTGGATACTTTATGAAGTACCGTCAGTCACATCGTTTCAAAAGGAGTGATGGCTTAACAGACGTTTCCAGATGAAGGACGAGTGAGTCATTTCCCTCGCTCACGGTTGACGAAAAAGAACAGGAAAACGGGAAACGAAAGGGGGGAATGCGAGGGTGAGAACGGCACCTTGCCCTCGGGCTCTATCGCGAGTGAGTGTGGCATAAGGCGGCGGCGCGACGCGCCGGGGACGGACGACACCGACACATTCGAGCCGCCGCGCCAGCTGAACAATCGGCTAAAGGGGCAAGGCTGAACGACGTTGGTGAGTTCCATCAAAGTCGTTGGGGGGTGGTTGCCCAACAGTGCGGAGGTCATCTGCCCGCACGCACCGCGAGGCACTCGGCGCAGCAGGCCTGCCAGGGGTTGAAGAACTTCTGCAGCCGGTGCCGCTTGCACAACTGCGACAATGCAACGTGACGGACACGAAGTCAGTCGGCGCCACCGAGTTGGATGGGGACCCCGGGGCGGTGAAGACGATTGAGGAACAAAAAGCGTTCAACACTTTTCAACTGAACACACGTGGCTGAGGTGCATTTTAGTTATCCTCTTACCGTGCACAGCGCCCGCTCCTGCGGGAACGTGGCGAGCAGCTCGGCAGCGTCGGTCATCGAGAGCGTCGCGCGCGCCGGGGTGTGACACTGCCTGCTGCCGCGCGGCGCCGTGTGCCACAGCGCAAGGAGGCGGCGAAAGAAGCGTCACTCAAAGTCTGGCTGGACGAAGTGCGTCAGAAAGTGAAGAGGGTTACACGTGGCGTGGACGCGCCCCCGGATGGAGAGAGGAGAGGTGCCGCTCTCCCGCGCTCCCCACCAACAAGATATCTCGGCTCGCGCCAGTCGCACATGTGCAGTGGCGTCAGTGGAAGAGTGGTAGCTGAGCACCGCAGCGCAGGGGTCGGCGTGAGCAGCTGTGAGCGGGCGATATGCTCCGCAGCGCGTTGGGAGCCGCGGGACGCCGCGCGGCCGCCGCCGTGGGGCCCGGACTGACTTTTTGCCGGATTGACTTTTTGCCGGCGTCGTCGTCGTGGTCGGGTGGGGGCGGTGCGCGCTCGTTCGCCAAGCATGCGAAGCGCGGTATGAAGAAGGCACCGGCCGCGAAGGGGGTCGCGGCCGAGGGCAAGGCGCTGTCGCCGGTGGCCAGCGCGTGGACCGAGGTGGCCCAGCAGGGGCAGGGGGGGACTCGCTTAGCCCGCCTTGTCAGCCACGGCATAGTGTACCGGTGCGGTGCTCGCCACCTCATCCACCACGTAGTGTACCGGCGCTCACCTCGTCATCCACCACACAGTGGACCGGCGATCGCCTCGTCATCCAGGGCAAGTAAACAAGACCCTGGGTGACGGACGGGGAAGACGTACTGGTGGAACAAGGCGACGGGTCAGACCACGGCGCTCGGGGAGCCGCGGCCGGACACCTTCCACCTCCCCCTCGCGCCCGTCAACCGTGGGCGGGGCTTCGAGCTTTGTAATGCACGCCACGCCATACATCACACGATCCGATGTGTCCACTAGAGACCTCCAGAGAGACCAGAAGCCACGTGTTGAAAATAAACCTCGTTCGTTGAGTCACGTGCGATCCTTTAAATCCTATGACAGTGGTGAGCATCATCGAGCTGCGGCCGAGGCAATCGCTACAGCCACAGCAGTCCCGCGGCACACGGCTATGCCTTCCTCTCTCATTCGTAAGAAGAGAGAGATTGGTTTAAGAGCTCCCCGGACGTTACGACCGACCGCAAGTTCCTGTTTGACCACTCGACAATATGCCCACTTAATATGCCCACGCAATATCATCGATCTGGCCCTCTTCGCGGGCCCTTCCTGAGCCGGCCATACACCGCGGACGGGCAGCCCTCGGTGGGCCTGGGGCTCGGCCAGATGTTCGTCTTCGGCATCGGCACCGCACTGGCGGGGCCGGGGCCGCACACGCCGCGAACCTCTGAAGCCTCAAATGACCCACTCAAGCCATTCTTTCCCTGAAATCTGAAACCACTCAAGGTCTTAAGTTATGCAAGTTAAGGGCTCACCTGGGAGCGCCAGAGTAAACATTGAGGAACGGGAGGTGGTGTGATACCCGACGCGCAGGGCGTGACGATGGTGATGTTCGTGTTGCGGAGCATCACGGGAATGGAGGCGCACGACGCGGCCGTGGCGCAGGACTTCGACGCGACCCGGCGGGTGCGGAAGAGAGCGGACGTCGACGGCGTCAACGCCAGCGCAGCGTGGAGCACCTAGCGCGCCCGCGAGTTCACACAGAACAGGGCGGACGTCGTCGGCGCGAGGGCGAGCGGTGCGGCGCGCTTAGCGAGCCTTCGCGTTTATCTAGACGAGGGGTGACGTTGCGAACGCGAGCGGCGGTCGCAATCAGCGCATGCATGCGTTTAAACTGTATTATACTTGACGAGTTACCGTCCCGGTAGATTAGTTCCGCAGTTTGCGTTTCGCATTTGTTTATATGTCAGATTGAATGTACAACGCATGTGGTGTTTCGATCGACAACAGTAAATGTGTACGTCGATGTGGCGGTTTCTGCTGCTGCTACCGCCGGTTAATTGGTCCAACCTTAGACTGCCGGTCAACTCTGTTGCGCGAGAGTCGCGCGAGCGTGCGCGTGTGGTGAATCATTTGTACAGCATATGTTACAGCCCAGATTGTCAAGACAAAGCCGCTGAAGGAGTAGCCAAACAGCCTACTTCTCTTGCTCTCAGTATTCTATGTGTGCGTGGAATCGTCAATGCAGTCATCGTCAGTGTGGCGTCCTATATCTGAATGTTTGCGTGTCGACTGTGGAATCAGTCGGAATCAGATGCATTCAGTTGTAGTCAGTTGAATGCTGGTGTACGGGTTGGCTCCCTTTGCGAGCCGCTCCATCGGAGTCAGGTGCAGACACGCCGGCGACCCCTCACGTGCCGTGCCGCGGAGTCAGCTGGAGTCGGAGCGAGTCACGTTGGCCTCACTCACGAGCCGCCGCGCAATCGCAGCGGCGTGCGCCCCGGCGGCCGCGGCGGCACCCGCCGCACCGTCGGCACCCGCGGCGCCGTCGGCACCCGCCGCCATCCCGTCGGCCAGCGCCATGAGCGCCGTGGTCCAGGGCCTGCCAGACATTGCCCGCCATGTCATCCAACGCATTTTGAACCCCCGCTTCTTAATTGCAATGATATCCACGCGACTGTTTGGCACACCCTGCCGAGGTCCGGCCGGCGATGAGCGCGCGCATGCTCTCCCGGGCCATAGGGCCGCCCGCATGTTTCTCGACACGTCATAGGACGCTAGATCACTCAAGAAACGAGGGTTGCCAATGCGTTGGATGACGCCTGCGGGCCCCCAAACATCTGGGCGGCGGCGGCCGTACCCGGGCAGCACTATGTGCGCGGCGGCACCGGCGGCGCGCTGCATGTTTCCCACGGCCAGGTTGACCGCCGCCGCCGCCGCCTTCATCGGGCTGTTCAGCGCCGAGGCGTTGTTCACTTTCAGGAAACGGCCCGCTAGCAGGGGCGGCGGCGACTGCAGATGTGTGGTCAGCAGGGGCAAATGACGTGAAAGCGCTCCGCGCGACTCACCAATAGACGCCTTAGTGCCCATTTGTGGTTTTTGGGGAGATATCCCAGACATAGGGTGTTTACACCCTATTCATCACAGCAAAGCCATCCCGGGATGAGCCCACGCATCGGCGTCGAGCTGGAGCTGCTCATCGCCTGAGTTTATGGGATAGGAATTGGTAAAAATAAAGACGAAATAGGTTTGGTCATGAGAGCAACCTCGGGGATCTGGTGTTGGCAATCGGCGGGAAGTGCCCCGCCGGCGAGAGGGAAGCCGTGCATGGAGCGGATGGCGTGGGCGGCGGACTGCGGCAGGAAGTACTCCACAAATCCGTAGCCGTGCTTAGGGCTGGCTTCCACAGGTAACCACGATTCGGTCAGATCGGTATAAAAGCATGTTCCGTGTGTCAGCTTGGTCAACGACCGAAGAAGAAATACCGCTTCGGCGCAGGGTGGGTGAGTGGCACCCCACCCGCGGTGCCCGCCCCGCGCCGAGGGTCGCACGCGCAATCATATAAACCACCATCGGCAGGTCTCCGTGTGGTGAATGCCCGGAACGTTCCATAATTCCAGCCACGCCGCTTGGTTATTGCCCGAAACTTTTGAGCGGTGGAAAGCGAGTGAGTGGGAGCCGAGTCCCTGCCCGCGGCTCGGTGCTGGCGACGAGCTGGCAGGACTTGACGGGGCCGAAGGAGGCGAACAGCTGCGAGACCTCCACCTCGCCCAGCGCGAAGTTGACGTTGCCCACGTACACGCGGCACGAGTTGGTTGGCGGCGGCGGCGCGGGCGCCTGCAGCTGCTGCTGAGCGGCAGCAGCGGCGGCGGCGGCGGCGGTGGTGGTGGCCTGGAACCTGCGCTGGATCTCGGCAGCATACGCGGCGGCGCTCTGCAGCGCCTCCTCGTGTTGTTGCGCGCCGCGCGCCGGGGGCAGCGGTGATCCCACCGTGGTCAGGCGCGCCGCGGCGGCGGCGGCGGTGTTCGAGGGTCTGGCCGGTCTCCAGGAGGGTGTCCCCGCGACCGTGGCCGTGTTGTTGTTGTGAGCGCCGCCGCCGGAGCCGGTGACCGAGCGCGCGGCATGCGGCGGCGTAGCGGAGACGCTCAGGGCGGCGTTCGCGGCGGCGACCTCGCCGAGCTTTGGCCGCGACACCTTGATGTGCCTGCGCGGAGCAAAACTACAAAGGAGGTATCTTACGCAGCGCAACGCAGGGGAGAAAGAGGAGGGCAGGAAGAGGAGGGAAGGAAGAGGAACAGGCACGGAGAGGAAGCCGGAAGACGGAAAGACGGAGATGCGAACGGACACACACACGCGAGCACGCCGCGCCGCGCCGCGACACGCACGCAGGAGCAGTCACCTGTCTGCGACGAGCAGGCCGTCCATACGCAGCGCGTTCTGCGCGGCGCCGGCGGTGGAGAACTCAATAAACGAGAACCCGCGTGGTAGCGGCGAAAGCAAAACTCGAAAGCAGTTTCTAATGTCAGTTTCAAGCGCTGAGTTTCAGGCGCTCTCGACCTGGGTTTGACAGGGGCAACCTGCACCGCCCTACCGCGGTGTCGACCGAGCAGCGGATCCACAGGCATGGCCACTTGCTGTATGTCGCCGACGAGCTGGAAGAGCGAGCGCACGTCCAGCTCCGTCAACCGGTAGCTCAGGTTGCCCACGTACACGCGCTTCGGGCTGGCGCCCGACACCGGCGAAGTCGCCGTTTCTATTATGTCGGAAGCTACGACAGCCTGTTTGGAAGGCTCCCGAACGACCACGGGGCCGCCGCCGCTGAAATAATCGCTTGCGCCGGCGACGCACTCGTCAACGTCAGCACCGGCGCGCGCGGTGACGGTGGATGCCGGGGCGGGGTCGGCGGGACCGAAGTCCCAACGCGACTGCCGCCGCCGTTTTGATGTTGACGCCACCTCCACCCCGGCGGCACCCCCCCGAGCCCCGAGAGCTTCTTCAAAGGCACGGGGCCGGCTCCTCCCCTCCACCTCCACTCTTCCTACCCCCACGGCGCAGGGCATCAACGTGTGCTCACACCCATCATCAAAGTGGTCGTCATTGCCGTCATCCAAACGGCACATGTTCGCCCGCCCCTCCACAACACTGAAGGGTCGCAGCCCGAGGAGTGAGAAGGGATAAGAGATATTTTAGACAAACAAGAGTGCCGTCGCCGCGTGGTGGGTTTGGGGTTTAGGGTTAAGGGTTTAGGGTTTAGGGTGATTAATTATTAATTCCAAAGCACCACATGCACCACACCCGTAATATCGGCAATACTAGTATAGCTAGTATCCAGAACGGAGCATAGCTCCGGTCTGCTCCTCATTCATTCTCACGCTCCCACGAGCGACAGCTCCTCGAATGACACTAATACATCCATCGACACGTGGCAGATTGGGGAGCAGAGTGACGACTGGATATCGTAATTTATGGTCCGAAACGACTAACCAGCCCGCCGCCACCTGTCCACCAGCCCCGTCACATGACGTTGGAATGGATCACGAAGAACCCTGCCAGTCTACCCTGCCCGCCACCGCCGCCTCCCCAGCTCACATGAGGTTGGAGAGTAATCCCTCAACGCACTCACGCCATCATGCTACGTTTGACACGACTAAGCAAGCCGCCGCCCTTCACAGTCACATGATGTTGGAGTGGAACCCCCGCTCACATGAGGTTGGTGTACACCCCAACGAAGGCGGCCAGCAGCACCAGCAGTGCGATGCAGCACATCACGTAGATGACCGTCAAATCCGCCGACGTGGTCCAGGGACTGCCAGATGTCGATTACCACGTCATCGTATGCCATGTGACTCAAGCAACGAGGGTTCAAAATGCGTGTCGATGACACGGCATTGCAAGATCTGCCGGCCCCTGCCGTGGTGACGTCGCCGAGTGTGGCCGCCGCCGAGGATTTTTTCCCGCCGGAGGTCGCTAGAGTGCCCTTTTTGCCGCCCTTCTTTTTGCTAGCACCCGCTGCCGGTGCCGGCACCCCCACCGCCGCGACCCCACCGCCGCCCTTGCGCGTAGGTATGCCGCCGCCGCCGCCGCCGCCGCCGCCGCCGCCGCCGCCCCCCTTTTTCCGCCGCCGCGCCTTGCCCTCGTCTTCGTCCTCGTCCTCGTCGTCGGCCCCGGCGCCGGCACGGTTGACCCCGGGGCCGATCAACGCCTGGAAGTCCTCACCCCCCAGCTCCGCCAGCTGCGCGTCGATCTCAGCTTGCTTCTTCACCCTCTTGGCTTCCTTCTCGGCCGCCCGCTTCTTGGCCGCGTGCGACTTGGCCGCGAAGATGGCGGCCTCCGCGGCGGCGGCCTCGGCGTCCCTGGAGGCCTCCGCCGCCGCCGCCAGGTCCGCCGCCTCCGCCGCCATGGCCTCCGCCTCCAACCGCAGCTCCGCGTCGTGCGATGCCGCCGCAGCGCGCGTTGCCATAGCCGCTGCTTTCACCGCCATGGCCACAGCGGAGGGACAACCGACTGCTGCCAGACACGTCATCGACACGCTTTTTGAATCATCGTTTCTTGGGTCAAACGGCATCCTATTACGTGGCGAGCAATAGCAACATCGGCCAAGGCCCACTGCCCGCCACGTCATCGACTCGCGGTTTGAAATCTCGTTCGTTGAGTTGAACGGCAACCTATGACGCGGAGAGCGATGACGTGAAGGCCCGTTTCCTGCTCCATCACCAGCACGCAGTTTGAACCCTCGTTTGTTAAATGAATGGCATCCCATGATGTGGCGAGCGACATTGACATCTGGCAGGCCCGGCACTACCTTGGCGTCCTGCTCCGCTTTGGCCTGAACCTTCCGGGCCTCCGCTTGCACCGCCTCCGCCGCCGCTGCTGCCGCGCGGGAGGGTCACTCTGAACAATTACTCGACCGATATCAGAGCACGACTCACCTTCAGCATGACTGCTGATACAGACGCGCGGAGGAGGAGGAAGTGATTCAACGTCGGTCGAGTGCTTGTTCTCAAGAATCCCCCTGCCACGAGCCTGTCCGCCTCGGCGCGTTTGGCCTCCGCCGCCACCGCGACTAGCGCCGCCGCCTCGCGCTCCTTGTCGGAGCGCGCCGCCTCGAGCGCCGCCGCTGCCGCCGCCGCCGCGCGCTGCACCTCCGCGTTCACCGCCGCCTCCGCCGCGTCCTCCGCCGCCCGCTTCGCCGCCTCCACCGCCTCGCTCGCCTTGCGCGCCTTCTGGGCCTCGCGCTTCACCTTGTCCTTCGCCTGCTTGTCGACCGCCGCCCGCTCGGCCTTCAGCGCCTACTGCTGCGGCCTGACACACATTGCTCGCCACGTCACTGGATGCCATGCAACTCATCGCACGAGGTTCAGAATGTGTGGATGACGGTGAGTCACCAAATCTGGCAGGCCCAACCTCCTGCTTGGCTCTCGCCTGCGAGCGCTCCTCCGCCCGCGCCGCCACGCGCGCCCCCTCCGCCGCCGCAGTAGCCTTGGCTGCGTCGGCGTCCGCCGAATCGTCCGCCCAGCTCCCGCTGGACGGCTTCTCAAACCCCGGCGGCCCCGGCGGCGGCGCGGGCGCAGGGGCGGGGGCCCGCGCCGCCTCGCCGTCCTCCCCCTCCTCGTCGCCCCACTTGCCTCCGTTGGACACCCGCGGCGGCGGCGGCTTGGCCTTGCTCTTCGCCTCCTTCCGCGCCTTACGTTCTGCCGCCGCCCAGGGCCACACACCGCCACACCGCCTCCTGCCCCCCTGGCGTACACGGCACATCAACAACCGCGCATCCATCGCCCCAGGTTGGAATAACCGCCAGTGGTTGCAGGGACTGTGGCGGGTGAAGTGGCAGGTGCTATGGGAACGCGGTGCGCGGCCCTACCTCCGCCGCGCGCTCTGCGGCCTCCGCCTCGAGCAGCGTCTGCATGACCTGGTCCGCCGCGATGGCCGCCGCCAACACGGCGGAGATGATCCGCCCGCCCTCCGTGTCGCGCTCCTTGCCCTTGCCGTGCTCGCTGTCCTCCTTGATGACGAACGCCGGCGGCCAGATGGAGACGTCGATGGACGTCACTTTGGCGGCCACCTGCGCGGCCTTGTTCTTCGTCCCCGTGTCCTTGGGCCAGGGGCTTACACTCGTTCGCTTTTCAGCTCAACTTGAGCCGTGTCTGACACGTAAGAACACCCTAGACATCCGCAACACCCCCTAACACCCCCTTAACACGGGCTACATAACCCCTACGCGCACCCCCCATCCCATACAAAGCGCTCAAGTTGAGCTGAGAAGTGAACGAGTGTAAGCCCCTGCCTTGGGCGTGTACACGACCGCCTCGTGGAGGAGGAAGAAGGGCGCCAGTGACGAGGCTGGCACGGATTTGTGCGGCAGCCTGTGCACCCGCACGTTGTACGTCCCATCGCCGTTCACCGCCACCACCTGCGTGTGCGCGGGGTGCGCGACTCAGTGCGTGGTCAGCCTGCGGGGCGGAGAGTGCGGGTTGCATGGATGGCGGGGTGTGCGCCACCCGCCCAGGGTGTTGCCCACGGCGTCGGCCGATCGCCCGGGCAGTAGACTGCCCATTGACGCCCGGCGTTCGTCGCAGACACCCTCTCATACGGGTCGGGCAGCTCAGGCCAGCAGCTGACCACATACAGCGAAGCTGGCCCCGTAAAGCTGGCCCCAAGGGGAAGCTACCACGTACCAGCGGAGGCACCGTGTTCGCAGATGTTTTACTGTTGACGTGAAAGAAAAACGACTCCTTACGAGCGCCACGGCGCGGTGGGAAGGGCTCGCACCTCCGCGGGCTTGGGGCTGTCGATGACCTCGGCGCGGAAGTACACCTTCTGCGTCAAGTGGAACTCCGCCGCGGCTGTCATGACGCCCTGCAGGCTGGCAGGTGGCGTGCGGTGGGTGGGAGGCAGAGCGCGCAGCTTCAACAAGATTGTGCGCAACCACTCCGCCGTCTACCAGCTACTCTTTCGTCTCCTCTCTTTTGTTGATGTCTACATTTCAACATTGAGCCACTGGCATCATTGTAGACCGTCGTCTCTTGAGTTAATGTTACACGATGTGACCGATAATCATAATCCATGACGACATGCCGAGCCCCTCTTCTCCTGAGGTGAGTGCCCCTCCTCATCTCATCACCACCTCTTATCTCACACCACACCCGCACCCCACACACGGACCTCACGGTGTGAGCATGACGTTGAGGAGCCTGGTGGCGGGGGCGGCGCGGGGATGGGCAGGGGCGACGCCATGGCTGGGGATGCACGTACGAAGCGCCGCCGCGGGCGCAAGCCGGGGCAGCGGGGGTGGAGTTTGCGTTGCGGTGCTAGGCGGCGACGGGATGGGTGGAGAGATCCCGCGGGGTACGGCGCACGCGGCATGGACGGGCGGACAGACGCGCGGGATGGCGGGATGGGGCATGCCGCCGCGGGGGGAGAAGCCAGAGTCGTCCGGGCACCGCGAGGCGCGCATCCGCGAGGCGCGCATGAAGCACAACGTGCGGGGTACCAAGCTCACGGCGCGGGCGGAGCTGGAGGCGGAGCACTGGGTGAAGAAAAAGGTCGCCGCGGCAAAATTAGAGGCGGAGGAACGCGAGAGCCGCAAGGCAGGGCCCTGACGCCGCGGCGCCCCCGCACACTGCGCTCACAGTGCGCCGGTACACCGCTGCAGCCGCCCCCGCCCACCGCCGCCACCTTCAGACGGTCAGGTCAAGTCATAACCAAAGACCTTCTGAGATAGATAGCTCTACAGTACTCGTGAGCGGGCATTGAAGTCAGGCAGTACGGGAAGTGGTGTGCGGCCCTGGCGGAGGGCGGTCATCCTGGACGAGGTGGTCCCCGTGGAGGAGCAGCGCTGCATCCGCGTCGGCGTGCTGGGGGTGCCCAACGCGGGCAAGAGCCAGCTCACGAACACGCTGGTGGGGTCCAAGGTGTCTGCGGTGTCACCCAAGACCAACACCACGCGCATCGAGACGATGGGCGCGGTGACGCGGGGTAGCGCACAGCTGGTGCTGCTCGACCTGCCGGGCATCGTGGCGCCCGAGCAATACCGCAGCACCACGCACGCCACCAAGGCAGGGCCGGGGGTTGTGCCACCTGTCACCTGTCACACCGCTTTCCTTTTCGGCGCAACTCGAGCCGTTTTGCGGGGGCCAGGGCGAAACCCTGGTGCCTCCTGATACACGCGGCCTAAGCACGGGGACTGGCGTTACGGCGGGAGCCAGGGCAAAATCGTGGCGCCTCCTTGTACACGCGGAAGCCAAAGCACGGCACGCTACTTTGAGCGCCCCAGTGGGGCAGCACGTGGTGCTCGCCTGGCGGCGCGCTATTGGCAGCACCAAGTTGGGCAACGAGCACGTGGGCGGTGTGAGGACCCTGCGCAGAGGTGAGCGGCGCGTGGGCCGCGGCGTCCGACTGCGACGCGCTGCTGTTCATCGTGGACGCGCACCGCCAGATGACGAAGCCGGACCCGCGCATCCCCAACCTGCTGGCCTCGGCGCGCGACCACCTGGAGGCGCTCAAGCACACCGCCGAGACGGGGCTTCAGATACCGCCCTCCGTGCTTGCGCTGAACAAGGTGGACCTGTTGGAGGGCAAGGACCGCGACCGCCTCAAGGTGCTCGCGCGACAGCTGGCGGGCATACACCCGTTCGAGAAGCTGTTTCCCATCAGCGCCAAGAAGGGCAAGGGCACGCAGACTCTGATGGACTACTTCCTGACGCAGGCGCCGCTGCGCCCGTGGGACCTGCCGCCCGACCAGGCCACGGACCGCAGCCAAATCGACCAGGTGCGCCGCACAGGGGACCCCGTCGGGCTGGAGCGTCTCTCCCCTTTTGGCGCCGCCCCTGCTGCCGCCGCCGTGCCGTTGTCTCCTATCTCGTCGCACCCAACGTATGCCGGAACTCTTTGGGTTGCGCGGGCTCTGGCTATATCCCGTTGGCGGCGGCTTTGATTCCTCTCTCGTCGCGTCCGACTGTGCCGGACCTCGTTGTGTTGCGCCGTTATGACAGCTCTCCGGGGGGATGGAGACATCCGATGCTGATCTCTCCTCTGACGTTTACAGCATGTGGTTTCGCTGAGCACAACACAAACACATTCCCCACACGGAGTTGAAGTGACCTGTCATGAGCCTGAAGTGACGTGCTATGAAGTAGCACTGACGTGCACACTCTGATCCCGCAGGCCATCGAGGTGGTGCGCGAGTGCGTGTACCAGCGGCTGCACGAGGAGCTGCCGTACAGCATCGTGCCCATCCACGACAGCTGGGAGAACTTCGACAACGGCAGCTTCCGCATCGAGCACATGCTCATGGCAGGGGCTTACACTCGTCCACTTCTCAGCTCAACTTGAGCCGTGTCTGTGACACAAGAAAACACCCTACACACCCTAAACACTCCCTTAACACGGGCTACACAACCCCTACGCGCCGCGCATCCCCTATCCCCAGCAAAGCGCTCAAGTTAAGCTGAAAAGTGGACGAGTGTAAGCCCCTGGTTGATGGTGGACTCGGTGAGCATGAGGCGTATCGTGGTGGGGAAAGACGGCAGCACGGTGGCAGGGGCTTACACTCGTCCACTTCTCAGCTCAACTTGAGCCGTGTCTGACACAAGAAAACAGCCTACACACCCTCAAACACCCCCTAATACCCCCTTAATACGGGCTGCACAACTTCTACGCGCACCCCCTATCCCATACAAAGCGCTCAAGTTGAGTCGAAAAGTGGACTAATGTAAGCCCCTGCACGGTGGGTCAGATCGGCATCCGCGCGCGCACCATCCTGGAGGCCATGTTCGGTAAGAAGGTGCACCTCATCCTCAACGTCAAGATCCGCAGGAACAACAACAGCGTCACGGGCAAGCGCCGCTCCGCAGCCTTCGCCAAATACTGAGTCGATCGCTGCTTCTTTGCGCTGCACATCGAGGCTTCACGTGTTGCCTGTTATTTTAGCTACGTAGCTAGCCGTGTGTGCATTCGTGGGCTGGGCCTGTTTAGAGGACTACGTGGATTGAATAAAACGCCATTCCCTCATGCACATGTCAGTAGTGTTGCCGTAACCACACATGCATATTCATCGCGCACCCCACACTAGACGACCCACCGCCCGACGCAATGCAAACGGTGGCGAGCGCACAGAGTGCACGTGTGATGTCGTTGTTGGATACGATGTGAGAGGCATGATTGGAGTGCAGCGAGGTTGGAGACTGAAACAGTTCTTTTATTCAATTACAAACGTTCATCGAGCCCCAACCACACGTCTTGAATGAACGTCTAACCTAATTCATTACGCAATGCATTGACGCCTCGCTCAATGGACCTATAGTGGCTGCAGCGACTTGGTGACGATCTCGTACACGTTCTCGCTGAGCCCCGGGGTGGCGGCGATGCGGTCCAGCTGCTCCTTCATCAGCGCCTGCCAGGGGGGTCATTCAGAACAAGCATTAAAACCGATATCAAAGCATGACCTACCTTCCGGGAGAATGCTCATACAGACGCGCGGAGTCGGTTGGTCGTTTGAACGTGGGTGGAGTGGGTGTTGCTCCCCTCCCCCCCTGCCTGGCGCGCCGTGTCGTACTTGCGCCATCGGGTGAAGCCACCCACCATGCGGGCCGCCACACTGCCGTTCGTCTTGTCGAGTGTGAGCACCATATCCCCCAGGAAGCGGTACCCGCTGCCGTCCAACGCGTGGAACTCCGTGGTGTCGCGGCGCAAGTTGAATTGGAAAGCAGAAGTTGAAAGCAATAGTATATCAATCTTTAGTTTCAATCGCGTAGTTCCAGGTGGTTTCAACATGGGTTTGATAGGGTCAACCTGCACCGCCCTACCGTGGGGGTGCCGCCCACGAAGCCGCCCACCAGGCTGTACACCTTGTTGTAACGGCGCAAGCTGAATCTGAAAGCCGAAGTTGAAAGCAGTATATCACATTTTAGTTTCAAGCGCTTAGTTCCAGGCGGTTTCAACTTGGGTTTGATAGTGTCAACCTGCACCGCCCTACCTTGTTGGGGTTCTTGATGTCGAACGCCGGGTGCTGAGTCAGCGCCTTGATGTAGCGGCGCAAGTTGAAATTGAAAGCAAAGTTTGAAACCAGTTTCCCATATTTTAGTTTCAAGGGCTTAGTTCCAGGCGCTTTCAATGTGGGTTTGATAGGGTCAACCTGCACCGCCTCACCATGACATTCTCCACGTTACCCTTGATGGGCGCGGCGGCCTGGAGCCAGGGGCTTACACTCGTCCACTTTTCAGCTCAACTTAAGCCGTTTCTGACACAACATACACCCTACATGCCCCCCCGTACCCCCTGACACCTCCCGAACACCCCCTAAACAACCCCTACATGCACCCCCTATCCCACAGAAAGCGCTTAAGTTGAGCCAAAAAGTGGACGAGAGTAAGCCCCTGCCTGGAGGCCCAGCCACTTGTTCATGATGAGCGGGTCGTGCTTCCACTGCTCGTTGTAGCGGCGCAAGCTGAATTTGAAACCAATGTTTGAAAGCAGTCCATCATATTCCAGTTTCAAGCGCTTAGTTCCAGGCGGTTTCAACTTGGGTTTCATAGGGTCAACCTGCACCGCCCTACCTCGTAGTACAGCGCCAGCGCCTCCACGCGCTCCGAGCTGAAGCGGCGCAAGCTTGAATTGAAAGCAAACCTTCAAAGCGGTCCAATTATGTATTAGTCTCAGACGCTTAGTTCCAGGCGCTTTCAACGCTAATTTGATAGGGTCAAGCTGCACCGCCTTACCGGGCAGTCGCGACCCACCAGCGCGGCCAACGAGCAGGGGCTTACACTCGTCCACTTTCCGGCTCAACGTAAGCGCTTTCTGCGGGATAGGGGGTGCATTAAGGGGCTGTTTAGGAAGTGTTTAGGGGTTGTTTAGGAGGTGCCAGGGGGAATTAGTGGGTATGTAGGGTACATTTTGTGTCGGAAACGGCTCAGGTTGAGCTGAAAAGTGGAACGAGTGTGAGCCCCTGCCAATGAGGCCACCTGGTCGGTCATGTTGTCCGCCACCTTGAAGCAGGGGTTCACACTCGTTCACTTCTCAGCTCAACTTGAGCGCTTTTTATGGGATAGGGGGTGCGCGTAGGGCCTGTGTACCCCATGTTAGGGGGCTGTTAGGGGGGGGTGTTTAGAGTGTTGAGGCTGTTTTGTGTGTCTAAGACACGGCTCAAGTTGAGCTGAGAAGTGAACGAGTGTAAGCCCCTGCCTTGAAGCGCGCGAGGGCCTGGGCGTCCACCGCCGCCTCGCCCAGCCGGGACAGCATGGCAAGGCACGTGTTCTTGAGCGTGCGGGCGGCGCGCGCCGCCGGCTCGTTGCTGTACACCGCCGCCGTGTTGGCCGTGCACCAGGGCCGCCGCCACTCCTGCCCCCCGCCCTGTGCCCGTTGCCCCATTCACGTCAACTACCAGGACAGGGAGGAGCACGCGGTGTGTGTGTACGGGTACACTGGTACACTGTGCGCGGACGGTCAGCGAACGGGTGTCCGTGCCAGGGAGGAGGATGCGGCGAGTACGTTCGGGTACACAGGTACACTATCGGTAAACTACTCCGCAGACGGTGAGGGTCGCTCCGTGGTGGCGGTAGCGGCCCTGCCGCAAGCGCGGCTTCGAGCTCCGGGCGGAGGTCGGCGGCCAGGCTCTTCACCACGAAGTCGCGCGCGGCGTGGATGACGTCCGGGTCGGCGGGTGCCACCATCTCGAGCAGCTCCCCCTCCGAGGGCAGTGCCATGGCGCGCGCGATGAACGCCAGGTCCGCGCCGGGCGCCGCTGCACCAGCCACGATCTCACGCATGGCAGTGGTGATGGCCGGGTCCATGAGCAGGGGTGTGCCCGCCGCGGCGTCCTCCACCAGGTGGAAGCGGCGCAAATTGAATTCGAAAGCAAAAGTTGCAGTATATCACATTTTGGTTTGAAGTGCTTAGTTCCAGGCGGTTTCAACATGGGTTTCATAGGGTCAACCTGCACCGCCCTACCAGGTGGAGCAGCAGCGCGCGGGTCAGAGCCTGCCCCGCCTCCCACTTGTTGAAATCGTCCGAGTCGTGTGCCATGATGTAGCGGCGCAAGTTCAATTTGAAAGCAACATTTGAAAGCAGTTCGTCATATCTTAGTTTCAAGCGCTTAGATCCAGGGGCTTTCAACGTAAGTTTCATAGGGCCAACCTGCACCGCCCTACCATGAGGAACATGAGGTCGTCCTGCGTCAGGTCGGTGGTGAGCCGCACGGGCGCGCTGAAGTTGCGCAGGATGGACGGCACCGGCTTCGACACCACCCCGGTGAACACGAAGGTCTGCTCGGGCTCCGAGAAGCGCAGCACCTTGGTGGTTTCCCCCGGGCGCGCGCCCGGGAGGTCGCCCTCCAGCGTGAGCGGCATGTCCGCACCGTCGGGCCCCAGCAGACCCACGGAGACGGGCATCAGCACCGCCGTCTTGTCCGCATGCCCTCCAACTCAGGCCCGCCATCAAACGGCTTTTTGTTGTTCAAGGCCTGGGGGTGAGCCCCAGTATCAGACGGGGGTGAGCGGGGTATGAATCGACCAACTAGATCACGTTGAAGAGGCCTGGGGGTGAGCCCCAGTATCAGACGGGGTTAACCGGGTGATGAATCGACCGAATGGACCACGTTGAAGAGGCCTGGGGGTGAGCCCCAGTATCAGACAGGGGTGAGCGGGTGATGAATCGACCGAATGGACCACGTTGAAGAGGCCTGGGGGTGAGCCCCAGTATCAGACAGGGGTGAGCGGGTGATGAATCGACCGAATGGACCACGTTGAAGAGGCCTGGGGGTGAGCCCC